>WNGQ01005152.1_pt1 | contig 13681 bp, 12 predicted proteins | sample 5407661 | NCBI WGS metagenome assembly WNGQ01 (sample SAMN13153382, study PRJNA577476) | soil metagenome | isolation source: 60 cm soil or saprolite under Garry oak tree replicate 2 | place: USA:California | collected 2016-06-15
CGATATAGCGCAGACCCTCTCCAAGACTTTGAAATGTACCCTGCTGGACGGCAGGTTTCGCCTGTGTATGTAACCGCCTAATATCGATCATTGCCAATCCTATGATTACCGGGATAAAACTGATCGCGTTCAGCAGGAAGAGGGGCGCAATACCAAGCCAGGCGATCAAGAGGCCGCCCACGCCGGGGCCCACCACGCGAGCCATATTGAATAGCGTTGAGTTGAGTGCCACTGCGTTTGCCGCATCATCGTGCCCAACCATCTCAACGACGAATGCCTGCCGTGTGGGCATGTCTAGCGCGTTTGTCAGGCCCAATAGTGCTGACAACACAAAAACATGCCACACTTGTACAGTGCCGGTTGCTACCAGTATCCATTGGATGGCAGCCAGGACCATCGCCGAGGTTTGCGTGCAGAGTAGTACCCGCCTTTTGGGCAAGCGATCCGCCAGCACACCTCCAAAGAGTGCTAGAAACAAGACGGGGAGAAACTGTAGAGCGCCAACGATACCGAGCGCCAGCGCGCTCCTGGTGAGCTCTAGTACTAGCCAGGATTGGCCGGTCGTCTGCATCCACGTGCCGGTCAACGAAATAAGTTGACCGAGCCAGAATAGACGAAAATTGCGATGGCGAAGTGCCGCGAATGTACGTAGAAAGCCTCCTCTCGTCCTCCCTACCACTTTTTCTGTAATCACTAAATCATTTTCTTTATCGGTAAGTTGCATATGCCATCGTAGTCCAATCTTGGAAGTAGTATAGTATGAGTAATGAATATTTATGCTTGCTCGCGTAACGCTTTACGTTTATCCTCATGACGCAGAAGCTTTTCTAACAGGGCCGAGCGCATATCTTCAAGTCCAGTTAGCTTTAGTTCTATCAGATGGAGCTGCTGACGAATCAGCTCATCAGCACGATCCAGTTGTGCTAATTTTGCCTCTACATCGGTTTCCTGTTTGTAGGCTAGCTTAACGACGATAATTACCCTCTGTACGGCCAGTAGGGGGCAGGAGGCCAACTTCTTCGTAGTAGCGGAGTGTGCGTTTAGTCAGACCTGTGCGACTCGCGACCTGTTCGATGCTATAGATAAGCGGCTCATCAGGAGGGATGAGGGGCTGCTGTTCGTCTGTTGGCACCATAATGTACCTATCCTTTGTTGAGAGTATGGATGTGGACGGAACTTACTCATAGTATATCACAAGATTAACGTTAACGTCAACGTTGGGACGCTGACATCTCCTCCGAGCGCGCGAAAATAGTCGCGATCTTGGGAGCTGTTATGGAGGGATGAAATCGATTTGTAATAGCAGTGCTATTAGATGCAGAACCATTTCTACCGCTATCTCGACGTTGGGTCTTTCCTATTGAAATGTAAATTGCTCATTTTGATCAGATTCCCAGCCACCCCCGTTTAAGATAGAACACTTTAGGGTGTAGATGCTACCCGCTTTGATAACCAACGAATAGGTAGCTGCCAATGTAAGCGACTGCCCTGCGACTATGTTAAATTGGCCTCCATAACTATCCATCACCTGTCCCTGAGGGGTATATGTCTGGCCTGATTGATCTTGCAAATCAAAAGTAAAGAGACCTGTCGATCCAGAAAACGTTAGCGATTTTAGCGTAAAATTTATTACCACTTGACCGGTATCGTCATTAATCACCGCCTTAGTGAGGGTAATTTTGAATTTACATGGAGGATTTATGCAACTAAGAACCCGGTTCAGGCTGACCGTCCGCCCTGCGGGTGTTGGTACAGGGGTATTTGTTGGCTGCACCGATTGCTGCGAATTTTTGGTTGTACCCGTCGTTTGCATTTGAGCAGTAGTATTTCCATTTGAACCGGTATTACCGGATTTCTGCGCATTTACGAGATAAAGTCCTCCCATACCTATTATGATGATTACACAGACGAGTAGCGCAATAATATACATCGGCGCTTTGCTCGCTTTGGACTTGATGAGTGGTGGGGTTAAGTGTAGAGATGCGTTATTATTTCTATTGCGTGCGGCCAGATGTGTATCGTCTAAACCTGAGCCTGGATGGTTCAATGGCGATTGTGCTTGTGGAGGATAGTGGTCAAGTGGAAGCATTGTACTTCGTCTGACAAGAGGCGAAACCTGAGTGGACAGGTACGTCTCCGAAGCCGCTTGTGCTGTAGTAGCTGTATCAGATGCGCTTCTCTGCTGAACTGCGTCTTTGATTACAGTAGACTGGTCATTCTGATTCGTTATAAAGGCAACGGGCAGGCCTTGAACTGCGGTCTCTAGCGTCTCCACGAACGCTGAGATTGTAGGGAAACGCTCCTCAGGTCTTTTGCTCAGAGCTCGCATGACGACCTCTTCACATGCTGGTGGTAGATAAGGGGCTTTCTCGTGTAATGAGGGAGGAGGAGTAAAGAGGTGTTGACTACAAATCTCTGTGAAAGATCCTATAAATGGTATATTGCCACTCAGCCATTCGTAGAGCACAATACCTAGAGCGTATTGATCGCTTGCAGCTACGGCTTTTCCGTTCAACTGCTCAGGAGCCATGTACGCAACCGTTCCCCCCACTTCCTGCTTACCATGATAGCGAGAACTTTGTGAAACAATGGCAATACCAAAATCGCTGAGCAAAATTTCTCCATTCTGCCCTACAAGCATGTTTTCTGGTTTGATGTCTCGATGCACAATTTTGTGGTTATGAGCGTATTGTAATGCTGATGCGATGGGACGTATATATGAAATACATTCATTTAATGAAAGCCGCATTCCTTTCGGATGACGTTGTCTTAGCGTGCCGTTGGGAGCAAAATCCATTATAAGATATGGAATATTTTGTTCCTCTCCGAATTCCAGCACGCGTATAATATTTGGATGTCTAAGATGTGCTATGGTACGAGCTTCGATTTGAAAAGCTTGAAGATCGTCTGAACCCAGCCGCGTTTGCAAAACCTTTATAGCAGCCTGGGTTGAGAGATACATATGCTCTCCAAGATATACATCAGCGAATCCTCCCTGCCCAATGAAGCGAAGGAGATGGTAATTGCCTAATTGTTGCCCAATCCGTTCATTCATATGGCCTCCTGTTTGTTCATTTGTCAGATGTAAATAGATTTGCTTTACAGATGATATTACCTTGTTTTCTCGTTTCTGTTCAGTAAGAGTGTATTTTAAGGAGTTATTTCCTATTACATGTTACAATTTGAGTCACTTCCTCTTTGCGTCTATCTCCTTTGCTCCTTCTTTTCCCTTCATTTTATCTCCTCTCCCCTCCTCACTTGCTGGAAAGGTATTTGCAGCAAGTGATCTGCAAAGCACATATAGATCAACTGCGCTGACAGAGCAGGAATCTCTATCTATGCCGCAAGGTAGCTCATGCACTGTGTGGTACAATGAGGGAAAATGCAAGGCAACTTTTACCTGAAGGAGTTGCTCACAGTGCTCATAATGAACGTGAACTGATGTCGGCATAGTTTTATTTGGCAAGGAAGTGCTGAGATGCATGATACCCTGTCTTCATTAGTAGAGAGAGCCTTAACGGGTAACGCGCGGCCCCTGGAGTTTTATCTGCGGGATCAAAGCCGTTTACCGGGACCACGAGCGAACCTGGAACTGGCAAATGATCTAAGTTCCCTTCTTGCCACTTCTGTTCATCGCTATCCCACCAACGTGCGGGCTTTGCTCAATTATTTTGTCAATGGTGATCGTAAGATGGTCGCGAGCAACACTCCAGCCGAATTTATCATGCTCTGCGGTATTATCGCCTCTGGCGCCTGTGCCGCGACGCAGAACGAATGGCGTAAAGAGACAATGACGTTGCTCGATCACTACGCCTGTAGCTCATACTGGCGCATTCGTGAAGCGGTCGCCCTGGCTTTTCAGCGCCTGCTCACAACGGATGTCGAGCAAACCATTCCTCATTTGATCGACCTTGCCAGTAGTGGGAACTATCTTCAGCAGCGGGCGGCCATTGCCACCATCGCGGAGCCTGCTCTGCTCTACACCTCTGACCTGCACGATGCGGCATTGCGTATACAGGAGATCGTGCTTGAGCGCCTGCATGATGCTCCAGCCTCTGATCGCAAGAGTGAGGATTTTCGGGTGCTACGGCGTACACTGGGCTACACATTAAGCGTAATTACGGCGGCTACTCCTGAGCCAGGTTTTGCCATGATGCGAGAGTGTGCTCTCTGGAACGATGTGGATATCACCTGGGTGCTGCGTGAGAACTTGAAGAAGAAGCGCCTGGCAAAGTTTACGCAGGATACTGAGGGCGTCGCAAAGTTGCTTGCATAGAATGCGACTTGCTGTGGGCGTTGCTCAAGAGGCTACTTTGTGGTATTATGACACGCCGGTGGGTTGAAGATGATGGTTTTTGCATCATGACGAAACAAAAAATATACTTCCCACGCAGCGGATTGATAATGACACAGCTTTACTATGCGATGACAATGCCTGGAGCCGAGACACTGGCCTATAGCGAGATACACGCACGTTTACCCAAAGCAGAACTGGTAAAGTTCGCGCGAGGTGTTGTGCTGTTTCGCGTTCCGGCTGCTGCCAGGGAACTGTTAAAGTTACGAACGGTTGAAGACGTTTTCCTGGCCCTTGCACATATCACTGGCCTGGGGCGGCAAGGACGCGATGCTTTGCGCGTTTTGCACAGTGCGACCCTCCATGCTGATGTGGCCAATGCCATAGATACCTGGTCCCGTTTTCACCATAGCAAGCCGCCCATTACCTGGCGGGTGGTAAGCCAGAAGGAGGGGTCGCACGAGTTCCGGCGTATGGATGCTGGTCAGGCCGTTACTGATGCGCTGCGGCATGTTCTACCGCGTCATATGCGCCAGGTAAAGGATGATGCCGATATCGAATTCTGGCTCTGGCTGCATGGTAGCGAAGCCGTGGTGGGGCTGCGTCTGAGCGATGCTGAGATGAGGCATCGCCATTATAAACGTGCCCACCTGCCTGCCTCGTTGCGCCCTACCGTTGCCGCTGCTATGAGCTGGTTGGCTTCTCCCACCGATCAGGATATCGTGCTTGATCCCCTGTGTGGCGCGGGTACGCTGATCATCGAGCGTGCACTTATGGCACCGTTGCAGCGCGCATTGGGTGGTGATATCCAGCCGAGTGCCGTCGCGCATGCGCGTCGCAATGCAACTGCCGCTAGCATCACCGCTGATTGGCGCGTCTGGGATGCTCGCTCTTTGCCTCTGGATATAGCCAGTGTTACTCGTATACTCACCAATCTGCCTTTTGGCAAACAGATTGGTACGCACGAGGAAAATCTCCAGCTCTATGCGACACTCGCGCAAGAATTTCAGCGTGTGCTCAGCGCGGATGGCTCTCTAGTAACGTTGACCAGCGAAGATCAGCTCTGGGATATGACACTCAAGGATCATGGCTGGAAGGTGACAAAAAAAGTGGTAATTGTTATTCTAGGGCAGCCAGCTAGCATTTTTGTGGCGCGCAAAGCGTAGCATTTTTAAGTAATGTAGGAAAGACCGAGAGGAGTTACTCCGTTGGGTAATGCAACAACTGCCGATTTCCGTAACGGCATGGTTATACGGTATAACAATGATTTATGGACTATTACAGAATTTCATCATGTCAGTCCGGGAAACTGGCGTGCATTTGTGCGCACCAACCTGAAAAGCCTGCGTACTGGCCGCGCTATCGAACAGCGTTTCCGAGCAGGTGAAGATATCGATGAAGTGCGCGTGGAGCACCAGAACTGGCAATTTCTTTATGTGGATGGCGACGACTATGTGTTTATGAATCAGGAGACGTTCGATCAGCAACCGATCTCTAAAGAAATGTTGGGCGATTCCATCAAATTCCTCAAAGAACAGGATGTGGTAGAGCTGCTGGTGGATAGCGAGACTGAGACCATTATCGCGGCCTTACTGCCGAACTTTGTTGAGTTGCGTGTGGAGAGCGCTGAGCCTGGTGTGCGTGGTGATACTGCCAATAACGTCACCAAACCGGCAACGCTGGAGACCGGCACAGTGGTAAATGTTCCGCTTTTTGTGAATCCTGGCGACAAAATAAAACTCGATACACGCACGGGAAAATATGTTGAGCGTGTAAAGTAACATTCCCTATGATGCTCTCTAAAGCAGCAAGAGAGAGGGGAGCATGGCGTCCCTACCATGCTCCCCTCCCTATATTCGTATATGGGTGATAAATACCCATAGATGTGGGCCGAAGACAAAGAGTCCGATAATGATCGAAAGGATGGCGTTGAGTAAGACCGCTCCCGCCGCCACATCTTTAGCGATTTTTGCCAGGGGATGATATCCAGGTGAAACGAGATCGATGCAAATCTCAAAGACGGTATTGAACATCTCCGCGATAAAGACCCCTGAAATAGCAATGAAGACCATCGCGAACTCCACCGTAGAAATGCGCAGAATAACGCCTAGTATGATAGCACACGTGCCAATGAACATGTGGACGCGTGCATTGCGCTGAGTGCGGAGCGAGTACCAGAGGCCACTAAAGGCATAGCCAAAGCTTGCGATAAACTTGGTCCACTCGCTCTTATGCTCCTGTTCTTGAATGGGCGAGGCCGAGGGGCCTGGTGGTTGTTGCATTTTCTAAGCTTTTTGTCCTACATCTCGCAGTACCCGCTCCTGAATACTTACCATTGCCTGGTAGCCTGCCTCTGTTTGGTCGTCATAGCCCACCAGATGTAATACACCGTGACAGAGTAGATATAAAAGCTCATAGAGCGAGCTATGTCCGGCTTCTTTGGCTTGCCCAACAATAGCTGGCCAGGACATGACGATATCGCCCAGGTTAAGCACATCGCTGGGTGGTGATACGAATGCAGATGCGCTTGCGGTCTCATCGGGCTCCTGTGGTGGCCAGAGTTGGTCCGCTGGCGCTTCCACCAGGGGCTTTTCCACCAGAGGAAATGACAGCACGTCCGTAGGTTTGCTGATGTTGCGATATTGTTTGTTCATATCGCGTATACCATCATTATCAGTAATCAGCAGGGTGAGCATAACCTGTTGAGTGATGCCCACTGTTTGCAGTGTACGCACAACAATATCGTCTATATTGACTGAGGCAAGCATCTGCTCAACGGCGGTGTTCTCCTGATCATCACCAGTGCTGATATACAGCTCTATGACAGAAAGTTCTTCCATGATATACCACCTTTATCGAAACCCTAAAAGCAGGATGAAAATCGCTAGTAAACGCATTTGGGAGGAGGCGCGGGGAAGTTTTCCCGGCACCTCCTCCCAAACAGTTATTTCACCTTTGCAGAACTATGTTTTATCATCGACGGAAGGAAACGTAACTTCTAAGTTAGCCTCTGCGTGCAGTCTTGCGACGCCGCGCAGCCTCTTTTCTCTTGCGCTTCATGCTAGGTTTTTCGTAATGCTCCCTACGGCGTGCTTCTGCCAGAATGCCATCCTGCTGAATTTTACGATTGAAGCGTTTTAATGCCGTCTCGAACGATTCGTTCTCACTGATTTTGACTTCTGACACCAGGAATCACCCCCCCTCGTGGCCCATTTCCGAGGTACGATAGTGCCAGAAAAGACGCCGGGCCATATGGTCTGACGTGACAGGGTACCTCGCTGACCTGATGAAAAATTATAGTGCAGGTGTTTCACCATGTCAAGTAGCTTAGACCCGTTTTTGCTGTGCCGCTTTGCGACTAAAAGCAATGATGAAGACCACAAAGCCAATGATTAAGATGCTGAAGAGGCTAATTGTGCGGTCCAATAAAATGGCGGCCGCTGCCAGATTGACGGCATTGGAACCCTGGTAGAAGAGTGCAATCATAGCCACCATCCCGCCCTCGACGAGTCCAACTCCTCCCCCCGTTGTGGGGACCGCAGTCAACAGAGCCTCACCTAATCCGATGAAGATAGCGGCGGCAGCGATATGTAACAGACTACCACCGATAAGATTGAGTGACAGTGCAATAAAGAAGAAGCGCAAGGACTCGCACAGCCATACACCAATGGTTAATCCTGCCAGGGCAGGAAGACGGCGAAACGAACCGAGCGTACCTTCCTGGAAGTGATAATAATGGTCGCGAAAACGACCTGGAACCAGTTTCGCGATAGGTTCGCGGAGTTGCCGTAGTACGAAAAGTCCCACAATACCGATAACAACGGCCACCATCAGAGCCTCAAGGCTTAGACGCAATTGCGGAGGCATGCTCTCATGGAGACTAATGATGATCGCGGGTATAAACAGCAGCAGCAGAGCGATGAGGTCAAGTAATCGCTCGGCCAGAACGGTCCCGAAGCTGCGCGTGGTGGAAACTCCTATCTCCTGACGCAAAAGGTAGGCGCGATAGAGATCACCTAGTTTTGCCGGAACGACGGAGTTCGCGAAGAACGAGATGTAAATAATCTCAACCAGCTTCCAGAAACGTGGCAAATGAATGCCGTTCTCTTTGGTATAGCCCACGTTTTCCAGTAGGAGCCGCCAGCGAACAGCCCGTATACCGAACGAGAGATAGTAGATAATGAAAGCCATTGCGAAGAAGAAGAGGTTTGCGGTGCGCATAGCTGCCCAGGTTTTCTGCGGATTTATATTGACTTTCTGCGCAAAAATGATGAGCCCAATAACTACGATGAGAAGTGGAACAAGTGTGCGCCAGTTGAAGAGGCGCTTTCCCAGCGATAGCTGATCGCGCGTGATCTCTGGTTCAAAACTGACTGAAGCGGCTTTCTCGGCGTCTGCCGGAAGAAGTTCGCTCCTCTGCTCCTCTATATCTTGAGGTTGCAACATACCATCAGAAGATGCACTATTATCTTGACTTCTCTTCGTAATCAAACCGTCCTCCGTTACTACCTACGTTTACTATCGCTTCTCTACCTCTCAAGTAAACGTATAAGTCTAATGTGAAGTAACGTATAGGGATAGTTGGTAGTGTTAAGACTATAGTCTATAGGCGGTTCTGGACCGCCTATAGAGAGATCAGGAAACCGTCGAGAGATGGAGGGTCTGGCTTCTAAACCATTCAATTGTGCGTTGCAGCCCTTCCTCCATGCCAATTTGCAGTTCCCAGCCCAGAACTTGCCTGGCTTTGTCGATATTAGGACGCCTGCGCTCAGGATCATCGATGCGGCTGGATTCAAAAACGATGTTGGAGGAGGCATTGCAAAGACGAATAACAGTGTGTGCATATTCAAGAACTGTATGCTCATCTGGATTGCCTAGATTGAAGACTTCCCCCATCGTGCTCGGACGAAACATCGCACGCATAAGTCCATCAACCAGGTCGCTGACATAGCAGATGCTGCGTGTCTTGTTGCCGTCACCATAAATAGTAAGAGGTTCATTGTGTAATGCTTGTGTGATGAAGTTAGACACCATACGGCCGTCGTCTAGCTGGCTGTTGGGGCCATAGGTATTGAAGATACGCACAATACGCACATTAGATTGATACTGGCGGTAATACTCCATTGTAAGTGTTTCGCCAACGCGCTTACTTTCATCATAGCAAGCGCGAGGTCCGATGGAGTTAACATTGCCCCAGTAAGACTCTGTTTGCGGGTGAACCAGTGGATCACCGTAGATCTCCGAGGTAGAGGAAATCAAGAACATGGCATTGTATTTGCGTGCCATCTCTAACATACGATATGTGCCCAGGCTGTTCACCAGAATAGTCTCAATGGGGTGATCCATGTAGCCCACGGGACTGGCTGGACTGGCCATGTGGAAAATAGCATCGGCCTCATGGTCAAACGGCTGCGTAACATCATGCTCTATAAAAGAAAAAGAGGGATGATTGAGTAGTGAAGCAATATTTTGTGTAGAGCCGGTAATAAGATTATCTACACATAAAACATGATGATTTTCATCGAGAAGACGCTTACATAGATGGGAGCCAATAAAGCCCGCTCCACCAGTCACAATAACTTTCAAAGAAATGAACCTCCGAATAGATGGGATTACTTGCTAGATACCTATCTTTATTGTACCTTAATGGCTAGACGAATTGGAGCTACGAAGGTAACGAGATAGCACCGATTGGAGTCTTTTCACACTGGTAAACAGAGGAGTATAGGCTTATGGCTCGTATCCTTTCTCGTGCAGATGTACAGCGCTGTATCAGTATGACGGAGGCCATTGCCGCCATGCATACGGCTTTTACGTCGTTACAGACTGCCCAGGCGCAAATGCCGCCTCGCCAGGCAGTAGCGTTGCAGGGACAGGGCATCGCACTGCTTATGCCCTCTCTAATACAGACGTATGAACAGCAGGTTTTTGCCATAAAATTAATTTCTGTCATTCCTGATAATCCTATTCGTCATCTTCCACGCAGTTATGCAACGATTATGTTGCTGGATGCCGTCACTGGCAAGACGCTGGCACTTCTGGATGGTGGCTGGTTGACCACCATGCGCACTGGAGCCGTCTCCGGGCTCGCCACGGATTTGCTGGCCCACAAGGATGCAAGTATTTTAACAGTATTTGGTGCAGGTGCGCAGGCTCCTATGCAGGTGGTTGCTATCCATACCGTGCGTCCCCTCGATGAGGTGCGCGTGGTGAACCGCAACGATGAGCATTATCAGGCGCTGGTGGCTGTTTTGCGGGAGATGCTGGGTGAGGCATGTCCTCGCGTGATTCGCGTCCACTCTGCACATGAAGCCCTGGCCGGAGCTTCACTGGTGGCGTGTGCGACTGCCGCGACTACTCCTCTCTTCTCCTGGCAGGATATCGCTCTTGGGACACATATCAACGCTGTTGGCGCGTTCACCCCTGAGATGTGCGAGGTCGATGAAGAGACAGTGCGTCATGCCCTTATTGTGGTGGATCAGCGAGAGGCAGCTCTGACAGAGGCGGGCGATCTGCTGCAACCGCTGGCGCGTGGCCTGATTGGTGGTGCTGAGACATGGATCGAACTGGGCGAGCTGCTGACGGGGAAACAGGCTGGGCGCAGCTCAGCGGACGAGGTGACATTCTTTAAATCTGTCGGTCTCGGCGTGCAAGATATAGCCGTTGCTCTGCATGTGTATAATCGCGCGTGCGAACTGGGCATAGGCGTAGAGGTAGATGTTTAGGACTCTAAGTGGCTATGATACCCGACTATAGTCTTCTTTTTCCGCCTTCACCTGTCTATATTTCCAGCGTCGGTAGAGCACTTCGTCGCCCCAGCTAAGGAAGCCGCTGGTGGTAAATCCATGCACGATGACTACCGCTAGCAGGGTATGTGGGCCTGCTGGCAGCAGGTAGACCGCGCTAAAGGCAAGGCTGGCCAGGCCAACGCCGCCAACACTTCTCCAGTTCCACTTGCCAAGTCGGTGATAGAGTGTATAGACCACTGTACTAACCAACCAGCCCCAGCCAAGCCATCCCGTCCAGTAGGTGACAACCTCTAATATAAAGCCTCGGAAGAATAGCTCTTCTACTGGACCATTGATGAACAGATAGTAGATACCTTGCAAAATATGATCAGATCGCGTGGGCCAGCGGAACCATGGACCTACCACGTACATGCGGTAGAGCGCCGCGAACGCTGTCATCAAAATGCCAACGAATAGGCCGAGAGCTATCTGTTGTGGTACATCGTGCAATGTCAGCCCCAGAAAAGAGAGTGGCAGGTGAAAAATAGCAATGTATGCGAAGGGAACGATCGTCATGGGAATGATGCGCATCAATACATCAGGCCAGAGCCAGCGCCATGTATCGGCAACGGTGGAACGCACAACCTGTGGAGATTTCGTCGATGACACTCTTGTTCCTCTTCTGGGTAAAAAAGTATCTTTGGTGTTTATTGCTGACATGAAAGGCTTACACTTACTTTCCAGGCATATTGTTAACGTGATATTAAACAGTATTAAGTAAGTGTAATGCTTTTTCTCTCACTTGTCCAGGTTTCCACGACCAAACACACTTTACAAGCCGATGTATTGCACTCTAGGATAGATCTTACTTAAGGCGTGAAAACTGTGTTAATCGTTGAAATTAGCATAACCTGGCTTCTTACGCAACCCTGCTGATTTACCCGCTCCATTCTCAATCTTGCTCCAGTAGTACATCAGGAGCGAGACGTGCAACCCCTTCCATGATCACCTGCGAGATCACATCCGCCATCTCTTCTGACGACACCGTTGTCTCCTCCTGGCTCCACTGGATCGCGGTCCCAAATATCGCCCAACTAACGATGCTGGCTATCGTTTCCAGTGGCTCGTGCCTTTGTCTCTCTCCATACCTTGCCTCCTTGAGCCATGTCAAGAGCAGCGCGGTCAATTCCTCATGGATTGCCTGTTCAACCATCGGAGCCAGAACGTGCGATGGCTGATGTTGGTGGCGATACTTCTTCTCCAAGATGTTCAATACAGCCTGAGTGAGCAGACGCAAGGTCCTTCTGTCCCAGTGAAGTTCAGGAGGGAGTACGTTTGCCAACTGCTGGTGAAACTGCTCACGGGCGACAGCATCCGCCAACATATATTTATCCGTAAAGTGGAGATAAAAAGTTCCTCGATTGACGTTGGCTCGCATAGTTATCTCCTGGATACTGGTTGCCGCAAAGCACTTTTCAATCTCCCGGATACTCGTCAGAGCCTTGCCCTTTTCTCGCATCACGTCCACAAACGCCTGCTGTAACATCTGGCGCGTTCGCTGGATACGCCGATCTTCGCGCCTCTTCCGGCTCACCATACCCTCTGCTCCTATTCCTCATTTCTCAACAATTTCTCTCTCGTGTTCAATAATCAACAACAGCACTGGTATTGCTTATTGATTGTTGTGCCACCGAACCTTAGTATTATAGGCGACGGTTGCAAAGACAAGCAACTAACAGACAATTTTGTACACTCTTTAAGGAGAACATCATGCAGTCATCAGCATCTGCGAACGACGCGTTAACCCGGTACTACACAACAGCGATTGATGCCCTCTGTGAGATCGTCCGCTCGTACTTTTTTCTCGGCAGATTAGGTGACGCCCTGCACTTGCTCTGCACGTCTCGGCAAATGATAGAAGCAGGTGAAGTGGTGCAAAAGGATCGCCTCAAGCTCTTGCTTCTGTATGGAAAGGTCCTCACCGTCGATCACCTTCTTCACAGAGGAGACGCTGATCTCATGTTTTCGACCATCCTCCAGGCAAAACAGATCGCCGAATCGGCGGGAGCGCAGCAGGGCATCGCGGACACCTTGAGTCTGCTCGGACAGGCCCACTGCAACGCTACCACGGTAGCCATCGTGAAGAGTGGTGCCCTGCCATTCGGCACGCAAGATCAGGGGAGATATGAGAAAGCCCTCGCCTATCAGCAACAGGCCCTCCATCTCCAGGAGGCACTGCACGATACCCGGGGGATCAGCGAATCACACTTTGGCATCGGCCTGGTGTATCAGTTCTGGCAGCAGAATGACCTGGCTCGGGAACACTTTACAAAGGCCATCCAGGTTGCCGAGCAATATGGACACATCCTAGAACAGGCCGAACCCAATCGTCACCTTACTTTCGACGCTTTATTCAAAGGAGATCTGGATCAGGCACTCACCCATGCATTGCAAGCGCTCTCCTTCCGTGAAGCAGGCGGCTTCAAACCCTACCAGCCATTAGATCACCTCTCTCTCTGGGACATCTACCTCAAGAAAGGGGACACGGCCAAAGCACAGTTCCACATGCAACAGGCGTCTACCCTGGCTGGAGAGATGGGATTGTCAACGCTTGTGTCTTCCGTTATCAACGCTACAAAGCGTCTGGGAGATCAAAAAG
>WNGQ01005041.1_pt1 | contig 13677 bp, 13 predicted proteins | sample 5407661 | NCBI WGS metagenome assembly WNGQ01 (sample SAMN13153382, study PRJNA577476) | soil metagenome | isolation source: 60 cm soil or saprolite under Garry oak tree replicate 2 | place: USA:California | collected 2016-06-15
GGACAAAGCCGCTCTGCACGGCATCTCCGCATCCGAGGTCACGCGCGCGGTCGAGATCGGACTGAGCGGTGCGACGGCTGGCTTGCTGCATGATCCGCAGTCGCGCGAAGACATCCCTATCGAAGTTCGTCTTGCCCGTCCTGATCGCTCGGGAATCGAAAATCTACAAAATCTGAAGTTGCCTGCCCCTAACGGCGGACAGATCGCGCTGCAGGAGGTGACCAACCTCCGCGAAACCACGATTGACACGAGCATGTATCGCAAAAATCTGCAGCCGGTCGTGTATGTCACCGGAGATGTGGCCGGAGAAGAGGAAAGCCCGGTGTACGCCATCATGAAAATGAGCGAGGCGATCGAAAAAATCAAGTTATCCGATGGCTACGGCGTGAAGCAATACAAGGGTACAACCATGCCAAATCTTTCGGACTGTTATTCCATGAAATGGGATGGCGAGTGGCATATTACCGTGGAAGTTTTCCGCGATCTGGGCCTGGCCTTCGCATTCGTTCTGGTCCTGATTTATGTGCTGGTGGTCGGCTGGTTCGGATCCTTCAAGACACCGCTGGTCATCATGGCGCCAATCCCCCTAACGTTGGTGGGAATTCTGCCCGCACATACCTTGATGGGTGCATTCTTCACCGCAACATCCATGATCGGCTTCATCGCGGGTGCGGGAATTATTGTGCGCAATTCCATCATCCTGTTGTGGATGCGGGTGCTGTGCGATTCCGCCCAATGTTGCTGACCGCCGCTGCGGTCGTCGTGGGAGCGAGTGTAATTCTCTTTGACCCGATCTTCCAGGGCCTGGCTCTGTCGCTGATGGCAGGCGAAGTGGCTTCTACAGTGCTTTCGCGCATGGCTGTCCCGGTTCTGTATTACCTCAGCCAGCGCGAATCGATTTCAACGTCTTCGCCAGTAGAAGAGCTGGCGACTGCTGCTGACTAACAATTCGACTTGGAGGTCTGGAATGACAATTGAACGTTATCTAAGAATGATCGCAGGAGCTTTCATAGTGGCTTCGCTCGCGCTGGGACACTGGGTTAGTCCCTACTGGTACTTGTTCACGGCGTTTGTCGGCTTGAATTTGTTCCAGTCAGCATTTAGCAATTGGTGTCCAATGATGTCCTTTCTGCGTAAATTGGGGGTGAACGCATAGACGGAGACCTCGACCACTTCGCGAAATTGGCCTTTGGCGGTTCAAATCGATACGGCAGCAGCGCTCGCCCGCGCGTCTTCGCTGACCCAAGCTCGCGGAATTGAGTCGCATGTCCGATGCTGGAGTGAGTGGCGTCACTAGGTTTCGTGACCACAAGCACGGAACGATATCGGAGATGATGCGATGATACGGTGCTAGATCAGGCCCTTTCGCGAGCCAGTCCATGCTTTCCAAGTGTGCCAATTCGGCGTGCGGCGCGAAATTTCGCTATCTCCGCGAAGGAAAAGTATTTGCGGTTGAGCACAGGAGCAGCGCATATGCGCAAACATCCGACTCCGGCTCAGAGTTCGAACAGATTCGTCGCGATTTCCGGTGTTTCTGGCTTTGTCCCGACTGTTCTCAACTCATGACCGTTCAGGCAAGCGGCGCCGGAGGGGTTCGGCTGGCGCCGTCCAAGAATGTTCTCCAGAGTAAGAACCACCCGGAAGATCTAATAACAGACTCGAATACCAGGCGGGGGTACAACAGGGTAGGAACCAAAAGGAAGCTCGAGGTTTTGGAGAAAGAATTACAGTTCCTCGACAGTCGCGGGTATCATCAGGCGATGGGATGGAGGCCGCCGCTGGTTTTTGAAGATTCCCCGATCTGCCCCAAGCCCCCATTTTCTGTTTGTCCCAATGCCCAATGTGTGCTGTTGGATTTTGTTCCCGAGAAACACCGGGACAAGATCATACCGTGCCGGCACATTCCTCTTAATGAAGCGGGAGAAACCCTCCACACGCTTTACAACACAGGAAGCATCGACGAAATTGAAAATGTGCTTCGGGAATGGCTGAGAACGAAAATTGCGGAGATTAAGCAGGCTGCCCAGTCGGGAGGAACGCGTGGCAAACAGGATGCTGCATAAGAGCATTCGATTCGGTGTAATTCTTGGATCGGAACGTTTTATCTGCTGTGATCGTTAACCTGTTCTTTGGAGGCAGTTATGAATACCACTAACAATAACAATTCTCTTTTGACGTTGAGACACGAGCTGGAATTCCTCAATCACGGCGGGTATCGCACACCAGTTGGATCGAGACAGCCTCTGTTCTGCATGGAATCATCGGTTCAGTGGAGGCAACCCTTGTTCTTTGAGGATTCGCCAAGCTGTCCGAAGAAAAGATACGAACAGTGCTTCCCGCAGAGAGATTGTGTGCTGATGGGGTTTGTGCCAGTTGAAGTCCGGAATGAAGCGGTTCCATGCCGCCACATTCCCCTGAATGACACGGGTCAAACGATTGCCAGTTTGTCAGACGCACACGCCAACGAAAAACAGATTGAGATGGCTTTGCGCAATTGGCTGGTCAAAACAATTGAGAGGCTCGAAGAAACAGCCGGATTGTGAGACTCGGCACTCGATCCCCGGCATTTCTCACAAAATGGATCGAGTGCCGAGCTCACTGTCATTAGGCCGCAACGGAAATCGGCTCGACGAAGAGCATCGTTTCAAACTTCGCGGCTGCTTCGTCCTGCATGTGTGGTAGGACGTGAGCATCCGTATCCAGCGTAAAGGCAACGCTTGCGTGTCCTAGTTGCTCCGCTACGACTTTCGCCGGCACTCCTGCCGCCAGCGCCAGTGTGGCTGCCGTGTGTCGCAGATCATAGAGTCTGATGTTTGGCAGACCAGCCAGCTCGAGGATGGACTTGAAACGCTTGGTAAGACAATCGGCATTGATTGGATGTCCCGACGTTGTTTTGAATACCAGGTCAGTCGCTTCAGAACATGGGTCGCCCACCAGGGGGTCAGCCGTTGTCGTCGTGTGCAATTCACGAAGAAGAACGACAACCCAGTTCTGCACCTTGATCAGCCGGCGACTGCGACTGCGCTTCGCATCATTAAAACACCATCTGCCGTTCAGCCTTCGAAGGCTTCGAGCAACGCTTACGGTTTGCCGCGTCAAGTCGATGTCTTGCCATTTCAAGCCCAAGTATTCGCTTGGACGCATTCCGGTTGTCAGCGCAACCGCCAGCACTGGGCCATACGGGGTGGCCGACGCGGCGGTGAGAAAGGTTCGCGCCTGTTCTAAGGTCAGCACCCGCATTTCGTTTCTGGACTGCTGCGGTAGTCTGACACCATCGGCCGAGTTTTCGAGCAATAAGCGCCAGTGTACAGCCTGCCGCATTGCTGCCCTCAGCACAACGTGTGTATAGCGGATGGTCCGAGCAGACAGGCCTCGCTCAATGACCTGCTGGTAGGTAGCCTGCAGATCCAGAGGGCGCATAGTCGCGAGCACTCTTTCGCCTAGGTTAGGTCGGATGTATTTCCGCAGCATGCCTTCGTAGTCCTGATAGGTCTTCTCTCGTACTCTGGGTTTAACGGCTGTCTCGAACCAGCGATCAAGATACTCGTTGAGCGTGATTTTTGCTCCTTCTAAATCACGGCCCAAGTCACGTTCGCGCAATTTCCTAATAAGGTATGCTTGCGCCTCATGCATGGGACCGTGGATGGTCCGATTATGGTATTTGCGTTTGTTGGTTTCACGGTCGCGCTACCAAGCGACCAATGCCGGACAGACGGTGTTCGGTGTCAACCTTGTTGTGTTAAAGAAAATCGGAAATCGATGGCTCATCGTGGCTCATGAAGCTGCCGTGCCCGATCATGCAACTGCAATCAAGCGGCTAGACACGTCGAGCATACTGCGAAACAGAACTCGTTCCTTTAACGAACGCAAGAGACTCTTCAGTGGACGCCAAGGAAAAAGACGGCCCGAAAGCTCGCAAAAGATGCATACATCGCGCACACTACTAAGGCGGCAACGCAGGTGTTCATTGGTTAGATGGGGAAGGGCGACCAATCGTCCATGAGTCTACACCAATAGGTAAAAGCGACGGCCGTAGTCGCAAAACTGGCACACTGCCGGCACACAGCGAGGCGCAATTCAGAACCCAAGCTACCATTGTCGTGTGTTGAAGAAACTACCTCCAGATCAGCTCGAAGACTGACCAACGAGGCATCGTCACAATCACTCTGCCTTGAAAACAACACCTAGAAGCAACCAAAAGCGGGCAGGCGCAACGCACTAATCCTGCCGCATTCCGGTTTCCGAACTCCGTTGCGCGGATTTACACGGGGCACCGAGCAGCTCTGAGCGAAGTATCATGGACCTTCCAATTTTGTGATTGCAATCACAACGCTATGTGCTGGCAGCCACGGCACGCCATTTGATCTTTTCGGACAATCAATACCAAAAGGATAAGCATGTGATCTGGTTTGACTTTCCGATGCGGCTGCGGTCGGCGCTCAAGTGCCTGTGTTGCCTGACGCGTTCGGGGGGAGCGCTGCAGTCACAGGAAATCGCAACGAGAACCGGTGATTCGCCGGCGGAGACTGCTAAAGTTCTGCAGTTGCTGGTGTGGGGTGGATTCGTGACTTCACGGCGCGGATCCAAGGGAGGATTTCAGTTGGCGGCAAGGCCCGATCAGATCACCGCGGGCAAGGTCATCAAGTTCTTCCTTGCGAAACATCCGCTTGCGAAACATCCGGTGGATGGGGATGGCGATTGCCCGGCAATGTGTGCTCTCCGCGAAACCGTCACCCCATGTCAGGAAGCTTTCGCAAGGCTAACGCTGGCAGAGATCGTGGCTGGGTATACCAAACGCTCCCGCAAACGCAACGTTGAGCAAGCAGGTGCGAGATGAAGAAAAACATTGAAGGTACATCTACCCTGGGGCTTTCATTTCTCATGATCGGAGGTAATAGAGGTAATAGATGAGATTCCGAATCTCAGCGGTATTCCCCAATTTTCCTCTGAAGAACAGACATCGATGGTTCGGTTGGCAATGACCAAGTTTGTGTGTCGCCATCGTGGACCGTACTGAGTACCGTGGTCACACTTGGCCATTACTAGAAAGGACGCCAGATGAAAACATTCCCGATCTTTTCATTTTTGACATTAACCGCTCTATTAATGTTGCTTGTCAGTGTGGTGAATCCGCCAGCGGCCCATGCTGTCCCCAGCTACGCACGGCAGACGGGACTGGCTTGCAGCGGCTGCCACTATGCCCCTCCGGAGCTCAACCCGGCCGGGCGACGTTTCAAGCTGCTTGGTTATGTGGACCGGGCTGATGACACCAAGACAGTTCACTCGGACTCCAGCAGGTCGCACGCCGCACTCGATCTGCTCGCGTCTCTACCCCTCTCGTTGATGTTTGAGACGTCGTACACGCAAACCAAGAAGGCCGTGCCAGCAACACAGAATGGCACCTTCGAGTTCCCGCAAGATGTGTCGCTTTTCCTTTCAGGAGCATGGACCAATCATGTGGGCAGCTTCCTTCAGGTCACATACGACACGCAAGATGACCACTTCAGCATGGACAACACAGACGTTCGATACGCGAACAGCAAGAAGTTAAGTAGCGGCAAGGAATTCATCTATGGCCTGGATCTAAACAACAACCCCACGATCGAGGATCTCTGGAACAGCACACCGGGCTGGGGCTTCCCTTGGCTTGCGGATGACTTCGCTCCAACACCGAATGCATCCCCCATTATTAATGGCAATTTGGGCCAGGACGTGGCGGGCTTCGGTGCCTACGCCATGTACAACAATCACCTCTACTTCGATGCCGCGCTCTATCGTTCGGCGCACGTCGGTGTTGGCCAACCTAACCCAGGCTCCGGGCTCACTTACAACATTCGCGGTGTTGCACCGTACTGGCGACTCGCTTGGCAGCAATCGGGAGCGAAGACCCAATTCGAGATTGGAACTTACGGGATGCACATACGCTCCACCCCGCAGGGGATTGTTGGTGCATTTGATACCTATACCGATTTCGGAGTGGATACTCAGATCGATCAGACCGTGCGCCGGACGGATGTGTTCTCGCTGCGAGGCACTTACATCCGCGAAAATTCCGATCTCGCGGCTTCGGCAGCTATGGGCACCGCGCTGTTTCGCACCCATCATCTGAATACGCTGCTCGCGAATGCCGAGTACCACTTTGGCAATCGGGTAACCACTACGGTTGGTTGGTTTGGGACCTCAGGGACAGGTGATGTCTCGCTTTATCCCGTAACCGGCGATCTGGCTGGCAATTTCAACGGTGATCCCAAAAGCGTTGGATACATTGCCAGCGTCTCGTATTGGCCGTGGCAGAACATTCAGCTGGGCGCGCAGTACACCGGATATACACGATTCAATGGGGCATCGACCAACTACGATGCCAACGGCCGCAACGCGAGCGACAACAACACGTTTTATGTGGTTGCAAGATTTCTGTTCTGAATGTGTGGACGGTTCGCAAAGATAAAGGAGAAGAAATGAAGTTCAAAGCAATCTTCGTTATGGCGCTGATGGCGGTCTGGTGCATGACAGCGTGGGCCGGAAGCATCAGCGGCAAGGTTTCCGGAATGAAGGGCCCCTCGGTTGTGTACGTGGACACAATCGCGGGAATAACGTTCCCTGCACCGAAAGAACATCCGGTGATTGACCAGAAGGGACTATTGTTTTCACCTCACGTCATGGCCGTTCAGCAGGGGACTACAGTTGACTTCCTGAACAGCGACAACGTGCAGCATAATGTCTTTTGGTCTTCGATCGGCAACGACAAAAAGTCTGGGCACAATATGGGCACGTGGCCGAAGGGCGAGAAGCGCGCGTACACATTCGATAAACCCGGAGTCGTGCCACTGCTCTGCAACGTCCACCCGGAGATGGGAGGCTACATCGTTGTCAGTCCGACGCCGTACTTCGCCGAGACCGACGACAGCGGCAATTACAAGATCAACAACGTTCCCGACGGCAGTTACAACGTGGTGGTCTGGCATGAGGGCGCGAAGAACCAGACGAAACCCGTCTCCGTATCTGGAAACACAAAGGCGGACTTCACCGTGTCGAAGTAGGGTCAACGCGAGCGGCTCTGATTCCGCTTCTCCTCCTCGGAATTGGAGCCCGCTAGGCGTATTCTTCTAACGGCCACCTAGATGCTGAAACGATACAAAGACAAAAGGGTCGATTCCGACTGGCTGAACACCAACTTTCCTTGCATGCTGGCCTGTCCAGCGCACACCAACGCCGGACGCTACGTTGGGCTGATTGCGGAGGGCCGCTTCGAAGAGGCATACCGCATTGCGCGCGATCCCAATCCACTTGCCAGCATCTGCGGGCGCGTTTGCGCGCATCCTTGTGAGACCGCATGCCGCCGCGGCGAGATCGACAAACCCATCGCCATTCGTGCTCTGAAGCGCTTCCTCACTGAGCGGCATGGACCGGAATCAAAGAATCCCGTAGATGCGAGCGCGAGGCGCAGCGGCAAAACGCTGCCATACAGCGTTGCGGTCGTCGGCGGCGGACCTGTGGGTCTTTCGGCCGCTCACGATCTCGCGCTACTGGGATATTCCGTGACGATTTTCGAAGCGTCGCCCGTGCCGGGAGGAATGCTTTATCTCGGCATCCCCGAATACCGTCTGCCGCGCGACGTGGTGGAAGCGCAAGTGCGCGAGATCCTTGAAACAGGTGACATCACGCTGAAGCTCAATCACGCCGCCGGACGCGACTTTAGTGTCTGCGATTTGCGGAAGCAGGGCTTCGATGCGGTCTTGATCGCAGTTGGAGCACACCGCAGCCGCGACCTGAGTATTCCCGGTGTGGACCTCGACGGCGTTCACAAAGGTATTGATTTCTTGTTGAACGTGAACCTGGGATACAAGTTCACGATTGGCAAGAAGGTCATCGTGATCGGCGGCGGTAACGTCGCCATGGACGTGGCGCGTTCGGCTGTTCGTGAGGTCGTCAAACAACATGCGACCGGTGTGGAGGACGTCGAGCCGTCGGTGGAAAATGTCGCAGCAGTGGCCACGCGCGAGATGGTGGACATCTCCCTTTCCGCCCTGCGGATGGGAGCGCGCGAGGTGAACATCGTTTGTCTGGAGCGGCGCGAGGAAATGCCCGCAGCGCTCGAGGAAATTGAAGAGGCCGAGGCCGAGGGCATCATTCTGCATCCGGGGCGCGGGCCAAAGAGAATCATCGGCAAAGATGGCCGTGTTACCGCGCTTGAGACTCTGCGTACGCAGCGCTTGTTCGACGAGAACAAACGCTTCAATCCTGCCTTTTACGACGGTACCGAAAGCCAGTTGGAGTGCGACACCATTATCATGGCGATAGGCCAGGCACCGAGGCTCGACTTCCTTAAACCTGAAGACGAGGTTGAAATCTCGCAGCGGGGCCTGATCTCGGTAAATCCCAAAACTCTGATGACCTCGGCGCCAGGAATTTTCGCTGGCGGCGATTGCGTATTCGGGCCCCGCCTGATCATCGACAGCGTAGCGGACGGAAAGCGCGCCTCGATTGGAATTGACGAATACCTGCGCGGCCACAGGCACGCCGAGCCGGTCATTGAAGTTGAAGTTCTGAAGCGCCACCAAATGCCGCTGAACTTTATAGACCTCGAACGGCAATCTGTTCCCATGCGACCGTTGGAGCGGCGTACCGGCGTCACTGAGGTCGAGGTCGGGTACGACGCGCAACAGGCGATGGCGGAGGCACAACGCTGCCTGCATTGCTGGGTAAACACGGTGTTCGAAGGCGTGCCGGAAGACGGCACCAGCTGCATTCTTTGCGGTGGTTGCGTAGATGTCTGCCCGGAAAATTGCCTTGAGCTTGTATCGCTCGATCGCCTGCAGTTCACCCCCGAGACTGTTCAGCACATTCGGGATAACCGCGAGTGTTTCGGAATCGAACTCAACGAGGTCGCGGCGAATGAACTCGGCATCGTGACCGGATCAGCGATGTTGAAGGACGAGACACGCTGCATCCGCTGCGGCCTGTGCGCGATGCGTTGCCCGGTGGGAACGATCACAATGGAGTCTTACAACTTTGTGCCCGGCGAAGCCGACGGATTGATTCCGGCAGATTCAGTGGAGGGAATCACGCGCTCTTATGGCCCGGCAGCGAGTACCTCACTTGCGAAATAGAAACATGGATGAAGAAGACAGAAAATCCGAGACCCACGAACTCAACCGGCGGACATTCTTCGCGAAGCTGGGAATAGGGTCGTTGTCCATTGCAGCGGCGGGAACGGCGGCTTTCAGCTATCAGTATCTCTCGCCGAACGTTTTGTATGAGCCATCACCGGTGATTAATGCTGGCAAGCCCGAAAGCTATCCACTGGACTCCGTGACGCAAGATGTGAACTCCGGAATTTACATCATCCACAGCCAGGAAGGATTTTTCGCACTGCAGGCCATTTGCACGCATCTGGGCTGCCTGACGGCATGGAAGCAGGAGCTTGGGATTATTGCCTGCCCGTGCCATGGCAGCAAGTTTTACGTCCACAATGAAGGCGATCACAAGCCGGGCGACAAGATTGAAGGCCCTGCGCCGCGCCCTTTGCCATGGAAAAAGATGTGGATCAATGAAGATGGCGATCTGATCGTGGACCGTTCGACCGAAATTCCGCCCATGCAGTTTGTGAGGGTGTAACCATGCCGAACATGCCGGAGAGCTATTTCGACCAACTGCGGCGGACGCGGGTGTGGCGAACAATTTTCCGCAGCGGTTCGGGCACAAGCACCCTCCATCGTTCTATGGCGATCCAGCAGAACGTCTTCCTGCACCTGTTCTCCACAAAGGTGCGCAAGCGGATGATGAGCTTCAGTGCGACCTGGTATTTGGGAACGCTGACGTTTGGGACGTTTGTGATCCTCGTGATCACGGGTATCTTGCTCATGCTGTACTACCATCCTTCGGTGCCGCAGGCCTACGCGGACACCAAAGACCTGCAGTTTGTCGTTTCATCAGGGATGTTCCTCCGCAACCTGCATCGCTGGTCAGCGCACGCGATGGTCTTTCTGGTATTCGCGCATATGTTCAAGGTCTTTTATCGTGGCGCATATCGCCCGCCGCGGGAATTTAACTGGGTCATCGGCGTCGTTCTTCTGTTAATCACGCTTTTGTTGAGCTACACGGGCTACCTACTTCCCTGGGATCAGTTGGCGTATTGGGCAATCACCGTCGGGTCAAACATAGCGCTCGCCGTCCCGGTGATCGGGAATAAGATCCACTTCCTTCTTTTGGGCGGAAATGCGGTGAACGCTAATGCCCTTCTGCGTTTCTACGTTCTGCACTGCGTAATCCTGCCGCTGGTCGCGGTGGCGCTGATCGCGGTTCACTTCTGGCGCATCCGCAAAGATGGCGGCCTGTACGCGCACCAGAGCGAACTGGCGCGTGTTAGGACAGCGCCGGTCGGGCCCGACGCCGAAGTTGCGCAACCGCAGGCGAAGTAATTATGGACAAGGACTTCGTTACCGGAATTGACTCGAACGCGAAAAAGACTCCTCGCCGCGTCGCGTTCATCACTCGCCGCACGTCGGCGCAGGTGAAAGTCACCGACGAAGAACAAGTGCAGACCTATCCAGAACTCTTGTTCCGAGTCGCCGTCGCGATCGAGATTCTCTTTATCGCTCTCGCAATTACCGCGCTACTGTTCAACGCGCCGCTCGAAGGGCTCGCCGATCCTTCGCATACGCCAAACCCTGCGAAAGCGCCGTGGTATTTCCTCGGCCTGCAGGAACTGCTGCACTATTTCCCCCCCGTTGTCGCTGGCGTGTTGGCGCCTGGATTGGTGGTGATGGCGTTAATTGTGATTCCCTATTTCAACATCAACATCGAGGGGGAGGGCGTTTTCCTGAGAGATCGCAAGCGTCGGCTCGCGATTTTTGCGATTCTCGCGGCGGCGCTGATTATTTTCTTGCTGCTCTTCGACGTTTACGTCGCACTCCCGGGCGCGCTGATCATCACGGCCCTAATGGCGCTTGCGGGCTACAGTTCGCCGCAATCGCGGTCGCCCTTTCGGCGGTATCTGGCTGCAAAGCCGCTATCGTTTTGGATCATGACGTGGTTCCTGTTTGAGCTGGTAGAGCTGACCGCGATAGGCACGTTCTTCCGCGGACCGGGCTGGGCCTGGGTGTTGCCGTGGAAGGCTTATTAAAGATGAGGCTCCTGGGATAATGACAGGGAAATTTCTCGCGTTTTGGCGCACGCTGTTTGGCGACAGCGTGCGCACATTCGGCCTTATCAGCGTTGTACTGCTGGTTCTGCTCGCGATTGCGCCCGCGAAGAACCACTTCAGCGAGTGGCGGCATTATCAGAAGGCCTACTTGCGACTGATTCGTGACCGTAGTGAGGCTCTGACTTTGCGGCGTCATTTCCAGGGAGACATTCAACAGATTTGGTTGCCGGACCTGCAGGTTGTTGATCGCTGTACGACTTGTCACGTTGGATTGAAAGAAAGCACCCTGGCGGATGTGAGCGAACAGCCATTCGGTAAACATCCAGTCATCCCGCACAAGCTGGATGAGTTCGGATGCGTGATCTGTCATCGCGGCCAGGGCCCCGCAACCACAGTTTCCGAAGCGCACTACAGTACCCTGGCGTGGGAACAGCCCGTCCTGTCGACAAAATATATTCAGTCGTCGTGTGGGCAGTGTCATCAGGATGGCCTGACCGGAACTCCGCTGCTGAATGAAGGTCGCCAGTTGCTTGCGCAGAGTGGATGTCTACACTGCCACACGGTCCAAATCCGGGGCAATACGCTGCAAACTACGGACGACCCCCCGTCGCTTACTCACGTCGCGGACAAAACTACTCGCGAGTGGATCTATGCGTGGATCAAAGATCCGCAGGCGTATGCCTCAACCGCGGAGATGCCGAATTTCAAGCTCAGCGACGACGACGCTCGCGATATTTCAGCATTCTTGATCGCCGACAGCACGCCTCTCGCGGGAGACACGCAGTCGCTGTCGCAAAAGGCGGCAAGCGACCCAACCGCCGGGGCAAGCCTTTACGGAGAGTCCTTCTGCGCGACGTGCCACGCGGTCCAGAATGCCGCCGGCAACGTTGTCGGCGGGAACATCGGACCTGAGCTGACGCGCATCGGCAGCAAGGCAAAACCGGAGTGGTTGCAGGCCTGGCTGAAAAATCCACGCGTTTACGACGCCATGACCGCAATGCCGCATTACCGCTTCACCGACCAGCAGCTGGCGACGCTGTCCGGCTTCCTGATGGCGAAGACCGATTCCGACCTACTGAGCAATGTGCATCTTGACCCCGCAACTCCGGAGCAGATCGCTCACGGCAAGCTCCTCGTCATGAATTACGGCTGCGCCTCTTGCCATCAGATCAATGGAATCAGGAAGCCGGAAAACTTCGCGCCAGAACTGAGCCGAATCGGTAGCAAATCCATCAACCAGCTCCTGTTTTTGCCCGGAATGCCGCACGCACTTCCTGACTACATTGCGGCGAAAATCAAGACACCTCGGGCATTTGCACCCGGCTTGAAAATGCCGCAATTCACGTTCAGCACAGAGCAGATCGATGCTCTCACAACTGTGTTGCTCTCTTTCAACGAGCGCTCACAGACGCTGCCTCTGTCGGTGATCGTGGTCCGCACCGCTGAGTCGAACTATGAGCCTGCAGGGAAGGCCGGCCAACTAATGCATGACTTGGCCTGCTTCAGTTGCCACCGCATCAACGGACGTGGCGGCGATCTTGCTCCCGATTTAAGTGTTGAAGGCAGCGCGGTTCAGCGGCCGTGGCTGGCGGCTTTCCTGAAGAACCCGACCACGCTTCGTCCGGCTCTGATTCGCCGCATGCCGAAGTTCAACCTCAGCGATCGCGAGATCAACCAGCTCAGTGAGTACATCATGACGGTCTATCAGACTCCCGCAATCGATCGCGATTCCATGCCAGTCTCTGGCTACTCCACCGGGCAAATAGAAGAGGGCAAGCAGCTCTTCTACTCGAAATACGCGTGTCAGGCGTGCCACATCGTGGATGCCAAGGCTGACAAGGGATACGTCGGACCAACGTTAACTGCAGTTGGTTCTCGTTTGAATGCGGCTTGGATCTATGCGTGGTTGAAAGACCCACAAGCGTTGCGTCCGGGGACCATGGAGCCCAAGCGCCAGATGAGTGACGAGGATGCCAGCGCGCTTACGGCATATATGATCAGCCTGAAGGGGTCTTCGAAACAGGGGGCCAGGAAATGAAAATTGCCCTTACCTTGTTATTGCTGCTCATGCTTGCCGGATGTTCTCACAAGCAGCAGGGCTCCTCAGCGGCAGCACCCACCGCATTCGGCGCGGCAATAGTGGAGTCGAGTGGCGGGAAACAGATTGCTCCAGCGGGAACGCTTTTGCCGCAGCCCGTCGTAGTCCAGGTAAACGATGAGCACGGAAACGCCGTCACTGGAGCCGAGGTTGAATTCAGGGGACCCGCGGGCGTCGTTTTCGGTCCTCCAAGCGGCCTCACAGACTCAAGTGGACAGTTAACGACCAATGTCACTCTCGGCAGCGGCGCCGGACGCTACGAGCTGACTGCTACCACATATGACAAGTCTCACAAGGGGATTGATCTCAAGCTGCAGGAGAGCGCGCTCGACTACCAGCAAGTACTGGGTTTGACACTCAATCAGCACTATTGCGAGCGGTGTCACAATTCCGAATCTAGCCCGGAGCGCGTTTCGAACTACGACAATTTAGA
>WNGQ01006040.1_pt1 | contig 13673 bp, 17 predicted proteins | sample 5407661 | NCBI WGS metagenome assembly WNGQ01 (sample SAMN13153382, study PRJNA577476) | soil metagenome | isolation source: 60 cm soil or saprolite under Garry oak tree replicate 2 | place: USA:California | collected 2016-06-15
GCCGAAGCCGGCATCGCGGAAGCAGAACAGGCAGTCAAGGCGGCGCGGAACGCGTTTGCAAAATGGCGCTGGACTCCATTTGAACAACGAGCACAGCTGCTGGAACGCGCTGCCGCTATCATGGACCACCGCCGGTTCGAGCTCTCCGCGCTCGAAGTTTTTGAAGTCGGGAAACCCTGGGCGGAAGCCGACGGTGACATTAGGGAGGCAATCGACTTTTGCCTTTTTTACGCGCAGCCAATGCGTCTTATCGGGCGACCGCGCCTGACGCAGCACGTTCCGGGCGAAGACAGTTATTATCATTATTGGCCGCGCGGCGTCGCCTTCGTCATTGCGCCCTGGAATTTTCCGCTCGCAATTCTTTGCGGAATGACAACCGCTGCACTCGTAACTGGCAACACAGTCATTATGAAACCGGCCGAGCAATCGGCCGTTTGCGGCGCGATGTTGATGGAAATTCTGGGAGAAGCCGGCGTGCCACCCGGCGTGCTGAACTATCTTCCCGGCAAGGGATCGGTCATGGGCGCGCACCTCGTCGATCACAAAGATGTCGATCTTATTGCCTTCACAGGGTCGCGCGAAGTCGGTCTTAGAATTTGGCAAAGCGCCGGAATCACGCGGCCGGGGCAAAGGGAGCTGAAGCGCGTCGTCTGTGAGATGGGCGGCAAAAATGCGGTTATCATTGATGCGGATGCCGATCTCGATGAAGCAATCGTGGATTGCACTTACTCAGCCTTTGGTTACCAGGGGCAAAAATGCTCGGCGTTATCCCGTCTGATTCTGCTCGAGGAAAATTACGATCGCGTCATGGAGCGCTTGCTCAAGGCCGCGGCGAGCGTGCGTGTTGGGAATCCGGAAGAACCGGGGATCACTGTCGGTCCAGTAATCGACGAAGCCGCGTACCATCGGATCCTGGATTACATTCAGATCGGCAAGTCGGAGGCCACGCTTGCTTATCAACGTGAAGATGTACCGACCAAAGGTTTCTTTGTCCCGCCAACTATTTTTTCGGATGTGAAACCAAATATGCGTATTGCGCGCGAGGAAATTTTCGGGCCGGTGGTTAGCGTCTTAAAAGTGCGCGATCTTGACGAAGCGATTGCGGTTGCTAACGGCACTGATTATGCCCTCACTGCCGGGTTTTTCTCGCGCAGTCCAGCGAACATCGAGCGCGCAAAAGCGCAAATCGAAGCGGGTAACGTTTATATCAACCGCTCATGCACGGGCGCAGTGGTGGGCCGGCATCCATTCGGCGGATTCAAGATGAGCGGCGGCGGCACCAAAGCCGGTGGCGCGGATTATTTGCTGCAATTTTTAGTGCCACGCGTGGTGACCGAAAACATCACACGCCATGGTTTCGCGCCCGAGCAAACGCCAGAATATCGCGACGAATTCCTTTGGCCGAAGCGACAGTAACAGCGGCATCCTTGGGAGTGCGGGGTGGCGCCGGCCGAAACAATCTTGAGATCGCCAAAAGGCGGGCGCGGCTTAGAACTCCGGTTGTTCCTTACTCAATAGCTTCACGACGGTGATGACCATGTAGATTACCGGCCAGGCCGCCGTCAAAAGGATGAGCGCAAACGCTACCATCTCCTTCGCCAGCTCCCGCGCAGCTTCGATCCGGAATTCACGTCTTAAATTATAAAAGGTCCGGAACTCGGATCTGCCCTCTCCGTCGTACGGCGAGGAATACCCGCGCCATTGGGCGAAACCTGAATGAAAAAGGTAATCCGTCTCTGGAAAGCGCCTCTTTCCGGCAGCGAATGGACCCGTTGGTTTCATGGCCTGTGATCCAAAACTCGGACGATACCGGCAACTATGATACCACGTCGCGAGAAGGAATCAGCCTGAAATTAACGCCTCAAAACCTTGCCAATCGGAAGGCAAATTCAAAAACGGGATCGTGACATTACCTGGATAGGACCTCATGCATCGTAAGCGGCTTACGATGGATGAGGTTCGGATTGCCGCTATTGGGGCCAGGCCTGGTCCTCTGTTTCCCTCTGGGTTATTGCCAATGACCCGGCATCCACACCCAGCCGCCACCCCTGGGCACCCATTGGCCTTCGACCCATACTGCCGCCACCCTTGGACGCACTACCCAACTGCCCGACACCCAGACATAGGTGGTTCCAGTCCATCGCCAATAACCCCTCGTCCAGACATATCCGGGTCCCGGCGCCACCGTCTGCGATTCAACTCGAACGGCTGGTGGAGTCATCGTCACTACCACCTCTCGGGCTGGACCGGTTGTTGTCACTTCCTGTGTGGTTGTCGTCGTTGTCACTGACGTCGGTTCCTCCGCGCAACCGACTAACAAAAACGGTGCCAGCGCCAACAGATAAATGCATTTTTTCATATACGCCTCCTTTTCCTGAATTCGTTTTGCGCCGGCAACTCGGCTTTATTGGAAGTGAAACAAGCTCGTCTGTTTGCTTGCGTGATTGATAGCAAAAGATCGATTTTGGCCGGATGATGCAGGATGCTTTACGTCGTCTCCACACCGATTGGCAACCTGGGTGACATCACGTTGCGCGCACTTGATGTGCTGAAATCAGTCGATGTGATCGCGGCGGAAGACACCCGCCATTCCGGGATGTTATTGAAGCATTTCGAAATTAAAAAGCCGCTTCTCAGTTATCACGAGCACAATGAGGCGATGCGCGCCGCGCAACTAGTCGAGCGCCTCGCCGCAGGCGAAGACGTCGCATTGATTACCGACGCCGGAACGCCCGGACTCTCGGATCCTGGCGCGCGCCTCATTCGCGAATGCATCAAACGCGAGCTTCCCTTCTCGGTCATTCCCGGACCGTCATCGATTCTGACCGCGCTCGTCGGTTCAGGGTTTTCAACTGAGAAATTTTGCTTTCGCGGATTTCTGCCGATCAAAAGTGGTCAGCGCGAACGCGAATTGCGTGGCGCCGTTGACCGCGAAGAAACAACAATCTTCTTCGAATCGCCCTACCGATTAACCAAAACGCTCGCCGCTTGTATCGACATCGCGCCCGATCGACGACTTTGCGTCGCGCGGGAGCTCACCAAAAAGTTCGAGGAATTTCAGCGCGGCACCGCCGTTGAACTTCTGGCGCATTATCAAGCTCATCCACCGAAAGGCGAGATCGTGCTGATAATTGCAGGAAGGGGCGATTGACCGCTATCGCCCCGAACATGATCGCGCGCGCAGCGAGCGGTTTGGGTGCCCCCCTACCTTTGCGCTTGCACATACCACGTATCCATGGAATTTTGCGCGGCTTTTTCTCCCCGGGAAATCTTATGGCTTACGCAATTATCAAAACTGGTGGCAGGCAGTATCGTATAGCGGAAGGCGATACAATCGATGTCGATCTTCTTGACGTTGAGGCCGGCAAGACCGCGACGTTCAGCGATGTCTTGATGTATGCCGACGGGAAAGACCTTACGCATGGGAACCCGCTTATCTCAGGCGCAAAGGTGACCGCCGAAGTCGTCGAACAGCGCAAGGACAAAAAAGTAATCGCGTTCAAGTTTAAGCGGCGTAAAGGTTATCATCGCACGGTCGGACACCGCCGAAAGCTGACCCGGGTGAAGATCAAAAGCATCAGCCTCGGCCCGAAGAAAACTGCGGCGAAAGAGACCAAGGAATAAAGCGGCCGCCATCCATCAACTCTCAACTACCAACTATCAATTTTCGTCATGGCTCATAAAAAAGGACAAGGCAGCGTTAAGAACGGTCGCGACAGCGTCAGTAAACGGCTGGGAGTAAAAAAATTCGGCAGCGAGATGGTCGTCGCGGGTAACATCATTGTGCGCCAGCGCGGGACGAAGTTTTTACCAGGAAAAAACGTTGGGCTTGGTCGCGATTACACGATTTTCGCGCTGATCGATGGCAACGTCCGCTTCGATCGGGCGGGACGACGAGTGAATGTCGATCCTGTCATGGGTGGAAATTAGCCGAGCGATTCTGCTTTCCTGCTCTGGCTCGCCTGCGGTATAAACCGATTTCGGTCATGAGATACAATACCTTTATCCTCTTTGGCGCGCCTGGTAGCGGCAAAGGGACGCAGGGCAAAACGCTGGGCACAATCCCACGCTATTATCACTGCGCCTGCGGCGATGTGTTTCGCTCCATCGACACCCGCACGAAAGTAGGCAAAGCCTTCCTCGAATACTCCAGCAAAGGCCAGCTTGTGCCCGATGAGATCACCGTTGAGCTTTGGCGAGCGGCAATCGATGCAGCCGTCGAGTCGCACAAGTTTAAGCCAGACATCGATACGCTCGTCCTTGATGGGATCCCGCGGAATATCGGCCAGGCCGAAATCATGGAGGAAATGATCGACGTGAAAAAAGTGTTTCATCTCTCCTGTCCGAGCCGCGAAACATTGTTTACCCGGCTGAAGAAGCGTGCCTTGAAAGACAACCGCCTCGACGACGCGAACGACCAGGTCATCCAGCGCCGCCTTGACATCTATGAAACGGAATCGAAACCGGTGCTCTCCCATTATCCGCAAGAGCTGATCACCGTGGTTGACGCAACTCAGCCGCCCGCCAAAGTTCTGCTCGAAATCCTGGAAAGCGTGAACGACGGCGTGTATGAACCAGCAACAGTTTGAAAATTTCACCGCTTCAAGCCTCTACTGCGACAAATGCAACGCCGCGATGCCGGTGCGCGAGCGATTGCTTTTAGTCCTGCCAGACCGGGAAATTTACGATTATCTGTGCACCGAGTGTGGAATGTCGGTGGGCCGGCGTGAGATCACTGCCGGCGAAAAATTAATGGCGCAAGCGGTTGCCGGACGGCGACGGCGGCGATCCGCGCCAGTTCATCAGCTGACGCCGTAAACCGGCATGCGTATCGTTTTTTTCGGCGCGGGCGACATCGGCGTGCCGGCGCTGCAAGCCCTGGTGCGATCAAGCGAGCATCAGCTTACTGGAGTCGTTACTCAGCCTGACAAGCCGGTGGGACGCGCTCAACAAATCGAGCCGCCGCCGGTAAAAAAAACGCTTGGGTCCGGCGCGCCCGGCGGTCGCGCCCTACCATCAACCATCTCGATCTTGCAACCGGCACGGATCAAAGATCGACAAGCAATCGAAGAAATCCGGGCACTGCGACCAGATGCAATTGTTGTGATGGCTTACGGACAAATCCTGCCGCGTGAAGTGCTCGAGATTCCGCGCATCACTTGTCTGAACTTGCACGCGTCCCTCTTGCCGCGCTGGCGCGGAGCCGCGCCGATCCAGGCAGCCATCGCGGCAGGCGATCCTGAAACGGGCATTACCGTGATGTACATGGCTGAAGACCTCGATACCGGCGACGTCCTGTTGCAGCGCCGGGTCGACACCTTGCCGAGTGATACGGGCGGTTCGTTGCATGATCGATTGGCACAGATTGCACCCGAGGCATTGCTGGAGGCTTTGCAACTGCTTGCGAACGGCAATGCGCCGCGCATTCCGCAAGACAATGCGCTCGCTACCTATGCGCCGAAATTGACTCGCGACGACGGAAAAATCGACTGGGCGGAGCCCGCTGAAATAATTGAGCGAAAAATTCGTGCGTTTAATCCCTGGCCGGGAGCGTTTACTGAGATTGCCGCGCCTGGCGTACGAAAGTTGAAGATCTTTTCGGCAGCAATTGTCGATCTTAGCGGAAAGCCGGGTGAATTTTTGCGAAGTGAGAAAGAGTTGATCGTGGCCGCTGGAAAAAACGCATTGTCGCTGAATGAAGTGCAACTGGAGGGAAAGCGGCGGATGGATGCCGCAGCCTTTCTGCGGGGGCACGCGTCGATTTTGCAGGCGGCACGTTGATTCCGGGAGCACCGCATTTTGCCTTTCAAACATAGGCGTCTTCTGTTTTGATTTCCGCTGCCATGCAAACGGAAGCGCCAGCTTATAAACGCATTGTGCTCAAGTTGAGCGGCGAAGCGCTCCAGGAGCGCGGCGGTCGCGACAATATTTCGCTGGGCGTAGTGCGTGAAATCGCCGAGCGCATACGGGATGTTCGCGATCTCGGTGTCCAGGTGTCGATCGTAATTGGCGGAGGAAATATTTGGCGGGGTGTCTCTGCGTCGCATCGCGGCATGGATCGCACCACGGCCGATTACATGGGCATGCTCGCGACGGTGATTAATGCACTGGCGTTACGCAGCACGCTCAGTCAGATGGGGGTTGAAACCCGCGTGCAGACCGCCATCGAAATGAAAAACGTGGCCGAGCCCTTCATTTTGGGCCGCGCCATCCGCCATCTCGAACTTGGTCGGGTTGTTATTTTCGCCGCTGGCACAGGTAATCCCTATTTTTCGACCGATACGACCGCGGCACTGCGCGCTAGCGAGATTCGCGCTGATGTCATCCTGAAAGCGACCAAAGTCGCCGGCGTCTATGATCGAGACCCAAATACCCACCCGGACGCGAGATTCTACGATCGCCTCACATTCACGGAAGCGCTCACGAAACGATTGCAGATCATGGATTCGACAGCCTTCAGCCTTTGCATGGACAATAAGATCCCGATCGTGATTTTCGATATGAACAAGCCAAGCAACATTCGCGATGCTGTTCTCGGGCGAAAAGTCGGTACCCTGGTTTGCGATGAGCCGCAACCGACGTAAAACTTCAGCAACATGAGCAGAGACGACATTCTTTTGGAGGCCGAAATGTCGATGGAAAAAAGCGTCGACTATATGGTGCATGAATTTGCCGCCGTGCGCACCGGCAAGGCCTCCCCTGGGCTGGTGGAAAATGTCGATGTGCAAGCGTACGGATCGACCATGAAGCTGAAGCAACTCGCGTTGATCACAACACCGGAGCCGCGTTTGCTTGTTGTCCAGCCTTTCGATGCGGGCACGGTGCCGGATATCGAGAGGGCCCTCAAGGAATCGAAGATCGGCATCATGCCGGCAGTTGATGGAAAGATTATTAGGCTGCCGATTCCGGAATTATCGGAAGAGCGCCGCAAGGATCTCGCGCGTTCGCTCAGCAAAATGGCGGAGGAAGCGCGCGTCCGCGTTCGGAGCAACCGGCGCACGGCGCTCGACGAAGCAAAGAAACTCAAAGCCGCTGGCGAATTAAGCGAAGATGGATTGCATGATCTGGAAGCCGAAGTGCAAAAGCTAACCGATCGCTTCGTCAAATCCGTCGATGATCATCTCAAGCACAAAGAAGCTGAGATCATGAAGGTATAGCGGCTCCTCGCCTTCCTCTGCCTCTTCCTCGCTCTCTCCTGTCGAAGTCGATATTGGGACGTTTCTGTATGAATGAAATCTAGCGGTGCGCCCAGAGTGATGTCCGCTCGGAGTTCCGCATTCATGCGGTCTGGTGCAGCGGCCAAAGCTGCCTTTGTAGAACAAAGATTGGGACTAAGAAGGAAGTGGAAGAGTTACAACCGAACCAGATCAACCAGAAACTGGCACCAAAGATAAATCATCCCGCGCTGCGGTGTCATTCCGAGCGGAGGCGAGGAATCTCTCACAGGCCAGTGGATCATCTTCGATTGATGTAAATGTCTCCGAACCACGACGGATCTTTGTCGTAACGTGCGCGCTGTTCGGGCGAAAGTTTTTCGATCGGGAACGCGGACCGCAGCGAACAAAAAAAAATACTCAGCCTGCGCGACGTTGATTGTATTACCGAAACCGAACCGGAGCCGCACTTCGCGCGGTATTTCCTGCCGCACATCTACGCGCTCTCAGTCAATTCACCTTTCTGGCTGGGACAGAACACAGGTTTGAAGGCGTATCGTCAAATGATTTTCGAGCGTTTCCCGCGCACCGGAATCCCTGACGCGTTCGAGAGTCTCTCCGAATACGAGGATTACTTGAAGCTCCTGGTCGCCACGAATTGCATCGACAATGCAAAAAAGATTTGGTGGGACATTCGGCTACATCCCTTTTTCAACACGATCGAATTCCGGATCTGTGACGCGCAATCGCGGGGTGGATGACACCATCGCCCTGGCAGCGCTCATGCAAGCCATCGTAGCAAAGCTGCAAAAATTGCGCCGCCAGAATGTGACCTTTCGTAGTTATCCACGGCGATTGATCGACGAAAATCGCTGGCGCGCGTCACGCTACGGTTTGGATGGCAAGCTGATTGATTTTGGTCGTAAATGCGAAATGGAAGAGCGCCAATTGCTCCACGAGATGTTGGAATTTATTGCCACGGAAGTGGACGAACTGGGCAGTCACGCAGAAATGGCGCATATCGAGCGGATCATGCGCGAAGGCACGGGCGCGGATCGACAACTTATGGTGTGGGAACGCACGCAAGATATGAAAGCCGTGGTCGACCAAATTGTCGCGGAAACGTACGAAGGATTAACGGCGCCGGGGTAAGGTTGGGACTCTATTTTTCGGGCGCCAGCAACATGTAAAGGATCAGCACTCCCGAGACCAGTGTGATGGCAACGGTGACCGACCAAACCAATGCGCGGTCGGTTTTCACGAGACCGGCTTCGATCGCCCGGTTCACTGCGTCGTAGCGCCAGGCCGCCAGCATCGTGAGCAGCGCCCCAAAAATGACGAGACCCATGCCCACCGGCCAGGCTTTCGTGATCAGGTGCGGTGCGTGCGTTGCACTCTCGCTCAACCACGGACCGATGCGCGCGAGCACAAATCCAAGACTGATCAGCGCAATCGTTGTGCGCACCCACGCGAGAAAGGTGCGTTCATTCGCCAAGTGCTCCGAGGCGCGGTTCTCCGATGGAATTTGACGATGTAGCTGCCGCTCTGCCACGGCTCTAGCAAACGCGCCTGAGTGCCTTATGTCGATCTTTTCCGCGTCGCTGCGCAATTACCGTACCTCGGATCGGAAAATAAATGCGATGGCATAAACGAAAGCGATAAGGAGCTGGCGGACTTGCTTTGCCATGCAGGTGAGTTTGATGCCGCGATTGACCATTACAACGCGGCGCTACGCCTTCGCCCCAATTTCCCGGAAGCGAAGGATAATCTGGCCTTCGCGCATTCTCTCGCCGGTCACTGATTTGATGTTGGAGAATCCGCTCGCAGTTTTGTCGCCAGGGACTAAAGAAACTCTGTCGTTTAGACCGCAACATTATGAGATCGCTTGCGGAGACATACAATAAATCGAGACATTTGACCGCTGACGGTGTCTAATTACTAGAAAGTTTAATCACCCATCTATGAATCTAAAACATTTCATTTCAGTGAGTTCCTGCTATCTGCGTTTGGCACTTGTTTCAATCGTCGCGTTGGCGGCAAGCGTTGCGACGGTAAGTGCCGATCCCCAGAGCTCTGCAACGCCCAAACAAAAGAAAGTCACATACGTAAGAAAATACGTAAAGGTAACCGGCTCCAATATTCCCGTTCCGGTTTGGGTAGCGGCGGGCCCCCTACCACATACAACGTATCCAATCCGGAGTTATTCGTACGATGAGATAACGAAAATTCCCGGTGCTCAGACTCCAGCTCAGGTCTTGGCCAACGACCCGAGTATCACGATTAGCCATCGGTAGCAGATCTTGGAGTGCGCGGACATGTCCGCGCTTTGATAGCGGCTGACTGGAGCTGATACCACCCCTCATTCTCGCGGCCCAAATGCAGGCACGTGGGCTTGGTGCGTTTTCCGGGAAATACCGGCTGGCAGCCCTGTGCTTTTCGGCGGCTTACCGTAAAGCTCTTCGCATAAGGGGGGTATTGCGCGCGCAAGTTTGTCGGCGGCAAACTGCCGACGACTGCAGGCTGGCAGCCCTGCGCTCCCCAGGCAACACCGCAACCGAGCTGCTAGAGATTGTCGCGAATGATCTCAAATATCCTCGTGTTATCGAGGACACCGCGGAGAACGTCTGTCCCGGGGCCGCTGCCAAACGCAATGACATCCTCGACCGTGCAGAGGGCTGCTTTTGTGTAGACAGCAGCCGGCTCGCGCGGTTCCACGTCCGGTTGCTCATTTCCGTTTCCGTTCAGGTTGCCGGGTATCTTTGCTGCTCCATAGGATTTCGTGCCATTCGGACCGGTAGCCCAAGTTATCCATGGCTGCCCGGCGGCATTGAATCCGAGCAGGGCGATGCCGCTGTCCTGGCGAAATGGAAATCCATTTAAGCTCAATCCGCCGATTGCAACATCGCCACAGGCAATGATTGTCGACTTCGGCCCGGCATAATTCCGCGCCACGGCAACCGCGCGGTCTAATTCAATGGTCTGTCTGAACGTTCTTTCTGCATTATTTTCTTGCGCGGCTTTACGCATTAGTCCCGCATCGACGACGAGCAAGTACCCGCCAGTGTTGTACTGAAGTAATTCGATCGCTCGCCGCACCATGTCCGAAAGACTGGGTTGTTGGCTTCGCTCTTCGACTTGGTTGATGAACGCAAGCTCCGTGTTGCTAAAGGCACCGAAAACTTTCGACCGGCGCCATGCGGGAATCACCTCCAAGTCAGCTCGCGTTCGAACGACATCGAACCCATTGCGACGAAGATCGAGCAAAAGATCGCGCCCGTCCTGTCTTTCGCCACCCTTTGCGAGAGGAAGAAATTGCGCCGCTCCGCCGCCCATCGCGATGTCAATTTTTGCACCGTTGACGAACTCAGCCGCAATGCTCTCGAGGTCATCTGGATCAGCCGGATGCGCATAGAAAGCTGCGCTGGTTGGATTAGTCAGTTTCGCATCCGTTACCAGCCCAGTGGCCCGTCCCTGCTCTCGTGCCAATTCAATAAGGTTCGTGATTGCCGACATATCGGGATTCGTGGCGAGGGCGCGATTGGCCACTCTCACACCAGTCGCAATTGCAGTTGCAGCAGCCGCCTGATCCTGAGCAGCGAAATCTTTCGACCAATTCGTAAGCAAAGCGACATGCGGCATCGAATCCAGGCTCAGACGATTATCCGCCCCGCCGGCAAAGACTCGCGTTGCCGCAAGGCGATCGGGCGCAAGCCCCTCTCCGACGAACAAGATAATTCCGAAAGGCTTCCGGACGACCCAGTGTTGAAAATAGAGAACACCCAGCCCGGCAAAGGCGAGCAAACAGAAAAGGGCCAGCAATTGATTGCGCCATTTCATTTGCTCTCCTGTAACGGCGGTCTGCTTGTCACGCCGGAGCCTAGCGAAGGCGGATGAGCGTCGCAAATATCAATGAATCCTGGTCAAATGCCGTAGCTCCGAAAGCTTTCGTGGCGCGACGCACGCGTCTTAATCATCATCTCAGCGCCGCGCTTTGCAGAGCGAAGCGACTGCAAAGAACGACTTGTCGACCTCGACGATCGTCGGCAGAGTGCCTGCATATGGCTGGTCCGGTGATGCTCATTATTCGCGATGGCTGGGGCATTAATCCGGGCGATAAAGAAAAGCGCGAAGAAAATTCGGACGCAACGCTTCTTGCGCGGACGCCGTTCCACGACCAGCTCTACCGCGACTATCCAGGTGCTAAATTGAGCGCGAGCGGCGCTGACGTCGGCTTGCCTGATGGACAAATGGGTAACTCCGAAGTTGGCCATCTTAATCTGGGAGCCGGCAGGATCGTCTATCAGGATCTGACGCGAATTAACGAGGCGATCGCGAACGGCGAACTCGCCCGCAACGGAGTATTGCAGGGAACCTTCGCCCGCGCGCGAGATCGTCGGCTTCACCTCCTCGGGCTGGTCTCTGACGGTGGTGTTCACAGCCACTACTCGCACATGATTGCGCTTGCGAATGCTGCTCATGATGAGGGCGTCGGCGAAATCTTCGTTCACGCCTTCATCGATGGGCGCGATACTTCGCCCACTGGTGGCGCCGGTTATTTGAAAATCTGCGAGGAAGAACTTCAGAAAAGCGGCGGCCGGATTGTCACCGTAGTGGGACGTTACTTCTCGCGATCGGCGCTGGGATCGCACCAAAAAAGCCTGGGACGCGATCGTCCTCGGTCGCGGCGAAATCTGCAAATCATCGCCCTCGGCCGCTGTCGATCAGCAATACAAAAACGGCAAGACCGACGAGTTCATGCCGCCGCTGATTTTTTCCTACGCGAACGAGCAGCGGGTCCGCGATGGCGACGCCGTCTTGTTTTTTAATTTCCGCGCCGATCGCGCGCGGCAATTATCCCAGGCTTTTTTACTAAAGGACTTTGATGGTTTCGATCGCGAAGTATGGCCGCAAGTTCGGTTCGTCACTCTTACGCAATACGATGTGACTTATTCCTCGCCGTTCATTTTCGCTCCCGCGGAACTGGCGCGCATCCTGGGCGAGGTCGTCAGCGCGGCTGGCAAATCGCAACTGCGAATCGCCGAGACGGAAAAATATGCGCACGTAACCTATTTTTTTAATGGCGGAATCGAGAAGGCGTTCCCTGGCGAGGAACGAAAAATCGTACCGTCGCCCAAGGTCGCCACCTATGATCTGCAACCTGAGATGAGCGCACGGGAAGTGACCGACGAGGTCATCGCGCGCGTGGCGAATTACGATCTGATTATTCTTAACTTTGCCAATCCGGACATGGTCGGGCACACCGGAATCTTAAAAGCCGGAATCAAAGCGGTCGAAACGGTGGATGAATGCGTCGCCCGCATCATCCCAAAGCTGCTCGACCTTGACGGTAAATGCATCGTCACGGCCGACCACGGAAATTGCGAGCAGATGCGCAATCCCGACGGCTCGCCCAACACCGCGCACACGAATTATCTTGTGCATTGTATCTACGTCGCTAAAGACGCGCGGAAGTTCCACGTCCGGGACGGAATCCTCGCCGATGTCGCGCCAACGCTCTTGTTTTTGCTCGGATTGCCGCAACCAAAGGAAATGACTGGACGCAATTTGCTCGTCCGCGTTTAAGATCGACAATCGTACGATGGTCGATTTTGCATTAGGGAAATTTCTCGCGCGGCGATCACATCGTCGAAGGTGATTTCCACTTGCCGATTGAACGCTCGCGTTCCAGCCATGGCGATTCGCTGTAGTAAGAGAATTCGATTTTCGACGGCAGTTTCCTGCCAAACCGGTTTGCGCATGAGCGTGAGCGCGCCATCTGATTCCACAAGCGCGCCCCATCCGACCGGGATCTCTGGGTCACGAAAGAGCTCGTTGGGCAGGACCAGAAAAAACAAATTCGCACAGCGGTAGCGAATTAATTTGTCGAACTTCGTGCAGTCGTAGAGCCGATTTTGCACTGTCCGCAGTTCACGCAAAAGACGCGCGTACCCGCGGTGTCCGATTACGGTAAAATCAGGCAAATCGAATTCTGGAAATAGCGAGTCACCGTTCCGCAAGCTCGGATAATGTTCATGCAAGCGCGTTTCGAGAAGCTGGCGGCGTTCGCAAATCGTTTCGAGACGCTGACGCGCAGCATCGCTCTGGCAATTATCTCGCCGTAAATCGCAGAGCGCTTGTTTGCATTCAAAGATCACTGTGGATCCAATTGTTTTTGGCTTCGGTCGATAGGCAGCCACATCGGCACGATACCGGCATCGTGGCAGGCTTACTTCCATCGCGCACGCGGAGTAGCCATGTGCCTGGGCCCACAGAAACGCGAGCCGCTTTAGCCGGGCATGTCCCTCAGTTTCGCACCGGCCTGTTATTCCCGCAGCCATCTCGCCAGTTCGCGTGCCCAATAAGTGACGATAATGTCTGCGCCGGCGCGTTTGAGCGCAGTCATGATCTCCAGAACGGCCGCGCGTTCCTCTACAATCCCTTTTTCGGCCGCCGCTTTGACCATCGCGTATTCACCGCTCACATGGTAAACGGCGGTCGGTTTTCCAAACCGTTCCCGCA
>WNGQ01011100.1_pt1 | contig 13673 bp, 13 predicted proteins | sample 5407661 | NCBI WGS metagenome assembly WNGQ01 (sample SAMN13153382, study PRJNA577476) | soil metagenome | isolation source: 60 cm soil or saprolite under Garry oak tree replicate 2 | place: USA:California | collected 2016-06-15
CCAGTGGATTGATGAGGCCAAGGATGAGTAGAAGTCCGGCCCCTGCCATAGCGATCATGGCTTCATTCCACTTAAAGGGGCGAACCATGATGCCAATGAGTGTCAGTATTGCGATGAGTGAGATCAGCAAGGTTTTGGTCAGTGGGGGCAGGTGAAAGAATAGCAGCATTGTTAAGTTTCCGATGTACTAATCGTCATAAGGCTATATCTTGCCCTTGAGAAGCAATTCACGGGCGGCCAACTTCCCGTAGCGCCACATCGTGCGCACAATCACCCCATAATCGAGCGTGCTAAACACGGAGTCGCTGAACCCAAACGGAAGCATCAGTGGGATGGGACCACGCGCGTGTTCCAGCATCCAGGCGTGATCGGGAATACGATAGCCTTTAGCCTGCGACTTGCCCAGATAGGCACAGTCGCCTGGGGTGTAGACCTTGCGCTCGGTTTCGCCGGCGGTGTAGCACCACATTTCCCCATCCAGCATGAAGTCGAAGACTTCCGTGAAATAGCGACCAGAATGGCCTTCGGTTCCAATAGGGGTGCCAAAAAAGAGCACATACTCCGAGAGAGAGCCGTGCAAGAGCGACAGGACTCCCATCGCGCCGCCCGCATTGTTAAACAGCCACTTATGGTCGTAGCGCACATGCTCAGAATAGCACATCGCCAGCTCTTCAGCCAGCGCCGAAAACATGGCCTGCGGTGTACCCAGGTCCAGCACCTTGCGCGTGGCTGCATGGAGGGGGTTGGGGTCAAAGATATAGCTCATTGGACGTGCGGGCGGCAGCAGAATGCCTGAACAGCCGCTTGACTCCTCTCATGGCAAAGATGCGAGAACTGAACGTGCGGGACCTCGCCACGACATGTTTGCACTTCAGCATACCACAGATGTGCAAACCTTGCCCAAACCTCCTCGAAGTATGTCGGGAACCTTTTGCCCTCATTTGGGTGTACTATTGCTACGGAAGGAGGAAACGCGTGGCGACCTGCGAGGCTGAACTCATCGATCGCGTCTGTGGGACAGGCGTAGAGGCCAGGGATCACTGGTTGACGCCGGTCGGGTGACACAGGTGACGCACGCGTGCAGAAAGAAGATGACAGCGAAGAGACTTATTGGCGCGCTCGGCAGATGGCTGGGTCATACCCACTGGAGAACTGGTTCCTGCGGAACGAGAAGAGACGGACGCAGGAACCGGGGAAGGAGCTTTGACAGGTTCACCGTTTGCTCCTTTTGCGGCAAACAGCAAGACCAGGTCCAGCGCCTCATTGCAGGACCAGGAGGGGCCTATGTCTGCGACGAATGCGTCGCGGTCTTGAGTCATAGTCCTGAAGCACCTCAATGTAGTGACGCCCTGCCTGGGTCTTCTAGAAGTTGAGGACAACGGTCCCCTGCGTCAGAAAGGTCAGCAGCGTTTTCTCATCAACAAAGGTGACGCCCTCGATGAGAGCCCGTTTGTCGGGGCCCTGCCTCTGGGCGTCGGACGAAGAAACCCACAGCTGACCGCCAGCGTTCTGAAAATGGCGAAATAACTCCATCACAGAGAGCCCTTGGTAGATCGGTTTGAGGATGCGCTCATGTTGTTCAAGCACGCCAGCCCTGGCAAGGTCGATCCAGCGTCCGCCCACGTAGAGGACCGTGCGTTGGTGCAGATCGACCGCCGCTGCGGCCAGGGACAGAACCCTGACGAGCACATTATGCGTGTCCGATTGTGTTAACATCAGACAAATATTCTCTGCTATCCGAGAAAGCTCCCCCTTTGTTTTTCATGGCGTTCGTAACGAGAAGGTCCTTCCCCACGCATCGATCATGCTCCTTGTTCGATACTGGCATCCGCTTCGGGAATGTGTTCAGCAAAGATGATGAGGTTCCCAGAAGGATCTCTCATGGTAAACTCCTTGAAACCCCAGGGTTTGGTCTGCAAGGGAGCCTGGCGCGCTTCGGCAGGCAGATACTGCTGGTACAAGGCATCAATGTCTGTGGAAGCGATCCAACAGACAGAGTTTTTCCCCTTTGGGAAGTCCCGGAAGTAATTCAGGTGCAGAGACACCTTGTCCCGTTCAACGATGGCAAAATCCTCGTCGTGATACGTGGTCTGAAAGCCCAGTTGCTCATAGAAGGCCAGCGATTGCTCCAATTCGCGGACAACAAAACGGGGAGCAATCCCAAGAAAAGTTGGTTGGCTACTTTGTGACGATGACATTGGTCTGCTACTCCTTTCAAGATCAGTCTGTGCGCTCTCGGTTTCTTCCTGTCCTCTCAACTGCTCGGCCCACTGCTGCGCCCACGCCTGCAAAGGCGTGAGCGCTTGCAGTAGTTCCTGGCCCGTTCCCGTCAAGGAATAGGTGCTTTCCTCGGTATGGTAGATCAGCCCCGTGGTCTGGAGAAGGCTGAGCCGCTGGCTTAACATGCTGGGAGACATTTGATCGCAGAATGCCTGCAACCCGCGAAAGCCTATTGGCCCATTGCGCAGTTCCCAGAGAATGCGCAGAATCCAGCGCCGACCAAGCAGGTCAAGTGCTGCCACGATCGGGTAACCGGTCTGGAAGCCGGGTATAGCGTGTTCGGGCGTCGGTAGAGACATCTCTCCTCCTCGCGCTTCAATTTCAGAAGCGATGCTGCTTATTCGCTACAATTTCTGTAGCATAGAGGTAGTATAATACATTTCCAGTGTGGGCGCCAATTACAAAATTTCTCCAATGTTAACAACGAACCGCGACAAAAGAGAAAGCAAGTGCGTACGTTTGGTGCCTATTGAGCACATAGGAGCGTGATACAATACGCTGGGGAGGGCAGGGAAAGAGAGCGTCCCGTGCGGACGAAAAAGAAATGTATGGGCAACTCATTACACTGCCGCCACGTGGACGAGCTGCACACTGGAAGGGAACCTTCGGCAAGATGCGACTGATCCTGATACGTCATGGGGAATCCGACTGGGACCAGCGCGCGTCTCGATCCCGGCTCTACCTCGCTGACCGAGTGGCTCGTCGCACAGGAGGCGTGGCGGCTAGCGCGGTTCAATGACATCTCGCATGTATTTGATGGAGACGCGTATGATGAATGACCCCGAATTTGATCGACTGCTTGCCGAAGCCGTGGCAGCTCCGTTCTCCGGATGGGATTTCTCCTGGATCGAGGGCCGCAGGGTTGAAGAGGAGGATACGGTGACCACGTGGGATTACGAGGAACGGGCACGAAAGCTGGTTCAAGCGGCGGATTCCCTCTTAGACCTGGGCACCGGAGGAGGAGAGCGATTGAGCCGACTGGGTCCGTTTCCGCCACTCGCAGTCGCCACGGAAGCCTACGGGCCGAACGTGCCCATTGCCACTCGGCTACTGCAACCGCTGGGGGTCCAGGTCGTTCGCACGCACCCTGCCGTGCATGACAGCCGCGGCCCCCAGCCGGATGGCCGTTTTGCCGAGCGACGCTTGCCTTTTCAGGATGCAAGCTTTGAACTGGTGCTGGCCCACAGCAGCGCGTTTTGCCCAGCCGAGGTGTACCGGGTGCTGCGCCCTGGCGGTCTGCTGCTGACTGCGCAGGGCGCACCTTCCATCCCGCCCACGCTGGCCGACGTCCTGGAGGGGCCAATACCAACCTGGGCGCAAGCGGGGCAGGGGTGGGATATCGATGCGACGCCCGACGAGGCAGGCTTTGCAACGGTCGAGAAGCTCGACGCCTTCCCAAAGACGACCTACCTGGACATCGGGGCGGTCGTGTACGTGCTGCTTCCCAGTTCCAGATAGACCTCAGTCATGAACCTTTCTCCTCTATGCTCTGTTCCGCAATGGACGCAAGAACGCCCGCATGTCCTCGACCAACAGTTCAGGCTCCTCTAAGGCGGCAAAATGCCCGCCTCGTGGCATGTGCGTAAAGCTGGTCACGCGCAAGTGACGCTCTACCAATTCTCGCGGAAGGTTGACTCCTGGGGGCAGGTCTTTGGGGAAACGGGCGAATCCGGCGGGAACCTCAATGTGTTGTCCTGGAGAAAGTGGCTGCGGCATAGCCAAATCTTGGTAGTACGAGCGGATTGAGGAATTGATCGTCTGGGTCACCCAGTAGATCATCACCTGGGTCAGCAACTCATCTTTGCTAAAACGCGTTTCCACCTCGCCATTGCAGTCACTCCAGGCGCGAAACTTCTCCACCATCCAGGCAGCTAAACCCACCGGCGAGTCGTTCAAGCCGTACGCCAGGGTTTGTGGTTTGCTCGCGTGCAGCATGGCATACGCGCCTTCCTGGAAGAACCACCCCTGATTGGCACCCACATACTGCTTCTCGGCGGGGCTGAGATCAGGCTGCCGAGCATTCAAGGTGTAGAAGCCCAGGTCGGTGACATGGATGCCGATCACCGACTCCGGGTGCGCGAGGGCCACCAGTTGGGTGACGGGACTCCCAAAATCTCCACCAGCCGCCGCATAGCGCGGGTAGCCCAGGACATCGGTCATCAAGCTGGCCCATAACTCAGCAGTTCGCGCCAGCGTCATTCCACGCGCCTTTGGTCGATCAGAAAACCCAAATCCTGGCAGATCGGGCACAATCACGTCGCATGAGTCAGCTGGATCGCCACCATACGTGGCCGGATCGGTCAGCATAGGAATGATTTTGTGGAACCGATAGAACGAATCTGGCCACCCATGGGTGAGCAGAAGAGGGATGGGATTGGGCCCCTTCCCATGCTCATGCAGAAAGTGAATGCCCAGGCCATCGATTTCGCTACGAAAGTGTGCAAAGGCGTTGAGTTGCTTCTCTTGGGCTCGCCAGTCGAAATCGTGTTGCCAGTAGTCCACCAATGCCTTCAAATAGGCTAAGTTCGTGCCATAATCCCATCCAGCGCTCTCTATCTCGTCGGGCCAGCGGGTGTGAGCTAAACGTTCACGTAAGTCATCAAGGGTTGCTTGTGGAATGGCTATGGTAAAAGATTGAACATTCATGAACCGTTCTCCTTCCAGAATAGACGCCGAAACATCTTCAAGCGAGCAGGGGCTTCGGAGATGACTGCTGTCAAAAACGTATCTCGCTTCACCTGTCTCTACTTCAAAGTATATCCTGGAAGGAGGACAGAATCAGCCCTCGTTTGGCGCCTTATCAGGTATCTCCTCCAACAGTGCGGTGGGAAAGCTGCAAGATCTTCTTCCTCAATGAGTCTGGCTACTCGACGCATCTCCTGGTCTATGGTATTATCGGCACAATAAAAACACTTTTTACAAAAGAGTAGGGCCATACTGTGTATCTCAAACGTTTGGAAATGCTGGGCTTTAAGAGCTTTGCTGCTCGCACTTGCCTGGAGTTTAGTACGGGCATTACTGCCGTGGTCGGGCCGAATGGGGCGGGGAAATCAAATGTTGCCGACGCCATGCGCTGGGTCCTGGGCGAGCAGAGTATGCGCCAGCTGCGGGCATGGCAAATCCGCCCTGGGTATGGCGGAAGTCTCGCTGACGCTTGATAACAGTACCGGATGGGTGCCTTCAGCATATAGCGAAATTCATGTGACCAGGCGCAGTTATCGCTCTGGCGAAAACGAATACCTTATCAATAAGCAGAAAGTCCGTCTCAAGGATGTGGTCTTGCTGCTGGCCCAGGCGCGTATTGGACATGATTCTTACACCGTTGTCGGACAGGGCTTGATTGATGCAGCGCTGAGCTTGCGGGCTGAGGAGCGGCGCGGCCTATTCGAGGATGCCGCGGGCATACGCCCCTTCCAGGTGCAGCGGGCCGATGCAGATAACCGCCTCCGTCAAACAGAACAGAACCTGGAGCGTTTGCGTGACATTGTAGGCGAGATTGAACCACGTCTGGGACCTTTAGAGGAACAGGCCCGGCGCGCAGCTGAGTTCCGCCAGCTGAATAGTGAATTGCAAGAGGCGCTGCTTACCTGGTATGCCCTCCAATGGAGGCGACTGCAAATGACCAGGGAGCGTGCGGAGGCTGCTGAGCAGGAGCAGGCACAGCAGGTTCGCCAGTTAGAGCAGGCCATTTCCTCTGCTGATGAACAGGGAGACACACTGCGTGCCCGGCGACAAACTGTGAGGGCCCGTATTGTCGAGGCCCGCAATGCGTGTAGCACCTCTAACGAACTTGTGCAGAAGATTGAGCGTGACCTGGCTGTAAGTGAAGAGCGTATCACCGGCCTGCAGCGGCAGCGGGGCGAGCAACAGCAAGAAGAGCGACGACTACGAGAACGACTGATCGCGCTGCAGCAGCAGATTATCGACCAGGAAGAGCAGTGCGACCTTGTCGATGAAGCGGTAGATACCGGCGCCGCTGCTCTCGCTGCCCAGGAAGCGCAGGTAGCGAGAGCCCAAAAAGACTATGAAATGGAAGAGCGGCGTTTGCGCGCCGCCCAGAATGACCTCGTTCAAGTACAGGCACGCCTGGGTGCCAGCCAGACAGACCTGGGGCGACAACAAAAGCACCTGGGCGAACGTAACCGTACCCTGGCAGCCCGCAGAGATACAATAGGGCAGTCGCAACAGGCATTGCGCAGCTTAGAAACACGCCTCGTTGAAGAACGTTTCCGCCTGGAAACAGCCCGTAATGAAGAACAACAGGTGGTTCAGCGCAAACAGGTACTTGGACGGGCTATAGCGGAGGCCCAGCAGGAGATCGAGCGTTTAAAAGCTACCCTGGCTGAGGCGGAAAGACAGCGCCGCACGGTCTCTGATCGCCTGGCTATGCTCAAGAACTGGCGGCAGAGCCTGAGTGGGTATAGTGATGGCGTACGCGCGCTCCTGCGTGCTCCGGCAGGCAAGGTGAGTGGCCTCGTCGGCCCTGTTCCTCAACTGGGTGTTGCTCCCTCTGGCCTGGAGGCTGCATTGGAGGCGGCGCTTGGACCCTATTTACAAGCCGTGGTGGTCGAAACACAGGCTGATGCCTATACCAGCTTGCATTACTTGCAGGCAGCCAGGTCGGGAAAAGCCATGGTCATGTGGTTGGAGGAAGAGGGGAAACTGGCTGAGGTTGATGAGGCACAATGTCAAGCGGAAGAGGAGATGCTTCATAGCTTTTTATCCGGGAAACCGGCACTGCAAGAGCGTGTAGTTGGTTTCGCCTGGCGGCACGTACAGTGCGATTCCACCTATCTGCAGCTTTTCGGCAAAATGTTGCGTGGAGTTGTCATTGTCAAAGATGTGGACGCTGCGCGGGAATTGCTCGCCTGGCTTACGCCGCTAAAAAGCTCTTCTTCTGCTCACCTGCCTTTTGAGAAGGTGGTTACACTGGCAGGTGAAGTGTTGCACGGTACAGGCTGGCTGACCGCTGGCAGCGGGAAGGATGCTAATCAACAAGGGTTGCTGGCTTATGAGCGCGAGCTGCGCGAATTGCCGCAGCAACTTAATGAGCATGTAGCACTGATAGATCAACTTAATAGCAGGATAAGTGAAGTGCAGCGAAGTCAGGAGGGCCGTCGTGCTGAGCAAGCGGCCGTGGATAAAGAGCAGCAGAAAATAGGCAGTCGCGTCAATGAACTCAACAAGGTCTTGATGGCTAGCCAGCGCGAACAGGAGCGTATACAGACAGAGTTACAACTTGCCACTTCCGTTGAGCAGCAGCTGGCTGCTGAGGTTGTTGGGCTGGAGCAGGAGGTGCAGGCTGCCCAGGAACGTGTGCATGCTCATGAAAAATCACAACGTGAGCTGGCAGGCCTGGCCTGGGAACTACAGCAAGAGATGGAGGAACGTGCGAGTGCCTATCGTCGCCAGCAAGATGAACTTGGACATGCACGTACTGCTTTAGCGGTAAAGCGACAGGAGGCCAGGTCTTTCCATCAACATCTGGCTACGCAGCAGGCACAGGCGCAAGACCTCAAGGCACAAGTTGAGCAGCTTGCAGCGCGTATGAAGGAGGCTGAACAGCGCCTGCAGACTTTACAAGAAGCTACTACTCATCAGCGTGAGGAACTTGCAAAGGCGCAAGCTGTGGCGCTGCAATTGACAGGAGCATTGCATATAGTGGAAGAACAGGCCAGTGAAGTTGATCGACAGATCTCGACCTTGGAGCAACAGACGATGCAATTGCGCCATACCCTGACCGGGTTGGAGGGAGTCTATCGGCGCTGCCTGCTAGACAGCCAGAAGGCGCGCGATGCTGTGGAGTCCCTCCTGGAACAACTGCGCGAAGAGATGGGCGTGGCCGATCCAAAGGATCTGAGCAGTTACGCTGACCGTACTGGTGCTGAAGGATTGGAGCAAGACGAGCCTGCCCTTTCGTTAGAGCATCTGGGGATACTTTCGGAGGAAGAGGAAGCGCAATTACGCAAGCTGCGGCGGCGTGTTGATACTTTGCGTAGTCGGCTCAAAGCGTTGGGAGGATGCGATCCTGATGCACCGCAGCAGTATGAAGAGCTGCGTACGCGCTTTGATTTTCTCTCGACACAAATCGCGGACATGGATCAGGCGGCCCTGCATTTACGCTCGATTATTGGGCAGCTCGACGTGACGATGGCGCGACAATTTGAGACCACCTTTCAAGCGGTCAATGCCCGTTTTCGTGAGCATTTTGTTACACTCTTCAATGGTGGGAATGCACGTCTTGAAATGGTTACCGCCAAAAACGGTGAAGATGATGGTGCAACTCCATCCAATATGCCTGCAGGTGTGGAGGTTATCGTTCAACCACCGGGCAAAAAGGTGCAGGACCTCTCGCTCCTTTCCGGTGGAGAGCGTGCTCTCGTCTCGGCGGCGCTCCTCTTTGCGCTCCTGGAGATCAACCCGCCGCCCTTCTGCTTACTTGATGAGGTGGATGCTGCCCTCGACGAGTCAAATGTGGCGCGCTTCTGCGATATCCTGAAACGCCTGGCCCAGCGCACCCAGTTTATTGTGATTACTCATAACCGGGTGACGATGACAGCGGCGCAGGTTATCTACGGTATCTCGATGGGAGCAGATAGCATCTCCCGCTTGCTCTCAATGAAACTTGAAGAGGCCCCCGCCGCAGGAGACCGCTAAATAGATTTTTACCGGATACCGTTGGCCATTATCTGGTACGTATCTTCTTACCCTTCATAACCCCTCGACGATAGCTCCTGGCTTGTTGAACTACTTGGACCACTTGAATCAAAGGCCGAACCAGACGTAACCCTGCTAGTGCCCTCTTCCAGCACCTGGCTGCCAAGCGCTGCCACGGCCAGGTCGTCGCGATATTGGTAGAGATAGTCTAGCAACGAATAGGCCGCTTTTGCCTCTAACTCCACGTGTACATTCGGGTCCTGCTCAGATGTGATCGTTAGCTCATCATTGACCAGGTGAAACTTCCAACCATGAACAACCATTTCTCCTATGTCCATGCTGCTTTCCTCCTTATTAGCATATAAAGACGCCTCTACTATGTGCACTTCATGAAGCCAATGAAGGTTTCAGATTACGTTGCAACGATAGAAATTCTCACTGCTTGTCTACAACAAAGTCTATCACGGTGAATTCGTTATCAGGCTTGTGCTTCTCCAACTCTTGCATAGTGATCAATGTAATATCCCCATTATCCATGGTTATTGGATTGACAGAGAAGTGCTGTGCTCCATCACCATGTTCCCAGTGAAATAATTGTGACTCCAGTGAAGCAGATGTGATAGTAGAGTGACCATCTTTGTTGAGAGCCATTGCATGTCTCCTTCTTTATAAGAAACCGTTGTCGTCGTCTTTCTCTATGATACCTTTTCTTACCGGCAACTGAAATGAACTGGCTCACACTGAGCAATTGAAGTGGGTCACAACCCTGGGAGCAGCCCCCTAAGCGATTTTTCTTTCGTCGCTACACCTCTTTTAAGGCCTGCACCAGGATATCGACCTCTTCCTCGGTGTTATAAAACCCTGTAGAAACGCGCAAACTTTTCAAAGAAGGGATGCTGCGGATGTAGATGTTGTGTTTTTCGCTTAATTGTTTCACAACCTCTTTTTCATCACGCCCATCTAAAGCAAACGAAATCAGACCGCTTGCTCCTGGCGTTGGTGTAAGCATGCTGAGTCCTGGCACTGTCTTGAGGGCGGAATAGGCGTAGGCACTCAAAAAAGAGATACGGGCAAATAGCCATTCGTAGCCAACCGTTTCCTCCAGCCATTTTAGAGCGGCTGCTTCACCTGCCAGGCTCGCCGGTTGGCGACCACTGAATTCAAAGCGCTGAGCACGATCGTCCAGTTCCCACTCCACACCCTCCTCGTGCTTCACAGAAATGTAGCCTACATAAGTCGGCGTGACATAGTTTTGCGACTCGCGGCGAACATATAGCGCTCCGGTGCCATCTGGCCCACATAGCCACTTTTGCATGGGAATAGCATAGAAATCAACCTCAAGTGCCTTCACATCTATCGGTATTGCTCCGGCCGATTGGGCGCCGTCGACCAATACGGGAATACCCGCTTCGCGTCCCATATGACAAACTTCGCTGATATTGAGTGTCACTCCAGTCGTCCACAGGACGTGTGAAAGAACAATTAAGCGTGTACGTGGAGTGATCAGGTCCGTGATGACCGGTAGGACGGGACGATCTCCTACCGGGCCAATATCGGCAAAGCGAATGACAACTCCAAACCGCTCACGTATCTGGTAAAGCGGGCCAAGAGCATTATGATGCTCGTGGTTGGTCGTTATGACTTCATCCCCTTCACGCCAGTTGATACCATAGCTAATGATATTCATTCCTTCACCGGTATTATCGGTCAAGGCAATCTCATCTGCATTTGCGTTGAGGAGACGTGCGACGCTCCCCCGAGCATTATCGCGGATAGCACTGAAGATCTCCCATGTCGCCGGGCTTATACGGCCTTCTGAGTATTCATGCTGTAGATGTGCCTGCATGGCTTGTAGAACGCAGCCTGGTAAGGGGCCAAAAGTGCCCGCGTTAAAATAAAGGTGCGCTGTCGTAGCAGGCATTTCCTGGCGAATACGTTGAATATGGGTGAGGTCAGACAAGGTAAAGCTCCTTCGTTCCTTGAAGTAGACACGGAATCATCCCGAATCTGGGGATTCAGGATCAGGATCCCCGCTTCTTAAACGGCTCTAAAACATTCGGGCTGACTCTGTAATTATCCTGGATAATAAAAGATATTGAAAGTATACCTTATTCTTCCTGGTCAGTTCTAGTTTATCATGTTCCCTCCATTGGGTGATATGATAGACTCTAAAATGAAGGAACAAGGGAGTCTGTCTCATACTCATCAGCGAGGAGGCGTATGAGGCGTCTAACGTTTGCAAGTGTATCGAAGGGAGGATCCATCGTGCAAGAGGCTGCGTTGTCGCCGCTTGCCACCTGGCAAAACTTTTACGTCATCATCGGCTCCGCTGCTGCGGCACTGACTGGATTGATGTTTGTGGTGATTACCTTGATCATGGGGACTCGGGCGCGAAGGTCGAGTGGGACGCTGGCGGCATTCGGCACGCCAAACGTCGTGCATTTTAGCGTCGCGCTCCTCGTCGCCGCGATTCTGAGCGCGCCATGGCCAGCGCTCTGGAATGCTGGCCTGCTGCTCGGCCTCTCGGGTCTCGGGGGGGTGACGTACGTCGTTATTGTGGTACGGCGGGCGCGCCGTCAGACTGACTATCAACCGGTACTGGAAGACTGGCTGTGGCATACGGTCTTTCCGCTCATTTCCTACACCGCACTCGTCGTCGCGGCGATTGTGCTCCTGGGCAATCCGGCGCCAGCACTGTTCGTCATCGCTGCGGTTACGCTGCTGCTCCTGTTCACCGGCATCCACAACGCGTGGGATACCGTTACCTACCTTGCCGTCCAGCTCTCGGAGCGGGAGAACAAGAGTTAGAATCGCCTGGCTGGCGCTCCTGCCCTGTGCGGGCCGCTGGCAGAAGAAGAGGAGAAGAACTATGCCCCGGATCGCTATCGTCGGCGCGGGAATCGCGGGACTCAACGCAGCTCTTACCTTGCAGGACGCCGGTCTCTCGTGCAGTATCTACGAAGCGTCCGACCGCATCGGCGGTCGCATGCACTCCGATAGCACCACCTGGGCCGACGGGATGGTCAGCGAGTGGTGCGGGGAATTCATCGACGGCAACCATGAAACCATCCACCAGCTCATCAAGCGCTTCGGCCTCCACACCATCGACCTGGAGCGGGCAAGAGCAGAGCGGGCACAAAACATCATGTATTTCTGTAATCGTTTTTATGGCGCGGAAGAACTGGCCAGGGACTTCCAGGCTCTCGCTCCGCTCTTGGGGCAGCAGGTCCAGGAGGCTGGTTTCCCCACGACCCACGCCCGCTTTACCCAGGAGGGCTTCCGGCTCGACCATCTGAGCGTCTCTAATTGGATCGAGCAGTATGTCCAGGGTGGGCGCGAGATGCCACTGGGTCATCTGCTGGAGACTGCCTGTACTGGTTTCTATGGTTTGGATACAGGCGAGCAGAGTGCTCTCAACCTGGTCTACATGTTTGGCTCGCGAGACCCATCGAGGGATGCGACCACTTCCAGGCCCATGCAAGGCAGCTGCAAAATCGTGGGCGGCAACGAGCAATTGCCGCTGGCTATCGCCCGCAGTTTGCCGCAAGAGCGTATCCACTTGCGGCATCAACTGGTGGCGCTCGAACGCAATAGCGACGCGTCGCTCACCTTGACCTTCACCACTGCTGGCGGCTCCTTAGAAGTGCAGTGCGAACGCGCCATCCTCACGCTGCCCTTCAGCACCTTACGCCAGGTCGATTACACGCGGGCCGGATTTGATCCCCTCAAGCAAGTGGCCATCGAAGAGCTAGGATACGGCACGGTCTCCAAGCTCTTCTTGCAGTTCGACCGGCCTTACTGGTACGAGGATGGCCCCTGGCCCCACCCTCACAGCGGCTTTCTCATCACGGACCTGGATATACAGACGCTCTGGGACGTTTCTCTTGGGCAAGCAGGCTCAAGTGGGCTGCTCGTCGATTATACGAGCGGACATAGAGGAGCCGCGTATGCGCCACAGGCGGCCTATTCTACCGCTGATGACTCCCCGAACATTCAGGGCTATGCCCAGAACTGCCTGCAGCAATTGGAGCGGGTCTTCCCTGGGATCAGCGTCCACTACACCGGCAAGGCGGCGTTGAGCTACGCCACGGGCGACCCTTATCTTCGGGGCAGTTACGCCTGCTGGCGTGTTGGGCAGTACACGCACTTCGGCGGCTACGAGGGCGCGCGCCAGGGGCCGATCTCCTTCGCGGGCGAACATTGCTCGGTCGAGTTCCAAGGCTTTATGGAAGGCGGAGCCAGGGAGGGCGCGCGTGCCGCTCGCGAGATTGTGCGGGATTTGGGCTAGTGGTTCATAATCTCTAGCGCGCAAGGCGGACATCCGCCGGGAATCCACTGAACTTCGCAAGAAGGACTTCCGTGCCATCCTGGTTAATATAGGTGGCAACCGCTCGCATTAAGCGCCTGGCCTCGTCCTTTTCCGTGAAGGTGATCGTACAGGTGATGGTGTCGCCAATATAGACCGAGGCCACAAACTGGAATTCCATTTCCGTGGCGAGGAAACCGATCATGCCGCCGATATGCGTGATCATACTGGCGGTGAGCAGGCCCGGTATAATGGGGCGTCCAAACCAGCTGCTCTCAATAAAGGTCCGGTCTATATGGTATGGATTATAGTCACCGGTGACACCACAGAAGAGGGCAACATCTCCTTCGGTGAAGGTACGTCGAAAGGTGAAGGTCTGACCCACCTCTATGGAGTCAAAGGCGACCTTCAGTTGTTGTTTGAACTCTGG
>WNGQ01004597.1_pt1 | contig 13667 bp, 17 predicted proteins | sample 5407661 | NCBI WGS metagenome assembly WNGQ01 (sample SAMN13153382, study PRJNA577476) | soil metagenome | isolation source: 60 cm soil or saprolite under Garry oak tree replicate 2 | place: USA:California | collected 2016-06-15
AGCCCTCCGGCGAGCGTCGGGACATCGAGCGGCTTGAAGCCGTAATGGGCCAGCCAGCGCACATCGCTCTCGAACAGCTGCCGCAAATCCGACATGCCGTATTTCAGCATCGCGATGCGGTCGATGCCCATGCCCCAGGCAAAGCCCTGGTATTCGTCGGGATCGATGCCGCAGGCGCGCAGCACGTTCGGATGCACCATGCCGCAGCCCAGGATCTCCAGCCAGTCTTCGCCCTCGCCGAAGCGAATCTCGCCCTTGTCGCGGCGGCACTGGATGTCGACCTCGAGCGAGGGCTCGGTGAAGGGAAAGAACGACGGCCGGAAGCGCATGTTGATGTGGTCGACCTCGAAGAACGCCTTGCAGAACTCGTGCAGGATCCATTTGAGGTGGCCGAGGTGCGAGCCCTTGTCGATCACGAGGCCCTCGACCTGATGGAATTGCGGTGTATGAGTCGCGTCCGAATCGATGCGATAGGTGCGTCCCGGGCAGACCACGCGGATCGGCGGCCTCTCGGCCAGCATGGTGCGGACCTGGACCGGCGAGGTGTGGGTGCGCAACAGCATGCGCGAGCCGTCCTCCTTCGGATTGAAGAAGAACGTGTCGTGCATCTCGCGCGCCGGGTGGCCGATCGGGAAGTTGAGCCTGGTGAAATTGTAATCGTCGGTCTCGATATCCGGGCCTTCCGCGATCGCAAAGCCCATGTCGGCGAAGATCGTCGTCAGCTCGTCCATCACCTGGCTCAGCGGATGAATGCGCCCCGATTCCGCGGACGCTTCGCGCAGCGGCAGCGTGACGTCGACGGTCTCGGACTTCAGCCGCGCCTCGAGGGCTGCGGATTTCAGGAGTTCGCGGCGGGCCGCAAGCGCCTGGGTGACATTGTCCTTGGCGAGATTGATGGCCGCGCCTTGCGTCTTGCGCTCGTCCGGCGACATTTTGCCCAGCGTAGCGAGCAGTGCCGAGATCGAGCCTTTCTTTCCCAGCGCTGCGACCCGCACGGCTTCGAGGGCGGCTTCGTCGCCGGCTCCGGCGATCTGCTCAAGAATGGACTTTTCGAGCGTTGCGAGGTCAGACACGGTTCATATCTCTTGTTTCCGGAAGGCGGGCCGGATGTGGCCGTCCCGGGGGTGGAACGTCAAGGGCCGAAACGTCATGGCGCGGTACCAACGTCAAGCCGGTTGGGAGTATTCAATGAGCCCCAGATCCTTCATCACCAGCCTCGCCCTCGTGTTGTCCCTCGGCGTGGCGCCCGCGGTTGCCGAGAACTGCCCCGCCAAATCGACGACTCTCGATGATATCCTCGACGCGATCAACGCGGCGCCCGGGTGCGAGCGCGCGATGAAGGTGTTCGGGGCCTGCGAATTCGGCGCCAGCGGCGACGTCCAGCTTGGCGCTGCCGTCGAGAAGAAGTGCGAGGGCGACTTCCGTGATCGCCTCAAGGCGCCGCAGGAGCAGGCCTATCAACGCGAGATGCGGGTCTGCGACCGCAAATATCGCAACCAGTCCGGCACCATGTATCTGTCGTTCACGGCCTTTTGCCGAGCCGACGTCGCCCAGCGTTACTCGCGCCGGGCGCTCAAGGCTGCCGGTTCCCCACGGCTCCGCTAGCGCCTCGTCTCAGGCCGCCAGCGCCGCCTTGGCCTTCTCGGCGATTGCCTCGAAGGCGGCGGGTTCGCGGATCGCGAGGTCGGAGAGCACCTTGCGGTCGACCGTGATGCCCGACTTCGACAGACCGTCGATGAAACGGCTGTAGGTGAGGCCGAACGGACGCACCGCCGCATTGAGCCGCTGGATCCAAAGCGCGCGGAACGTGCGCTTCTTGCGCTTGCGGTCGCGGAAGGCATATTGCCCGGCCTTGTCGACGGCGGCCTTGGCGGCGCGAATGGTGTTCTTGCGGCGGCCGTAAAAGCCCTTGGCAGCCTTGTAGACTTTCTTGTGCTTGGCGTGAGAGGTCACACCGCGTTTGACGCGAGACATGACGGAAATCCTCGATCAGAGATGACGATCGGCCGCGCGAACGCGAGCCTGGCTTGGGGCGAAAAACGGATGCGATCAGGCGTGCGGCAAGAAATATTTCTTGATATTGTCGCCGTCGGTCTTGAACAGCACGCGGGTGCCGCGGAGCTGTCTGATCTGCTTTTTCGTCCGCTTGATCATGCCATGGCGCTTGCCGCGCTGGGCATGCAGCACCTTGCCGGTGGCGGTCACCTTGAAGCGCTTTTTGGCGCCGGACTTGGTCTTCAGCTTGGGCATTTGGCTCTCCTTGAGGCCATAACAGGAAACCGCCCGAGAGGGCGGCTGGCCGACTAAAATGCTCGTTAGAGCGTTGAAAGTGCTCAGGTTTCTAAAAGACTAGCGAACCTGTGCGGGACGTCGCCACGGCAGCCCTTGATCAGCCGGGCGACGAAGGCTGCGCTTATGGCAGAGGAAAGGCGAATTGGCAATGATGAACCGGTGGGCCAGACGGGGTGACGTATCGGTCGTCATCATTCGCGCTTACAGCTGAAGACAGGAAAACCATGACCAGCCCCCTCCGTCCGACCGTCCTTGTTGCCCGATTCGCTTCTCATCAGGCCATCCGAGCGGTGCTTGCCGCCCTCACCATGGCCGCGCTTGCGGGGATGCCTGCCGTTGCCGCCGCGAAAGCCCTTCGCGGCCCAGCCGGCTATGACGGGCCTTGGAACGTCCTGATCATCACCCAGGCCGGATCCTGCGACCAGGCCTACAGTTTTCCGGTTCAGATCGTGGGCAACCGGCTGCTGTCCAACGGCACGACCAACGTGACTGGCAGCGTTGGGCGCGGCGGAGGGGTCGCGGTCAGGGTTTCTTCGGGCGGCTCCTTTGCGACCGGAACGGACCATCTCGGGTCAGGCTCCGGCACCGGTCGCTGGAGCGGCCGGGGATCGGTCGGCGTCTGCAGCGGCCACTGGGAGGCAACGCGCGGTTAGATCACGATCCGGCCCGGATCACGACCCCATCTCTTTGTTTGAGTGCGATCTTTCGGAAAACCGACTGCCAAACTTCCGGCTGGATGCCCCCGCGCTTGAAATGAAAACGGCCCGCGGATGATCCGGCGGGCCGTCCAACGCCAGGAAGGATTTGCGAATCAGCGCGGAGCCAGGACCATCACCACTTGGCGGCCTTCGAACTTCGCGTCCTGCTCGACCTTGGCGATGCTGGCAACATCGGTCTTGATCTTGTCCAGCAGCTTGGTGCCGATTTCCTGGTGCGCCATCTCGCGGCCGCGATAGCGCAACGTAATCTTCACCTTGTCGCCTTCCTCGAAGAAGCGCTGCATCGCGCGCATCTTCACCTCATAATCGTGATCGTCGATCATCGGCCGGAGCTTGATCTCCTTGATCTCGACCACCTTTTGTTTCTTGCGCGCTTCCGCGGCCTTCTTCTGCGCCGAGTATTTGAACTTCCCGTAGTCCATGATCTTGCAGACGGGAGGGGTATTGTTCGGCGAAATCTCGACAAGATCCATGCCGGCCTCTTGGGCCATCTTGATCGCAATCACGGTCTCGACGACACCGTGATTCGTACTGTTCTGATCGATCAGCTGGATCTGCGCGTTACGGATTTCATCATTGGTGCGCGGCCCGTCTTTGGCGGCAGCGGGCGGGGCTCTGTTGGGACGGCGAATGGGTGGTTCTCCAAGGTTGTGAACGAAGGCCAATATTTTGAATGAATAAGGCGCTACGGGCAAGCAAACTCGCGCATCGATGTGCGAAAAGCTGCAAACACGACGTTTTTCGGTTGCGCGGGCCCACATAAACGCCGATCGACTGTTCTGCAAGCGCGCCCAAGGGCGAGCCCTGGCGATCCCCACGGTGTCCCGCCCGTTTAACAGCACAGCCACAGTAAACGTTCCATGACCAATTCCGCAGATCCGGACGAACGGCCGGTATTCATTGAGGTCGGAAGCGACCATTCGATGCGCAGGATCGCCGTGCGAGCCCGCCAAGGCGCCGCACCGGGTCTGTTGTGGCTCGGAGGGTTCAATTCCGACATGAAAGGCACCAAAGCGCTTGCGCTCGATGCCTGGGCCGGAGAGCGCGGACGTGCGTGCGTTCGGTTCGACTATTCAGGCCACGGCGAATCGGGTGGGACATTCGTCGACGGCACGATCGGCCGCTGGCTGGACGAGAGCGTCGCTGTGTTCGAGGCGTTCTGCCGCGGACCGCAGATCGTGATCGGGTCATCCATGGGCGGATGGATGGCGCTGCTGTTGGCGCGCGAGATCGCGAAGGGAGCAAAAAACGCCTCGCTTGCCGGGCTGGTGCTGATCGCGCCCGCGCCTGATTTCACCGAGGAGTTGATGTGGAAGGGTTTTTCGCCGGAAATTCGCCGCGAGATCGAACAGAACGGCGTCTGGCTGCGGCCATCGCAATATGGCGAGCCCTATCCGATCACGCGGGCGTTGATCGAGGAGGGGCGCAACCATCTCCTGCTCGGCGGCAGCATTGCAGTCGGCTGTCCGGTCCGCATCCTGCAAGGCGCACAGGACCCGGATGTCCCCTGGCGACATGCCTTCGCGCTCGCCCAGCGCCTGCCGGCCGACGATGTCGTGCTGACCATGATCCAGGACGGCGATCACCGCCTGTCGCGGCCGCAGGACATCGCCCGGATTCTTGCCGCGGTGGCGGAGATCGGGTGACGTTCACACCTTGGGCGCTACAACATCCCGCTGGCTCGGATTGAGCATTGGCTTGCGCTGCGCAAGGGCTGCGACCGTCGATGTGCCGATCGCGCCCTCTTCGTCATAGAGCCAGCATTCGCCGATCGCGATGCCGTCACGCGAATGATGGTTGACCACGTCGAGACCGATCCATGGCGTCGCCGGCGGCCGATACAGATAGAGGGTAACGTCGCTGTTGATGAAGCCGAGCCCCTGATCGCCGGCATTGGCGAAGGGGCTGGCGAAATCGGCCGCAAGCGCGACCCGCACGAACGGCGTCAGCGGCGTGCCCTCGACCAGTTCGCGCACCTCGCTCATCCACAGCCGCCGCGGGCCGACGCTGCCCATCGCGCCCACGATCGGACGCGTGGTCCATTTGCCGTGCAGGCCAAGGCGCGGATCGGTCGGCGCCGGAATGTCGGCGGGCCGCGGCACGTCCCAGTTCGGCGGCTCCCACACTGTGCCCTGCGGGTTCTCGGTCTTGCGCAGCAACTGGCAGGAGGCGCGCGCCATGGCAACACCGCCCGAGAAGAACTCCGCCTCGATGACCTTGATGCGCAATCCCTCGCGAATGACGGTCGTCCTGATCTCGATCGGTACGAGTTTTGGCAGGCGGAACATGTCCACCGTCAGCCGTGCCGGCACGAAATCGTTTCCGCCATGGTGTTGCTCGATCTCGAAGGCCAGCAGGCCGATGATGACGCGGCCGTGCAGCGATGTTGGGTCCCACGGGCCGTTGGCGATTTGTGTGGGAACGAAGGTGTTGCGATCTCGGGTGAAGAAAGGTTGATGGCTCATGGCGCGGGACCATGGCGGATTTCGTGCGGTGGAATCAAGTGTCGCGTCCCTGGTCGTCATCGTCAGCGAAAGCGGACGATCCAGTACGCCGAGATGTCGAAGTTCGCTTGGGGTGTCACGGAGTACTGGATGCTCCGCTTTCGCGGAGCATGACAGCGGAGGGTTGTCAGGCGCTCCGCCACTCCTCCCGCACACTGTCATCACGCTCCGTCGCCATCGCCTTCGCCGCGCGCGCTTCAAATGGCTCTCGATCGACCAGCTGCGCCAGCGCCCACACGGCTGCGCCCCGCACCAGTGGGCTCTGATCGCCGAGCAGCCGCTCGGCTGCGGCGGCGAGGGCGCGGTCACCCGAATTGCCGATCGCGATCAGCACATTGCGCACGAAGCGGTCGCGGCCGATGCGCTTGACCGGTGACTTCGCAAACAGCGCGCGAAATCCCGCGTCGTCGAGGCCGGCGAGTTCGGCAAGCCGAGGGGCGCGCAAGGCATCGCGCGCAGCCAACCGTGTTTCGCGCCCTTCTTGCGCAAACTTGTTCCAGGGGCAGACCGCGAGGCAGTCGTCGCAGCCATAGATGCGGTTGCCGATGGCTTGGCGAAATTCCCGCGGGATCGGACCCTTGTTCTCGATCGTCAGATAGGAGATGCAGCGCCGCGCGTCGAGCTTGTACGGCGCCGGGAAGGCCGCAGTCGGACAAATGTCGAGGCAGGCCCGGCAGGCGCCGCAATGGTCGGTCTCGGCGACGTCATGCGGCAGCTCGAGGGTCGTGAAGATCGCGCCGAGAAATAGCCATGAGCCGTATTGGCGCGAGACCAGGTTGGTATGCTTGCCCTGCCAGCCAAGGCCAGCTGCCTGCGCAAGCGGCTTTTCCATCACCGCCGCGGTGTCGACGAAGACTTTCACCTCGCAAGGCGCGGTCGCGACCAGCCATCGCGCCAGCGCCTTCAGGTTCTTCTTGATGACGTCGTGATAGTCGTCGCCTCTGGCATAGACCGAGATCGCGCCCTTGTGGTGCTCTTTCAGGATCGCAAGCGGATCGTCCTCGGGGCCGTAATTGACGCCCAGCATGATGACCGAACGGACGTCGGCCCAGAGCCCGCGCGGCGCGACGCGGCGTTCGGGGTTAGCCGCCAGCCAATCCATGTCGCCATGGGCACCGGCCTGCAGGAAGTCGAGGAAATGCCGTCCGGCCTCGGCGATGGTGTCGGGCCCGGTCACGCCGATGCAGTCGAATCCCAATGCATGGGCCTGGCCTGCCAGCGCGGCCTTGAGATCGCGGGCCGACAACTCGGTGGAAGGTTTCAGAAGTCGAGGTCCACGTAGGTCGGCGACGCCGGCACCCCGGCCAGCCATTCGCTGAGCAGCGGACGGAACGACGGGCGGGACTTCACCCGTGCGTACCATGCCTTTGCCGCGTCGTCCTCGATCCATGGCACGTCGCCCAGATAGTCGATCGCCGAAAGATGCGCCGCGGCGGCGAGGTCCGCATAGGTCAACCGCTCGCCGGCGAGAAAATTCCTGCGTTGCGCCAGCCAGCCGATATAGGCGAGATGATAGCGCACATTGGTCTTCGCTGCACGTATCACCTCTGCCGCCGGCGAGCCGCCGCCGTCCTCCTCGCTCATGAAGCGTTTGTAGATGCGCTCCGTGACCAGCGGATTGGAGGCTTCTTCGAAGAATTTTTCGTTGAACCAGGCCAACAGCCGGCGCACTTCGATGCGCTCGGCCATCGTCGTCGGCAGCAACCGGCGGTCCTCCATGTCGGCGCCGTGGGTCTCGTCGATGTATTCGGCGATAATGGCGGCGCCGGGAACGGCCGGCTGACCTTCGGCGAACAAGACGGGCGTCGTGCCCGCGGGATTGAGCACAAGGAAACCTTCGCGCCGCTCCCAGGCCCGTTCCTCGACGAGCTGCAGATCGAGCCCGTACTCGCCGAGCACCAGGCGGACGAAGCGCGAATTCGGACAGAACGGATGGTGGAACAGCGTGTACATGCAGCCTTTCTTGAGTTGACCGCGAGCGTTGGGATTCGGAACGTCAGTCTGATTCAAACATGGGATTCGGGACACTAGCCAAGCTTGCGCCCGTGGCAACCGGTGTTTTGCGCTTTTTTGGATTGCGGCAGGCCAGCGAATAGGCGAGAAGAGCGCGGATTTTCGGCCGAAATCGGCCAGCGAGGCACGACATCATGCTGTCAGATACGTTGCGAGCGGTGATCCTCGGCATCGTCGAAGGTGTCACGGAATTCCTCCCCGTGTCCTCGACCGGTCATCTGTTGCTGATGACGCGATTTTTCGGTCTCGACGACGATAGTTTCTGGAAGACCTTCGACGTGCTGATTCAACTCGGCGCGATCCTCGCGATTGTCGTGATCTACTTCGCCAAATTGTGGCGGATCGCGCTTGGCATGTTTTCGAACCTTGAGGACCGGCGATTCGTCATCGGTCTCCTGGTCGCGTTCTTGCCTGCAGCGGTAATCGGCGGTCTCGCAGGCGGTTTCATCAAGGCACATTTGTTCAATCCCTGGATCGTCTGCTTTTCGCTGATCGTCGGCGGCGCGATCCTGCTGTGGGTGGACCAACTCGATCTCAAGCCGCATGAGCATGACGCCACGACATTTCCGCTGCCGATGTATCTTTCAATCGGGTTCGCGCAGTGTCTTGCGATGATCCCCGGTGTGTCACGCTCCGGCGCCAGCATCGTGGCGGCGATGCTGTTCGGCGCCGACAAGCATGCCGCGGCGGAATTTTCGTTCTTCCTGGCGATCCCGACCATGGTCGGCGCGTTCGTCTACGATTTTTACAAGAACCGGGCCGACATGACGGCCGATCACCTCGGCATCATCGCCATCGGATTCGTGGTGTCGTTCGTGGTCGCGATCGTTGTGGTCAAGACATTCCTGGCTTACGTCACCCGCCACGGCTTTACGCTGTTCGCGTGGTGGCGCGTGATCGTCGGCATGCTTGGCTTGGTCGCGCTGGCGCTGGGGCGGTAAGCGAAATCGTCGTCGCGAGCGTAATGCGAAGCCGCAGGGAGGGCTGAGCCGAGCCCACCATCGTTATCCCTACAAATCTGACGGCTCACGCGCTCTTCTTCTGAAACTGCCCGGCGGCGCGGAAGCGCCACAGATATTGCGGCGCGATCGCCTCCAGCGAATCCGGCGTGATGCCGAGCCCCTGCAATGTCAGGCCCGCGACCTTCGCCGCCTCGCTCACCACATTGTCGGTCCGCAGCAGTTCGACCTGGTCCGGCGTCAGCTTCAGCGCGCCGGGCGCGAATTGCAGGAACCCCGCCTGGAGTTTGGCAAGCCAGAACGGCAGCGAGACCAGCATGCGCTTGCGCTTGGTGATCGCAAGAATGATTTCCATGATCTCGCGCATGGTGAGGACCTCCGGTCCGCCCAGTTCGTAAGTTGCGCCCGGTTTAGTCTTGCCATCGACCGCGTTCGCAACCGCAGTCGCGACGTCGCCGACATAGACCGGCTGCAGCTTGGTCGTGCCGCCCCCGATCAAGGGCAGTGCCGGCGACAGCCGGGCTAGCCCAGCGAATCGGTTGGTGAACTGGTCCTCGGGCCCGAACACCACCGACGGACGCATGATGGTGGCAGCTGGGATAGCCGACAGCACCGCCTGCTCGCCTATGGCCTTGGCGCGCGCATAGCGCGAGGTCGACTGCGCGTCGGCGCCGATCGCCGAGACATGCACCATCCGCGCGCCGGCGGCAGCGGCCGCCTCCGCCACGATGGCTGCGCCAGCGGCCTGCACCGCCTCAAAGGTCTGTTTGCCGCTCTCGGTCAGGATCCCGACGAGGTTGATCGCGACCTCCGAATCGCGCATCGCAGCCGCCACCGAGGCGGGATAGCGCAGATTGGTCTGAACGGCATGGATTTGCCCGACCCTGCCCAGTGGCTGCAGGTGACCTGCGAGTTCCGGGCGTCGCACCGCGACCCGGATACGGTACTCGCGCTTGGCCAGCGCCCGGACCACGTGCCGACCCAGAAAGCCCGAGCCGCCGAAGACCGTGACAAGGGTGTCCAGATTCGATGCCATGGGGGTCAGTTCCTGCCGATCGAAGGGAGATCGCCTTTGATTTGCGGGGATACGCGATCACGCGGGCGCTGTATAGCGTGTCGGCCGTGACCGGGGAAAGTAGGGAGCATCAGCGTCCGACGAAAACCTTTTTTCAGGATCCGCTTCGCCAATTTGACAAGCGCGCGACCGGTCCTTAGTAACCGGCCCGGGCCCAGGTGGCGGAATTGGTAGACGCGCTGGCTTCAGGTGCCAGTGGCTTAACGGCCGTGAAGGTTCGAGTCCTTTCCTGGGCACCATTTTGCCCAAGCCCTCACTTTTCTTTCGATGTCGGGATGCGCGCGAGCAGCTTCACCGCCTGTTCGGCGCGTTGGATCGGCTCCAGGCTGCGATAGGTCCGCGCCAGCAGTAGTGCGCCCTCGAGCTGGCTGAGAACCGTCATTGCGGCCAGGCCCGCGTCGCCTGCCGTCATGCCGAAACGAAACAGCCCGCGCTTGATCTCCAGCTCCCATTTCTGGAATGCGTTGCGGGTCGCTGCGCCGAGGATTTCGGATTGCGCCGCCGTCTCGAGCGCGGTGGTCGCAATCGGGCAACCCTCCTTGTAGTCGGAGCGCTCGAGATCCGCGGCCATGCCGCGGACGATCCGAACCAGAAAGGTCTCGGCGTCCTCCGATGCCTCGGCCGCCTTCGCGATGGCGGCCCGCACGGCTTCGCCGGCGAGCGTCAGCGCCGCCTCTCCGATCTGCTCCTTACCCCCGGGAAAATGAAAATAGAGCGATCCGCGCGGCGAGCCGCCAGTGCTCAAAATATCGTGCAGTGCGGTGCCGTGATAACCCTGCTGGCGGAACAATCTGGCTGCGGCGGCCAGAGTTTTCCCTTTGGAATCAGATGCTTTTGGCATTCCCCTAAATAGCACTTGATATTCTGTATGTCGACCGACATAGTATGAAGGATGGCATACATAGCAGATAGATCAACACCAAACGTCAGGAAACGATCATGACCAACCTCACCGAACAGCAGGCCCGCGCCGTCATCGCGCCCTGGTACGGTCTGTTCAACGTCACCAGCCGGGGCGATGTCAGAGCCGTCCATGAACAGCTCCTGACAGAGGATTACGAATCCTGCGCCGGCTATCTGCCGGGGGAATGTTGGGGCCGCGAGACCTCGATCAAGGTGGTCTCAAACTTCGCCATCAGCATCCCCGACATGGCATTCGACATCAAGGAAGTGCTTGTCGCGGGCGACCGCGTTGTCGTGCGCGGCGAAGTGCGCGGGACGCCCTCGGCCGACCTGTTCGGCGTGCCTCATTCCGGCAAGAGCTTCCGGATCATGGCCGTCGACATCCAGACCATCCGGGACGGCAAGATCGCCAAGACCTTCCACATGGAAAACTGGCTCAGCGCGATTGGTCAGCTCCGCGCCAAATGAACCGTCCCATCGATTTCGTCACGGAGGAACCAACATGAAAAGATCGCTCGACGTCGCGGCCGTGGTTCTGGCGTCCCTGTTGCTGATTGGATTCGCGCTTGTCTCGGTTCGCGGCTTGATCGATCCGCAATCGGCTTCGGCGCGGTTCGGCACGTCGGTATCGGATGCCGCCGGCGCCTTGTTCTATCGGGTGTATCTGTCCCGAAATCTCGTCATCGTCGCCGCCGGCGCGATCTTCCTGCTCTCCAGGCAATGGAGGCCGCTGGCCGTTCTGGTGACCGTCACGGCGGCCCTGCCGGTGTTCGACATGTCCGTGCTGTCGTCGAATGGCGTGACTCCGCCCGCATTTCACCCCGCAGCGCTCGCGCTCATCGTGCTCACCGCCGCCCTGCTCTGGCGGCGGGTAGCCTTGGGCAAAACCTAGCAATAACCTCCCGACCGCTCGCCTCCTTCGGATTTGGACGGTAGATTGTCGGCGGTCGATTCGACGAGGTTTGAAACAATATGACCGTACGCCTGCATCGCGGCGACCTGCCCGATCTCACCCGTTACACCGACGCGGTGGCGATCGACACCGAGACCATGGGGCTTCATCCAAATCGCGACCGGCTCTGCGTGGTGCAGCTCTCCAGTGGCGACGGCTCGGCCGACGTGGTGCAGATCCCGAAAGGCCACACCGATGCCCCGCATCTGAAGGCGCTGCTGGCCAATCCGAAGATCACCAAGATCTTCCACTTCGCCCGCTTCGACATCGCCGCGCTCTACCACGCCTTCGGCGTGATGCCGCAGCCGATCTATTGCACCAAGATCGCATCGCGCCTGGCCCGCACTTACACCGATCGCCACGGCCTGAAGGACCTGGTGCGTGAGATCCTCAACATCGATCTGTCGAAGCAGCAGCAATCGAGCGATTGGGGCGCGCAGCAATTGAGCGAAGCGCAATTGGCCTATGCGGCCTCCGACGTGCTGCATCTGCACGCCTTGCGGGAGCGGCTCGATGTCATGCTCGCGCGCGAGGGGCGCAGCGCGTTTGCGCAGGCCTGTTTCGACTTCCTGCCGACCCGGGCCCGTCTCGATCTCGGCGGATTTGAGGCCGAGGACATCTTCGCGCATTCCTGACCGAGCTTAGCCGCCTCGTTGCGGTCACATTGCCCCTGTTCAGGGCTGCATCTTGCCGCGATTCCCGGTAGACAGGGGGCGCGCGACGCGGCAAAAGCGCGCTTCGGAGCAGCGATGAACTCGGTGCAGAACCCAGCCTATCAAGCCGGTATGGAGACGCGCTTCGCAATCGCGGCGCGTCACAGCCGGATGGTGCGCATTCTCCGGATCGCGGTTCCCGCGGTCGTGGGCTTGTCGATGGCGGTGATCGTCGGATACTCGGTCTTCAATCCGTTCCGCATGCTGATGCCGAAGCTGCCGCTCGATATGGGAAACCTCGTCGTGTCCGGCACCAAGATCACCATGGAAACCCCGCATCTGGCGGGCTTCACGCCCGACCAGCGGCCTTACGAACTCTGGGCGAAAACCGCGACCCAGGATCTGACCGATCCGGATCACGTCGACCTCAAGACGCTGCGCGCCAAGGTCTTGATGGAGGACCGTTCCACCTTGACCCTGGACGCCGTCCGGGGCTTGTTCGACAACAAGCAGCAGACGCTCGACCTGCACCAGGATATTTTCCTGCAAACCTCGACCGGTTACGAGGCGCGCCTGAGCCAGGCCTTCGTCGACATGGGCAAGGGCACGGTGAACTCGGACGAACATGTCGACGTCAAGCTGACCAATGGGACATTGTCGTCCGACCGCTTGCGGATCACCGGCGGCGGCGAGGTCGTGAGATTCGAAGGCAATGTCGTGATGCATCTGGATCATCTGGACGCGGGCGACGGCTCCGCTCAGATGGAAGGCGAGAGCACCCCAGTCGCCGAGCCTGTTCAATCGGGCAAGCCAAGGTCTGGTTCCGGCAAATCCGCCAACGCGAAGTGATTTTGATGGTGATTTTTTTTGGCCTTTCGACCGGGACCGTTGCGCGCTGTGCCGGCGCGGCGGCGCTCGCGCTGGCCCTTGCCGTGATTTGCGAAGCCCGCGCCCAGAGTGCGGTCCAGGGCGTACCCAACGCCATGCAGGGTTTTTCACAAAATCGCGACCAGCCGATCCAGATCGAAGCCGCGACGCTCGAGATGATCGACAAGAAAAAAGAGGCGACGTTCTCAGGCAATGTGAAGGTGGTGCAGGGCGATACCACCATGACCTCCAAGAAATTGGTCGTGTTTTACGACTCGGCGCAGTCGGCGGGCGCAGCACCCTCGGGCAATCAAAAGTCAGCGGCCAAATCTGCTCCGCTGCAATCGTCGACGCCGGGCCCCGGCGGCAGCTCGTCGATCAGGCGGCTGGAAGCGCGCGGCACCGTCGTCGTGACCCAAAAGGATCAGGTCGTCACCGGCGAGACTGCCGTCTTCGAAACCAAGACCAACCTGATCAGCATGGTCGGCGGGGTGGTGCTGACCCAGGGCAAGAACGTGCTCCGCGGCGACCGCCTGATGGTGGATATGACCACCGGCGTGTCACGGGTGGAATCGGACTCAGGCCGGGTGCAGGGTCTGTTCCAATCCTCCGGCCAAGGCAGCCCGGCGATTTCCGGCGCCGCGCCGGGGCCAGCGCCGGTCAGTCCCGGGAGCGCAAATAAACCGAAATAGGATCAGTCGCTTATCTGCTGCCCCCGCGGCGCCGCGGT
>WNGQ01013856.1_pt1 | contig 13665 bp, 9 predicted proteins | sample 5407661 | NCBI WGS metagenome assembly WNGQ01 (sample SAMN13153382, study PRJNA577476) | soil metagenome | isolation source: 60 cm soil or saprolite under Garry oak tree replicate 2 | place: USA:California | collected 2016-06-15
TGGGGCAGTGCCAGCATCCTCGCCATATCCTGGGTCTATATTGCCGCGATGGGCGGCGAGGGTCTGACTGAGGCGACCAAGTACGCCATCCTCAACGCCAACTACATCGCCAAACGGCTGGAGAACCATTTCCCGGTGGTGTACCGCGGCCACGGCGGCCTCGTCGCGCACGAGTGCATCCTCGATCTGCGCCAGTTCAAGAGCGTTACTGTCGAAGACGTCGCCAAACGCCTGATGGATTACGGCTTTCACGCGCCAACGATCTCATGGCCCGTGCCCGGCGCCATGATGGTCGAGCCGACCGAGAGCGAATCGAAAGAAGAGTTGGATCGCTTCTGCGAGGCGCTGATTGGAATCCATGCTGAAATCCAAGCCATCGAATCCGGGCAAGCTGACAAACAGAATAATCTCTTGAAAAACGCCCCGCACACCGCCGACATGCTCGCCGCCGAGAATTGGAACCGCCCGTACACACGCGAGCAAGCCTGCTTTCCCGCCAAATGGCTCCGCGACCACAAGTTCTGGCCAGCCGCCGGGCGCATTGACAATGTCTATGGCGACCGGAACCTGGTTTGCTCTTGTGTGGGCATGGAAGGCTATTCGGCCTGATCTGCTCTTTACTCAAACCTTTTCGTTCTGAATCACCGCGCCAAAGCGAAGCATTGCTGAGTCCTCGTAGTCGTAATTCAAGACTGGAGAACCTGGCTGCGCTTAGCGCTTAGAACCCTCGAATTGCGCGAAGGCGCGAATTAGCAGAAGCTCTCAAGCAAAACGGCTGACATGCCTCAGTCTGGTCGATCCCGGTAAGGTCTTCAGTTTCGTGCTAATTCGCGGACGATAATGGCTTTGCGCAACCGGAGTTAGGATCTAACGCAACAGCCAGTAAACAAAGGAATTTGCACTCCATCCGCTGTCGAGCGTCACACCGATGGTGGGGAGCCTAGGCTCCGCCCAGACGACGGTAACACCACTTCCTCACATGGGGATACTGGCGGATGGCGCCGTCGCAAGAAACCAGAGTCAGTTGGTGGATTCTGGCGGTGGCGTCCACGATCTGGTCGAATGGGTCATCGTTGCCGAATGGCCCGGGCAGATCATTCGACTCGGCAGAGACCTCCACTGACAGCGGCAGTACCTCGATTTGCCCTCCGGGGATGGCCCGCTTGACCCATTCCCGAAAGGCGGCGCCCAACCGGAGGGCACGAGGACTGGGATGCGTGGGATTCCGGCGGAACAGCGCGTCTTTCCGGGCGATCTCCCAAACTGATACGCAGGAGATGTACAACAAGCCCGCGCGCTCCAACCCGTCTCTAAACTCCTTGGGCATTTCTGCCGAGTCGCGCACATAATGCACCCAGGCTTCTGTGTCGAGTAAATAACTCACTGCCAGCCATCCTCGCCCAGAGCAACGCTCACCCCGCCGGAAAGCGGAATGTCCTTCACGCAGCCGCGCGCCATGTTCTGCTTGGAGCCGATTTTGCGGACCTCCAGATCAGGCTGCCCGGCGGTCGTGACGAGCACGATTTGGCCAGGTTTCCATTTATGACGCGCTGCCGGTTTGTTGTAGAACTCCTTGGCTGTCATCGTTTTCATGACATCAAGTTTACCGCGATTACCCCTTTTCGGCAAGGCCAGCCCAAGAGTGCGAGGATTACTTTGCGCCTTTATTCCCGCAATCTCGCATTGGTTCCGAACTGAAGCCCGCTTGCCGCGCTACTGGGGTAAACACCCCATTGCAGAAATCTGTCCATCGGTTACACTGCCCTGGTAATGGTGGTTAGTTAGGTTCAGGCGGCCCTGAGTGGGGCCGCCTTCTTGTTGAACTGAATAATGGAGCGTCGGAGTGATGAAGCAACAGACACTTCCCGCAACCTCCCACCCACCTCAATACCCCATTTTCCATTTTCTCGAAATGAGGTGCAATATGGGGTGTTTACCCCATTGCAACCGGATGCCATTAGGATTAAAAACATAACGCCAACAGATTCTCAACCGCCTTCCAGGGAGGGCGGTTTTTTTGTTCTTGAAGAGCGTCTGAACAGTGCATCTCATCAAATCGCCCTCATCCTCGTAACCCCGAAAACCACTCAGGTTCACGAGGCCGGCCGAGCGGCCCGAGCGCGAACGAGGGAGCCGTTTTCTCAAGATACCCAATAATTGCAAGAGCGCGTGCGAAGATTATTTCGGCGCGCTTGTTGACAAAACTGTCCGGTGCTACAATGTTCTCCGCCGTTTGGTCGCCTCGGTAGCTCAATTGGTAGAGCAGTTGACTCTTAATCAATTGGTTCTAGGTTCAAGTCCTAGCCGGGGCACCACTGGCAGGATTTCTGGGGACACCCCTTCGATGGTCCCATCCCACGAACAGGGATGACCATAGGCCGATCGACAGCAATCTGCCGCCAGTTGCGCGGTCGCGGCGCTTCGGGACCAGTAGCCGTCCACGCTGGCTGTGAATACAAGCGAGCCGTCCAAACAAGTGACCTGCACTTCTATCCTTTTCATAGGTTTGCTCTTGGTTTTGGGTTTGGGGACTCATGCCGCGAATACCCATATTTTTACGGATGGACAGGCTATCCGTAATAGTACTGATACAAGGCTGGCACGAACACTGCTCAGCCATCTTGCACGTGCCAGCAGTCAATACCACGTTCCCTTCCGTGCGCTGCCGCTATCTGAAGCGCAACCCTGATTGCCTCCGGTGGAAGAATCATAGAGTTGAAACGTCAGGTCATAATTGCTATTGGCAGGGGTGCCGCCGTCGCTCAGCCTGCCCTGGTAGGTGAACCCACCTGTCTGAGCAAAGCTCATAGCAGGCGGCCCGATCAGCAGCGCCAGGATCGTGAGCAGGAGCCTCGAAAGGTCGTCGGTATTGCGGTCCGTTTTCATTTGGCTTTCCTTTGTAACGTATCTATTCAGGCGGGCCGGGACCACTAATCTGCGCTAATAAACGCTCACAAAACAAAAAACTATGAAAACAGAAGCATTTCCAGTCCCTGCTTCATTAGTGAAGATTAGCGAAGATTAGCGGTTCAACCCTCACCTAAACAGTTACCTCTGCGCGCTGCCTTTCAGCCCAACAACCGTTCCGCGAATTCATTGTCGCCCCCAACGTCGGTCAGCCGCTGCTTTCGGCCCTGGAACAGAAAGGTCAACTTCTCGTGGTCCAATCCCAGCAATTTGAGGATCGTGGCATGAAGATCATTGATGTGAACCCGATCTTCGACGGCGCGGAAGCCGAACTCGTCCGTAGCCCCGATGATTTTGCCGCCCCGGATGCCGCCCCCGGCCAGCCAGGTGCTGAACCCGTAGGGATTGTGATCGCGCCCGGCGGGTTTGTCGGGAAATCGGCCATCGGTGATCGGTGTCCGGCCAAATTCGCCGCCCCAGATAACCAGGGTTGATTCAAGCAGTCCGCGCGCCTTGAGGTCCTTGAGCAGCGCCGCCGTGGGTTGGTCGGTGCGCCGCGCCATCTCCTCGTGTACCCGGTCGTTGTCGGCATGCGCGGCGTCCCAATCATCCTTGCCTGCGCTGCCGGTGAAGATCTGCACGAAGCGCACTCCGCGCTCGATCAGCCGGCGGGCCATCAGACAGGAGCGCCCATAGGCGCCGGCGATGGGATCGTCAACGCCGTAAAGCTCGCGCGTCGCCTGGCTCTCTTTGCCAAGGTCCACCGCTTCCGGCACCGCAGATTGCATACGGAAGGCAAGCTCATAGCTGGCGATGCGCGCGCTGAGCTCGTCGTCGTCGCCGCGTTGGCGGGCATGGTTTTGGTTGAGCCACTGAACGAAGTCGAGCATTTGTCTCTGGTTCCCCTGGGCCAATTCCTTGGGCGGATCGAGGTAGAGAATGGGCGCGCCGGTGTTGCGCAGCAGCGTCGGTTGATAGGTGCCGGGCAAGAAGCCGCGACCGTAAGTCGGCGGGCCGCCCTTGACGTTGCCGGTGGTGGCCATGACCACGAAGGACGGCAGATTCTCTGAGACGCTGCCCAGCCCGTAAGTGACCCAGGAGCCAATACACGGATGGCCCATCCGCGCGAAGCCCGTGTTCATCATGTATTGGGCGGGCGAGTGATTGAACGAGTCGTGGTAGCACGAGCGCACCACCGCCAGGTCGTCGGCGCAACCCTGCAAATGCGGATAACTATCGGCGATCTCCAGGCCCGACTGGCCGCATTTGGTGAAGACCTGTTTGCAACCATGAATGGCGGCGTCCATCTTGGTGAATTGCAATTGTAATCCCTGCGTGGCGCTGGGGGGCAGCGGCTGGCCATCCAGTTTGGTCAGCAGCGGTTTAGGGTCAAAGGTGTCAATATGACTTGGCCCGCCCTGCATGAAGAGGAAGATGGCGCTCCTGGCCTTGGCCGGAAAATGCCCCGGCTTTGCGGCCAGTGGGTTGAGTGCTGCAGCCTTTCCGGGGCTGGCGGCAAAGCTGTCCCGCCCCAGCAAATCCAGCAGCGCCCACGCGCCGAAGCCCAGCCCGGCCTGTCGCAGCATTTCACGCCGCGTCATAAGGCGTGAGAGAATTGGCGGATGATGCAAGGGATTCATAGCAATGGAATCAGTCAATGTATGTAAATTCGTTGGCGTTGAAGAGCGCAACGCAAAGTTCTCTCAGGGCCTCTTCCAGCGGCGCAGACGCGCTTGGCCGTTCGGCCACCCTGCTCAACGCCGCCTGGCGCTGGCCAAGAAATGCAAGCGCCTGAGCAGTTTCAGCTTTCGTAATTGGCCGGTTGAACGCCAGCAGCCAGGCGCGAGCCAGGAGCTTCTTCGGTTCGTTGTCGCACTCTGTCAACAACCGGTCGGCAAACGCGCGCGATTGATCCACGACCACTTTGCTGTTCAGCAGCGTCAGCGCCTGGGCCGGAACAATCGTTTCCAACCGCCGCGGGCAACTGGTCATCAGCTCCGGCGGATCGAAGGCATCGAACATCGGGAACAGGAAGGTGCGCCGCACTAACAGATATACGCCCCGGCGCCGGTGTTCACTTGGCTCTTTCGACACCATCCATTTCCCTTTTGCGTTAAACAGCCCGGCCAGCTCCTCGTCCGTCAACGGCGGCACCACCGGCGGGCCAAACATTTCCAGATTCAATGTCCCACCGCAGGCGTGCAAGTTGTCCCAGATCGCCTCCGCTTCGAGCCGCTGGCGTGGAAAGTGCCACAGCAACCGGTTTTCCGGGTCCGCCTGCGAGGCCTTCGTGGCTGCCAGCGCAGGGAGGCTCTGGCCAATCTTGGCTTTTAGATTGTGGGCTTTGGGTTTTAGTGCCGAGTTGCTCAAGTCAGGCGCCACCGAGGCTTGTTGGTAGGCGCTCGACGACATTATCACCCGGTGCAAATGCTTTAGACTCCAGCCGTGCTCGATAAAATCGCGCGCCAGCCAGTCGAGCAATTCGGGGTGCGTCGGCGGGTCCCCTTGCGTGCCGAAATCATTGGGCGTGCGCACGATTCCCTGTCCGAAATGCCAGGCCCAAACACGATTGACCAGCACCCGCGCCACCAGTGGATTTTCCTCCGGCTGGGTGAGCCACCGCGCCAGCGCCGCCCGCCGTTGTGTAGCCGGAACGCCGCACAGATCAGCGCCTCTCTTTCCTGTGGTCAGGGCAGTGAGCAAGCCAGGCCCGACGACATCGCCGGGTTTGCTTAACTCGCCCCGGCGCAACAACCTCACCTCCATCGGCGTGTCCCGATGCACCAGTCGCAAGCCGTCGTCCTTCTCGGTTTTCAACTTACAGTTGGGATCGTTCTTCAACTCCTCCGGCAACGGCTTCTCCGCCAGCAATCCATGCAGCGCCTTGATGCGCCTCTCGCGGATCACTTCCGGATACACCCGATCGCTGCCGGCGAACACCGCCTGTAGCGCGAAGTAATCCTTTTGCGGAATCGGGTCATACTTGTGGTTGTGGCACCGCGCGCAACCGACGGTCAGACCAAGGAACGCCGCGCCGGTCGTGTCCGCAGCGTCCGTCAACCATTCATATTCGAGCTGGTCGGAGACCATCGCCGATTCCTCCAGCACCGGCCCGATGGCATAAAGGGCAGTAGCCGTTACCGCTTCTGCATCCTCGGGCCACAGTTCATCGCCGGCGATCTGTTCCTGGATGAACCGATCGAACGGTTTGTCGGCGTTGAGCGAGCGGATGACGTAATCACGATATTTCCAGCTATTCTCATACGGCAGGTCGGTCTCGGACCCGCCGGTGTCGGCATAACGGACCACGTCCAGCCAATGCCGTCCCCATCGCTCCCCGTAGCGCGGCGAGGCCAGCAGCCGTTCGATCAACTCTTCGTAAGCCTCGGGCCGTTTGTCCCTGCCGAACCTTTGGATTTCCTCAGGGCTTGGCGGCAGACCGATTAGGTCGAAGTACGCTCGACGCAACAGCGCCAATTTTGCCAACAGAAAGGCATCAATGGGACCTTTCACCCTGGCCCCGGACTTGGGCGCAGGCGGGACCATCGCCCCAAGTGGTCGGATTGACCAAAGCTGGTTCGTGTCACCGGTTCCTGGCTTCGCGGTTTCTTCTGTAGCGGCGGTCTGCGACCGCCGCACCGAAAGCTGGTTCGTGGCACCCGGTTCTAGCTTCGCGCTGGCCGAGGCCGGAGCTGCTTCACCTGCCGCATCGAGTGCCGGCGCATTCCATCCCATGGCCACCAGCCACCCCACCACGAATAAACTTTTGCCAATGTCTCTGGCCATCTCATTGTGCAGCAGACAATCCTGTCTGTTCATTACCGCCACCAATAAACCTTTGGCAATGTCTCTGGCCATAGTGCGCGTACCACTTTCGCATGAGCAACCGCTCGTGGCAAACCCGCGCTTTCCGCCTGACGTGCGCTAATCCCTACCTCAATAATGGGCCGAAAAACCAGAGAGAATCCTCAAAACTCGCTCTTATCTCCGGCACCCTGCCCCGAAAGTTTCTTTGACCGCTCGGCCAATCCCATCGTAGATTGCGGGCCGCTATGAATCTGCCCTTTGTTGACTGCGGGATCAGTCGGCGCCGGCAACTCTGGCAGGGTAGTGAAGCAGACAATCTTGTCTGCCAGCTAACAGAAAACGAACAACCTGACCTTTAGCGCCCGGCAATCAACGCCCTCAGGAGGAAAAATGTCGAACCGATCAGTCGAAATAGATAATCGTAGGGACAGGCTGACACAATGGAGGACGGCGCGGAATTTGGCGAGCTCCGCAAGGCTGATCACCGTTACCCTCGGCTTGTTGTTTTGCGCGCCAGGCTGCCGCACGCCTCAATTCACGCAGCTACCGGATCCGAACGCAGCCAAGCCGGAGTCCCTTGTCCTGCGCGAAGGCGATGTTCTGAAAATCTCCTTCCCGGCCGCCCCCAACCTTAACACAGCCCAGACTATCCGACGCGATGGCAGGATTACCCTGCCCCTGGTCGGAGAGTTCCAAGCTGCCGGAAAGACCCCCAGCTCAATGGAAAAGGAGCTGCTCGAACTCTACGGACCGCAGCTCCAAACTAAAGAAGTGACCGTGACCGTAGAATCATCCGCTTTCACTGTCTATGTGGCCGGTGCTGTGCTGCGGCCAGGCAAGATCATGCCCAACCGGCCCCTCACCGCCCTGGAGGCAATTATGGAGGCTGGCGGCTTCGACCACGCAAAAGCAAATATGAAAGCGGTGGTGGTCATTCGGCATGAAAACAACCGGACCGAGCGCTTCAAACTCAATCTCAAGCAGGTGCTCGACGGGCAGCGAACCGAGCAGTTCGATCTGCAACCGTCCGATATAATCTACGTCCCGGAACGATTCTCCTGGTTCTAGTGCGCTGGCCGCTTAAATAAACACTTTGAGTTGCATCCGCGCCCCTGCATCGGTCCGCGGAGCCCACACCTAATATATGAACCCCGCCAATCGGGGGGGTTCTTTCAAAAAAGTTTTCGCGCGGGTTTCGACTGCAGTCTTTAAGATCCAATGACAAGTTCATAAACGCGAAAAGGCCGGACCTGCATAAAACAGATCCGGCCTCGGGTCCTAACGATCTTAATAACTGAGCCGGCAGTGACGGAGCTTTCCGCCCTTGGCGTTGGCCAGTCCCTTGATTAGTTTCGCGGCCTCTTCAGAATTTGGTCAGCTTCCGATCTCATTTCAACTCTGCCAGCGCGCGGTTTGCTTCCTCCGCGAGATTGGTTTCGAGCTTCAACGCCAACGCCCGCTGCAACGCCCTTTTGCTTTCGGTTGCTTCTTTGAGCCGAAAGTGGGCCATGCCCAGGTAATACAGTGTCGCGCCATCCTCCCGCCCTTTGCGGACGCTCTCCTCCAGCAGGCGAGCAGAATTGCGGTAATCCTGGCCCGCTCCGTTGCTGGTGCGGTTGGCCTCCGCACGGCGAAACAGGACGAGGCCCAAAGTCCGCGCAGTCTCCGCGTCGTCAGGGAGAGCCTGCCTGGCCCGGCTGGCCATTGCATAAGCCTTCTGCTCGCCGCCGGGGGAATCGGCGTAGAGCAGGGCCAAACCAACCATGGCAGGCGTGAAATCGGGGTATTGTTTCAATGCCCGCTCCCAGGACTGACGCGCTGCCTGAGAATCACCCCTTTTCTCCGCGCAAAGAGCAGCGATCACCAGGGCAGGCACATAATCCGGACTCGAGCCGAGGATCTGCTGGGCTTGGGGCTCAAGCGGCAACGCCTTGTCCGTACTGTTGGCCACCGGAGCCAGTTCCAGGAACCGTTTGGCCTCATTGGTCCGGGAGAACGCGGCGCCAGTCTGCAGCGCCATTCGCATCGTGGTTTCTGCATCCGCAAGACGGCCAACGCTGTAATAAGCCAGGGCCAGGTCGCAAAGAAGCTCCGGTTCCTGCGCCCGGCTGGCCGCCGCCTGCTGGAGCAGACTTAGGGCCCACTTGTAATCTCCCGAGTCGAAAACCAGCCGGCCCAAGGTAGCAGAGATTTCGCGGTCTTCAGGCGCAAGTTTATAAGCCGCCTTTGCTAATTCCAAGGCTCGTTGCGGATTGTGACCGGGACCGGAACATAGGAGCGCCAATTTGACCAACACCGGCACGTTTTTGGGATTCTCCTTCAAAGCCGCTTCGTAAGCCATGAGCGCCTTGTTCGGCAGTCCCTCACGCTGGTAAATCGCCGCCAACCGCGCCAGGACGACCGGGTCGCCAGGCCGGTCCTGCAGCTCTTTTTCCAGAGTTCCGGCCACTGCGGGTTCTGCAGTGTTGCCATCAATAACCAGCACCGCCAACCGGCGGGCAGCCTCCTCTTTGCCCGCGAAATCTTTGCCGGACGCAAGCGCGCGTTTGAGGGCGGCTTGGGCCCGTTCTTCCTGGCCCAACATGTAATAAGTCATGCCTAGATGGAACTGCGCTTCCGGCTCTGCGGATAGCCGCTCGGCGCTCTCCTGCAGCAGGCTCAGTGCCCAAGAGTACTCACCGCGTTTGAAAACGATCCAGCCCAGCGTTTCAGTCGAAGACGCCCTGAGTAACTCGGTTGCGTTGGCTGCGTCCAAGTCACGGCCCTCACCCTGGCCCTCTCCCATCGGATGGGAGAGGGAAGGTGCCTTGGAAGAGAGCAGGTCCCTTGCCTTGCGGGCCATCTCATAAGCTTTGTCCAGCAGCCCAAACTGTTCGGAGTAGAGGTAAGCCAGGTTGTTCAGGGCGGCGTAGGACTTGGGTTCGATCCCCAGCAGTCTCTCGTAGGTCGCCCTGGCCGCAGAAAATTCCTTCAACTGGTTTTGCATCGTCCCCAGGAGCATCAGTGCCTGGGCATCTTTAGGATTCCTGGCCAGCGATTGGTTGAGCTTTTCGACTGCCTTCTGATGCTTCCCGGTCTGAGTATAGAGCCGAGCCAGTAGCAGATAAGCCTCCGGATGATTGGGATTCAATTCGATCGCCTTGAGCAGCGCGCCCTCTGTCTTGTCAAGGTCCTGTTGTGAACCATAGACCTTGGCCAGCAGCAGTTGCAGTTCTGCTGTGTTCGAATTTTTCTTCAACTGCTGTTCCACGCGCGTCAGCGCCGTTGAGAACTGTTGCTCGCTTAAATCCAGGTTGACAAGCTGGTCGAGCGCGGACAAGTCGTCTGGCGCAAGCTCGAGGGCTTTGCCAAAGGCTTTGCGGGCTTCGCCCTTGTTGCCCTGCAGGACATTGACCTGTGCCATCAATCGCGGTATGTCCGGGTTTGTCGGAGCCACTTCCGCCAAGCGGTGATAGATCCCCAGGGCCTCATTGAGGCTCCCTTTGGCCCGATACGCCGTGGCCAGCAGCAAGTGGGCCTGGAGCAATTGCGGTCGCCGCTTGATCAGGTCCGTCAGTGAGGTAATCGCCTGGGCGGAATCGTCTTTTCTGATATTGAGTTGCGCCTGCAACAGCACAGCCTCCGCAAAGTTCGGATCCAGCGCGACGGCCTGGTTGAGTCTCTTGAGGGCCTGGGCCGTGTCGTTGTTGAGAAGATAAGCCAGGGCCAGGTGATAGTGGACCTGGGCGGAGCGGCCATAAGGCGCGCTCATCCGTTCGAATTCGGCGATGGCCTTCCCCGCTTCACGGCGTGCCAGCATCAAACGGCCTCGTAGCATCAGTGCATCGAAGTTCGCGGGGTCTCGGGCCAGCGCCTGCCCAAGCAGCGACGCGCAGTCTTCGTACTTCTGCTCCGCCAGAGCAACTTGCGCCTGGGCCAGCCAGACCGGCAAATAATCAGGCGCCGCCTTTGCGACCTCGGCCAAGAGCTGTCTGCCCGCTTCCAGCTCGCCAGTCCTGATTTTGAACTCCGCGTAGCGCAAGCGGCGGGCCGAGCGCGGCGGGGCAAGCTCAGCGGCCATCTTCAGTTCCAACTCCGCGCCTTTGAGATCATTTTGCGCCCAAAACAGGTTCCCCAGGGCATAGTGGGCTGCGCTGGAAGTTGGGTCCAGGGTTGCCGCCCGTTTGAACGCGATTTCAGCCGCCTTGAGGTCGCCCAGGCGCGTATCCAGCGTGCCAAATGCCAGTTGCAAGGTGGTCGTCTCTCCAACCTCCGCCGACAGTTCCTCCAGGCGCTGACGGACTTTCTCGAAATCTTCTGGGTTTGCGGCCGCCTCGGCCAACAACACCGGTGCCTCAGCGTGTCTCGGAATCTTGGCCAGGATGACATTGGCCTCCTGCTGCGCTTCTTTAGGCTTGCCCACGGCAACATAGATGCTGCCCAACTTCATGCGCAGCTCCAGGTCGTCAGGCACCAACGCGTGCGCCTTGGCAAGGAACACAACCGCGCGGTCGAAGCGGTTCTCTTCGTAATAAATCGTCGCCAGCCGCCCAATCGCGTGTGCATTCAACGAATCCAACTGCAGCACATTCAGGTACTCCACCTCGGCCTTCGGATATTGGCCCGCATTAAAGTACTTATCCGCCCGCTGCATGTGCCTGGCCCGGCGTGTCTTGGCCGAACAGCCCGCCACCAGGCAAACCAACAGACCTGCGGCGACGGTCGTGAAGAAAACTCGGGTGAACTTGTTCATGCTAAAGAGGACCCGCTCTTGCTGAGGGGAACGTCGAGCGTGGAGCGTCAGAGCGTCAGAGCGTCGAACCATCGCTCCACGCTCCACGCTTCACGGTCCCACGCTTCACGGTCCCACGCTCTTGCTGATGCTCCAGCTTGCGGAAGTATAACAATAGGAAAAATAGCGGCGCCAGCGAGATGGCAAAAAACAGCGGCCCGCCGCGCCGGTGCAGGTCCGAATTGATCATCGCCGGGTTGACATGAATGCAGAGCTGCCCCAGCGTGAAGATCCGCAGGCCGTTGCGGACAATCCCCAGCGGGATGACTGCCAGCGCCAGAACGGCCTTGGTCCAGCGGCTGCGCAACAGCAGGTGCCCTGCCAGCAAGCTGGTAATCAAGAGCACCAGGCTGGAGTGGATGCCGCTGCATTCGGGCGCAACCTCCAGGCCAAACCCGGGCAGTTGGAGCTCCGTGCCCTGTCGGAAAACCGGAGTTCCAGAGAGCTTCAAAAACCAATAGGCCGCCTCGGCGGAACCTTGCTGCAGAAAGTCCTCAATCCGGCGATAAACAAAATCCGGAAACGGCACAGTGAAAAAGAGAAACGTGGCCGGAAATGCCAACGTGCGCAATGTCGCCGCCCCAAACAGCGCGAAACAACCGCCCAACAGCAAACAAATATAGCTCAGTGTCATCAATGCCAAATAATCAACCGTCTGGGGTCGCCAACCCGAGCTGACGCCTAGCCAATAACCAGCCAGCGGGATGAAACCCACACTCAGCATCAGCGCAGTCGGCCACCACCTGTGGGTCAGGCTTCCAGCCTGACAGTTACCGCGGCTTCCAGCCGCGGCAGGCCCGGTACCCAGCGCCAACTCCCGCTTCTTCAACCAAGCCAGATACAGGCTGATGCACGGGATCAGCAGGATGTGCGAATACAGCCCGTTGTGTAGCGAAAGCTGCGCCAAATCGTAAAGCGGCCTGCCAAAACTCAGCGTCAGCAAAATGACCAGCACGACCAGTCCGCCCGCCCGCGGGCCGAGAATTGCCCGCCTCGCCTCATCCGCTGGCAGCTCCGGCTCCGACAGCGGCCCTCCCCCTCTCCCATCCAACTCGCCGCGCTGCCGCGCCGTCGCAGCGGGTGGGAGAGGGCCGGGGAGAGGGGCCCTCGCTCCCCGAGCTGAGTCAATTATTTCCTGGTTCACCAGTCTCAGAAGTGGTAGCCAAGGTCCAGTCCGAATTGGGTGGTCGCAGTCCTGAAGCCGGAGGCATTCGAGGAATTATCGCTGGTGTGGTAGAATATTGAGGCAGTGCCATTCTTCAGCAACACGGCGCTCAACCGGACGCTGAAGAACGTAAAATCATCCTCACGGCTTACGCTTTCACCTGTGCTGGTGCTCTTATAGTCAGTCATACGGTAGCCTGCGCTCAAATCGAGGTAAAGCCTTTTGAGCAGGCGCTGCCGGAAATTGCCGGCGAAATCAGTACTCTCGGTAACCTGGCCCTGGAAAAAAGTAGTGTAGATCCGACGGTCCCCGCTGAATGAGATCGCCGTCGTCTCGAACAACTGGTAGTGGATGCTCAACCCAAAGATCGGATCGATTAAATCCGGCAAGCGCGAGTCCACAAACTGCCGATCTTCAACTCCGCCACTCAATAAAAAGCTCAACTTGTCTCCGGCCCGCCAGTTGACTCGCCCCTGGACCTGTTCGTAAGTCATGTCCGAACCGGCGCTCACATCGATGTAACCGCCTCCAGCACCGATGGCCACCCCAAGCCCAGGCCAAAACTGGTCATTCAACCAATCCATCGTTGACCATTCGTGTGAGTCGGTGAACTGTTGCGCGAAACGCGAGCTTTCGCTGGCACTCAGTTCCAGAGACAAACTGGTTCCGAGTTGGCGGCTGGCGCTGAGGGTCGTCGAGTAGGTCTCCTGGTCCGTCTGGCGGGCCGTTTCGACCAGTGGCGTGGACCAGGAGCCATAATGTTCCGACAGCCAGAAAGTCCAGTCCTCATAACTGGTCCCGCCCTCCACCAGCACCGATTGGTCGGTCGTATCCCGGAATCGGCTGTCGGAGTAAAAACGCAGGCTGGGCGTATAGTCCACTCGCCAGTGCGGCCCCAGGTCCAGCAGCACCCCCGGAGAAATCTCGTTGATAGCTGTCTGTGATCGCTGCCCGGGTTGGGCCTGCAGGCCGTCAGTGTAAAGCAAACGGTACAGCAGATGCCCGTGCACCTCGA
>WNGQ01004599.1_pt1 | contig 13664 bp, 8 predicted proteins | sample 5407661 | NCBI WGS metagenome assembly WNGQ01 (sample SAMN13153382, study PRJNA577476) | soil metagenome | isolation source: 60 cm soil or saprolite under Garry oak tree replicate 2 | place: USA:California | collected 2016-06-15
AGCCGGGCCATCGCCGCGCTCACCGTGCTGTCGGCCCCGAAGGCGATGGTCTGGCGGGACCGGCGGCTGCAGGAGGTCCCGCCTGACGAGCTGGTCAGGGACGACGTGATCCTGCTCTCGGCCGGCTCCCGGGTGCCGGCCGACGCGCGGCTGATCGCGGCGGAGGAGCTGCTGGTGGACGAGTCCCTCGTCACCGGCGAGTCGCAGCCCGTCGAGCACCGCGCGGGCGAGGGCGAGGTGGCGGACCTGAAGGCGGGCACCCACGTGGTCAGGGGCCGGGGCACCGCCGTGGTGACCGCGGTCGGCCGGGAGTCGACGGTCGGCCAGGTCGCGGCCATGGTCGAGGAGACCGAGGCGCAGAAGACGCCGCTCCAGCTCAAGATGGCCGAGCTGGCGCGCGGCCTGCTGATCGCCGCCATCGTCGTCAGCGTGCTGATCCCGGTGATCGGCGCGCTGCGGGGGCAGGACCTGCGCCAGATGCTCCTCACCGGCCTGACCCTGGCGTTCGCCACCATCCCCGAGGAGCTGCCCGTGCTGGTCGTCGTGGTGCTGGGCGTGGGCTCCCTGGGCCTGGTCCGGCAGGGCGCGATCGTGCGCCGCCTCAGCGCGACCGAGACGCTGGGCGCCACCACCCTGGTGTGCACCGACAAGACGGGGACGCTGACCGAGAACCGGATCACGCTCACCGCGCTGGTCGCGGCCTCCGAGGTCATCGAGCGCATGGAGGGCCCGGAGTCGCAGAACGAGCACGTGCGCCAGCTGGCGCGGCTGGCCAGCGGACCGCCGGACGGCGACGACGCCCGGCTGACGGACCCGGTCGACACGGCCGTGTGGCGCTCCACGGAGGCCCTGTGGCCGGAGCCCATGGCCCGCTTCAGCTTCGACAGCGCCAGGCGCATGGCGTCGGGCCTGGTCCAGGTGGACGGCCGCCTGGTGCTGGGCGTCAAGGGCGCCCCCGAGGCGGTGCTGGTCAGGGCCGCCTGGTGGCGCGCGGCCGGCGGCACCGCCGAGATGCTGACCAGCGACCTCCGCAGCCAGGTGGTCGCCGCCGCCGCGGAGCTGACGGCGGGCGGCTCCCGCGTGCTGGCGGTCGCCTCGCGGACGATCTCCGGCCCGCCGCTCGGGGGGCCGTCCCAGCTCGAGCGGGAGCTGGTCTTCGAGGGGCTGCTGGCGTTCAGCGACCCGCTCCGGCCGGAGGTGCCGGGCGCGGTCCGGGAGCTCCTCAGCGCCGGGGTGGCGGTCACGATGGTCACAGGCGACCAGCCGGCCACCGCGGCGGCCGTCGCGCGCGCGGCCGGCCTCGGCGGCCCCACGTTCATCGCGGCCCAGACGAAGGCATGGGACGACGCCCAGCTTGCCACGTACGTCTCCCGGGGCTGCGTGGTGGCGAGAGCCCGGCCGGAGGACAAGCTCCGGCTGGTGCGGGCGGCGGCGGCGGCCGGCCAGGTCGTCGCGGTCACCGGGGACGGCGTCAACGACGCGCCGGCCCTGGAGGCCGCGGCCATCGGCGTGGCCATGGGCCGCACGGGCAGCGACGTCGCCCGCGAGGCGGCCGACCTGGTCCTCACCGACGACAACTTCGCCACCCTGGCCCGGGCGACCGCCGAGGGCCGGCGCCTCTACGAGAACCTGCGCAAGGCGGTCCGCTACTACCTGGCGGTCAAGCTGGCCCTCATCACCGTCTCGCTGGTGATGGCGGTGACCGGCCGGCCACTGCCCTTCAGCCCCGTGCAGATCGTCGTCCTCGAGCTGTTCATGGACCTGGGCGCGTCGGTGGCCTTCGTCAACCAGGCCGCCGAGACGGACGAGATGCGCCGGCGTCCGCGAGACCCCCGCTCCCGCTTCCTCGACCGCCAGATGCTGGCCGGCATCCTGGCCGGCGGCCTGACGCTGGCCTGCCTGACCGGGATCGCCTACCTGGTCTCGCTGGGACCGCTGGGCGTGACCGGCGCTCGCACCATGGCGCTGGTGACCTGGCTGGTCGGCCACGCCACCCTGGGGGTGGTGATGGGCTGGGAGCGGCGCCCGGTCGCCCCCGGCGACCTGCTGGCCAACCCGGCGATGCTGCTCTGGGCGCTGTCGGCGACCGCCTTCGCGATCGCGCTGCTGGCGTTCCCGCCGCTGGCGGGCCTGCTGCACGCCGGCCCGGTGCCGGTGATGGCCGGCGTCCTGGCGGTCGCGGCCGGCCTGGTCGCCCCCCTGTGGCTGGAGGCTGCCAAGCGGGTCAACGCCTGACCCGACAAAGACCGCTGAACCACGCTATCGTCGGCGGCTGACACCGCCCACCGTTGTGGTGTGTCGAGGGTGTCGCCGGGGCTGGCCCTCCAGCCCCGGAACACGGATGCCGCGACGACCTGCGACTCCGAGGTCGCCAGCATCTCCTACAACCCGGGCCGGACCCCGCCACCCAACCCCTAGACGCCACGTGAGCCACTGACGGACCGGACGACGCTGAGGGGCCTGCCCGCGGCAGGCCCCTCCGTCCGGGGCCGCCGGCCGGGACCGCCGGCCGAGCGGCATGTCCCGGGAGATGGGACGTTTTGCCTATCTGCGCCCAGACGGGCCTCGCATAGCATCGGCCTGGAGCACACCAAGTGGCCGAGGTCTGGGGACGTGACCGGGAGCTGGGCGCGGTCGAACGCCTCCTCGGCGCGGCGGACACCGGCCTGTCCGTCCTTCTGCTGCAGGGGAGTCCCGGCATGGGCAAGACCGCGCTGTGGACAGCCGCCGTCGCGCGGGCGGCACGAGGTGGCTGCCGGGTGCTCCGCTCCCGGCCAGCCGAGGCCGAGGCCCGCCTCGCGTTCTCGTCGCTGAGCGACCTGCTGGCCGACGTCTCCCCCGACCACCTGCGAGCCCTTCCCGCCCCCCAGTGCCAGGCGCTCGAGGCTGCGCTCCTCCGGGCCGGGACCGCCGGGACGGCGGTCGACCGGCGCTCGGTCTCGATGGCGGTCCTCGGAGTGCTGCGATCGCTCGCGGCGCAGGGCCCGCTGGTCGTCGCGGTCGACGACTGGCAGTGGGTCGATCCGCCGTCCCTCAACGTCCTCGACTTCGCGCTGCGCCGCCTCCACCAGGACGCGATCGGGGCGGTCGTGGCGCTGCGCACCGGCAGCCCCTTCGACCTCGGACGGGACCTGGAAGAGCGGCTGGAGCGGGTCGAGCTCGGTCCCCTCAGCCTGGCGGCGCTGCACCGCATTCTGGCCGAACGGCTCGACCTGCGCCTGCCCCGGCCGGCCCTGGTGCGCCTGGAGCGCGTCTCGGGAGGCAATCCGCTGTTCGCCCTCGAGATCGGACGGGCGATCATCGCCCGGTCCGCCTCCCCCCCGGGGCCCGGCGACCCGCTCCCGGTCCCGGACACGCTGCGCGAGACCGTGGCCGAGCGCCTTGCCGGCCTCTCGCCAGCAGCGCGCCGCGCGCTGCTGGTCGTCGCCGCGAGCGGACGCCCGACCCTCGAGCTCCTGCGCCGGGTGCGGGGCGAGCAGGCGGCCCGCGGGCTCGGCGCGGCCGTCCGGGCCGGTGTCGTCGAGCTCACCGACGACCAGCGCGTCCGGTTCACGCATCCGCTCCTGGCCGCCGTCATCCGGGCCTCCGCCTCTCCCGGAGACCAGGGCCGCCTGCACCGGCGGCTCGCGCAGCTGGCGACCGATCCCGAGGAGAGGGCTGCGCACCTGGCCAGCTCCGGCGCGACGGCCGCCGATCTCCCGGCCATCGACGCCGGCACACGCAGAGCCAGCCGGCGAGGCGCACCGGACATCGCGGCGGAGCTGGGTGAGCGCAGCCTGGACCTCGTCCCCGGCGATCAGCCCGACGAGCTCCTCAGCAGGACGACCAGGGTCGCCTGGTACCACTTCCAGGCGGGAAACGCGGGGCGAGCCGGAGAGCTGCTCGACCGGGTCGCGGCGGCGGCTCCACCCGGCCCCCGGCGCGCCACGGCCCTGTGGCGGCTCGGCCAGCTCCGGTGCCAGGAGGACAGCCCCGTGGCGGGCGCCGCCCTCTTCACGCGGGCCCTGGCCGACGCGGGCGGCGACCCCTGCCTGCGGGCGGAGCTGGAGCGCGACACCGCCTTCGCCCTGATCGCCGGCGGCCAGGTGACCGCGGCCGGGCCGCACGCGCAGGCCGCGATGGAGCAGGCCGCCCGCCTGGGAGATCGCCGCCTCGTCACCGGGGCGACGGGGGCGCTGGCGCTCGTGCGGTTCTTCGCCGGCGAGGGGCTGCCCCCCGAGCTGGCGTCTCGCGGCCCGGACGACCTGTACGCCGACGACCTTCCCGTCGGCGTTCGCCCCAACGTGCTGCTGGGCCTGGCGCTCAGGTGGAGCGACGGGCACGAGGCCGCCCGCCGCCTGCTCCTGGCCGAGTACGAGCGCCTGGTCGAGCGCGGCCTGGAGCACGAGCTGCCGGCCGTGCTGTGGCACCTGAGCGACCTGGAGTGCTGGACCGGCAGCTGGGAGCTCGCGGCCAGCTACGCCGAGGCTGCCGTCCAGACCGCCTCGTTCGGCGGCAACCACCCCGCGCTCGCGCTCGCGCTCTACGCGAGGGCGATGGTGCATGCCAGCCGCGGCGCCGTGCAGGAGGCGCGCCGAGACGCCGAGGCCGGCCTGGCGGCGGCGACGGCATCGGACCTGACCCCGGTCATCGCGTTGAACCGCTACGCGCTCGGGTTCCTGGAGCTGTCGCTCGGCGACGCCTCCGCCGCGCACGGCTGGCTCGGGCCGCTCGCCGAGGGGGTGGCCGCGATGGGCTTCAGGGAGCCTGGCGCCCTGCGCTTCCTCCCGGACGCCGCCGAGGCGCTCATCGGGATCGGCGACCTGGTCCGGGCCAGCAGCCTGCTCGCTCCGTTCGAGACGCGCGCCCGGGCCCTGGATCGAGCCTGGGCCCTCGCGGCGGCGGCGCGCTGCCGCGGCCTGCTCGTCGCGGCGGCGGGCGACCTCGCGGCGGCGGTCCGGGCCCTGGACCGGGCGCTCGCCCTGAACGCCGGCCTCGGCCTCCCGCTCGAGCGTGGCCGGGCCCTGCTCGCGAAGGGCCGGGTGCATCGCCGGCGCAGGGAGAAGCGCCGCGCCAGGGAGGCGCTGGAAGAGGCGTCGAAGGTCTTCGACGGGCTCGGGGCGCGGCTCTGGCTGCAGCGCACCCGCGCCGAGCTGGCACGGATCGGCCTGCGCCCTCCGTCCGCCCACGAGCTGAGCCAGACGGAGACCCAGGTGGCGCGGCTGGCGGCGAACGGCCTGACGAACCGCCAGATCGCAAGCGTGCTGTTCCTGAGCCCACGCAGCGTGGACGGGGTCATCGCGCGCGTGTACCAGAAGCTCGGCATCCGCTCGCGGGCCGAGCTCGGGTCGCGGATGGCCGTCGCCGGCGGAGCCTAGCGACCCGCCGGGCCAGGTCAAGGTCCTGAGCGGGCCGGCGAGTCCGCTATCCTTCCGGCTCCGGGAGGGAAACGCACTCGTCTCAGCCATCCGATAGCGAACAGACCTTCATAGCCGAGCACCTGTGGCCCGGCGTGACCCTGGAGACGGCGACCGCCGAGGTGGAGCGCCTCGTGCTGGCAGCGGACGAGCTGCGCCGCAGCGGCCGGCTGGTCCGGTACGTTCGCTCCGACCTGATCCCGAAGGACGAGACCATCTTCAACTGGTTTCGCGCCCCTTCACCCGGTGACGTCGCCGCCGTCGGCGATCTCGCCGGCGTCCATTTCGACCGCATCGTCCTGGTCATCGAGCTGCCGGCCCCTCCTTCCTGATCGACGCGGCGAGACGGGGGCTGAGCTCGCGTCGGGGGCACCCGAGGAGCGGAGAGCCCCGACGGATCCTGCGCAGAGGAGGCGGCAGCCGACGCCCGCCGGCAGCCGGGACGGAGCCGCGGCCCCCGCCCACTTTGACAAGGCCGCATGGCGGTGCTATACCGCCCCTCTGGACGCCTGCGGCTCGCGCCGCCGCCGGCGACACGACTTGCCGTGAGAAGGAGAAGGCCGGGATGGTGCCTGCCGCGTTCGACTACCGCTCCCCCACCTCCCTCGCCGAGGCGCTCGACCTCCTGCGAGAGCACGGCGACGAGGCCAAGGTGGTGGCCGGCGGCCAGAGCCTGGTGCCGCTGCTCAAGCTGCGATTCGCGTCGCCGTCGCTGCTGGTCGACATCGGCCGCGTGCCCTCCCTGAGCGGCGTCACGGCCGACGGTGAGTGGCTCCGCATCGGGGCTCGGACCAGGCACGTGGACGTCGAGCGGGACGAATCGCTGGACCGGCTCTGCCCCATCCTGCGCGAGGCCGCGGCCCAGGTCTCCGACCCGCTGGTCAGGAACCGCGGCACCCTGGGCGGCTCCCTCTGCCACGCCGACCCGGCGGGGGACTGGGGCGCCGTGATGCTCGCCCTGGACGCCCGCCTGGTGGCCCGCTCGGCGGCGGGCGAGCGCGTGATCCGGGCGGCCGACTTCTTCCAGGGGCCGTTCACCACCGCGCTCCAGCCGGACGAGGTCCTGACCGAGGTCCGGGTGCCGGTGGCCGGACGCGGGCAGCACGCCTCCGGCGTCTACCTGAAGCTGGAGCGCAAGGTCGGCGACTTCGCCACGGTGGGCGTCGCCGTCCACGTCCGGCTCGAGGGCGACCGTGTGGCGACGGCGGGCATCGGCCTGGCCGCCGTGGGGCCGACCAACCTGCCCGCCGGCGAGGCGGCCCGCGCGCTGGAGGGACGCCAGCCGACGGAGGAGGTCATCGCCGAGGCGGCCCGGCTGGCCGCGGGCGCGGCCGAGCCGCACGACGACCTCCGCGGCAGCGCCGACTACAAGCGGGACGTGGTCCGCGTGTTCGTCCAGCGAGGGCTGCGCCGGGCGCTCGCCCAGGCTGGTCCGGAGGGGGGGCAGGCATGAACGTCACCGTCGACGTGAACGGCCAGGAGCGGAGCGCGGACGTCGAGCCCCGCCTGCTGCTGGTCGACTTCATCCGCGACCATCTGCGCCTGACCGGCACCCATATCGGCTGCGACACCAGCAGCTGCGGCGCCTGCACGGTCCTGCTGGACGGCGAGCCCGTCAAGTCCTGCACGATGCTGGCCGTCCAGGCCGGGGGCCACGAGCTGACGACCGTCGAGGGCCTGGCCCGGGGCGCCGAGCTCGACCCGGTGCAGGTCGGCTTCCACGAGGAGCACGGCCTGCAGTGCGGCTTCTGCACGCCGGGCATGCTGCTGGTGTCGGCGGCGCTGCTGGAGCGCAACCCCCAGCCCAGCGAGGCGGACATCCGCTGGGCGATCAGCGGCAACATCTGCCGCTGCACCGGGTACGTGAACATCGTGAAGGCGGTGCAGCACGCGGCCGGCCTGCGGGCGGCGCGGGCGGCGGCGCCCACCGAGCAGGTGACGGCCGGCGCGCCGGGAGGTGCGGAATGAGCGTCGAGGCCCGCCCGCACGGCGGCATCGGGGAGTCGATCAAGCGCAAGGAGGACGCCCGCTTCCTGCGCGGGCGTGGCAACTACCTGGACGACGTGTCCCTGCCCGGCATGCTGCACATGACGATCCTGCGCAGCCCGCACGCCCACGCCCGCATCCGCTCGGTCGACACGTCCGCCGCGAGCGCCGCGCCCGGCGTGGTGGCGGTGGTGACCGGCGAGCTGATGGCCCAGCACGGCCTGGCCTGGATGCCCACGCTGAGCGGCGACACGCAGGCCGTGCTGGCCACCGACAAGGTCCGCTTCCAGGGCCAGGAGGTGGCGGCGGTGGTCGCCGAGAGCAGGTACGCGGCCGAGGACGCCGTGGGCCTGGTCCAGGTCGACTACGACGTCCTGCCCGCCGTCACCAGCCCTCAGCAGGCCCGCGGGCCGGGCGCGCCGCTGATCCGCGACGAGAAGGAGGGGCAGCGGGACAACCACATCTACCACTGGGAGGCCGGCGACCGGGCCGCGACCGACGCCGCCTTCGCACAGGCCGACCGCGTCGTGTCGCTCGCCACGCACTACCCGCGCTCCCACCCGGCGCCGCTCGAGACGTGCGGCATCGTGGCCGACGTCGACTCCGTGACCGGCAAGGCCACGCTCTACATGACCTCGCAGGCGCCGCACGCCATCCGCACCGTCTTCGCGATGGTGGCCGGCCTGCCCGAGCACCAGATCCGCGTGATCTCGCCGGACATCGGGGGCGGGTTCGGCAACAAGGTGCCGGTCTACCCCGGCTACGTCGTGGCCACGGCGGCCTCGCTCCTGATCGGCCGCCCCGTCAAGTGGGTGGAGGACCGCAACGAGAACCTCATCTCGACCGGCTTCGCCCGCGACTTCCACATGACGGGCGAGCTGGCGCTGGACGCCGGCGGCAGGATGCTCGCGCTCCGCGCCCACCTGGACAGCGACAACGGCGCCTTCTTCGCGGACGCGCAGCCGAGCAAGTTCAAGGCCGGCCTGTTCCACATCGTGACGGGCTCCTACGACATCCCAGCGGCCCACGTCACCGCGGACGGCTACTACACCAACAAGGCGCCCGGCGGCGTGGCGTACCGCTGCTCCTTCCGGGTCACCGAGGCCTCGTACCTGATCGAGCGGCTGGTGACGAACGCTGCCATCGAGCTGGGCATCGACCAGGCGGAGCTGCGCCTGCGCAACTTCATCCCGCCGGAGGCGTTTCCCTACCGCTCGGCCACGGGCTGGGAGTACGACAGCGGCGACTACCCGGCCGCCATGCACCTGGCACTGGAGAAGGTCGGATACCAGGACCTGCTCCGGGAGCAGGCCGAGCGCCGGGAGCGCGGCGAGCTGATGGGCATCGGGCTGGCCAGCTTCACCGAGGTGGTCGGCGCCGGCCCCGGCAAGGACTTCGACATCCTGGGCCTGCGCATGTTCGACTCCGCCGAGCTGCGCGTGCACCCGACCGGCAAGGCCGTCCTCAAGCTGGGCGTGAAGACCCAGGGCCAGGGCCACGAGACGACGTTCGCGCAGATCGTCGCCTCGGAGCTGGGCATCCCGGCCGCCGACGTCGAGGTCCAGCACGGCGACACCGACAACACGCCGTATGGGCTGGGCACCTACGCCTCCCGGTCCACCCCGACCGCCGGGGCCGCGACCGCGGTCGTGAGCCGCAAGCTGCGGGAGAAGGCGAGGGCGCTGGCGGCGCACCTGCTGGAGGCGTCCCCCGACGACCTCGTCTGGGAGCGGGGCCGCTTCTCCGTGCGCGGCTCGCCCGACCGGGTCAAGACCATCCAGGAGCTCTCGCTCGCCGCCTACACGAACCTGCCCGACGGGATGGAGGCGGGCCTCGAGGGCGTCACCTACTACGACCCGCCGAACATGACCTTCCCGTTCGGCACCTACGCGGTGGTGGTGGACGTCGACCGGGGTACCGGCGTGGTCAAGGTGCGCAGGGTGGTCGCGGTCGACGACTGCGGCGTGCGCATCAACCCGATGATCGTGGAGGGCCAGATCCACGGCGGGCTCACCGAGGGCTTCGGCATCGCGTTCACCGAGCTGATCACGTTCGACCAGGACGGCAACTGCATCGGCTCCAACTTCATGGACTACCTGCTGCCGACCTCCTGGGAGACGCCCAGCTTCGAGTGCCACGCCACCGTCACCCCCTCGCCCCACCACCCGTTCGGCGCCAAGGGCGTCGGCGAGTCGGCGACGGTCGGCTCCCCGGCGGCCTACGTGAACGCCGTGATCGACGCGCTGTCGCCGTACGGGATCACGAACATCGACATGCCCGTCACCTCGGACCGGGTCTGGGCCGCCCTGCGGTCCAGGGGGGTGGGCGAATAGGCGACGACCTCATCCCGCTGCTGGCGGAGTACGCCGCGACCGGCACCCCCTGCGTGCTGGCGACGGTCGTCGGCTGCGAGGCGCCGACGTCGGCGCGGCCGGGCGACAAGGCGGTGGTCACGGCCGACGGACGGCTCCGGGGCTGGGTGGGCGGCAGCTGCTCGGAGCCGGTCGTCCGGCGCGAGGCGCTCCGCGCGCTGGCCGAGGGCACGCCGCGGCTGGTCCGGATCGTCGCCGCCGCGACCGCCGAGGAGGACCGCCGCCCGGGCCAGCTGACGCTCGCCACCACCTGCCCCAGCGGCGGCTCCCTGGAGGTCTTCGTCGAGCCGCGGCTGCCCAGGCCGCTGCTGGTCGTCTTCGGCGCCAGCCCGGCGGCGCGCACGCTGGTCTCGCTGGCCGCGCACCTGGGCTTCAGGACCTGCGCGGTGCACCCCGGCGCCCGCCCCGAGGACTTCACCGCCGACCTCGTGCTGCCCAGCCTGGACCTGGCGCCGGCCGCGCCCGGCGCCGAGGCGTGGGCGGTGGTGGCGACCATGGGCCACTACGACGAGGACGCGCTGGAGGCGGCGCTGGCCTACCCGGACATGCACGTCGCGCTGGTGGCCAGCGGCCGCCGCGCCGAGGCCGTCCGGGAGGCGCTGCGCGGTCGCGGGCTGGACGAGACCACGCTCGGCCGCATCCACGCGCCGGCCGGCGGCACCCGCGGGGCCGGCCAGGAGGAGATCGCCCTGTTCGCGCTGGCCGAGGTGGTCGCCGACCGGCGGAGCCGGGCGTCCACGGGCGGCCCGGACCCGGCCGGCTTCGCCACGGACCCGGTCTGCGGGATGGCGGTGGAGGTGGCCTCGGCGCCGTGGCGGGCGGCCCTCGCGACCGGCGCGGTGTACTTCTGCGGCGAGCGCTGCCGCGACCGGTTCCTGGAGGACCCCGCCCGCTACGCCGGGGAGCGGGCGGCGACGTGAGCAGCGCCGGCGTCGTGCTGGCGGCCGGCGCGTCGCGGCGCATGGGCCGGCCCAAGCAGCTGCTGCCCGTGGGCGGCAGGCCGCTGCTGGAGGGCGTCGTGGCCGAGACCTGCGCGTCCGGCCTCGACGAGGTGGTCGTGGTGCTGGGCGCGAACGCCGGGGCCATCGCGGCCGCCGTCGACCTGGGCCGGGCCCGGCAGGTCGTCAACGCCGACCACGCCTCCGGCATGAGCTCCTCGCTGCGGGCCGGCCTGGGCGCCCTGGGCCCGGAGGTGGACCGGGCGGTCGTGGTCCTGGGCGACCAGCCGGCCATCTCGGCGGCGCTGCTGGACGAGCTGCTCGACCTGCAGTCCCGGTCCGGCCTGCCGGCCGCCGCGCTCAGCTTCGCCGGCCTGCTGCACCCCCCGGTCGTCCTGCGCCGGGAGCTGTGGGGCGGCCTGGCGGACCTGGAGGGCGACGTCGGCTGCCGGGCCCTGATCCGGGCCCGCCCGGAGCTCGTGGCGGCCCTGCCGGCCGCCGGCGACCTGCGTCACCCGGTGGACGTGGACACCCCGGATGACTACCGCCGGCTGGTCACGTAGAGCCCGTCTCCAGCTCGTCCAGCCGGGGTGCCGTTGCAGTAGTGGTCCTCGGCTGAAGCTCGTGATCAGGCAGACGACCCCGCGCTCGGAGTCGTAGCCAGGCGCACGAAGCCACCACGATCACGAAGACGCACGGAGACGAAATCGATCTTCAACGCCAGAAGGAGACCTTTTGGCTTCCTTCGTGTCCTCCGTGACTTCGTGCGCCTGGCTACTCCAGGTACGGGCATCGGTCATCGACCCGCTGCGTGGATCGTGAATGACACGGCCGGGGACGACGCCTCTCGCGTCGTCCCCGGCCGGCCGGAGCCCGGTCGTCCCCCCACCGAGGGGGGGTAGCCGCTACGCCAGCGGGGCGGCGGCCCGGAGCGCCTCCGGCGGAGCCACCATCCGGCGGGCCAGCTCCAGGACCTTGCGCCTGGCCTCGATCAGCTCCGGCGTGTCGGCCCTGGCGCGGTTCAGCCGCTCACGGGCGTCGTCGATCGCGCCCAGCAGGCCCGGGTCCGCCTCGACCCGCGCCAGCTCGGCCTCCGCCGCCTCGATCGTCGAGCGGTCGTGCATGACGTGGTCGAGCTCGTTCTCCGCGCGGCGCGCCTTGTCATCGCGGTCCGCCTTGCTGCGGCCGGCCTCGCGGGCGTGGTCGCAGACCACCGTCGCGAACCGCTGCGCAGCCTTCTCCTGGCCGGTCGGGCACGGCCACAGCGCCGTCCCGGTGCGGCCGCTGACCAGCAGGAACAGCGCCGAGCTGCCCTCGGTCAGCGCGTCCAGGAAGGTCTCCGCCTCCGGCGCCTCCATCAGCACCAGGTCCGCCAGCGACTCCCGGTGCTCGGCCCACAGGGCCTGCGCCGTGTCCACGTAGGCGGCGGCGCCGGCGGCGGGCACGCGCCCGGTCGGCGTCTCCAGCAGGTTGGCGTGGAGCCGGAGCGGTCCCAGGCCGGCCTTGAGCTCGCCGGGCCCCGGCGTGAGCACGGTCCGCATGCGGGCGCGGGCCTCGGCCACGGCCCAGGCATGCGCCGACTCGGCCGCCTCGACCGCCCGCCGCGCTTCCTGGAGCGCGCGCAGGCGGGCGTCCTCGGCGGCCGCCAGCTCGCGCTGAGCCGCCGCGGCCGCGTCGGCCCGCATCCGCTCGGCCTCGTCCACCTCCGCCAGGCCGGCGGTCATCAGGGCGGCGCGCTCGTCCAGCAGCCTGGCCGCGGAGAGCATGTCGTCCGCCTCCTTGATGCTGGGCTGGGGCGCGCTCCGGCCCAGGCGGACCATGAGCGCCCGGTGCTCGGCGCCCAGGGTGTCGCGCTCCTCCTCGAGCTGGCGGCGGTCCTCGGAGGTCGCGGTCAGCCGGCGACGCAGGCCGCGGTTGCCGTCCGCGACGTGCAGGCCCTCGGCGACGCGGCCCAGCCGGGACTCGGATTCCGTGGCGCGCTCGACCAGGTCCCGCAGGCCGCCCTCGGGCTGCCACTCACCCGGCCGCCGGGCCAGGATGACGCCGGCCTCGGAATAGCGGTCCTCCGCCAGCAGGGAGAGCGTGGTGGCGAGGTCCTCGGGCCGCTTGCCCTCCAGGTCGACGGTGCCGCGCCAGCGCGAGCCGTCCCACTTCCAGAGTCCGTCCTCGGTGACCGCCGGCACCCAGCGGCGGCCGTTCCACCACCAGCTGCCGTCGCCCGACAGGAGGCGGCGCGTGCCCTGGCTGGCGCCCTGGCCGCCGGCGGCCTGGTTCGCGGTCTCCGGTTCAGCGGTTGCCGATGTGACGTCGTCCGGGCTCATGTCCCTCTCCCACAAGGATCTCCAAGGAATGCTTCATATCCGTGTCACCCGGGCCGCGCCGCTCGCCGGGGACGCGGGCCCGCCACGGCCCGTGCTGAGACGAAGTACAGGTCTGGAGCCATGAAGTATGCTCCACTGCTCCGTCATCTTGCCCGCCATCGTTCGCGGCCTGGCGAGGCCGCCGGCAGCTCGGCCGATCGCCCCCCGAACGAGACCCGCGCGCGGGGACTCGACCTCGTGCAGGAGCCCGCGGAAACCGGCCGGGAGCGGGCCGCGCGCCGGCCGTCCGGCGGGCCGCCGCCCGGCTCGTGGGGAGGCGGCGGCGGTGCGGGCGACCGCCCCTGCGGACGGGCGCACCGGTCCGGACCGGGCGCAGAATGGAGCCTTCGAATGGAGCGCCACCTGCCGCCGACTGGACGGGCCGGGCCGCGGCCTGGCATCCGCCGGCGGGCCTCGGCGCGGCCCGGGCCCCGGTCGAGCCCGCTGCGGCAGGCGCGCGACGGCCACGTCGTGGCGACCGTCCTGGGCGTGCTCGCCGGCCTGGGGCTGCTGGGCGCCACGCTGAGCTTCACGGTCGACCTGTTCGTGGCGCCCTGGCGGATCTTCACCGCCGACGTCGAGGAGTCGCTGCACCTGGTGGCCTCCCTGGTC
>WNGQ01004601.1_pt1 | contig 13662 bp, 12 predicted proteins | sample 5407661 | NCBI WGS metagenome assembly WNGQ01 (sample SAMN13153382, study PRJNA577476) | soil metagenome | isolation source: 60 cm soil or saprolite under Garry oak tree replicate 2 | place: USA:California | collected 2016-06-15
CGTGGAGCAGGCTACGCAAGCAGCGATGGAGTTTGTGAGAAAGTACTACCCCTACGTCTTTCCGGTCTCAACCCGTAGGGTGAACTCACAATGGATTGTGGACTTGGACATTTCGTATTGGAAGACGAACTTTGTCCGGCTGAAGATCCAAGTAGAGACGGGAACCATCGACGAGTTCAAAGTAACACACGGCCAGTTACTGTAAGCCTAGGTCTGCCCCTTTCGGCCAAGCCTCCCGTCTAGGTCAGCGTGAGCAGGCACTCGCTGGCAGAAGACTATTAGCCTCGGGCCTCGGTCATAGAGCATATTCGGCGAAGACTAGGATCTCTGCTTGACTTCATAGTGAGATGCTGTAATGAGTACTGATTCGGGCCTTCGCAAAGCAGTGACGTTGCGTTATGCTGTTGCTCTGTACATGAGTTCAGTCTTGGGCTCTGGAGTGCTGGTTTTGCCTGGTCTTGCGGCGCAGAAGGCGGGACCGGCCTCGCTGATCGCCTGGGTGACATTGTCGATTGCTAGCTATCCCATGGCGTACACTTTTGCCACATTGTCTGCTCGCAGTCCAGAGTCCGGAGGCGTTTACGCGTTTGCCAAGGAAAGTTTCGGCCAGAGAGTTGCAACATCCACATCATGGCTCTTCGTTGTCTGGTTCGCGACCGGGGCACCCGCCGTTACTGTAATCGCTGCGTCATACCTTGCGTTCGCGTTTCATCTAGAAAGAGCCGTGGCGTACGTTGTTGCGGGATTGATTATTTTCGGCGCGTTCGGAATTAACTATCGAGGAATACTAGTTAGCGGGAAGGTCCAGCTAGCCGTGGTCGCAGCGATTGTAGTATTGCTATTAACGACGGTGTTGACGTCGATTCATCTCGTCCGGCTGGAGAACTTTCAACCTTTCTTCCCCAACGGACTGATACCAATCGGTATTTCAGCGGCCCTGATCTTCTGGTCCTATCTCGGCTATGAGAACGTGTCCAATGTTGCGGAGGAGTTCAAAAATCCCAAACGGGACTTTCAACGGAGTATTGTCCTAAGCGTCGCCCTCATCGGCGTGCTATATCTTTCCGTGGCCATCGTGACTGTTGGAACTAGAGCGTATGAAGCGGGAGGAAGCGTAGCCCCATTCGCCGCCATTCTCTCCAACGCGGTGGGACCGTACGCAGCAGTCGGGACCGCGATCCTCGCGGCGATCATAATCTTCGGAACAGTGAACGCTTACACAACCGGCATGTCACGCGTAATCTACATGGCTGCAAAACAGGGCGCTTTCCCGAAAGCACTGAGCAGGATTCACGGAGAGACTGGAGTTCCGCATCGAGCGCTAGGACTTATCTCTGGACTGTCGTTAATCTCGCTAGTTCTGTTCTACTTTCTGGACGTTGACCTACCGACAGCTCTTTTGATTCCGAGCGGAGCAGCGATTCTAGTCTATGTCATTGGGTCGGCGTCGGGAATCAAACTGTTCAGGAAGGAGAAGAAGACGACACTGTTCCCATGGGTCTCACTCGGAATCTCACTCATCATGCTACCGTTTGTGGGAATTCCGTTGGTGGTGAGCCTTGCAGTCGCCGCAGTTGGCTTGTTCTACCAGCGAAAGTTACCGGTCCGCCAAGAGTCGAACTCACACAACTGATTCGGGTCCTATAGTCTGAGGATTAGAGAAAGCGCGTAATAGGTCGCGGCTGATAATGCAGCTGAGCAAGAGGGCCTTTGGCCTGGTTGCCGAGCGCCCAGACTGTCCTTTTCCTTGGTTCTACCAGCTATTCTCGTAGCTTCGGTCAGAATTCAAGCGTGAACCACAATCAGAGCAAAACTTTGCCGATTTGGTTAACCGAATTCTGCAGACGGGACACTGAACGTAGTCGACAGTCTCAACAATCAAATCGAGCTGCCGTACTCTCTCAATTGGAAAGAGGAGTGCTTGGCTGAAGCCAAGTGGTTCACGAAAGGACTCGGGTCTCAGAGGCTCGGTTCTCGTATAGGATTCTGGTACGGACCAGGTTCCCATGACTTCAAAGGTTTGGCTTTCACCAATTTTCTTTTCGTCTGACATCTATCTCTCGATATGAAAATGGGCTAATGCTCTATTTTTGACTAGGATACAAGAAACATGCGAAGACCATGAACTATGGAGTTTACGGAGAAATCGATACCAGGCTCTCTCGGATCGAGGCTTTCGCGGGCTACTGATCTTACGGATATCTCTATTCACACCGTACGCTCAGTCGGTCAAAGAGACGAGAAGAATAGAAGGCTAGGAAACATCCACTAGTCCGACTCGGCCGCGCAGTTCCCTAGAGCGCATTGTCGAGCTCAAGCGACCCATATGCGATTCCGCGGCCGATTCTGGAATTTGTAAGCGTGCGTTCGAGAGTCTTCTCTGCTGTTAGGTTCAGCACTACTTCTGCAACGTCCGTGGCGTACTCTCCGATTCTTCTAAGACTCTCAAGTATGAGCCGTACTGCGGAGAGGTCTCCTGCCGGCAGTTTCTCTTTTAGCAGTCGTTCGACGAGCTTATTCTCGAGTGATGAGATGGCCTCTTTTTCCAGAATCACACTTTCAGCTAGGTGGTAATCATCGCTGAAGAGGGCCTTGAGTGCCGATTCCATGGTCTTGTAGGAGACCTGGCTCAGAGTCTGAGTCTCTCTCATCAAGGCGGGACCAAGAGGCTCTTGAAGCGAAAGAGTATTCTCCGCGACCCTCACCGCATGATCCGCTGACCGTTCAACACTCTTCGTTATCATCCGGTAGCCCAAACACTCGACCGGCGTTCTGAGACCGATCTTCTCAACCAGAGCCGGGTGTTGTACCGCCCACTTCAACTGCCGAACAATATACAAGCCGAACCTATCAACCTCATCATCAATCTTTGGAATCTGCTTCGTCATGTCACGGTCAAGACCAGCTAAGGCCGATACAGCGTCACGCTGCATGAACGCCGCGATAGTACTCATCCGGCGAAGAGCATCAGTGACCCAAAGCTGTGGAGAGCTCAGAAGCACCTGAAGAGTCGCACTCTTCGACGACTCGGTAACGACCTCTGTACCAACCAATTTTCTACGTGCAACGTCACGAATACTGTCCCTCACCGTTCCTGAGAGATTTCCAGACTTTGACATAATCTCAATAGTTGTGTATCCTATGAGATACAACGAGAGAAGTCTACGCGTTAGCGTCCCAGGGTCTATGTCGGAAGGAACTGTCAGGCTACATCTGGTCTGCTCAATCTCAGTCTTGATCTTGCCGAATCCAGCGAGGAGAAGGCTATGGTCCTGTTGTCTTCGGAGCTCGACTTCTCCACCTTTTCTGAGACCGATCTCGTGAACCCACTCCTTCGGGACCGAGACTATGTAGGACCCGCGTCCTGTAAGTTGGAGACGACGTACATATCGTTCCTCGTCACCCGGTGAGGATACTTCTTTCATGGTCTGCATATAGATGCGCGCCTATCTATATGCAAAGGTGTTGGCTTACTATATCTTCTTGCCGGTAGTAATGTAGATGACGGAATCTGCGATATGGCAGGCGTGATCCGCAATTCTCTCTAGGTATCTCAGGACCAGGGTTGATGCGAGGGCGCACCCGACAGTGGTTGACCCGCCCTGGAAGAGTTGCTTCGTAACGGTCCGATATGTGCGGTCCACCTCCTCATCCCGGTCCCGCAACGTCCTAGCCAGCTTCTCGTCGCGGGTCTTGAACGACTGAATGCTGTCGATTATCATGCTGTCAACGTGATGGCTCAAGCGTTCAATTGTTGTCTTGTCGCAGCTAGACAAGTCGCCGGCCATCTCTAGAACCTGGGCAATGTCCCATGCGTACCTGCCAAATCGTTGGAATCCATACGAGATTTCAAGGCAGGACTTGATGTATCTTAGGTCTGTGGCGACTGGTTGGTAGCGTGCGAGAAGTTCAACCGCGAGTTCGTCAATCTCTTCGCCGAGAATGGATAGTTGTTTTGCATTGTCTAGGGCCTGACTGCTAATCCTCTCTCCTTTGGTGTATGCCTCAATGGCGCGGATGACGGATTGTTGTGCGAGGGATCCCATGTCGGCGATGGCGTTGGATAAGCGGTCCAGGCCAAGGTCCATCAATCGGGGCAAGACGTCTTCAGCCGAATTTTCCGCTAATATAACGCTCTGTGAGCTCGTTGCTCGGGTTCTCGAAGATGTCCCGTGTGGGACCATACTCGATTAGTCGGCCATAGTACAGGAATCCTGTAACGTCGGATATTCGAGCAGCCTGCTGCATGTTATGCGTAACAACAATGACCGTGTACTTCTCTTTCAGCTGACTAATCAACTCTTCAATCTTCGCGGTCGCAACCGGGTCAAGAGCTGAACACGGCTCGTCCATCAACACAACCTGAGGCTCCACAGCTAATGCTCTTGCGATGCAGAGTCTCTGTTGCTGACCGCCGGAGAGACTCGCACCGGATTCTCCGAGCCGGTCTCTAACTTCCTCCCAGAGAAATGCCTGGATTAGATTCTCTTGGACCTTGGTCCCGAGAAGCTTCTCATTACGGACCCCGCTCAACCGGAGACCGGCGGCCACGTTGTCATAGACTGACATTGTCGGGAACGGATTAGGCTTTTGGAAGACAAGGCCGATTTTGCGCCGGACTTTCACAGGGTCCTTGTCAGGGGCGTACATGTCCTCGCCGTCTAGTGAGACGTGACCCTTAGTCCATGCTCCCTGGCTGACCTCGTGCATCCTGTTGAGGCATCTGATGAACGTGGACTTGCCACAGCCGGAGGGACCTATGATTGCCGTTACAGTATTGTCTTTGAAAGGGATGGATATGTCCTCGAGGACTTTCTTGGGGCCGAACCCGGCGCCAAGGTTCTCGACTACCAGCTTGCCCCTCATATCGTTCAGTCCAAGCTCGAGCCTGGATGACCGTTTAAGAATTGTCTCATAGACCTCTTCCCGTGTAGGCGGAGTGAGCATGAATCCTATACCTATCCCATACTAGGCCGATTCGAATAGTTGAACATGAGACTTGTAATTCGTATAGATGCACGTGACCATCATGACGATTGACTATATGGAGCGGTTACCCTATTCACGCCAGAATCGAAATGGCAAGCGGAACGGGAATGCAAGCACCGATAACGAGACCCGGGAGACGAATGTGGCCGATCATAGCTGCGGTCGTAATCATTGTTGTAGCAATAGTTGGCGTTTTTTCCTACATATATTTCACCAGAAATACGACGTCTTTCATATGTAATCGTGCAGTCGAGGGATCTTGCACCATTACAATTCAGGGAGCAGGGGCAAGTTTTCCAGCACCCCTAATTCAAAACTGGACGCTAACTTATCACGTTCTCTACCCGAACGTCACTGTAAACTATAGTAGTGTTGGTAGCACGGCCGGTCGACAACTAATAACGAATAAGACTGTTGACTTCGGCGCCTCCGACGCGCCCCTGACTGATGCTCAGATAGTCGCTGCCCCTGGGCTGATACTATTCCCCGAGACCCTTGGTGGAGTAGCTATAACATACAACCTGCCCGCGCCATTCCCGCAAAATGTCAACGTGAACTTCACAGGGCAGGTCCTCGCAATGATTTACAACGGGACAATCACGAACTGGAACGATGCGCGGCTCCAATCACTCAACACTGCTACTCTTCCGAACTTGGCCATCAGCGCAGTCCGGAGAGCTGATGGAAGCGGCACAACATACGCATTCAAAGACTATCTTGCACACGTCGACACGTGGTGGAGTGCGCATGTAGCCGTTGACACTAGCGCTACCTGGCCGTCGTCAGGACCGTCAGGTCAAGGAAATGCTGGCGTGGCTGGTCAGGTCGCAACTATTCCTGGTGCAATCGGATATGTGGACGTGATTTACGCATTCAAGATCTCGCTTCCACAAGGAGCAGTTCAGAACAGAAACGGATTCTTCGTAACACCGACGCTGCAGTCGATAGTCTATGCTGCAGCCAACGAGACGGTGATTACAAGCCCCACTGACCTCAGACAACACATTGTGAACGCTCATGGTGACCAGTCATACCCGATAGCGACCTACACATACATCATGGTCTACAAGGAAATGTCCACAAATTCCCGCACCACCCAGACGGCCGCCTATGCTCTTGCCAAGTTCCTCTGGTGGATCATCGGTCCTTCAGGACAGGCAAAGGCTCCTCTACTAATCTACGCCCCACTGCCCTCGAACATCGTCGCTGCTGACCAGAACCTGCTAAAGTCGCTAACATGGGCCGGTCAACAAATAATTACGAGCTAAATCGTTCTTATGAGTCCCGAGCAAGAAGCGGAAAGCCTACCAGACCGCTTCGCAGCCTGGGTCGAACACGGCGCGGACCAAACTCTTGGGGGAATCAAGTCTTGGGTGCACCATCCAGAGATTCTTCAGCTTTTCGTGTTTCTTACCGCTCTGAGCATTCCGATAACTTGGATTCTTATTGTTGACCGGGTCGCTCTGGGAAGCCTCCTCGCCTTCGCGACTTTTGGTCCTGAATTCATCACAGGTTCTAACTGGATTGTAAGCCCTCCCATTGGACAACTTCCTTCGCTCGGGGCACTACCAGCAATCTACGGTTCGGTGGTCACCACCATGATTGCTCTCCTTATCGCCGTTCCAGTAAGCCTCGGCGTCGGCTTGTTCCAGTCGGAACTCGCTCCAAGACAACTCAGATCCTCCTCAATATTCCTCATCGAGATGCTTGCTGCGGTACCGAGCGTTGTCTATGGTCTATGGGCGATAGTGATTCTCGTGCCATTCATGCGTACAAGCGTCGATCCGGCTTTGCAATCAACACTAGGTTTTCTCCCTATATTCAGCGGCTCTGCGAGCGGGTTCGGAATTCTGACAGCGGGGGTAATCTTGGCAATAATGGTCATTCCGTACGCCTCATCAATCATGAGAGAAGTCTTCGCCGCGGTGCCTCGAACTCAGAGGGAAGCGATGATTGCTCTCGGTGCCACCGAGTGGGAGACCGTGCGCAAGAGCGTAATCCCCTTCGCGAGGGTCGGAGTGGTCGCCGCGATTATGCTGGCCCTGGGAAGGGCGATCGGGGAAACGATGGCTGTCACGATGACTATTGGCAACAGCGCCAAAATCCCAATCTCGCTATTCGGATTTGGATCGACGATACCGAGTATTATCGCGAACGAGTTCGTTGGCACCGAGACCGCATTGCACCTTTCGGCTCTGTTTGCGCTGGGGTTGATTCTCTTCACCATTACCTTTCTCATGAACATCATTGCGAGACTACTGATTCGACAATTGAGCTTCAAGGGGAGGGGTGGACTTGCTTAGTTATGATCGACGCAGAAAGATAACAAACCGGCTATACATCATCCTGGCCAGCGCTTGCTTCGTCGCAGCCCTTGTTCCCCTAGCCTCAATACTGTTCTATACAGTATCACAGGGATATCGCAGCCTCAACATGGAATTTTTTACCCAGACTCTCCCAGCCATTGGAGGCTCTGGTGGCGGAATTCTCAACGCCCTGCAAGGGGCTTTCGTCATGGTAGGAACCGCTTCGCTGTTCGGGATCCCGCTCGGAATCCTTGCGGGCTCTTACATGGCCGAATATCCTAACTGGTTCAGTAGCGGGGTGCGACTGCTCGCAGACGCTCTCACTGGTGTTCCATCAATTGTGACGGGAATTTTCATTTTCGGCCTCGTGGTCGTTGCTAATCCTCGTCACTTTTCCGCTTGGGCGGGGAGCCTAGCCTTGGGGTCGATGATGATTCCAATAATCGCCGTATCTACTCAGGAAGCTCTTAGGCTTGTTCCGCTCGAAATTAGGGAAGGGGCACTTGCACTGGGCATATCAAAATCGAGAACTCTAGTGCAAGTTCTCCTTAGTACCGCGAAGAAGGGAGTAGTGACAGGAGTAGTACTGGCTCTAGCACGCGCAATCGGTGAGACGGCGCCGTTGCTTCTAACAGCTCTAGGTAATCAGTTCCTCATGTCAACCGTAGGCGGAATTTTCCCTAATCTGAATGACCAAGCTTCTGCGCTAACGCTTGTCATCTACAACTTCGGCACTTCAGGCGATCCGACCGCGGTCCACTTCGCCTGGGGCGTCGCTCTTGTACTCCTGCTTTTAGTTCTCGGTCTCAACATTATCGTTCGCATGGCATCCCGACAGAGACTCGCAGCCAACCAGTAGGCCAATCTCCATGGGCCAGAGCCAGACGGTTCCCAGACTTCAAGGTCGAATGTCATTCGTCACAGAGTTCCTAGGAACCATGACACTTGTAATTGCCGGAGCAGGTAGTGTCGCCCTCACATCTGTCGCAGGAATCTCAGAGGGATTGGTTTTAGTCGCGCTAGTCTTCGGTGCCACGGTGTTCAGTTTAGGAGCGACCCTAGGACGGGTTTCATCTGTCCACATCAACCCCGCGGTGAGCCTTGCTCACGTTCTCTCTGGAAGAGTTCGCCCACACCTCTTTGTTCCCCGGGTTCTCTTTCAAGTCTTAGGAGCCATCTGTGGCGGAATAGTTCTGAGTCTCTTCTTTCCTTCATCTGCTGCATCTAGGTACCTTGGCTCAACACTGCTTGCGTCAACAATCCCGCCATGGACCGGAACAATCTTAGAAGCGGCTGGAACGTTCGTACTTTCTATCGTGATTCTCACTCCCTTGCGTGGACTCGGAACAAACACTAACTCTATGCTGGTCGGGATTGCTCTGTTCATTCTCATAATGATACTGGGGCCTCTCACTAGCGCTTCCCTGAATCCGGCCCGAAGTATAGGCCCCGCCATTGTCTCCGGACATCTGGAGGACCTCGAAGTGTACATAATCGGACCATTGGCAGGAGGCTTACTCGCCGGAATCATCACGAGGATTCGTCGATAAGATGAAGCGAGTATTGTTCGTCTGTGTTGAGAATGCTGGTAGGAGCCAGATGGCGGCCGCTTTCGCAAACCATCTAGGCGAGGGACGAATCCTAGCAGAGAGCGCCGGGACCATGCCAGCAGAGCAAGTCAACCCAATAGTCGTCAGGGCAATGATGGAAAAGGGATTGGACATCTCACAGAACCGTCCCGTGATGCTGGACTTGAAGAAGGCCAAGAGAGCAGACATGATTATCACTATGGGATGCAGCGTTGCAGAGATTTGTCCAGCGCCGCTGCTCAAGAATAATGTTGATTGGGGCTTGAAAGACCCTAAGGGAAAGTCTCTGGAAGAAGTGCGAGAGATTCGTGACGAGATTGAGAGAACGGTGCAAAAACTCTTGTCAGAATTGCATGCGTAACGCTAACATAAGATCCTCAGAAGGAATGGCATTAGATTATTGGGGCTATTGAGGAACGTACGAGGTTACATTGCATATATAGTCCATCGCGAATGCCTGACCTCATCAGTGCTTCACCCTAGGGTTCAAGGGGGAAGAAAAGGAAGAAGTGATGGGCTGCATGGCTTGTCTTAACCGGAACAACAAATTTCTCACCCTACTCCGTCTGAGCAAGTTGGCTGACTAGGAGAGAATCTAGAGTTTGGGGGGCAGGGAGAGCGTGGTCGAGGGTCAGAAGGCTCAACACAAGCGACGCGGGACACTCCTCGAACTTGTCTCAAGGACCGCCTCAGTCCATGCTTGGTACGGTGTCGTCATCATTTTCTTCCTATTCTTCGTCTTGGTCCCGACTCTGTTCGTTCTATCATTCTTGTTCACCGGCTGGGGCAGCCTCCAGACCTTTGTCTTCTCAAACGCTGCCGTCCTGGCACAGGTCTGGTCTGCGCTGGAGTTATCGTTCGGCGTTGCCCTCACTGTTGCCGCGGTCGATCTGGTCTTCGGTCTCCCGCTTGCTTGGTTCATAGTTAGGAGAGAGTTCAGAGGCAAGACTCTTCTCAACACATTTGTCGACCTGCCCCTCGCTGTTCCGACAGCAGGGTTGGGATTTTCAACCGCGCTGTTCTGGTCTCTTAACCCGGCCGTTTCTCCGCCCCCGCTATCGCTGAACATTACCAATGTTCCATTCATCCTCGTGATGCTACTCCACTTCACAACAACCTTTCCCTACATGGTAAGGTCCCTCGCCGCAATACTGGAACAGATCGACATTGAATACGAGATAGCTGCCAGGACCCTTGGCGCCCCTCCCCTAACCGCAGCTAGGACGGTCACTCTTCCGCTCTTCCGATCCGGACTCGCCACGGGTGCTGTCTTGTGCCTTGCCAAAGCACTGAGCGACACTGGAGGTGTACAAGCAGCTCTGCAGACGGCCAATCTCTTCGCAATCCACACCAGCACCTGCAGCTTCACTGGTACGCCCAGTGGTACGGTCCTGATTGGGGCATGGCGGACTCTAGGGAAAGCATGCCCAGCAGTTGCAAACCAGCTTAACGCTGGACTCGCCTTCGTCGCGATTCTGATGATCCTTCTATCTATCTCCCTTCTTTTCACAGTGAAGTTCACCGCAACTAGGGCTGGGTTACCATCGAAGACTGTCTGGCCAATGCGCGAAAAGAGGTTGAGCCATGGCATTCCGCCGAAAGGGCGTGACCTAGCATCATTCGGATTCCTTATCTTCATTATTCTGGTCCCATCCTTCTTTCTCACAGGTTACCTCGTCTCTGGCTCCCGATCCCTAGGCTCGCCCGACTGGGGGGCCTTCACGAGTAGCCTGGCCTTCTCTTTCATCGTAGCCGGCTCAGCCACCGCTATCGACCTGGTCTTTGGCGTCCCCCTGGCCCTTTACATTACCCGGGCAGCACCACGTAGAGTATCGAGCATACTCGATTCTCTAGTGAACATTCCTTACATTGTTCCGAGTGCCGCGCTAGGCTTCTCCCTATTCTTGTTCTGGAAGCCTCTGGTCGACTCTGGAACCCTCCCAGTCCTGGTCGTCATCATACTGGCCCACGTAGGGTTCACAATCCCGTTCGTCGTCAGAAACGCGGTCGGCGCGTTGGAAGAAATGGACCCAGGGCTAGACGAAACCAGCAAGACTCTAGGGGCCAAACCCCTCCAGTCTTTCAGGAGAGTCACCTTCCCCGTCATCAAACCAGCCATCCTAGCCGGGTCAATAATGGCCTTCACAAGAAGTGTGGGCGAAACGGGGGCAACACAAGCGGTCTCTCCACAGGCTGTCACTGCCCCTGTCTATATCGTGAACCTGCTCAACGCGAAGACGGGCAACTTCTATCTCGCCGCGTTATCAGTGTCCATTCTGACCGTCGTTTCTGCCGTTGCGATGCTAGGCATGCGCTATGCGGTCAAGAGGGCTAGGTGAGGACATCATGGTTTCGCTCAGAGTCGAAGGTCTCAGGAAAACCTTCCCCGGCGTGACCGCGTTGGAGGACGTGAATCTCGAAGTGAAGGAGTCGGAGTATCTCGTCATACTCGGCCCAACGGGTGCGGGCAAGACCACTTTCCTCCGAACCATAGCGGGACTTACCAGACAGAACCAAGGCCATATCTATTTTGACAACCATCTAGTCGACAATTCTCCTCCTTTCCAGCGGGGCGTCGCCTATCTTCCCCAAAACTACTCGCTGTTTGGTCACATGACCGTCTGGGAGAACGTGGCATTCGGCCCTACTGTGCAAGACTGGGACCTTAGACGACGCGACCAAATAGTAAAGGAGATGCTCAACCTTGTCCATCTCAGCGACCGGCGAGATGCTTACCCGAGAGAACTTAGTGGTGGAATGCAGCAGAGGGTCGCCCTAGCCCGAGCACTGGCTACCCAGGCTCGTATCTTGTTACTCGATGAACCGTTACGGGCTCTTGATGCGCGGTTGAGGCTTGAGCTCCGTCAAGAGCTCAGAGACCTCGCGAAATTTCTCGGCATAACAACTCTCCATGTCACACATGACCAGGAAGAGGCCATTAGCATTGCTGACAGGATTGCCGTGTTGCGACGCGGAAAGGTCGTACAGATAGGTACGCCACAGGAGCTGTACGATGCCCCGGTCAGCCCTTTCGTCGCCAATTTCATCGGCGAAGCCAACTTCTTCGAGGGCAGGCTTGATCGACTCGGTTCAGACTCCAGCACTGTCGCACTGGCTCATGGACAACGAGTTGTGGGACGATTTTCGAACTTGGTGGAGAGCTCGAGTGTTGTTCTTGCCGTGAAAACGGATTCATTTGAAGTCGAACCGGAGAGGGTTAAAGGTGAGAACACCTTCTCCGGAACTGTCACCCGCCTATTGTTTACAGGCCAGCGAACATCCTTGGAGGTGCAGACAAGCTTTGGGTTGCTGAAGGCCAAGGTTCCATCAGAGCAAGCGTCAGCCTATCCCGAAGGGAGTGAAGTGAGCCTAAGATTCGCACCCGCTAATGGAATCGTGTACCCGGCCCCCAGTGGAGGCCTGAAGGTGGCTCTGGAGGTGGAGTAGGGGTCCGTTGCCAAACCTTCGAGTCGAAGGAGTCACAAAGCGCTTCGGTCGCATCACAGCCCTAGAGGAAGTCAACCTTACGATTCAGGACGGGGAGTACGTGACCATCCTTGGACCCTCAGGCTGCGGCAAGACGACGCTGATCAAGATTATCGCAGGAATCTGGCCCCCCTCCAGCGGCCACGTGCTAGTGGATGGTCGCGACACGACCAATGCTCGTCTGGAGGAGAGAGACCTAGGCTATGTTTTCCAGAACATCATGCTCTTTCCAAACATGAACGTGAACGATAATGCAGGCTACAGTCCACGTGTCAAAGGAGAGGACAAGGAGAAGATCGAGACAGAGTCTCGGGAAGCACTCGAACTGGTCGGCATGCTCCAGCAAAGAGGCTTCTTTCCAAACGAGCTTAGCGGTGGCGCGCAGCAGAAAGCCTCGCTGGCCAGAGCCTTGGCGAGCAAGGCAAAACTACTACTCCTAGACGAGCCTCTGAGCGCTCTGGACGCAAGGGTCCGCGTGGAGTTAAGATACGAGTTGCGACGACTCGTAAAGAGCCTCGGGCTTACAGCCATACACGTGACCCATGACCAGGAAGAAGCTATGAGCGTTGCGGACCGTGTTGTCATTATGCGTAAAGGACGGATTGTCGAAGTTGGCGAGCCGCGCCAGCTCTACGACAGTCCCGGAAGCCTTTTCACCGCTAACTTCGTCGGGCAGAGCAACTTCCTTGAAGGCACTGTCCGGAGTCTGGACAATAGTACCGCGAAAGTGGAAGTCAGGGGAGAGAAATATCTGACAGTCAACGGAACAAGCGTCCCAGCAGGGAGCCCGGTTGTGCTGGCGGTCAGACCTGAACGTATCTCGCTACGGCCCGGTCCAGAGGCAAATTCTATCCGTGGAAGACTCCAAGAGAGCCGTTTCATGGGTTCATTCATCAGACACAACCTTAACCTTGAGAACGGAGAGGTTGTGATTGTGGACCTACTGGTCGGAGAACCCAGGCCGAGGCCTGGCGGGGAAGAGTCTGTCTACTTCAACCCGGACTATTTGCGCATCTATCCCAGGCCGCGGGAAGGCTTGAGCGAGGTGTTGAGACTTGAGTGAGATAGGCTTCTCATCATGGTTCGTGAAACGGAGAGAGTCTCTAGCTGCAAAACACATCCTCGACCACGTCACAAAGGTCGTCGACACGACAATAGACTTGGACAACGCGCTTACAGGACTGTTGGACAATAGACACACTGAGGTGGTGAACGCGGTCAAGACGCTTTACCTGGACGAGAGGGCAGCAGACAGTCTCGAGGTCATGCTCTTCGAAGACCTGTCGAAGGGC
>WNGQ01006694.1_pt1 | contig 13662 bp, 13 predicted proteins | sample 5407661 | NCBI WGS metagenome assembly WNGQ01 (sample SAMN13153382, study PRJNA577476) | soil metagenome | isolation source: 60 cm soil or saprolite under Garry oak tree replicate 2 | place: USA:California | collected 2016-06-15
GAGCGACGCGGCCTCCCGCGTCGCCCGCACGATCGACGTGATGTATGCCGTGATCTGCGACTCGACGCGTTCGGCCTCGACGGCGGCGCGCAGCCGCTCGAGTCCGGCCGCGTCGGTCACGTGGCCCACGCCGTAGGTGGCGGGCCGATCGGCTTCGAAGCCCGCCACCGTGCGCGCCAGGATCCCCTGCTCGTGCGGGGCATCGGGATAGCCGACGAGCACCTTGGCCATGAAGCGGTCGAGCTCCGCCTCGGGGAGCGGGTAGGTGCCCTCGAACTCGATGGGGTTCTGGGTCGCGAACACCGTGAACGTCGCGGACAGCGGGTGCCCGACGCCATCCATAGTCACGGTACGCTCCTGCATCGCCTCGAGCAGTGCGGCCTGTGTTTTCGCGGGCGCCCGGTTGATCTCGTCGGCCAGCACCAGATCGGCAAAGATCGGACCCGGTCGGAACGTGAACTCGCGAGCGCCGCTCAAGAGCGTGACGCCGGTGATGTCGGCGGGCATCAAGTCGGGCGTGAACTGGATGCGCTGGAACTTGACGTCCAGCGCGAGCGCCAGTACGCGCACCAGCAGCGTCTTGGCGGTTCCGGGAACGCCTTCGAGCAGCACGTGACCGCGAGCGAGCAGGCAGACGAGCGCCTCGCGGGTCGCCGCCTCCTGGCCGAGGATCACGCGGTCGAGCGTCTCTAGGATGCGATGCGCGTCGTCGGCGGGCGAAGCTCCTCCCACACGTCCTCCACGGCTCGGGCGGCCGCGAGCGCACGCTCGGGTCCGCCGGGTTGAGTGACGATCTGCTGCAGGCGTCGCGCCGCGTTTCGGCCCGCGGCGGTGGGAAGCGCGAGCTCGAGCGCCGCGAGCCACGCCGACTGCTCGTCGGTGCGCAGCACGCTCGCCCGGCCCAACCGCCGGCGCAGACCTGCCACCACGAGCGCGACCGACGTGTCCACCCCCGCCGCGCCTTCCAATCCCGCGGCGAGCGCTTCGAGATGCTCCAGCGGCGAGCGCCGCCGCCGCTCGATGACCGATCGCGCCGGTCCGAATCGCACGGCCGCGACCGCGATCCCGACGAGCCCAACGGCGACGATCTGTAAGATTGCCCATCCCGCGGGCGAATCCACCAGCCACGACGCCAGGACGCTCGTGGGCGAGTGCCCCTTACCGAAGCCCTGGTGGTACTCGTCCCACGCGAGGCGACCCCCCCGCGGCGGGGCGATCAGCGGCACGACGAACTCCGGTACGCGGGTGTCGCGCCAGGCCGCGTTGCGCACGTAGCCGACGTCCCCCACGAGCGTCACGCTGCCGCCCGCCGCATAGCGCAGGCGCAGCACGACCGGGTCTCCCCCGACGAGATGGAGCACCGTGTCCACCGCGACCGGCCCGAGCGCGTCGCACGCGTCGGCGTCCCCACCGCGGGACCGGTTGCCCGTGTCCAGCTCCTCGCGGCGCGGCGGCCGCAGGTAGTTCGTCACCGCCGGGAGGCTCAGTCCCGGCCGGGGCGAGGCCACCGCCAGACTGTCGCCGCGCAGGAACGCGTGTGGGTACACGAGCCGCCAGCCCACGCAGGGCGTGATTCCTCCACCCCATCCGGCCGCGACCACGCGCCCGCCACCGCGCACGAAACGCACGACCTGGTCCAGCTCGGCACTCTCGAGGTCGAGAGGGGGGTCGAGCACCGCCAGCACGGCCGGGCGCCGGCGCGCATCGGTCGTGAGGTCGAACAGCGGCGCCCGGCGCCGCTCAACCGGAATTCGCAGGCGAATGAGGACGTCGTATAGGGCGCGACTCCCGGAGGGGCCGCTCAGGAGCGTCGACGCGCGCAGGTCGAAGCTCGGCTGCGACCCCGCGCCACGGTGCCCCGCCCAGATCGTCGCGGCCAAAACCGCGACGAGGAGCAGGACGAGACCGATCTCAACGCTCCGCGACATGGTCGAACACGAGCTCCGCCTGGGCGGCGAACTCGCGGTAGCCGTGCTCGTCACATGGAACGGCGCCGAACACGTGAGCGTACAGCCGCGCGACGAGCTCGCTCAACGACGCGCGGCCCGATCCGTCGAGCCGCGCCTCCCGCGCGTACTCCGCCGGCGTTTTGGCCGGATGGAACTTGAGGGCGTCGCGACGATCCAGCTCCAGCACCAAGGCGACGAAGCGGTGCGCCAGGGCCTCGACGTAGCGACCGGCGGCCGCGAGCTGGTCCGCCCGCTCCCGGTGAGCGCGCGCGTCCTCCAGGTGCAGGCCGCCCGACGCGCCGGAGGCACCGGGGGTCCGGACCGTTGGCCGCGTGACCCGCCACACGACGTAGCCCATGTGGATCAGCATCGCGAGCAGGGCGACGATGAGCACGACCAGCAGGGCGCGAAACACGGCGGGATGGTGCCGCTGGGCCTGACCGAGCCCGTCGAGCAGCCGGCCGATTTCCTCGAGCAGCCACTGCGCCAGGGTGCGACCCCTGGCCCAGCGATACTCGGACCGGGCGAAGACCTCGGTTACGGCCCGGCGCACCGAGTCCGGAGACACGCCCTGCGCAACCAGGATGTCTGCGCCGCTCAGATGATCCCCAGTTGCTGGCCGAGCACCTGAAGGTCGAACGCTTCCCGCCGCACCCGCAGGTCGTAATACATCAGGGTGATCACGGCGGCCAGCACCGGCGTCAGTATCAGCGGCAGGACATAGCCGAGGGCGGTGAGCGTCATGCCGAGCGCGGGCACGGACGGCAGCACGGCGCCCCCGAGGGCCCGGAAGACGAGCGACGGGACGGTGTTGGTGATGAGGACCGCCACGAGACCGAGTCCCAGGACTTTGAGCTTGAAGTTGCGTGTGAGCTCCCAGGAGCGGCCAAAGGCGTCGAACGAGCTGCCAAGCGTCTCGAGCACTACGACGGGTGTGGTGACGCCGTATCCGCAGGCGACGAAGGCGGCGAGCCACGCTCCGACCACGCAGGCGACGACGATCAGGAGCACGGCGACGGCGCCCCCACTCTTGGCCAGGGCGACGAGGATGGCGACGACGATGCCGATCGCTGCCATGACCAGGAACAGGATGATGCCCTTGCCGATCCCGACGGCGAGCAGCGACCCGATCTTCGAGACGCCGAGCGCGAGGGCGTCATGCAGTCGCGGTGTGCGGCCGAGATAGGAATCGGAAATGATGCGCACGGTGCCCGCCGTCAGCACGAGGCTGGCGACGTAATAGAGCAGGATGATCGGGATCAGCAGCAGGACCCCCTGGAAATTGGGGGTCTGCGTCATGACGGAACCCATGAACCGGGCCGCGACGTAGACGAACAGCAAGGCGGGTATCGACAGCGACACGACGGCAAGCTTGAGAAACAGGCCGAAATGGCGCCGATAAATCGTGAGGGCGGCGTCGAGGATCTCGCCGAAGTTCAGGGGCCGAATGTCCGCCATCGCGACTCGCTCCGCGTCCGGGGTGGCGGTAAGATGTTGAGGTGAACGCTGCCGCGCGAGAGCCGCTCGGCTCCGGGGTATCCCTGCAGCAGCAGCTGGGGATCGAGACGCCGGAGCACGTCGCCGTCCACTTGGAGCTCGCCGGCGTCGGCTCCCGCACGGCCGCCGCCCTGGTCGATACGGTGCTCGCGACCGTCGGCCTCGGGCTGCTCGTGGGTCTGGTGCTGCTGCTGGGCGTGCGCACGCCCTCGGCCCTGGAGGGCTGGCTGCTCGCCCTGATCATCTTGCTCCTGGCGTTCGCGTTTCTCGCGTATTTCGTGCTGCTCGAGGCGCTGAACGGCGGCCGCACGGTGGGCAAGCAGGTGCTCGGCATCCGGGTGGTGATGGAGACGGGCCACTCCGTCACGCCAACCGGCGCGGTCGTCCGGGGCCTGTTTCGGTTGCTCGACTGTTATCTCCCGATCCTGCCATTCCTTCCGGGGCTCGTGCTGATCTTCCTGCAGCGGCGCAATCAGCGTCTGGGAGATTTGGTGGCGGGCACGATCGTGGTGCGCGACCGTCCCATGGACTGGGGTCTCGGCCCAGCCCCTGCTGCCGACGAGCCGCTCGACGCCGGCCCGCCGGAGCTCTCGGACGACGAGTTTCGCCTGCTCGACCAGTTCCTCGCGCGCGCGGGGGATCTCGAGCCGGTGATCCAGACTCGGCTCGCCACCGAGCTGGCCCGCCGCTTCCAGGATCGCGTGCCGCGCCGGACCGCGGACGCCGATGCGTACCTGGCCGCGTTGCACGCGGACGAGCAGCGCAAGCGGCGCAGCCGCTTCGCCACGCGCGCGCGGAGCGGCGCTGGTCGCACGACGGTCACGGCCGAGCGCTTCGTCGCCCGCAAGCGGGACACGTGGGAACGGTTTCATCATCTCGCCATCCTGGTCGAGCAGGGCGGCGTGAGCCGGCTTCCCGCCGGAGACATCCCCGCGTTCGCGACGAGCTACCGCGAAGTCGCCGCGGACCTGGCGCGGGCACGCACGTACGGTGTGGACCCGCGCGTCATCGCGTATCTGGAGCGCGTCGTCAGCGCGGGCCACAACGCCTTTTACCGCGCCCGAGGCCGCCCGCCGACCCCGGTGTTCCGCTACCTGGTGCGCGATTTTCCGGCGGCGGTCGTCCAGTCGTGGGCATACGTGTTCGTCGCGCTCATCCTGTTCGCCGCGCCGGCAGGCATCGGCTACGGGCTGATCCGGGCCCACCCCGAGCTCCAGGACGAGCTGGTCTCGCCGGTGATGGTGAGCCGCGCCCGCCAGGCCGCGGAAAACCAGGCCCGCGGCATCGGCTACGCCGAGTCGCCCAAGGAGGAGCTGCCGGTCCTCGCCTCCATGATCATGAGCAACAACATCGGCATCGGGTTCTGGGCCTTCGTCGGCGGGCTGCTGCTGGGACTGCCGACCGTGTGGGTCCTGGTCACGAACGGGTTGAGCCTGGGAACCGGGTTCGGCGTGTTCGCCAACTATCACGCCGGCGGCTATCTCGGAACTTTCGTCGCTGGCCACGGCGTGCTCGAGCTCACGGCCATCTTCATCGCCGGCGGCGCGGGGTTCCGACTCGCCGGCGCGGTCCTTCTGCCGGGAGACCGGACCCGTCGGGACGCGCTGATCGTGGAGGGGCGCGTCGCGGCCCGGATGATTGGCGCCGTCGTCACGCTCCTTGCCATCGCCGGCACCATCGAGGGACTGCTCTCGGCCAGCGACGCGCCGACGGGCTACAAGTACCTCGCGAGTGGATTGTCGGTCGTGTTTCTGGTGATCTACTTCGCGAGCGGACGTGCCTTCCTCGCCCGACGGAGGGCGCCGCTAGGCTCCGGCCCCCAGTCCCAGTTGCTTGGCTAGGACTTCCAAGTCGAATCCTTCCTTGCGCACCCGGAGGTCGTAGTAGAACAGTGTGAACACGCAAGAGATCACCGGATAGACGAACAGCGACACGAACGACGTGAGCACCGCGACGACCGCCTCGAACGCGCCTCCCAGCGCCGCGAGAACGCCACCGAGCAGGCCGGCCCCGAGGAAAACCGCGAGAATCAGGCACACCGACACCAGCCACAGCGCCAGCGCCTTCCCTTTGAATCCCTTGGTGAGATCCCAGGAACGGCGCAACGCTGCCCCGGCCGAGCCGGGAGACTCGAGCGCCGCCACCTCGGCGGCGACGGAGTAGCCGCAGGCGACGACAATCCCGGGGACGACGAGCGCCAAGAGCGCCAGGGCCGTGAGGATGCCGCTTGTGAAGTTCGCGCCGAAGATGGCCCCCAGCTTGTCGCCCGCGAAGCCCAGCGCATCTCGCAGTCGGGGCGTTCGGCCGAGGTACGCCTCGGACACGACCCGCACCGTCGCCCCCGTCACGAGCATGGCGCCGGTGGCGCTGAGAATGCGGTCGAGCAGCGCCAGCCCGGGATGGTCCCCCCCACCGCCCGCGAGGTCGAGGTAGACGTCCATCACGGTCGGAACGCCCTCGAAGGCGAGCGCGATCCACAGAACCAGTCTGAAGTGACGGCGCAGCAGGGTCAGTGCCCCGTCGAGGATTTCACCGGTGGATAACGGACGCAGCGCGTAGATCGCCATGAGATCCTTTGGTCAGCCGACGAATCGGCCCGCTGTGGGCGGCCACCGCAGCCAGCGATAGCGACCGGCGCTGAGCCGGCGCGGCGACCACCACCGCGCACCAGGGCAGAACCGCGGCCGGTGGCGCCGGCTCACCGCGTCCGCTTCACCGATTCATCGATTCATCTATCGAGGGCTTCGAGAATGCCGCGCATCTTGCGCGACAGCGCTTCAATCTGCTTCAGGCCCGCAACGGTCTCCGCATCGTATTTGTCGGCTGCCAGGAGGAGCAGCTGCGTTTCGGCCAGAATGGCGGCGAGGGGGTTGGACAGGTCGTGCCGGAGCTTGCGGATCGGATCAGCAGCGTCGGCCATCTACAGCAGGGACCGGTACAGATCGCGCAGGTGATGGTCGCGCAGGTCGCGCACCGCCTGCCACAGATCCGGCTCCGACGTGGCGCAGAAGATCTCGGCCGTGGCCCGCTCCGCCTCGGTGTCCGCCGCCCCGAACAACACCCGGCCCCGCCACACGCCATCCTCGCTGCGGCGAACCTGGAGACGAATGGGGATGAGTTGTCCGTCGAAGCGAATGGGGGGGAGGTCGTGGACGACTGCGTCGCCCGAGTCAGGTGCGTTGAAGCGTGCCGGCTGTGCTGGCATGCGCCCCGTAGGCTGGTTTGGGCAAAGATATAAGAAGGGCGGACTTACGCAATACGGAAATACCGGTGAAAGGCCCGTGAGTGACCCGTAAGAGACCGGGGAAGGGTGACCGTCCCAACCCTTCCCGGGCCTTCTACGGGCTTCTCACGGGCCTTTCACGGGCCTCTTACAGCCTGAATGGTATCGGCGCGAACGTGATGACGAAGAAGACCAACGCCCCCCATGCGAGCCAGCGCCGCGACGCGGGCAGCGGTCGTTGCGAGTCGAGCACCGGCGGATGGCCGAGGCGCCCGCGCGACAAAACCAGCACGAGCACGCCCCACATGTACCACCCCGACCACCAGCCCCCGAGCAGGATGATGAGACACCAGAACACGAACGCGATTCGCTGGTGCCAGCGCGGCAGCGTCGCGTAGAGAATATGCCCGCCGTCCAGCTGGGAGATCGGCAGCAGGTTCAGCATCGTCACCAGCATCCCCACCCAGCCCGCGAAAGCGACGGGATGGACACTCACGGCCGCCGCCCGACCGAGCACCAGCCGCTGGACCAGCAACGTGATCAGAGAGTCGCCCAGCGGAATCTGGGGACCGCCGCCGAAGTACACGGCGAGCCCCGGTGCTCCCGCTTGCACCGGCACGGGGTGACTCAGCGCCAATCCGGCGGCGAGCACCGGCAGCGCGACCAGGAATCCGGCGATCGGTCCGGCCACGCCGACGTCGAACAACTGGCGGCGATCGGACAGCACCGTGCGCAGCCGGATGAACGCGCCCATGGTGCCGATGAGCGTCGGGAACATCGGCACGGGAATGAAGTACGGGGGCGAGACGTCCAGCTGATAGCGGCGCGCGACCACATAGTGGCCGAGCTCGTGGCACAGCAGAATGGCCAGGAGGGGAGCGGAAAACGGGAGGCCGGTGGCCCAGGCCTGCAGGAAACCGGGATAGCCCGGGTATCCGCTCGTGAAGAAAACCAGGTAACCGGTGTAGGGAATGCCGTTGGCGAGCACGGCGCCAGCGAACGTGACGGTGTAGAGCGTGGCGAAGAACAGGAGCAGGTGGAGTGCCCAGCGCTCGCGCCGTCGAACGAGCGGACGGGTGATCACCAGGTGTCGGCCGTCGGGCTCGTCCGACCAGTAGTAACTGCCGGGCCATTGTCGCAGCACCTGTGCCAACCCCGGGGATGGGCCGGCGTGCGCCGGATGTACAAGTGCGTCAACAACTTCGCGGTCTGGCAGGGACGTCGTGCGCCAGGCCAACAGGAAGTCGGTGATGGTCACGCGGCGCTCTTGACTGGGGCTCCGAGGTAGCCTAGTATAGGTGTCTCGCATTCCTTCGAATTTCCAGTTTCCATTAACATCACCGCGTTCACGGCCCCACCTCGGGGTTTCGCCCGCCGTAGCCTGGAGCAACACACACGTGGATATCGCTGAGCTGAAGAGAAAATCCGTCGCGGAACTGCACGCGATGGCCGAAACCCTGAACATCAGCAACTACTCGGGGCTCCGCAAGCAAGACCTGATCTTTCGTATCGAGCAATCGCTGCTCGACTCGGACACCGTCCTCCGCGGCGAGGGCGTCCTGGAAATCCTCCCGGAAGGCTACGGGTTCCTGCGCAGCCCCGACTGGAACTACCTGTACGGCCCCGACGACATCTATGTCTCGCCCAGCCAGATCAAGCGGTTCGACCTGCGCACCGGCGACACGATCATGGGGCAGGTGCGGCCTCCCAAGGAGGGCGAGCGCTATCTCGCTCTGTTGAAGGTCGAGGTGGTGAACGGCGACGAGCCGGAGAAGGCGAAGCACCGGGTCGCATTCGAGAACCTGCGGCCCCGCTACCCCGAGGAGCGGCTCAAGCTCGAGCGCGCGGACGGCGACCTGTCGATGCGGGTGCTGGATCTGCTCAGCCCCATCGGCAAGGGGCAGCGCGCCTTGATCGTCTCGCCGCCCAAGGCGGGCAAGACGATCCTGCTCCAGAAGCTCGCGAACTCCATCATCGAGAACCATCCCGAGGTCTACCTCATCGTGCTGCTGATCGACGAGCGGCCCGAGGAGGTGACGGACATGGAGGAGAACGTCAAGGGACCGAACGTGGAGGTCATCTCGTCCACGTTCGACGAGCCGGCCGACCGCCACGTTCAGGTCGCCGACATGGTGATCGAGAAGGCCAAGCGCCTGGTCGAGCACGGCAAGGACGTGGTGATCCTGCTCGACTCGATCACGCGCATGGGCCGGGCGCACAACGTGGTGGTGCCCCACTCCGGCAAGATCCTGTCGGGCGGTGTGGACGCCAACGCCCTGCAGAAGCCCAAGCGGTTCTTCGGGGCGGCGCGCAAGATCGAAGGCGGCGGCTCGCTCACGATCGTGGGCACCGCGCTCATCGACACCGGCTCCCGCATGGACGAGGTGATCTTCGAGGAGTTCAAGGGCACAGGCAACATGGAAGTAATTCTCGACCGCCGCATCGCCGAGCGCCGCACCTTCCCCTCCATCGACGTGCAGCGCTCCGGCACGCGCAAGGAAGAGCTGCTCCTCACCAAGGAAGAGCTCAACAAGGTGTACCTGCTCCGCAACTTCCTGGCCGACATGCCGCCGGTCGAGGGCATCGAGTTCCTGCTCGAGCGCATGAAGCGGACGAAAAACAACGTCGAGTTCTTCCAGACGATGCAACAGGGATGACCGGCGGGTCGGGGCGACTGCTCGGCGTGGACTGGGGCGAGCGCCGCATCGGCCTCGCCCTGTCCGATGAGACCCGGACGCTCGCCCAACCCCTCACCACGCTCACGCGCCGCACCGGCAAACGCTTCCCGATGCGTCAACTGCTCGGCCTAATGGACCGTCACGCCGTGACCGGTGTGGTGCTCGGCCTGCCGCTCGACCTGGAAGGCGCCGAGGGCGAGGCCGCCGGCGCCGTCCGCACGCTGGCGGCGGCGATCGCGCAGCACTCCGGCAAGCCGGTGGACCTGTGGGACGAGCGGCTCACGACGGCCCGCGCCCTGCAAGCGGTGCGCGATCTGGGAGGCACGACCAGGGGCCGGAAGGACGGCGTGGACGCGCTGGCGGCGACGGTGCTGCTGCAGCACTATCTCGACGCGAAGCGCGGTTCAGGCATATGAGAACGCGGAACGCGGAAGTCGGAACGCGGAACAGCGGATCGAAGGTCGCGTGCCTGTTCCGCGTTCCGCGTTCCGCATTCCGCGTTCTGCTCGTCGGGGCGCTGGCCGCCTGTGGCAGCTCCGATGGTCCTCGGGTAACCGTGACCGTCCCCTTGGGCGCCACCCTCGATGCCGCCGTCGACTCGCTCGCCGCCAACCGGGTCATCGACCATCCCGGCCTGTTCCGGGTGTACGCCAAGCTGCGCGGGCTTGGCGGATCGCTCAAGAGCGGCGTCTATCTGCTGCGCCAGGACGAGGCGTGGTCGGACGTGGTGGGGGCGCTGGAGCGCGGCCGCGGCGTCGAGCAGCGCTTGACGGTGCGCGAGGGGCTGCGGCTCGGCGAGATCGCGGACATCGCCCAACGGGGGCTCCGCATTCCGCGCGACTCGTTCCTGGACGCGGCGCAGGATTCCGCGCTGCTCGCAGAGCTCGGTGTCCCCGACGAGGCTGCCAGTGCCGAGGGGTATCTGTTTCCGACGACGTATCTGCTGCCGCAGCGCATCGGCGCGCACGAGCTCGTGCGGGTGATGATTCATCAGTTTCTCGAGCAGTGGAGCCCAGACTGGCAGGCCCGGCTCGACTCGCTGCATTTCACGCGGCATCAGCTCGTCACGTTGGCGTCGATCATCGAATCGGAAGTCCGCTACGACCCCGACCGGCCGTTCATCTCCGCAGTGTACCAGAACCGGCTCAAGCGGGGGATGCGGCTCGAGGCCGATCCGACCGTGAGCTACGCCTATGGCCGGCGCCTGAAGCGCGTGTGGGAGAAGAACCTCGCGGTGCGCTCCGCCTACAACACGTATCTCCACGCCGGGTTGCCGCCCGGCCCGATCTCGCAGCCGGGGCGCGCTAGCCTGGCCGCGGCGCTCTACCCCGCCGATGTGCCGTTCCTGTACTTCGTGGCGCAGACAGACGGGAAGCACATCTTCTCCGCCACGTACGCGGAGCACCTGGCCGCGATCCGGCGCGTCAAGGAAATGCGGCGCGCAGCACGCGCGCCGCGCCCGCCGCGTCGCTAGCGCCCCACACGGCGCCGATCACCGCGATGCCGGCGGCGCCGGCGCGCGCGACCGCCGCGGCGTTGGCGGCGCTGATGCCGCCGATCGCGATCACCGGCGTACCGGCCGGGGCCAGCCGCGCGAGCCGGGCGAAGCCCTCGGCACCGAGCGGGGCGCCGGCATCGGGCTTGTTTCCCGTGGCGAAGCACGGACCGACGCTCCAGTAGTCGGCCCCCCCCCAGGTACGCACCCGCTCCGCCTCGGCGGGCGTGCCGACGGAGATGCCGAGCAAAAAGCCGGGAGTAGGGGGGACGTGCGGCCGCACCCGGACCAGGGTGCGCGTGAGGGCCGCGACGTCGCGCGGCGGCGCGCCCTTGAGGCGCACCTGGACCATGGTCGCCCCGCCGCGCGCGGCCTGGCGGCACTCCGCTACGGGGTCGCGCCCCTTGAGGAGCGCGGCATCCGTGAGCACCATCAAGCGCAACCGATCGGCGAGGGCCATGACCAAGACTCTGCGTGGACTGCGCGGCGCCACCACGGCGGCGGCGAACACGCGCGCAGCGATCCTCGACGCGACGGCCGAGCTGTTGCGCGCGCTCCAGGACGCCAACGGCTTCCGGCCGGAAGACGTCGAAAGCGCGATCTTCACCTCGTCTCCCGACCTGACCGCCGAGTACCCGGCACGCGCCGCGCGGCTGCTCGGCTGGACCGACGTGCCGCTGCTGGGAGCCGCTGAAGTCGCCGTCCCGGACGGCTTGTCGCGCTGCGTCCGCGTGCTGCTCCACTTCTACACGGCCAAACCGCAGCGTGAGCTGAAACATATGTACCTGCGCGACGCGGCCAAGCTGCGCCCGGATCGACAGACATGACAGGCGGTGAAGGGCGGTGGAAGGCGGTGGAGGGCGGTGCCGCCCTCCGGCAACCGACGGTCATCGTCTCCGCCAAGGGCGCCGCGCGCTGGCAGGCGGGCCACCCCTGGATCTACCGTACCGATGTGTACGACGAGCCGGGCGACGCACCGGGCATCGTCGCCGTCACGGACCGCCGCGGGCGCCACCTCGGCCAGGCGCTCTACTCGCCCAAATCGGAGATCCGGCTGCGCCTGCTCACGCGGGGTCGCGAGCCGGTTGATGCAACCTGGTGGCAGCGGAGCATCGCAAGCGCTGCCGCACGCCGCGCGGGGCTCGCCGCCACGGCGTACCGCGTGGTCCACGCCGAGGGGGACGGGCTCCCCTCCCTGGTGGTGGACCGCTATGGCCCGTATGTCGTCGCCCAGCTGCTCTCCGCCGGACTCGAGCAGGTCCGCGACGACGTGCTGGCGGGGATCGGCGCGGCCCTCGCGCCCGAGGGGATCCTGCTGCGCAACGACTCCGCGATCCGGCGTCACGAGGGTCTGCCGCTCGAGGTGACGCTCGCCTACGGCGAGGTGCCGAAGGTTGTGGAGGTGGTGGAGGGAGATGTCCGTTATGCCGCCGCGCCCTGGACCGGCCAGAAGACCGGCGCGTTCCTCGACCAGCGGGAGAACCGTATGCTGGTGGGCGAGCACGCCGGCCGGGGGGGGGGCCGGGCGCTCGACCTGTTCACCTACCATGGATCGTTTGCGCTGCACCTCGCGCGCCGGGCGGCGGCGGTGGTGGCCGTCGACACGAGCGCCGAGGCGCTGGCGCGCGGGCGGGAGAACGCGACGCTCAACGGACTCACCAACATCGTGTGGCGCGAGGCGAACGCGTTCGATGAGCTGCGCGAGCTCGAGCGTCGCGACGAGCGCTTCGACACAGTGGTACTCGATCCGCCCGCGTTCGCCAAGTCGAAGCAGAGCCTGGTCCGCGCCCTGGCGGGCTACAAGGAGATCAACCTGCGCGCCATGCGCCTGCTCGAGCCGGGCGGCGTGCTGTTCACGTGCTCCTGCTCCTACCACGTGAACCGGTCGGTCTTTCTCGAGATGGTCGCCGACGCAGCCCGGGACTCCGGGACCCGCCTCGAGCTCCTCGCCGTCACGGGCGCGGGGCGCGACCACCCGGAGATCGTCAACGTGCCGGAGACCGGGTACCTGAAGGGCGCCCTGCTGCGCGCCGCGGACTGAGCTCCCCGTTGACTAAACCGCTGTCCGTTACAACCTTGCATTCCTGTCCATGCCGGCGTCCGCGCTCGTCCGCCGAGTGTTCATCGGCCTCCTGGTCGCCAACCTGGCGGTCGTGGGGGTGAAGCTGTGGGTGGGATTCGCATCCGGGTCGCTGGCCATCCTGGGTGGCGCGGTGGACTCCTGCGTGGACGCGCTGAACAACGTGGTCGCCCTGATCGTGATTCACGTGGCAGCCAAGGAGCCCGATGAGGACCATCCCTATGGGCACGGGAAGTTCGAAACGCTCGGCGCGCTCGCCATCGTGGGATTCCTGTCGATCACCTGCTTCGAGCTGGTGCGGGGGGCGGTCAACCATCTCGTGAGCGGCACGCATCGCGTCGACGTCAGCAACTGGCAGCTCGGGTGGCTCGCGCTCACGCTCGGCGCGAACGTCTTGATCACCTGGTACGAGCACCGCCGCGGCACCGAGCTCGGCAGCGAGCTGCTCGTGGCCGACGCGGCGCACACGCGCGCCGACGTCTTCGTCACGGTCGGAGTCCTGGTGAGCGTTTTGCTCATGCGCCGGGGGTGGTGGTGGGCGGATTCGGCGGTCGCGATCATGGTGGCGCTCGTGATCGTGTTCGTGGCATACCGCATCCTGGTGCGCACCGTGCCGGTGCTGGTGGACGAGCGCGCCCTTCCCCCGCGCGACATCCAGGACGCCGCCCAGGCGGTTCCGGGCGTGAAGAGCGCCTACAGCATCCGGTCACGTGGGCCTTCCGACCTGCGTTACGCCGAAG
>WNGQ01006297.1_pt1 | contig 13660 bp, 11 predicted proteins | sample 5407661 | NCBI WGS metagenome assembly WNGQ01 (sample SAMN13153382, study PRJNA577476) | soil metagenome | isolation source: 60 cm soil or saprolite under Garry oak tree replicate 2 | place: USA:California | collected 2016-06-15
ATTACGAGAGCGGCCACTACTATCGCATCCAGGGACCAGTGACCCTGATCGAGTTCGACAACGCCGAGGACAACGCCAACCACATTCACAGCGTCTGGCGCGATCCCGAAAACGACTTTGGTGAGGACTTACTGATGAAGCACCTCATCGAGGAACATGGCGCAGTGGACATCAAGGAGCATGGGAGTGATGGACGTGTCCAATAGAAGAAGGAGAGTATACCATGAAACATGTACGTGTTCTTTATAACGAGAGACCAGCCAGCGGGCGGCTGGAAGGCTCATCGATCCTGCTTGATAATGGGAGCGTCATCGTTGAAGCCGAGGCTCATTATCTAGCACCGGTTGAGCCGACCAAGATCCTTGCGATTCGTGTGAGCTATCGAAGTCGTGCCCGCGAATTTGGGGCACAACAGATGCCTGACACGCCTGCGTATTTTATCAAGCCTCTGAGTTCACTGTCCTTCCATCGCGCTCCGGTCGCTCGACCTCGTGGCTGCCATTTTCTCAACTACGAAGGTGAGATCGCAGTGGTCATCGGCAAACGCTGTTCTGGCGTGACCGTTGAGGATGCTCTGAACTACGTCGCTGGCTATACCCTCGCCAATGATTGGGGCGTACATGACTTTCTCCATGCTGATCGCGGTGCCCTTCTGCGTGTGAAAGGACAGGATGGCTTCTGTCCGCTTGGTCCCGTGCTCGTTGATGCTGAAGATGTCGATCCCGACAACTTCGTCCTGCGCACCTACGTCAATGGGGAGATCGTACAGGAGGGGCATACAAAGGACGACCTTATGTTTTCCTTTGCCTATCAGATCGCCGACCTGGCTCGCCTCATAACGTTGGAGCCAGGAGATGTGCTCCTGACAGGAACACCCGCCCATTCTCGCCCGGTTGAGATTGGCGATGTCGTAGTGGTGGAAGTAGAAGGCATTGGTCGCCTGGAGAACACAGTGGTGGAACTGGATCGCGACCTTGTGGCTGTGGGAACTCAACCAGCAGTCACCATGAATACGCTGACAACCGCGTTGGCGCTCACTACTGAGCAGGCAACACAAGCATTGCGATCCAGAGAACAAAGAGGATAAGAGGAATTTCATACCGTTCACTATTTTTTGCTATCTTAGCGAAGGAGCTGTACCATTATGGGAGCACGAACAGGACACACCTATCTCACCCACCTGCGCGAAGCCGGGCCAGAGGTGTGGATCGGCAAAGAGCGTGTACAGGATGTTACCACACACCCGGCCACCAGCGGAGCAGCGCATGAGATTGCTCGGCTCTACGATCTCCAGCACGAGCCAGGTGTGTGTGACAAACTGCTCTACCCATCCCCAACGGGCGGAGAGCTGGTGAGCACCCAATTTCTGCTGCCACATACCACCGAGGATCTGGCAAAGCGCCGAGAGATGCATAGATACTGGGCTGATGCCACCTACGGCTTTATGGGGCGCACTACGGACTTTATTGGTGCAATGCTGACTGGCTGGTACATTTCTGCCGACTTCTTTGCTCCCTATGCGGAGAACGTCCGCCGCTACTACGAGTATGTTAGGGAAAACGACCTGTTCCTGACGCATGCACTGGCGGACCCTGCAATTGACCGGACGAAGCCCCCTTCGCAGCAGCCAGATCCCTATATTTCGCTTGGGGCAGTCAAAGAGACTGACCAGGGCGTCATTGTACGGGGCGCGAAGATGTTAGCTACAGCCTCGCCCTATGCGGACGAGATACTGGTCTGGTCGTTCTCACACGCGAAGTACACCGAGGAGACCGCACCATATGCACTGGCTTTCGCAATCCCAAGCAATACACCAGGGCTGCGCTTCGTCTGCCGTGAGCCCTATGGTGGGCAGACGCGTGGCGACCATCCTCTGGCGAGCCGCTTCGATGAGATGGACGCGGTTGTGATCTTCGATGACGTTCTGGTTCCGTGGGAACGCATGTTTATTTACAAGAATCCTGAGAAGGTGAACGGTATCTATCAAACGGCGATGACAGCTTTCAGCGGACATCAGACGGCGGTCCGCTTCTTGTCAAAGATACAGTTCGTTGCTGGCCTGACCCGGCATGGTGCGCGGATGTTACGCGTCGATCAATTCCTGCATGTGCAGGACATGATTGGTGAGATGACCTGCTTTGTTGAGTTGACCCGCGCTGCCATCATTGCCAGCGAGGCCAGTGCCAAACTCGATGCCAACGGCTTCCTCATCCCAGATAAGAAGCCAATCATTGCTCCTGCAACTTATCTTCGCAGGCCACCTCATGTACCTCCCAGCCACGGTCGATGCCTTTGATTCCCCGCTCTCTGAGGATCTTCAGAAGTACTACCAGGGAGTCGACGTGACAGCACAAGAGCGGATCGAGACGCTGAAGACGGTTTCTGACCTGGCCATCGCGAGTTTTGGTGGACGCCACGAACTCTACGAGCGCTTCTACGCCGGTGATCCACTACGGCTGCGTGCTGGGCAGCAATACCTCGCCTATGACTGGTCAGAGCCGAACAAACTGCTTGAGCAATTCTTGTCTGAGACTGGGAGAGAGGAAGCGGTGGTAGTCAATCCGACTCGCCCAAGTGAGACCTCTCAAGCTGGCTAAGGGAACTACGCAACGGAGTTTCTGATGATGGTCCTTCTGCATCTGTGAAGATCCATCATTTAGTAGCAACAGGCTATGAAGAGGTGCGTCATGGATAATACATCCAGCATTGACCCTGTGCTGTTTCGCACGACGATGGGCTGTTTTACGACCGGTGTAACGGTGATTACGACCGCGGTTGCAGACCAGATCTATGGCATAACAGCGAACGCTTTTTTGTCGGTCTCGCTTGATCCACCTCTGGTGTTGGTCTCGGTGAATAAGCATGGACGTATGCACCAACGTATGCTCGAAAGCAGCCATTATGGTGTGACAATCCTCAGTGAGCAGCAGGAAACGCTGAGTCGTCATTTCGGCGGACGCCCGGTCGAGGGCCTGGAACCGACGTATAGCTGGGAGCATGGTGTCCCATTGCTTGCTGATGCCGTCGCATACATCGTGGCACGTACCATTGAGACGCATCAGGCTGGAGATCACACCCTGTTTCTAGGACACGTGGAGTATCTCGCCAATACCAGGCGTTCACCACTTCTCTTCAGTCGCGGCAGTTACGGCCAGATTGCCTCAGAGAGTATGCACACGGCACTTGGGTATGAATGGGAGTACATGTGGTAGCGCACTGAGGTTTGGCAAGGGTGATTACATCACAAGGCCAAAAAGGTCAAGAGATTTTGCACTAAGTCGTTGGGTTCTCTGAGAAAGAGAAAAGAGATCAAAAAGGATAAACTATGCGTGTTTATAAAGTGGTCGCTACCACCCTGAAAGACTCAGGTGTTGACACGGTTTTTGGCCTCATGGGCGATGGTAATATGCGCATTGTCACCTCGATGGCACAGGATTATGGCATACGGTACTACGCTGCACGGCACGAAGGGGGAGCATTGAGTATGGCCGATGCCTATGCGCGCGTGACCGGCAAGGTGGGAGTCTGCACAGTTACTCAAGGTCCTGGTGTAGTGAATACTATGAACTCTCTGGTAGAAGCTGTCAAAGCCAGAACGCCGCTACTGCTGCTTGCTGGTGCTACCTCAACTACTGCACGGGGACATAACCAGTATATCGATCAATCCGCCCTTGTTGCTACGGTCGGCGCCGGGTATGAGCTGTTCCGAAGCATCGAAACGCTGGTCGCGGATCTGGCTCGCGCTCTGCACCGGGCAATGGTAGAAAGCCGCCCCATCTTATTCTCTCTCCCGACGAATTATCAGGATATTGAAATGGAGTGGCCCACCCTGGCGCTTCAACCAGTCGCACCTGTGCAGCCTGTTTATCCTGACCCTGAGCTAGTGAAAAAGATGGCTGATCTCATTCAGTCTGCTCGGCGACCAGTCATTCTCGGTGGATATGGTGCGGTACGGGCCAATGCTCGCCGCCCACTTGAGGAGCTGGGAGAGCGCATTGGTGCACTGTTTGCCACTTCTGCGGTGGCAAAAGGGCTGTTCGCAAAACACGCTTTCTCTGTAGGCGTCTCTGGAGGATTCTCGACACGATTGGCATCACGGCTGCTTGGTCAGGCCGATCTGATCATCGCTTTTGGAGCAAGCCTTAACCAATGGACCGTACGTCACGGGACCATTTTTGCTTCGTCTGCGTCGATTATTCACTGCGACCTGAATCCTACGGCTCCTGGCCTCTATACTCCTGCGACGTTGGGAGTTATTGGCGATGCCGCCGCGACCGCTCAAATGCTGCTCCAGGAACTAGCGGCGCGTGGCTTTCAGCAGGAGGGTTTCCACACAAAGGAGGTTAGGCAGGAGATCGCCGGCTACCGTCCTGAAGACGAATTTGAGGATGAAAGTGCCGAGGGGCGGGTCGATCCTCGTTCGCTGGTCCTCCGGCTCAAACACCTCCTCCCTCAGGAGTACACACTGACCATCGATGGCGGCCACTGTACAGGCTTCCCCATCGCCTACCTGGATGTACCGGATGCCGCCGGGTACGTCTTCCCTATTGCTTCTCAGACGCTTGGCATCGGCGTAGGTTGTGCAATCGGCGCAGCAGTTGCTCGCCCGGATCGCTTCGCGGCTTTAGTAACTGGCGATGGAGCGCTCATGATGGGCCTGGTAGATATCGACACCGCCGTGCGCTACCATCTGCCTGTGCTGGTCATCGTCATAAACGACACCGCCTATGGGGCTGAGATCTATTTCCTGGAGAAAATGGGCCTGACAACCGAGTATGCACGGTTTCAAGATCCTGACATAGCCGCGATTGCTAGAGGCATGGGAGCACAGGGGCTGACCGTGCGCAGCCTGGATGACCTTGATGAGATCCGGTCATGGCTCGCTCAGCCAGATGGTCCACTGGTTGTGGATTGTAAAGTCAATCCCGAAGTGCGCGGTGAATGGTTTAAGATCGCATTCGGCGACAATGTAAAACATTAGTCGCGCGGATAGGCTCTGCTGGGCCGGCAAGGGAAGCCGCTGGCTCAGTCCAGGCCAGTCGTATGACTCGATCCTGGCAACTGACCCTGTTATTAGCGGTCCTCCCGTTTCTTTTTCGCCAGTTCAATTGGGGAGTCGAACTTAGCTGTAGTATTCAGGCGCCTTCTTGAGCGTCTTCCACTGGATCGGATCATGTCCATGAACGATCAAGGCCGCCTGTTCGCTCTGCGCTAACTCAACAAGTTTGCGTGTGCTGGCACGCACACCTGCTTCGTCCATATCAAATGGAGTCAGAGCACGCTGCTCAGGATCAAGATAGGCCATACTGATAATTGCATCAATGGCCAGTAGGATTGGACCAGTCTCTGGCAAACGCACCAGTACAGACTGATGGCCGGGGACATGCCCACTCGTTTCGATTAAATCGATGCCGGGCAGCAACTGCGTGTCGCCATTTACAAAGCGATAGCGCAGATCCGGGTGATTCCAGTGTTGCCGGTTCACCAGAAAACGGTGGGCATTGCTCGCTATGGCTGTTTTATAGTGCTCGTCCTGAACGATAAATTCGGCCCGAGGAAAGGCATCATGATTCCCTGAGTGATCAGGGTCAAAATGAGTGCAGATCAACAAATGAATATCGCGTGGAGCAAGTCCAATGGTTGCCAATTGATGCACGACAAAATCCTCCTCGTCCATGCGTATACCTGCTTTATCAGACTTTTTGTAGCCACCGATCATTTCCTGCGGCCAGCCAGTGTCAATGAGGATATTTATCCCGTTGCTGGTTTGGATCAAATAACCAGGGGTGGGAAGGCCTTGAGCTTCATCGAATGCCAACTCAAAGAGATAGAGACGGATAGGAGAGGGTACCGTTGTCTGCAAGGGTGTGTACTCCTTTTGAGGTCATTTGCTTTATAAGATGCAGATCAGCAAAAAAGAAGATTGCTGGACTGGCAGAGCAAAGCTGCTGGCTCAGTCCAGGTCAATCGCCACAGAACAGTCCCAGAGTAGTAGTTGATTTTATTGCGCTGAACAGCAATCTCCTTCAATCGTGGTGAACTCGATAAAGTTATTGAATGGGTCATGGCAGAAGAAACGAGGTCTATAGGGAAGAACTGGATATCCTTCTATAATAGTGTAACCCGCAGCAGCTATACGCTGGCGATACTCTTCCAAATTGTCTACTTCAAGGCAGATATGGCGTGCCTCTTTGGTATGACTAAGAAACTCGTCCGGCAAAAAATGGATTTCTGTTTCATTATCACCGGCAGCGAACCAAAGGACGCCACGGTCACTCAGTCCTGCCGGAGGAAACTTCTCTTGCAGGCCCAATAAACCTCCATAGAATGCCCGTATTTGTTCCTGCCCCCCCTCTGGAATAGGAAGCGATGCGTGGTGTAAACGTGGGAGACGCAAACCCTGACGTTGGTAAATCGATGGCATATTTTCCCGTCCTTTGTACTTCCTGGTAAAAATGCCTTTACGAACAATTCGTGCTAGTTGCCGCAGACATCATTATCCAGCTTCTTCGTTTTGTTGATGACGCAAATACTAACTCCTACGGTAGGTAGAGTAATATATGATGAGAAGTTTGTCAAGGCATGGGCGCAATATGTTAGAGCTTTTCTCCTGATCTCTCAAATGCTCTGTCTCGTGATAAGATAGAGCGGGCAGAACGCGGAAATGAGCGATCCTAGACTGTACTTGTATACCCTCCGTCAATTACAATGATCTGGCCGTTCACAAAAGGATTGCTGACGATCAGGTTAACGATCGTCTCCGCAACATCTTCGGAGGTGACACACCGCTTCAAGGGCGTTGCCCTGGCACGACGTTCCATCAACCGTTCGTAGTTCTCGCCCAATGTACGCTGCATCCAATCACCTTCCATCCATCCCGGCGCCACTGCGTTGACTCGAATAGCTGGCCCAAGCGCCCCGGCTAACGTCTTCGTAAGGTTCACAATGGCGGCTTTACTCGCTGCATAAGGGAGTGGTTGTGGACCGGGGCGCAAACCAACAATACTGGCAAGATTGATAATTGATGCGTTCGGCGCCTGTTGCAAGAGAGGAACAGCGGCTCGTGATACCAGCCACGTCCCTTTCACATTGACATCAAAGACGCGATCCCATTCCTCAACTGTCAGTCCTTCCAGATCAGTTGGAGGAGTGAGGACGGTTGTCCCAGCATTATTGACTAGTGAGTCCAGGCGACCAAAGCGCTTTCTTACCTCGCTGAGCATGCTCCGCACTCTCTGGTCATCGCTGACATCCCCCTGCAATACCAGCGTTCCTGCCCCTAATCCTTCAGCTTCACGAGCGGTTGCCTGAGCCTTAGACGCGCTTGAGCTATAATTGATTACGACATCGTAACCCTGACTCGCTAGCCTGAGTACCGTACTCCGACCAATCCCTGATGCTCCCCCAGTCACCATTGCGACTGCTCTGTTTTGCGTCACGAAAGCGTTCTCCTTCTCTGTTAAAATGCACGCTCATTTTCCTGGCAGCGCTGCCCTCTCTCAATCATCCTTCACAGATCAAAGTTACCTACTTCGGTAGGTAATAATCAGCATAACATCATTCTTATAAGAAAGTCAAGAGGCCGGAATGACTGTCCCGCAGTTCAAAAATCACGGCCATGGTCATCAATTCGCCAGGTACCTGCCTTCATATTGCACGAAAGCACCGACTTTCAGGCACCGCCATCTTGACGATTGTGTTCTTATAGCGTATAATACCTACCGGGGTAGGTATTATACTATTTGCCTGACGAGTAAGGAGTACGCAGTGAGAGTAATTGATTTGCATTGTTATCCCAATACTGAACAATGGAGTATAGCGCAAGGACCATTTGTGGAAGCGCTTGGGACGTATTGGGGACGAGCATGGGTGCCAAAAACAGAGGCTGAGGTTGCCTCCGATTTTCAAACTGCGGGGGTCGAGGCTGTGCTTGTTGCCCTTGATATCGAAACCGTCATTGGCACGCCACCATGTACAAATGAATATGTAGCTCAGATGCGAGATAATCATTCTGATGTCATTCTCCAGGCCTGGGCAGCCGTCGATCCATTCAAAGGGGAAATCGCGATCCAGCAGGCCAGAACAGCGGTTCAGGATCTGAAAATGCTGGGGTTTCATTTCCATCCTATTATGGGACACTTCTCGGCCAATGATCGGCTTCTCTATCCCCTCTGGGAAGTGATCAACGAACTGGGTGTTCCGGTGATGATCGATGTCGGAACTACTGGTATGGGAGCAGGGCTTCCGGGTGGGAGAGGTGCGAAAATCCGCCATGCTCATCCTTCGGCTATCGATACCCTGGCGGCAGATTTTCCCAATCTTCGTATCATTGCTGCTCATCCCGGCTGGCCGTGGGTTGACGAAATGACGGCAGTAGCGTTGCACAAAGGCAATGTGTACTGGGAACTCTCAGGCTGGGCTCCCAAATATTTTCCTGATTCGCTCAAGCGCGACGCGCGCGGTCGCTTGCAAGATAAGGTGATGTTTGGCAGTGACTATCCAAGTATGCCCTACGAACGACTTTTTCGGGAATGGAAAGAACTTGGTTACTCAGATAGCGTGATGGGGAAAATTTTTCATCAGAACGCCGAACGGCTATTAGGTTTATGATAGGGTGGTCTATGACAGAAAAAATCAAGCCGAACGATCCAGTGATTGTCGCTGCCGCCCGTACCCCGATCGGGCGCTATGCCGGGGCATTAAAGCACACTCGACCCGACGACCTGGCAGCGCTGGTTCTGGCCGAAGTCGCGCGCCGCGCTCACCTGAATCCGGCAGAGATTGAGGACGTATTTATGGGCTGCGTGAACCAGGCTGGCGAAGATAATCGCAATGTTGCTCGTATGTCTCTCCTGCTTGCTGGGTATCCGCCAAGCGTGTCTGGTGTTACCGTCAACAGGCTCTGTGGTAGTGGCATGCAAGCGGCGAACAGCGCGGCGCATGCGATCTGGGCTGGTCAGGGCTCTACATTTGTCGCAGGGGGCGTCGAGAGCATGACCCGTGCTCCTTATGTCCTGGCGAAAACAGAGGCAGGCTTTGCCAGAGGCCCGCTCAAGATGGAAGACTCAACGATTGGCTGGCGTTTTCTCAACAGCAAATTGTCAGCGCTGTATTATCCCTACAGTATGGGCGAAACGGCGGAGAATGTAGCCGAAAAGTGGAAGATCAGCCGGGAGTCTCAGGATGCCTTCGCGTTGGAGAGCCAGCAGCGAGCAGCGGCTGCACAGGCAGCAGGGCGTTTTCAGGAGGAAATTCTCGGTATAGAAGTTCCTGGGAACCGCAAAGGCGAAACGGTCCTCTTTGCCGTAGACGAACATCCGCGTTCCGACACCACACCAGAAAAGCTGGCAAAACTCAAACCGGCTTTCAAGGAGCATGGCAGTGTGACGGCAGGCAACTCGTCAGGGATCAACGATGGGGCAGCGGCGATGGTAATCATGAGCTACCAGCAAGCACAGCAACATAACCTGGCTCCCCTCGCGCGTATTGTCTCAACCGCCACAGCGGGTGTGGACCCTGCATATATGGGGGTTGGTCCCATTCCAGCCAGCCGCCAGGCTTTGGAGCGTGCTGGAATAAGCGCCAGGGATCTTTCCCTGGTAGAGTTGAATGAGGCGTTTGCCAGCCAGAGTCTGGCGTGTATGCACGATCTCGAACTGGACTCATCCAGGGTAAACGTCAACGGGGGAGCAATTGCGCTGGGTCATCCGCTGGGCGCTTCAGGCGCCAGGTTGTTGATGACGCTGGCCTATGAACTGCGGCGACGTGGCGGAGGCTATGGATTGGCTACCATGTGTATTGGCGTGGGACAGGGGATCGCGACTGTCATTGAAACCGTCGCATAGCATGATAATCATAAAGCGATCAAGGTAGGCATGCGATCGGCTAAGCCGATCGCATGCCTACCTTGATCGCTTTATGATTATCATGCCTTCAAACTTTCGATGCGGCTCGTCACGAGTAGCACCAGATCCTTCTTAGAGACCTTCCCGAAAGGAGACAGAGGGAAGGTTTCCAGGATTTCCAGACGTTCGGGCAGTTTATGCCGGGCGATCTCTGTGCCAGCCAGAAATGCGACCAGTTCCTCCAAGGTGAGAGTAGCTCCAGGTTGCAGAATCAGGCAGGCGCACATTTGCTCGCCCAGGATGGGATGGGGAATAGGAATACAGGCCACGTTCTGCACCACGGGATGGGTCAGGATCAGGTTCTCGATCTCTTCGGCGCTGATTTTCTCACCGCCCCGGTTGATCAGATCTTTCCTGCGCCCCTCCACCATATAATTGCCCGAAGGATGGAGGCGCATCAAATCTCCTGAACGATAAAAACCATCGGAGGTAAAAGCGCGAAGATTGTAATCGGCGGCGCCATAGTATCCCCGCAAGGTATAAGGACCACGGGCGAGCAGTTCTCCTACCTCACCGGGGGCAACTTCATTGTCATCTTCGTCAACAATGCGCACTTCATCAGCAGGGCAGATCGGTCGTCCTACGGTCTCCATGCGCACATCGAGCGGATCATTGAGGCGCACAAACATCAACAGACCCTCGGCCATCCCGAAATTCTCTTGCACGGTGCAGCCTAGAAGTTGCTCTGTCCGTACGCGCACGGTTGGTTGTAAACGTTGTCCGCCACTCTGGAGCACGCGCAGAGAATGAAGATTGTAGCGCTCAAGAGCCGGATCGTTAATCCAACGAATCAGTAGGGCTGGAACCACATGGATATGCGTGACTTTGTGGCGTTCGACCTGCGAGAAAATGTGTTCCGTGCGTGAACTGGTGCTTAACACCACACTGGCCCCACGCAATAAAAAGCCCTGTAGACCCGGACAACCCAGCGGCAGGTTATGTTCGATTGGCAGGACCAGGAGCAAGGTATCGTCGGGATGGACATCGCAGACCGAGACCGCTGTCTTTGAATTATAGATATAGTCATTGTGGGTGCGCGGGATCAGCTTGGGAATACCAGTTGTGCCGCCCGAAAGTAAGAACAGCGCCGGGTCGGTTGGAGTAATCGCGATCTCTGCCAGTTCAGTCGCTGAGCGCGTCGCAGGCTGCTTAATCAAACGCGTCAGCGAGATGAACTCTTCGGATGTCTCTCCCAGCACAATGCCGTAGCGCAGGGTCTCATTTTCCTGCTTGAGACGGCGAAGTAGATCCGTAAAATCGACATCTTTGGTGCGGTCAGGCGTAATGCAGGCTACAGCTTTTGAGAGTTGCGCGAATTGACTCATCTCACGATAGCGATGTGCCGGAAGTGCCATGATCGGTATGCAACCGATTTTCTGCAAAGCGAAATGGAGAAAGACAAATTCAGCAACATTTGGGAGTTGAACCACTACGCGATCCAGGGGCTGCAATCCGAGATCGAGAAGGTTTAAGGCAAGATTTGTCGCCCTGGCCTCAATATCTGCATAGGTAAAGGTGCGTTCTCCATCGATCAGAGCGGTCCGCTCAGCAAAGCGAGCAAAAACGTCGGTGAATACCTCGGCGATAGATCGACCTTCCCAATACCCCTGTGCCTGGTAACGAGCGGCAAACTCTGGCGGAAAAGGGACGACTCCTTCGAGCATTGGTTCCTCCTTTGAATAAACAATGGTCCTTTGTACGCAGAGACAGTCTGTTCCTCCATAAAATAGTAACTACCTTAGTAGGTATAAAGCATAGCATCATCCATAAGGGAAGTCAAGCAGAGAAGAGCTCTGGGCAAAGGATGATTGACAAAATTGCTAACCATAGCGTATCATACCTACTCAAGTAGAGTGTATTAAACCCATAAGAAAGGAATAGTATGAATGATGCTATGGCGTCGATAGTCGAACGGCTGACACAACTGGGGTTTTCACAATATGAAGCGAAAACGTACATCGGCTTACTTGTGAACGGCAAACAAACGGGGTATGCACTGTCAAATCTGACTGGAGTGCCTCAGCCCAAAGTCTACGAAACTCTGCGCCGCCTGGTGGAACGGGGAGCAGTCCTCCAACTAGTGAAGAGACCAGCAACCTATTCAGCAATTCCGGCTAAACAACTATTTGCCTCGCTCGAAGCCAACTTCAAACGACGGCTCACAGATGCGCAAGAAGGACTCAATCGCCTCCAACTTGAACCGGCAGAGGATCAGCGAGAGCTGATTTGGAAGCTTAATAGCCTTGAAAACATACTCAGTCGAGCAGTTTCTAGTATTACGGGCGCGACCTCCACGGTCTATCTCTCTGGAACAACGAGAATCCTTGAACGGCTCAAGGGAGTAGTAATCGGTGCCTCTGAGCGTGACGTGAATATAGTGATGCTGCATTTTGGCTCACTACCGTTTGGGCTCCCTCGTGGAAGAACATTCCGTCATGCAAGTACCGACGGTTCTCTCTATCCGCATCACCAGGCTCCTCACCTGGCAGTTGTCACAGATTCTGCTACAGCGTTATGGGCAATTGCTCGCGATGGCGAGCACTGGGAAGGCTTATATAGCGAGGATAAGAACTTTGCAAGCGTGGTGAAGGGGTACATCCGGCACGATGTTATGATTCAACGCATCTACGCTGATTTTTCTGCTGAAATGACCGACCTCTATGGCCCTGGTTTGCTGGAACTGGCCCGGATCTCCTCCCCAGACAACGAAGCCGAATGGATTGACGTGAGAATCGAAGACCAGTTTGGCATTAGCTAAAACAGCAGAAGCCTCTTGACAGATCAGTCTAAAATATGCTATATACAAACTACCGAGGTAGTGAATACTTCTTTGGTAGTTTGTAATCATTCACCTCGAATTAAGAGATAAATCTTGAGACAAGGGGGTCAAAGATCAGATGCTTGATGCATCGTCACCCCAGGTTCCTCTTCTTGTATTTCGCCAGGTATCCAAGCTCTTTGGCGGCGTTGCAGCCTTGAATGATGTGAGCTTTGAGGTTCAACAGGGGGAAATACTTGGAATCATCGGGCCGAATGGCGCTGGGAAGAGCACTGTGTTGAGTCTGATTGCTGGTTCTCAAGGCTGTACTTCCGGCGAGATCCTTTTTGATGGGCGCTCTTTGAAGCAGTTCCCACCACACGCCATTCCGCGTCTTGGTATTGGCAGGGCTCGTCAAGTGCCTAGACCATTTGGCCGCATGACAGTTCGTCAAAACATCCTGGTTCCCGCCCATTCGCATCAGCGCAAAACGACGGAATCTGAGCATCATACGCAAGAGATTCTTGAGGTTTGTAGCTTGCAGAACAAGGCTCGGCAGGTAGCTGGTTCCCTGATGTTGCTTGATTTGAAGCGTCTGGAAGTTGCGCGCGCGCTTGCGCTTCGCCCGCGTCTTTTGCTCCTGGACGAAGTGGCTGCCGGCCTTGTCGGCTATGAGGCCGACGAGATTACACAGCTTATTGCCTCTGTACATGCGAGTGGGGTCACGATTATCCTGGTCGAGCATGTCCAGTCTGTGATCCAGCAGTTGGCTAAGCGCGTAATAGTGCTAGATTGGGGACGGAAAATCGCGGAAGGAACCCCCAAACAGATTGCTAAAGATCCTAAAGTCGTGGCAGTGTACCTTGGAACCGATCAAAGCGGGTCGCCAGCACTCCCCGCTGCCGCACTTCAGCAGGACGAATCCCTCCATCCATTGCTTCCTGAAAATCAGCCTGGGCCTTCGTTGCTCTCCGAAGTCGTATTTCACATTCAGCAG
>WNGQ01007760.1_pt1 | contig 13655 bp, 17 predicted proteins | sample 5407661 | NCBI WGS metagenome assembly WNGQ01 (sample SAMN13153382, study PRJNA577476) | soil metagenome | isolation source: 60 cm soil or saprolite under Garry oak tree replicate 2 | place: USA:California | collected 2016-06-15
GTTTAGGCAGCGTCTGCTCATCCTGCACGGAGTCTGCAACAAAGTGCGTGGCGATGGCGACAATCACATGCGCGGCATGAGTTGCCTGCTGACCGGCATCGAGTTGTTCCCCGGCAATATCCAGGGCGGCTCCGACACGCCCGCCGGCTGGGCCAGCGGTATTTCCATTGACCAGGAGTTGAAGAATTTCTTCCAAGGCCGCGAAGAAACGCGCACCCGGTTTGGCTCATTGGAGTTTGGCGTCGGTGTGACTGACCGCGCCGATCCCTGGACCCGGATGTCTTACGGAGGCCCCAATAAACCGATCGCCCCAATTTCTGATCCATATCAGATGTACCAGAAGCTCTACGGACAGTTGAAGGACAAAGAAACCCTGCGCGGCGTCCTCGATGACCTGGAGCAGGATTTGAAGAAAGTCCGCAAACTCATCAGCGCCGAGGACCGCCGACTGCTCGACGACCACCAGGCGCTGGTCCGGCAGATGGAGAAGGAAGTGATCGAGGCCGGCCGGCAAAAACTTCGCGTCGGCCCCCCGACGCTGGAGGAAGGCGTCGCGGACCAGAACGACAATGTGCCCCGCCTCAGCCGGATGCAGATCGATCTACTGGTGAACAGTTTCGTCAACGATATGGCGCGCGTGGCCACCCTGCAGTACACCAAGTCCGTTGGACAGGCCCGCATGAGTTGGCTGAACATCACCGACAATCATCATTCGCTCTCGCACGAGGCGGATAAGGAGGAGGCGGCACAGGCCAAGCTGGTGAAGATCAACCAGTGGTTTTGCGGCGAGTTGCGCTACCTCCTGGACAAACTTGCGAACACGCCCGAGCCGGGCGACGCCGGCAGCCTGCTCGACCACACGTTGGTCCTCTGGACCAACGAACTGGGCAAAGGCAATTCCCACACGCTGGACAATATCCCGTTTGTGCTGACGGGTGGCGGCTTCGGCTTCCAGATGGGGCGCTCGCTCAAGCTGGAAAAAGTCCCGCATAACCGCCTTCACCTGGCTCTTGCGCACGCCGTGGGCCATCGCATCTCCACCTTCGGCAAACCGGCGCTGTGCGAGGGCGGGCCGCTCAAATTGAGCTAGGGGAGCACCCAGAGGCCTCCGGTGGTGGCGCTTTTTGGGGCCTGGACCTTTGGGATTTGGGGCTTTTCAGTTCGCTCTCCTTTCGCCTAATCTCCCGCCATGCTGAAGCCAGCGGATTTGTTCGATCTCACGCAGACGGAGCATGCCGCCATTTTCTCAGGTTGCGAGTACCCCTGGGAGGCCCTGAGACAACTCGCGGCTTACCTAGCCGCGAATTTACGGCCCGCCCTGCACAACCGTTGCGAAGGGGTCGCCTACATCGGTGAGCGCGTGTTCGTCGGGCAAGGTACCCTGGTGGAAGACGGCGCGATGATTAAGGGACCTGCCATCATCGGCCGCAACTGCCAGATTCGCCACAATGCCTACATTCGCGAATGCGTGATCATCGGCGATGACTGTGTCGTCGGCAATTCGTGCGAGGTGAAGAACTCGCTCTTGTTCAACCACGCCGTCGCGGCTCATTTCAACTATGTTGGCGATTCCATTCTCGGCCACAAAGCGCACGTCGGCGCCGGGACCAAGATTTCCAATTTCAAACTGGCTGGTGGCAACGTCGCGGTGGAAATTGAGGGCCGGCGCTTGGATACGGGTCTGCGAAAGTTCGGTGCGTTGCTCGGCGACCATACCCAGATCGGCTGCAACGCAGTGTTGAATCCCGGCAGCATCATCGGCCGCCGCTCGGTGCTTTATCCAAACGTCAATTGGCGCGGCATATTGCAGGCGGATATGATAGTGAAGAACAAAGGAGGGCAGGAAATTGTCGCGCGCCGGGCGGATTGAGAGCTTGAGATGTTTGGGCCTTTGACGAATGGAGAAGATGATTAGCGCCGTTGAATCCCAACCTGCAGGGACCGGACTCGACCTGGTCAAACAGGTTGAGGAGATTTTTTCGCCGACCGGTGTTTTCTCGCGCTCTCCGAACTTTGAGTTCCGGCCACAGCAACAACAAATGGCCATCGCGGTCGCGCGGGCGTTGGAGCGGGGGGAGCATCTGGCAGTCGAGGCCGGCACCGGTGTGGGCAAGAGCCTGGCTTACCTGGTGCCGGCGATCTTGTATGGGGTGGCCAACAAGAAAAAGGCGGTCGTCTGCACCCACACCATCAATTTGCAGGAACAACTCATGCAGAAAGACCTGCCTATGCTCGAACGAATACTGCCGGTGAAATTCACTTTCACGATGCTGAAGGGCCGCGCCAATTATCTTTGCACGCGCCGCCTCCACAAAGTCATGCAGCAGGCCGGCAACTTGTTTACTTCTTCGGAAACCGAAGAACTCCAGCGGATTCACGAATGGTCCAAGAAAACCACCGACGGCAGCCTGTCGGACTTTGACGTGGAACCCGACGCGAAGGTCTGGGCGCAGGTATGCTCGGAGCGCGGGCTGTGCGCGCCCAAACTCTGCGGCTACCCATCGGAATTCGGGAAGCAGTACGGCATTTGTTTTTTCCAGCGCGTCCGCAACCGCTTCCTCTCCTCCGACGTGCTGGTGTTGAATCATACGCTTTTCTTCACCCTGCTCGGGGGGTTGGAAGAGGAAGTCGAAGGCGGCGTTCTGTTCCGGAATGATTTCGTGATCTTCGATGAAGCCCACACCATGGAAACTGTCGCCTCCAAACATGTCGGCCTGCGGGTTTCCAGCGGGCAAGTGCGCTACGCCCTGCAGCGGCTTTGGAATCCGCGCACCCAAAAGGGCCTGCTGGCCACCTTGCATAAAGGCAGCGCGATGAAACTGGCAAGTGAGTCGTTGAAAGAAGCCGAGGAATTCTTCGCCAACGTCGAAGCTGCCTGCGATGCTCTCCAGGCGAAAACCAAACGCGCCTTCAGCACTGACCAAGCCGACGGCCAGCACAGACGCGCCTGGACCGAGCTGCGCATCCGTCAACCCGATTTAGTACAGGATACCGTCACGCTGCCGATCCAGCGGCTTCGCGAAGCCATCAGCGCGCTCATTAAAATGAGTGAGGACAAAGACACCGGCCAGGAGCTGGCGGAGTGCAATCGCCGGCTGGCTGATCTGCGCGAAGAAGTGGCGATGTTCCTCAGTCAAAGCCAGGACGGCCATGTCTATTGGGTGGAGCGGACCGGCAAGACGCAAAAGAACCTCTCGCTCAACGCGGCGCCCATTGAGGTGGCAGAATACTTGCGTCGGTGGCTCTTCCGCCCCGACACCTCCGTCGTGATGACCAGCGCCACACTGGCGACCAAGGCAGAGCAGGCGCCTGGCTGGAGGTCGGAGGGCAGCGGTCAGAGGTCGGAGGGCAGAGGCCAGAAGCCGACCTCCGACCTCCGGTCTCTGCCCTCCGACCTGGGCGGCACGCCTGCCCTGCTTTACTTCGCCAAACGCATCGGCGCCGAATCGGCCACCATGCTCCAGGTCGGCACGCCCTTCGATTACCAGCGGCAGATGAAGCTCTTCGTGGTCCGCAAGATGCCCGACCCGCGCGAGGTGCATTGGATCGAGCACTTCGTGAAAATCACTCACGGCAAGGCCTTCGTGCTGTTCACCAACTCCAGGCTGATGCAGGAAATGGGCGAACGGATGCAACCGTTCTTCGACAAAATGGGCATCGCTTGTCTGGTGCAAGGCACCGGCACGCCACGCTCCCTCATGCTCGAAAAATTCAAGGACGACTTGGACTCCGTCCTCTTCGGCGCAGACAGTTTTTGGCAAGGCGTGGATGTGCCTGGCCAAGCGCTGTCGAATGTGATCATCACGCGGCTGCCCTTCGCCGTGCCGGACCATCCGCTGATTGAAGCGCGGATTGAAGCTATAGAAGCGCGCGGCGGCGATTCATTTCGCGAGTTCTCGTTGCCCGAAGCCATTCTTAAATTCCGCCAGGGCGTTGGCCGGCTGATTCGCAGCAAGACCGACACCGGCATCATCGTCGCGTTGGACAACCGCATTCTCACAAAACGCTATGGCCAGGCGTTCATTGATGCGCTGCCGAAGTGTCCAGTGGAAGTGGTCTGAGCCATGTGGGTCAGGTCCAGCCTGACAGTTGCGGCGGCTTCCAGCCGCGCTGAATCGGTCAAATCGGTTAATTAAGTCAACTGAGTGAACAATCCCTTGCGCAACATCCGGCACATCGCGCTGGACATGGACGGCACCATCTATAGCGGCGGCACGCTCTTCGAGGCCACAGGGCCTTTTCTGGCGCTGCTGGGCGAACTGGGCATCGGCTACACTTTTCTGACGAATAACTCTTCGAAGAGTCTGAAGGACTACCTGGTCCACTTGCGCAACTTCGGCATCGAGGCGACGGAAGACCAGCTTTATACCTCCACCCAGGCGACGCTTGAGTACCTCAGGGAAGAGCTGCCTGCGGTTCGGCGATTATTCGTGCTGGGCACAACGAGTCTGCGGCAGGAGATGGCGGCGGCGGGTTTCGAACTGACCAAAGACGATCCAACGGATGAGCCGGAGGTGGTGGTCGTGGGCTTCGACACCACCTTGACCTTCTCGCGCCTGTGTCGGGCCGCCTACTGGATCAAGCAAGGCAAGCTGTTCATCGCCACGCATCCCGATCGGACTTGTCCAACCGACCAACCCACCGTGCTGGTCGATTGCGGATCCATCTGCGCCGCGCTGGCACAGGCGACTGGCCGCATACCCCAGGCGGTGCTCGGGAAACCGGATCCGCGCATGATTCGCGGAATCGCGAGGCGACATTCGCTCTCGCCGGAGCATGTGGCGATGGTGGGAGACCGGTTGTACACTGACCTGGCCATGGCGAGGCGCGCAGGAGTGTTCGGGGTACTGGTGCTCACCGGCGAGACTACGGCAACTGCGGCGGCGCGCCATTCGCCACCGCCGGATTTGGTCGTCGCCAGCCTGGCTGAGTTTGGCGCGCAGTTGCGCGCCGCTCGACGCGAGGCCATCGCCTCATGAATGGGACTGGGCGGGCGCAGACGATTCAATCCCTGCTGGAAGGACCGCTGGACGTGCTGGTCATCGGAGGTGGCATAGTCGGAGCAGGCATCGCGCGGGATGCCGCCATGCGTGGACTGCGCGTTGGTTTGGTCGAGCGGCATGACTTTGCCTTTGGCGCCAGCAGCCGCTCCAGCCGCTTGCTCCACGGCGGCGTGCGCTATCTGGCCCAGGGGCGGCTGGGCCTGGTGCGGCAGGCGAGCGTCGAGAAAAGAATCTTGCATCACATTGCTCGGCATCTGGCCGAACCGCTGGCATTTGTGTTTCCGGCTTATCGTGGCACAGACTGGCCACTCTGGCAGTTGCGCATCGGCGTCACGATTTATGACTTGCTCTGCGGCGGTCGAAATTTCGGCAAGTCCAGTTCGATGACTTTCGAGCAGGTCGTCAACAGGGTGCCCGGGCTGGAAAAGAAGCAATTGACCGGAGCAATGCGCTACTTCGATGGGTTGACCAATGACGCGCGGCTGGTGCTCGACACCTTGCGCTCGGCGGCACGCCACGGGGCCACAGTGATGAATTATCTGAAATTCAAAAACGCCAGCCATGCAACCGACGGACCCGGGTGGGTTTGTGAATTGGAAGATCAGTTGAACCTGGCGGTTCACCAAGCCCGCGCCAATGCTGTGATCAACGCAACTGGCCCCTGGGCGGATGGTTTGCCACACAGCAACGTGAAACTGCGGCTGACCAAGGGCATCCATCTGGTCACGGAGCGCAAGCGTCTGCCTCTGCCGGAGGCAATGGTCATCACTCAGGGCAAACGCATTCTCTTCGTCATCCCTTGGGGCGAACGGCTGATCATCGGAACGACGGACACAGACTACCAAGGCTCCCTTGACGACGTGCGGGCTCAACCGGAAGACATAGCCTATCTGTTGCGCGCGCTGGCCGAATTCTTCCCGTCTGCCGCCCTGTCGGAGGCCGACATCATCGCTACCTGGGCGGGGTTGCGTCCGTTGCTTGCCGACGGGGTTGGGGCTGGGGGGCCATCGGACATTTCGCGAGCACATCAGATTCGAACTCCTGAACCCGGCTGGTGGGACGTGGCGGGTGGCAAACTGACGACCTACCGGCTGATGGCGGAGCAGGCGGTCAACGAAATAGTTGGATGGTTAAATAAGGTAAATGAGTTAAATGGGGAAATGGCGCCATGTCGAACCGCCGAGGAACCGTTGTTGGCGCCGGCTGACACGGAGGGTGTGAGTGGCATTTTGCCGCCTAAGTTTATCCGCGCTACAGTGGAACACTATTGCGCCAACGAATGGGCGGTGCATCTGGATGACGTAATGGTGCGCCGCAGCAACTGGCATTACTATTTCAGAGAAGCTCCACTCATGGCTCAGCAGGTGGTGCAGTGGATGGGCGAGAGTTTGGGGTGGTCTGCCGAGAGGCGCGCGCTGGAGTTGGAACGTTACGAACGGGTGTAAGCCAGCGCAACCTCATTTCAGAGATCAGCTATGTCCTCTCGCAATATTCAGCTTCCTCGACATTTGCCTTGGGCAGGTGGTGCTCTCATTGACACCCAACTTCAGTTGACTGGATGCGGCCTACCGTTCCGTTCCAACCGTTTCAACGGTTTCCTCCAGCCACCCCAGGCAACTCACCAACCGGTCAGGGTCAGGGACTGAGGAAAGACCGCGAAGTGTCCGAACCCTCATTCTGGGTTTGCGCCGTCTGCTTGGATTGGGCACACTTTGCGCATGGGTAAAGTCGTCGTGAAAATCAAGCTGACCAACTATTTCGAGTTGGAGTTGAAGCGGCGAAAGCTCCGCAAAGACAAGCCGCGCAGCGTGGAAACGGAAGCGCTGGTGGACACCGGCGCGACCCGGCTCTATCTACAATCCAACCTCATCAAGGCGCTGGGCCTGCGCAAGGAAAGCGAAGTGCAATCCAAGACCACGAATGGCGTGCGTCGCCGCGCGGTCTTCGAGCCGGTGCGTTTGGAACTCATGGGCCGAAACGGGGTATTCCAGGTGGTGGAAATGGACGACGATGTGCCGAATCTCCTCGGCCAGGTTCCGCTGGAATATCTCGACTTCGTGGTGGACCCGCGAGGCAAAAAACTCATCCCTAATCCGGAACACGGGAACAAGCAGATGAGCGAGGAGTATTGAATCACTGTGGACGCCCAAACCACCCAAAACTGGACCGCCTACAAGAGCGGCGCGCGCAGCGGCCCCACCAACCCCAGAATTTTCGAACAGGAGCAAACGGAGATAGCGGAGAAAGAAATCTCTGTTCCCTCTGTTTCCTCCTGTTCAAACTCGGGGCAGGACCGCCTGGAAATCCTGGTGGACCGCGGCACCGGCACGTTCAGCCTCCTGGCTTGCCGCGCCGGAGTCGGATGCAGGCGGGAGCAGGACGAAGCCAGGCCGATTACCTCGACACCGCGCGCGGCCTGCCCCGAAAGCTTTCGGGGCTGCCCGCCCCCGGCGCCAGCGCCGTTTGGAAATACAAAGCCATCCATCGTCTCGAGGACGAACAAGTCGGCCAATGGAGCAACGAAGCCCGCATTAGTGTGATGGAGTGAACCTCGGCAAGCCGCGAGAATCTAGCTTTGACCCGATATGGCGAAGAAATCTGACTCAAGCCACGTGTCTCCGAATGCAACTCGAAGGGGAGCACACACCTCCTACAGAAAAAAGGCACCGCCGCCGCAAAACGGCCACGCGTCAAGCGACTTACGATCCGCGCCCGCGTCTTCTTCGGCCTTCATTCTCCGGGAGGACGGCACTATCGAAGCGGATGAGGACACGCAAGCCGGTGATCAGACAAGACCCACAGCGCCATCACCGCCGCATCTTGTTTATCGCAACGAGGCGCGCGGGATCTGGCTCTACCACGGCAACTCGCTCGAACTCCTCGACGCCATCGCTAACAAGTATCCCGATGGTCGTTTCGAAATGATCTTTGCGGACCCACCATACTTCCTTTCCAACGGCGGGATCACCTGTCACGCCGGGCGCATGGTTAAGGTTGACAAGGGAGACTGGGATAAGTCACGCGGGCCGGAACTTAACCACGAGTTCAACATGGAGTGGCTGCGCCGCTGTCAGCGCGTACTCAAGCCGAACGGAAGCATTTGGGTCAGCGGCACACACCACGTGATCTTCTCCATAGGCTACGCCATGCAGCAGCTCAGCTTCAAAATTCTTAATGATATCGCCTGGGAAAAACCCAATCCGCCACCGAACCTAAGTTGCCGCTATTTCACCCACTCCACGGAGACAATTCTCTGGGCGGCGAAGAACGAAAAGAGCAGACACACTTTCAATTATCAGATCATGCGAGAGGCCAATGGCGGGAAGCAAATGAAAACCGTCTGGGAAATGGCCGCGCCGAGGAATGGCGAGAAGGCTTTCGGCAAACACCCGACGCAGAAGCCCGTAGCGCTCGTTGAACGCTGCCTGCTCGCTTCGACAAATGAGGGCGACCTAGTTCTCGACCCATTTCTCGGGAACGGAACCACCGTGGTTGCATGCGCCAGCCTCAGCCGTAGGTGTGTGGGCGTCGAACTGGAAAGCAACTACGTCGAAATCGCTGCGAAACGAGTCGAAGCGGTGTCCCGCGAACCAAGCGATTTATTCGCCCTACCTGCCCCAAGATAGGAATCCTATGGAGCGAGACGAGGCAGTGAGAAGGCTGAGAGCGTTGGAAGGCCAGGACCTCAGGCAATTGGCTGCCCTTCACGCCGTCACTGTCTGGAAGGGTGACAAGAAAAACAAAGGGTGGGCTGGTCACACAATCGAAAGATACCTCGGCCTGCCAATCAACTCCTCACAATCGCCCAACTTCGGATCGTGGGAACTGAAGCTTGTTCCGCTGAAGAAGCTCTCAGGTGGTGAAATCGTCGTGAAGGAGACCATGGCAATCACAATGATTGATGCCGTCAACGTTCTCGATAAGCCATTCGAGGAAAGTCATCTCCTGGCGAAGCTCCAGAAAGCCGTCGTGTGCTCGCGCTTGTTTGAGTCGCAGCAGGAAAGTCACTCCCTCTTGGTCAGAGTGGCGACGTTTGACCTGGGTAATGAAGAAATCTACAACCATGTTCGGGCCGACTACGAGGAGGTCAGACAAACAATACGCACACAAGGTTTTCAAGCTTTGACGGGCGCGATGGGCGTGCTGGTTCAACCTCGCACCAAGGGCGCGGGCCATGGTAGCACCAGTCGGGCCTTTTACGCTCGCGTCGGATTCGTCGCAAAAATCCCCGGCATTTAGCGCACGTCACACGAGCGGGCCCGGCCCTGTCGTCGCCGCGAGCCGCGCGCGAGAATTGAGGAGCGAGAGCATCCGTCCGCGCCGCCGATGGCATTGCTGTCCGAATAATCCTCCGCCAGGCCGGGCGCTCGTGGGCCTGAGAGCGCGCTGGAACCGCGGCGTGAAAGTCCCTGACCTGAGGGCTGCACCTGGGCTAAATGCTTTTCTGAGGCGGATTGAACTGATAGGAGTTCAACATGATCCTCGAACGCAAGGTTCCCTCCGCCTCTCGCCGGCCTCGGCTTTGCAGGCCCGGCCCGTTCACGGAGAAGGCGCGGGAAGCCATGCTTTCGTTCCTGCTACTCCTAGGTGGGCAGTGGATTCCAGAGCCTCGTGAAGCCGAAGCCCGTGAAGTGGCTATCGTTGCGAGTAGCGAACTCGGTCACGCCATGATGCCGCAAAGTGAGGGCCAGCCGGGCGTCGAAGACGATGCGTCTTCCGATGTTCGGCTGGGCGGCCAAACGCCACAATTCGTCCATTACGCTGGAGGTCTCCCCCGGATAGTCAATCAGCACCCACGCCGGATGCTGGCGGAAGGGTCTGAATGAGGGCGACGGCGTCAGCCGGGTCGAGCGGTTTGTTCAAGACGGCGGGATTGCGGAGCAGGACGTATAGCTCGACGAGAACCAATTCGCAGATTGCGACCGCCCCGGAAGCCGCGGGCAGCGAGGCGAAGAAGGCTCGGGCGCCACTGTATTCGGCACAGTCCTGATTCAGCGAGTAGAGAAGCAGGTTGGTGTCGAACGAAATCATTCTGCCTCAATCGGCTGCTTCGTTGGCAAGCAGGCGCCAGTCCCCAACCGGCGCGCGAAAAGCCCCGAGGGGGCGGCCTTCGGGGAATCGCCAGTCGCCGTTGGGTTTGCGCTGAGGCTTGGCTTGTCGCTGGACGATCTGTTCAGCGGCCTGTCTGAGGAATTCGGGCACTGTCAAATCCAACTTCGCGGCCAGCCGCTCGATTTGCTGGTAAATCGCATCGGGCAGTTGCAGTCCGGTTCTTTTCATGGGACAGCTTACCTCATGCTGTGGGTTTTGTGCAAGACCCCGAGCATTGCTGGACATAATATCCTGGCTCGACTTGTCTTTGTCAATGTCGGCCACTGAATCGAAGGGTAATTGTCTCCTGTCGAGTGAAACACTGCTACACACAAACGCCTACCATACCTCCACCGGCCCTTTGGGCACCGGGATCCGCTCGCGCTGGGCAACGGCGGGTTCTTGCATGAATGAAGCCACCAGCGGCGGCGGTTGGAAGTGCGGTTTCAGCGCGCCGTTACGAATCGAAGCTCTGGCACGACAAGCATTATCCAAAAACTCAGCTTCGCACGATTGAGGGCTTGTTGAGCGGCAGCGAGCGTGTCAATGCGCGGCCCGCAGGTCAATCCCTTTGGGTCACGCTCCCGGGTCCCGTCTCCGCATCCCACATATGGCGATTGACGATCGCAGCGGGTTTGCGATTGGACGTATTGGGCAGCGCCTGGCAATGGAGAAGGCCCTGCAGCATAGAAAGGAATTGCCTCATTTGTTCAAAGGCGCCATATTCCTGCCATGAGCACGCGCGAGCTGATCGAAAAAGAAGTAGCCGAGTTGCCCGAGCCTTTGCAACGCGAGGTCTATGATTTCGCGCGCTTTCTCAAGCTAAAATCGGACGAAGACCGATTCAATGGCCTGCTTTTGAGCGAATCTGCGCTCGCCAAGGATTGGAACACACCTGAGGAGGATGCCGCATGGGCAAGCCTCTAGCCGGCGAAGTCGTCGTGCTGCCATTCCCGCAAACCAATCTCCAAGCTGGCAAACGCCGCCCAGCTCTGGTTGTGGCCGAGTTGACCGGCGACGACGTCATTCTGTGTCAGATCACCCGCCAGGCACGCTCCGATAATTAATCCGTCGCGTTAATTCACGCCGATCTTGAACGCGGTCGTTTGGCCGAGGACAGTTTCATCCGCCCCAATCGTCTTTTCACGGTCGAGCACTCGGTCCTTCTTTACGCAACGGGAAAGGTAAAGCGTTCGAAACTGGAGGAGGCAAGGGCAAAGATTCGCGAGCTGTTCGCGTGATCAAATCGCTCGGTGCGAATCAAAATCAGTTCCAGCCTGTTCCTCCGTCAGGATGAGATTCTTTTCACGCGCCCAAACCATCAAGCTGCCTGCTTGGCGGTCAATCTCTTGCGAATCTCCGCCGAGGCCTTCAAATGGGCCGCCACTTCTTTCAAGGTGGGCGGCGGCATCCGCCGCATATTCTCCATACGCCGGACCAGCCAATCCGGAGCTGGGATTACTTTTTGGTTCCGGAGCACTTTCTTGGGCGGCGTCTTCATTAGCATTGCTGGACATAATATCCTGGCTCGACTTGTCTTTGTCAGTGTCGGCCACTGAATCGAAGGGTAATGGTCTCCTGTCGAGTGAAACTCAGAGACACACAGGAGGCCCGTCCTACCATACCTCCACCGGCCCTTTGGGCACGGGGATCCGCTCGCGCTGGGCAACGGCGGGTTCTTGCATGAATGAAGCCACTAGTGGCGGCGGTTGGAAGCGCGGTTTCAGCGCGCCGGTTTCGTCGAGGAATTGCCGGCGCCAGCGCAGATAATTTTCAAGCACGTCGTGGAACTCCGCTTTGGAGCAAATCTGCACGACTCGTTTGTTAAATTCGTTGGCGGGCCCGAATCGTCTAGCATACCATGGCCCGACTTTGCGGAACATGCGGCAGCCGTGTTCTTCACCGAACACCTCAACCATTAAATCCAAGTGGCGGCACATCACCCGCACCCGCTCTTCAAAAGTTGGCTCGGGCAGAAGCTCGCCGGTTTTGAAGTAATTCAATGTGTGCTGGAAAATCCAGGGATTATAGAAAGCGCCGCGGCCGATGCTCACGCCGGCGCAGCCGGTCTGCTCGAGCATAAGTTTGGCAGCCTGCGGCGTGGTGACGTCGCCGTTGCCGATGACCGGAATTGCGTTCACCGCGTTTGCGACCGCGCGAATGCCGCCCAGGTTGATCGTCCCGGAAAAACCCTGCTCTCGCGTCCGACCGTGAACGAAGATAGCTGCCACGCCAACGTCTTGCAGCGCGCGGGCGAGGTCCGGCGCGGTGATGTTTTGTTCGTCCCAACCGAGGCGCATCTTTGCGGTGACGGGAATCTTCACGGCGTCCACCATGCTTCTGACGAGAGCGGCGGTCTTGTCCAGTTCGGTCATCATTGCCGAACCGCCGCCCACACGGCAGACCTTGCGGACGGGGCAGCCCATGTTGATATCCACAGAAGCCATGCCGACGGATTCGAGGTACACCGCCGCGTCGCGCATCTCTTCCTGCACCGAGCCGAACAATTGCACAGCCAGCGGCCGATCGGCAGCCGAAGTCTCGATGAGCTTGAGCGCCTTGGGGTTCTTTTCGAGCAGCGACCGGGCGTTGACGAGGTCGGTCGTGGCCAGGCCCAGCCCGCCGACTTCACGCACGGTCAGGCGGAAAGGCAGGTTCGTGTATCCCGCCAAAGGCGAGAGAAACAAGTTGGACTCCAATGTGAGCGAGCCGAGCCGCATCCTGTCATGATAGCAGAGACGGTTTGGGACGGCCATTTGAATTCGATCCAGGATCCAAGGAACTGCCCCCTTCCTTGCTCTTGATCTGCAAGAGTTCGAGCGATAAAGTTTTACTTGCGAGTTACGAACCAACTATCTCCGATTCCGGTATGAATGCCGCAGGCGAACCACCAGAGCCCTACGTTCTGCGTCCCGGCGAAGGCGCCGCAGGGTTCGATGCCAGCGTGAAGGCTTCGAAGCGCTCTACCGGTGGCGCTTTCACGATGATCGAATCGCATACGGCCGGCGGCGCTCCATGGCATGTGCACAGTCGTGAAGACGAGTATTTGTATATTGTAAGCGGCGCTCTGAAGGTCTGGTGCGGAAAAGAGGTATTCCATGCCGAGGAGGGTTCATTTGTATTTCTTCCACGCGGGATCGCACATGCGTGGGACGTCGCTTCCGAAGGGAAAGCGACTGTTCTGATGATGACGGTGCCGGGCATGCTCGAGGAGTTTCTCCGTGAGTTTCATGCCGCATCGGGACAGCAAGCCAGGGATCGCGTCGCAGAGAATTACGGCATACGATTTCTTCGAGTCGCGCCTTAGTCATGCGAAGGCTGAGCCCCAAACAACCGGCTTCAGGGCAGAGCTACAGATAAGTGCAGCAAATGTCTCTCCTCTGTCGTCTTGCTTGCGTCGTAGCTCGGGTGTTGGCGCTGGTTCTTTCGTTACAGTTGACGATTCTGGCTCTGCGCGCTCAGCTTCGTGACGGCGGCATTGATCCCTGGAACCTCGGCAAGGGGGAATGGATCTATTCCGTGACGGATGCCACAAACCGGCTCGGTGGCCACGTGAACAGC
>WNGQ01011699.1_pt1 | contig 13655 bp, 14 predicted proteins | sample 5407661 | NCBI WGS metagenome assembly WNGQ01 (sample SAMN13153382, study PRJNA577476) | soil metagenome | isolation source: 60 cm soil or saprolite under Garry oak tree replicate 2 | place: USA:California | collected 2016-06-15
AACGCGGCCGAATAATGTTTGCCAGCAGATACTCGGCTTGCTTGAAGTCACGTCCTCCACGAGCGTACAGATCGAGATACACCTGGATGGGAGAAGATAGCGGAGCTTGACTTACACGCCCGGAGTACATGAAGACGCCGTCGTCATAGGGATAGGTGAAGCGCAATTTCGGTCCGGCATTCGGTTCGCTTTTCAATTCTCGGAGCTGTCGGTCGCCCGCGCCGGCAAGTAAGAAGAAGATCTCCACCTGATCGATGTCGACAAACGGACATCGGAAGCAGCCATGGCTCCGCTGAAGACGTACGGCGTTGTGATCATCGACTTCAATCCTGGATTGATGTCTTCCAATGTGCGACCGAAAGGATTATTGGTTTGAAATGAACTTCTCAGCCGCCAGCGGTAGCGTTTGCGATATTTTTCCGCCCATTGCTCTAGGAGGCGCCGTGGCTCCGGCACTACCAACGGACATCCCGCGACGACGAATCCTGAGCTGTGCGACAAACAGGGACTCCAGCCCACGGTCTTCTACCGCTGGCAGAAGGAGTTCTTCGAGGACGGCGCGGCTGCCTTTCAGCCGAAAGCGCGGCCCAACCATTCCGCAGAGCAGGAGCGGATCGCCCATGCGGAGAAGAAGATCCAGACCAAAGATGAGGCGAAACTGATGGCGGAGCACGTCGCACTAAAAAAACGCTGGGGGGAACTCTGACCGGGGTCTGGGTTCCGCACGATACGCGGGATCAGATCGTGGATTTCGTCCGGCGCTGGTCGGAGAAGACCGAAATCGCCGCCGGGCGGTTCCGGGTGTACTTTTGACCTCTCACTTTCTCAGCTCACTCATACCGCAGCGCTTCCACCGGGTCCAGCTTCGAGGCCCGCAATGCTGGAACCATCCCGCTAAGGACGCCGACCATCAAGAGCACAATGCTCGACAACATCACGGTCAGCATCGAAATCCGCAGGTGAATGTCGGCCTGCCCCGAATCGTCCTCAAACAGAGGTCCCATCAACGGCAGCGTGCCTACAGCAGCTGCAATCGCATACGAAAGTGCCACGCCGATGGCCCCGCCCGCCATCATGATCAACAGGGTCTCGGCCAGAAACTGCAGCTTGATGTGTCGTTTCCTCGCGCCCAGTGCACGGCGCAGTCCGATCTCGCGAATCCTCTCGTCCACCGACACCAGCATGATATTCATCACGCCCACGCCGCCGATCCCTAGAGTCAGGGTCCCAATAAAGGTCAGCAGGACCTGCAACCCGATCGTCAACGCATCAATCACCGGACGAAACTCATCCCGCCCAAACATCTGGAAGGCTTTCGGATCGGTCGGCGAAAATTGCTGTCTGGTTGCCACCGCCGCCAAAACCTGCGCCATGGCTTTCTTCTCGAACTGGGGTGCGATTGGCTCAAACACCATCACTGCGGCGTATCGCGTGTTCCACAAATCACCCGCCGCCGAGTAAGGAATCCATGACGACTCGTCATCGCTGCTGAAGTAATTGCTGAGTTGGATCTTGCGCGCCATCACTCCGACCACAGTGAAGCGCACCCCGCTCACAAGCACCGTTTCTCCCACTGCTGGACGCCCGCTGAAGAGTTGTTCCTTGAGACGGCCACCCAGAAAGATCACGCGCCGCCGCTCCAGTTCGTCCTCAGAATTAATCCAGCGTCCTTCCGAAGGCACTTCGTTCCGCATCTCACCGTACTCAGGGCAAACTCCGCGCACCGGTGCCGTTCCCACCATGCGGTCACCATAGACAATCCCGGGCCGCCTGACGGTTTCCAAACACGCATGCTTCACCAGCGGAGCTGTCTGCTTCACCATCTCCAGGTCAGCTTGCTCGAGAAGAACTTTCTTGCCCGCGCGCTGCCCACCCGGCTGCTCGCTGGTCTGCTGCGGCCAGCAGATCACCACACTTTTGCCAAAGGCATCAAACCCGTGCACCAGAACGCTGCGGAAGCTGCTTCCGTAGGCGATCAGCAGGGTGACGGTGGCAATCCCCCAAACAATCCCCAGCATGGTCAGCAGACTGCGCGTAAGGTTCCGCTTCAGCGCGATCCAAGCCTCGAGAATGATCTCAATTAACATTCGTTGAAAATCTATGAACCACCAAAGACACGAAGTTTCACTAAGTGACAGAGTCAGGTTTTCTTGGTGATCGTTCGTGCCGTTCGTGGTAAACATTCCTATCCCCCGGCCTCATACCTCAACGCCTCAATAGGATCGACGGAAGCCGCCATCAGCGCCGGGTACAGCGCCGCGCCCACGGCAACCGTCCCCAACAAGCCGGTCGCCACCAACCCTGAAGTCCAACTGGGCAGCAGACCAGCAAAGAAGTCGGGCATCGGCAACAGATTCACCAGCGCGCAAAAGCCGAATGCCACTCCCAGCCCAATCACTCCGCTGAGAGAAGCGATAATCAAGGCCTCGAGAAAGAATTGCCGCAAAATGGTTCCCGACGGAGCCCCGATCGCTTTGCGCACGCCAATCTCCCGCGTCCGTTCGCGTACCGCCACCATCATTACATTCATCACGCCAATGCCACCCAGCAGCAGCGTCACAATCCCCACCGCTCCCAGGAAATACTTCATTCCGTCCGTCATCGTCTTGAACGCCTGCGCCTCCTGCACCGTATCCCAGATGGGGCAAGCTTCCTTGTCCGCAGGCTCGTAGCGATGCATTCGCGCCAGCGCTACGCGCACTTCGTGCTTGCAAGCTTCATGCTGCTCGACAGATTTCGGCGTTACCAGCAATTGATCAAAAGTGCTCGATGTTCCGGGCGGTTTGTCGGGAAAATCACGCCGCATGGCGGAGAACGGAACAAAAACCTTGTTCACGTCCCAACCGTCGTAGCTCGAATCCTGTTTCTTCTTAGCCATCACGCCAATCACGGTGTAGGGAAAGGCGTTCAAGTAAACCGTATCGCCCACGGGATTGCGCCCTTGAAATAATTGTTTGGCCGCGTCCGATCCCAAAAACGCCACACGCCTTTCCTCGCGCATATCATCCCAGTCGTAGAAGCGTCCCTGGCCCACGTCGAGACTCCGGATGTATCCGAACTGTGGATACGACCCGGTCACGGTGAACGCTGCATTGTTGAAATTGCTGTGCGTGCGCACAGTATCCTGCTCTAACTCCGGAATCGCGTATTCGCAGTCTGGAGACTCAGACTGCACGACCGGGACGTCCTCAGCCTCCCAGTGCACCACTCGTCCCGCATGCGTCCCACCGGCCTGCAGGCTGGTGCGGCCGTGGAAAACGATCATCACGTCCTTGCCCAGATTCCTGGCCTGATCCTCCTGGCCCTTGCGTAGCCCCTCTCCCGCCGCCACCATCAGCACAATCGACACGATTCCCCAGGCGATGCCAAACATGGTCAGAAATGCCCTCAGCTTGTGTGCCCACAATGTCCGCAGGACGTCGAAAATGAGATCGCTCAAAGACACAGCGCTACCAGCAGTTGGACGCGGTCCAGCCGGGAAGGTAAGCCTCTCCGCGGATTCCGTGCCAACCAATATTGGATACGGATTCCAGAGATATTTTGTTGCAGAAATGAAGCTAGAGGATCGCCGGCCAGCGCGAACCATCCAAGGGATGCCGCCTTGGCTGTTCAGCGACGGAAGCGAGGCTCGGTTATCGCGAGAGGGGATTCACCATCGTGAACAGCAGCGTGCCAAAGAGATCGAAGGCCCATCGTTAGTCCGCTCGAAACCAAATCTTTCATACAGGCGGATCGCCAAATTGAGAAATAGAGTAGTGCTAATGCCGACCTCATCATGTACTTGAGAAGGGTTTTTGTCAGAACGTATTCCTGCCCCGGTTCGCACGCATACGCAGCCTCAACACATCAGCGGCGGTGGTCTCCTTCGGTGGCTCCGGCGGTAGCTCTTCTAGGCGCGCGCGTATGGTTCGCTCCGACACTCTCAGCTTGCGGGCGATCTGAGGTTGCGTTAGACCAGGTGAATGCCGCGTCAGACGGCGCTTTCGCGAAGATAGCAAGTTCGATGAGGATACCTGCCACAGAAACACAATCGCGGCGGTTTCAACCAAGGTCACTAAAGACCGAACTCCGGCAAGCTACTGCAGCTTCTCGTACTCCGCCTTGGCTTGCTTCAGGATGGGGATGTCGGGGTCGGCGTCTATCCAGAGGGTGAGGAAATCCTGACAGGCAACACTTTGGATAAGGCCACCACCTCCCTATCCATGTCAGAAGCCTGTCGCCGCTGCCACGGTCGTGGGGTGCAGTCCGACAATCTGATCTATGTGCGTCATCTTCAACGCTTGTTCCACATGTCCGTTAGCCCCTGCCAGTCGCAACTCTCCTCCCGCCTTCTTCACTTGGCCGGCAGACATCACGATGATCCGAATTCCAGTGCTATCGATGTGCGTCACGCCGGTTAGGTCAAAGATAACCTTTTTCCGCTCCCCACTCACGAGGCTGTCGACGGCCTCTTCCAGTTGCTTGCCTTCCCTGCCGATCTTGATTCTTCCCGTTATTTCCAGGACAACAACGTCAAGGCGCAGGTGCGTGGTCTGAATCTCCAGCATAAGCCAAGTTCCTTTCCGATCTTCGAGCTGCTCTTAATGGAATCCGCTGAACATAACCCAAGAAATTTCACTGCAGCTTCGCGTACTCCTCCCGGGCCCGCTTCAGGATGGGGATGTCGGGGTCGGCATCTTTCCAGACGTTGAAGAAATCCTGATAGGTGCTTCGAGCCTTAGCCGTGTCGCTAGACAATGTGTAGGCCCGGCCAAGTTGCAGTTGGGCCAGCGCTCCCAGAGGCAGGTTGAGCACGATGCCGCGGTGATCGAGAATCTTCTGGAACTCACCGGCGGCCGCAGCGCCGTTGTGAGCCGTCAGGAACGCGAGGCCGCGCACGTAAACCGGGTATAAGCCGCTTATGGGCACTGGCCCACCCAGTTCGTACGGGGCGGGTGCTTCCAGATCAATCAGTGCCTGAGATGAGTTACCCCTGTTGAGTTCGATGGCTGCCTTGATCGTCGGCAGCCAGTAAATCTTCAGCATTGTGTTGGTAGCTTCGCTTTTTTCTAACTGCTCGACGATCGCCTTCGCTCGTGCCGTCTCGCCTGCTCGCGCTAGGGTCATGGCGGCCAGCACTTTTACGTCTCGTCCCGGAGCCCTAGCCAGGGCAGCACCCACCTGCTGTTTGGCGACGGCAGTATTGCCGAACTCAGCCTCCCGCAAGGCGGCGTTGGCTTGCCACAGCGCAGCCGTCTCCTTGGAATCGGCCCGTACCGCGGCGTCCACCGCACGGCGAGAGAAGTCGCGGGCTCGAGTCAATCTACCGTAATAGGCTTCAGTATCAGACTGGGTCGAGAGCATCGAGTCTTCTTCCCCGGGCCGGCCGGCTGCCCAGGCTGCTTGCCGCTCCATTTCAGCCGCATCACTGCGCAGAAATGCAAGGTCGTACCAGGTGACACGAATCACCAACCCATCGAGTTTGTTGGCTTGGGCCTGCTGCAGCACTGACCGCGCGTCGTCCAGACGGTTCAGGTTCATGTAAATGCCAGCAAGATTACCGAACCCCGTCAGACTGGGTTTTGGCCCAGAGTTCGTATGCTTCCGTGGCCTTTTCCACTTCACCGGTGACGTACTGATAGTAAAACGCGGAGATGCGGTACTTCTCGCGGTCACTCACGCGATCTCGGAGGTCATAGGCTCTCTTGGCATATCCGGCCGCCAGGCTTGCTTGCCCGAGGTTCGCGTACTCGACGCCCAGCCCGACATAGGCCATGGCGAAATTGGGGTCGAGTTCAATGGCGCGCTTCATGAACGGAATGGCCTCAGCATCGCCCTTCGTGCGCCCGGTGGTAATGCCCATGCTATAAGCTTTCAAAGCTTCCAGCGAAGGTGTGGTTGCCTCCACCGGGACATCGAACTTCTGGATGGTGGCCAGGGATTCACCAAGTTTTCCCCGCAGCGCAGAGGCCGCCGTGCTAAGCGCCTTCAACACGTCCTGCTTCGCGTCTGTTTGCTCCTGTTCAGTGGCCAGCGTATCTCCGCTGTTGCATCCGACGGTGTTCAGGCCAATCACGTACTGGCCTCCCAGGTTGGAAATCGACCCGAGGACGATCGCCTTGCTGCCCGTCCGAATACAAAGTTCCCGCGCCACATCGCGGGTGATCCGCTCTGTCGAGGGACGGCCCATCAAACGCAGCGTTTCTTCGACTCTGCGGTCGGAGAGAATATTGAGGAATGGTGATTGCCCGAGTTGTACCGACAACGCCTGCTTCAGTGCATCATCGAAGACGGTATCACCAGTCTTGTTGTCGAAATCCGCGAGCACCACGCTGTCTTTCTCGGTCAGCCGCTCTGTCTTCGTCGCCCCGGCTTCCGGCCGCGAGCGCAGGTAGAGGCCAGCGGCAACGAGTGCCGCGATGAAAACGATAGCCGTCGGAAGAAGCACTCTCCAAAGTTTGCTTCCCCCACTCGCCATGGCTGCCGGCGGCTGAGTGGCGTCCGACGAAGATGCCGCAACCATTGCTGGAGTCGAACCCGAAGACGGAATTGCCGGCGCCACTGCCGCCCGAGAACCACTATCCGACCCCACCGGCATCGCCGCGGAACTAGCCGCACCCGAACGTCCCGTGTCCGTTTCCCGTTTCAGCCGCTTCAAATCGGTCCGCATGTCGGCAGCGTGCTGGTAGCGCAGCTCTCGATCCTTCTCCAACGCTTTATTGATGATCTCTTCCAGCTTGGGCGGAAGGTCAGGATTCAGCCGTACTGGCGGAACCGGGTCACGATCCAGAATCTCGCGGAAGATGACCGCAGAACTCTCGCCGCGGAAAGGCAATGCGCCCGTCGCCATTTCGTACAGCACCGCACCGAAGGAGAACAAATCGCTGCGCGCATCCAGTTCTTTCGCCCGCGCCTGCTCCGGGGACATGTACGCCACCGTGCCGATGGCCGCGCCTGGGCTGGTCAGGTTCTCACCATCCAGCGTGCCCGAATTTGTGTTAAGGGCAGCCACCTGACCGGCCGAGCTTTTCGCCGCCGCAACCTTCGCCAACCCAAAGTCGAGAATCTTGGCGTGTCCGCGTTTAGTTACGAAAATATTCGCGGGCTTGATGTCGCGATGAATGATTCCTTCCGCGTGCGCCGCGTCCAGCGCGTCTGCGATCTCAATTCCGAGCAAAAGCAGCGTCTCCAGTTCAAGAGGGCGGTTGCCGATCAAGTGCTTCAGAGTCTGGCCATCCAAGAACTCCATGGCGATGAACGCCTGGCCGCTCTCCTCGCCGATGTCGTGAATCGTGCAGATGTTGGAATGGTTGAGAGCCGACGCGGCCTGCGCTTCACGTTGAAAACGGGAAAGAGCTTGGGTGTCTTTGGCGACTTCATCGGGCAGGAATTTCAGGGCGACAAATCGGTGCAACCGGGTGTCCTCGGCCTTGTAAACCACACCCATCCCTCCGCCGCCCAGTTTCTCGACGATGCGGTAGTGCGAAATGGTTTGGCCGATGAATTGGGATGGAGTGACCACTGAGCGGCAATAGTAGGTCGCGGCGGTTCACCAGTCAACGAGAACGTCCGAAGAGCAGGAAAGAGCGCGACATTAAAGCGACATACGGCGAAGATGTACCATTCACCGTCATGGAGGAGGGCCGCCAGCGAGTCATCGGAATCATGGCCGCAATTCTGCCAAGCCTGCACATGCGGACGGCTGACGATTTGTTTGGAGGTCCGCGAGGAAGCCCACGGACAGACAAGCTCATAGGAAAGGCCTGTTTCCAGGGGATTTCTTGGCGGAAGCGAGTGGGGGTCGAACCCACCGGTGACAGGATTGCCTGCCACCCACCGGTTTTGAAGATCACCTAGTGTGTTCTGACGGGTTAGGAAAATTCTCTACTCTACTTGATTCTTCAACCAGTTACCAGAAATGCGTTCTGATCCGTTTTGTTCAACTCTGACCCGTTCTGAACATGGAACTATCACGTTTTTATCACAGCAGTTCTTCGCCAAAACGACCACGACCAAGGTCAGTGAGGGATATAGCGATGTTGCAGTTATGATGCTTCCGCTGAGAAACGGGGAGCTATCAATGCGATCAATCGCCTCGATTCTTGCGTTCATTGCTATTCTTTCTGCGAAGCCAGCCCACACAAGTCGAGGTCCTTTTCGACAACGTGAGTCCCTGCGAAAACCGAAACCTGGGACCCACCACATCAAAGATACCGATCGAGGGCCACCATGGACTATAATGCGCTTTCCCCCGCCTAGTCTCCTAATCTGTGAGGACAAATGTTCATCAAAACGGTTTGGGCAGTGGTTCTGTTAGTACTTCTAGCCGTTTCACCAGCGGTTGCACAAACAAAGTCAAACGCTCCACAAACCAAGTCGATCACCATTGGCAACTTTGAATATCTAGGCTCTGCCATAAGAGCTAATAGTAACGGCACAACAGGAGTCGTGAGTTCATACAAGCTGAATCTTGATGCGTCAGCTGTGACGGTAGATCCGATCTCCTTCGGAAATGTGATTTTTGTAGTCAAAGGAAGCAGTCTCAGTTCGCAGCAGGGAGGCTTCCCAATAATCACTACGGGTCCCGGGTGCGGGCAATCTGGCATACCTCTTCCGGCTCCTCCATGTAGTTTGCTTGCTCTGGGAGGAGAAGAGGGATTTGTTCTTCCACCTTGCGCAACAATAGGAACTAACCAGACGTTGGTACAGAATTGCGTTTCCGTAGCATTGCAATTGGTTTCAACGACAGGAAAGAACTTCAGCTTCCAACTCCTTGATGGAGAAACGTTCTGCACGAATGGAATAACAAACATCTTCGTACTAGCGGGAAACAATCAGGCTGCACTTGATCCACAGTGCGATGTAAACAATTTTTGTAAGGGTGCATCCGTTCCTGTGGTTTTACGCGCTTTGCCAATACAGAATTGCAGCCTGAGGGCGGCATCCTAGCAGTCAAAACGGAGGAACGCTCCCGGCGCTGTTGTAATCGCATTATAAAAGGGCGCCCCTCTTGGAGTAGGTTGTGATTGTTGAACCAGGCCATTACAGGTTTTGAGCGCTGGTCAATGCATTATGAAAGAGCGCCCCTTTTCAGAAAGTCGAAGCTGGATGTGGCGCCGCCTCCGCTCCGCTGCGCTGTGCAGGGCTTCGGTCTGCTGCGGCGGGGGGTAACTGCGGTGGTATGTCCGGTGCGAAAGAACAGCAGGAGAGCATAGGCAAATCGGCTGGAGAATGGCATTTTACCTTTGCGGGGAAAGATTGACGTTGACACGAATGACCTTCCCCCCAAGGAGGCAACTCAAATGAGTCACGACGTCAAATATATCGGAATGGACGTGCACAAAGAAGCGATAGTGATCGCCGTGCTGGAAGCTGTGACATAGTGCTACACCTCGCTGGAGTCAGTAAATAAGCGGGTTTGCGAGTTATTGAGAACGATCAATGGAGAACGTCGCCCCTCGTGGACTCGCCGAATCTCTTTCTGCACGGCAGGAAGTTCCAGGTGCACGCGCTCGATCATCCATGGAGCGCATTTCACAACCTGTCGCGCCGGAAGAATCTTTTGCGCAATCATCCTGCGCACCACCATCAAGCTGACATTGAAGTGCAGCGCTGCCTGCGACATGGTTACCCAATTCCGTTGTTCCGCTGGCGGACATGCAGGAATGCCGTTGCTATGGCGCACATGTTGCAGACACTTTTCATTCCACGTGTTTTCGTTTCCTGTTCTGTACCCGAGACGGTTCAGGATACCCACGATGGCCGCGTCATCACACACCTGCGCGAGTTCGCGAACCAAGTCAATCAACCTCGCGCGAGTTGACAGTGACCGTGAGCAGGAATTTGTGAGATGTGCGCTCCTTAGCACCGCACAATGGGCACTCGATAGTCGCGAAGACATTCCACCTGCTCATGAAGTTCGCGCACGATTCATGGTTGTTGTGCGCGAGATGGTTGACAGCTTGCATTCGGATACTTGACTCAGAAAGTGCGGCCGGTGTACGCCCCGTGTGGCTGACGAATCATTGTCGCAATGCTCTAACGCGGTGGCGCGAGTTGTTTGGTCCAGCGCTCTCACCTTTCGTTTTTCCGAGTCCCCGCAACCCGGACGTTCACTTTGTGGACTACAAGACTGCTTGGCGAACAGCTGCCAAGAAAGCTGGGCTTGCTGACCGGCGCATTTATGATCTACGTTCAACATTCGCCAGTCGCGCTAATGTGTGCCACGCAACCGGGCTGACGGTCGCCCATCTGCGTGGTCATGCCAGCACTCAAATCCTGCCGACGTATGTCCGCCCCGTTGATGAAAATACGAGAGCGCTGATTGAGGCCATGGATGCCGCTCGAAAGAACCAGCGGGTCGGCTCAGGCTCCGTCAATTGACTCCTTTCACCCCGCCGCTATTTCGCTGGCCTGGAACTTGGTTCGCGAGAAATTTTTATCACGTTCTTATCACAGCAACCCAATTTTGACTTGGCGTCTCACTCTGAGACTCAATCGAGAGTCCAGCTAAACCATTGAAAACAAATGGCGGAAGCGAGTGGGAGTCGAACCCACCGACGACGGGTAGACCCGCCGTCCGCCGGTTTTGAAGACCGCGACGATCACCGGACCGCATGCGCTTCCGCGTGGCATTATCAATAAGTTACCTAATTACCTTTAGAGATTCGGGTCGTCGGCCAGCCCGCGTCCGCAGCCGAATCATAAAACAATATGGCAGGCACGAGGGGACTGACCGCGAAGACTGTCGTCAAACATTATTACGCGCGCCCGCTGCACGCGTCTCAGTGCGGACGGAAGCTTAAACTCGTGCAATGCGAAGACCTAGATTCCCGAGATGCGAATGCTCCAGTCGGAGCACGCCCTGGCTGTTGGTCCGCAAGCGCAGCATGTCTGCTAGAACTCCCGGCAACACAGCAGCGGGCGACGACGAAATATTCGGGCCAGTGAAACTAAGCTCGTAGATCGCGTCCGGCAGCAGGCCGGACGCGATGAGCGAATCGTTGGCCAAATCCGGCAACGACACTTCCCCTCCCTGAGCAGCAGAATCCGATGTACTGAATAAAACAAATGGGCCGGCCTCCGAGGCGGCACCCAGAAAATTGACCCCGTTGATCAACTCCGTGCGCTTCTTGCCCGTGGTACCGATGTTCCCTATCTCGAAAACGTGAAGGAAGAAATCTTCCTCGGCGGGAAGCGACGGCGACACTTCGATGCGCCACGCGCCGGTCACCACGTTTTTGCGGTTCGAAGGAGAGATTTTCGAGAAGTCGTCGCCCCAAAAAGTCTTCCACATGTGCTGAATCTTCGGGTCTTGCGGCAACGGGCCGCCCTCTTCCGGCTCAAGAGGCCAATTTTCGCCGGTTCCCCAAGGGCCGCCGTGGTCATCGCCTGGAGTGTAGAAATCATGGCCCGGACCGCCGCGGCGTGTGACCTCCCGCTCACGCGGCAGCAGAGAATGCACCAGCAATTCTCCCGAGCCTTCCCGGAAGCGGAAAGTTGAAGCGTTCTTGAATTCTTTCGCTTCCGGTGCGCCCTGCGCTGCGTCTTGGTCTACGCTCGGCTCGTTGACCCCATGCAGCAACCACGCCTTTTTGAAAGATGGGTGCGTGCTGACGACCCGATCGAAGACGAAGAGCAGATCCTGCGCAGGCGCATAGAGAACTTCGCGAGTAAATCTCTTCAGCTTTTCGTAGTGGTATTGGCCGGGCACATGATCCACTACGCGCATCGAGCCAAGATTCCACAGATCGCGAGTACGCTGGAAATCTTCGGAGCTGCGGATAGTGTTCCAGAAGCGGGAGGAGTCCATGCGCTGCCCGCCGTCGTTGGCCGCCGGCAGAAGATTCTGCGACCAAAAGAATTTTTCTGCTAGATCGTAAATCAATATGGAATTGTGAGCGACCGTGCGCCGGTAATAGTTGAGATAGTGTGGGCTCTCGCTGTCGGTATAGTCAGCCCCACTGTCAATTGCTAAATAGCCACTGTGATAGATCGTGATCTGGTTCTGATCAAGATGCTGATGTTTGGCCAGGTAAGGCCCGCAGTCGAATTCAATCCAGGTCGAGTCCGGCTTCCATCCACCGCGCATGACCAGATGTCCTACGCCTGAAAAATAGTATTGCCGCGCCAACTCATTCTCGCTTGCGAGCGATGGATCGCGGGGCGTGACTTCAGGGTCGTCCCAAAGGAACTCGAGAACCGGAAGGGTCCATTGTTTTGGGAAGAAGCCACTCTTGCGCAGGAACCATGCGCTGTAGGGATCCTTAAAGCGATTGACGGTATAGCCGAGAACGGAAGTGTCGCGCAAGTCCAGAATTGGATATTCGTTATCACCTTCGCGCGAGGGCGTGCCATCCGGGAGCAGTTTGTACAGGTAGGTGTTTCCAATATTCCGAAACAGCGAGTAGTGGTGCGCGGGATCTACACCGGTCGTCGTGCGCTGCAATTCAGCGAGCAGGGTCAGGCTGGCCCATGTGATCCGCATGTAGTCCATGGATTCGTGATAGCTGCCCTTGGGAGAGGCCACATTCGTGGTTTCGAGAACGTTGGCCAGGCACTTTGCCACCTGAGCACGCCACGAACTGCACCGATTGTTGCAGCCTGCGTAGCCTTCGAGTGCAGCAGAGACGAACGCGGGTAATGAGAGATAGCGCACGGCATAGTTGTGGTACGAGTAGTTGCCTGGATCGGCGAAGTCGGGGGTCGCAAGCATCGCCGAGGCCCCCTCCATCAACTCATCCGCAATCCGATTCTGTAATGCGGGCTCGAAGCCAGGATATCCAGAAAGCCAATCGAATGCCAGCGACCAGCGTGCGTAGTCAACCCACGAACGCGAAGGTTTCACCCCCTTGGCGATGTGGCCTGCGCGCATCGCGGCCAGAGCCTTCTCCGCAAAACTGTCTTGCCCGGTTAGTTGCCACGAGAGAGCCCACCCCTCCATATCTTCGGACGGACGCATTCCGCTCGCATACCTGGTTTTTAGCAGAGCCAAACCGGTAAAGGCATCGGTATTGGAGATCAACAGACGAGGGCGCTGGGCCGGGACTTGAGTGTTGCCCTTCGACACTGCGAGAACAATTGAGGTCCCCACGCCTGCCATGAAGTCACGCCGCTTCATTCTTGAATCGCTCCTTTGACCGCAAGTTGTGCCCGTGACGCAGTTCAGGCGGAGAGTGGTTCCCCTTTTTACACGTTGACGCAAGTAAACACAAGTACTCGCAAGCAAAAGTTGTCTATGGATATTGAGTCGCGGGTAGCAAGGACGCGACGCGGTGCTCCGACCCGCTTCCGTGGCTGGTTTCAGCTAACTCGGACAAGAAATCTCCCATTCGCCGTGGCTTTCTTTTATTTTCCTTGAATGGGGTGTATAAATACACGGGAACGCAAACCCAGAGGAAAGTACTCCTCCTGCGAGGGATCCTACTTTAATGATGACTGGAAGAGACTTCCGTCTCTTAGCCGAGCAACGCCGGCGCAAGATCCTCGAGCTGATCGAGCAAAAAGGACAGATCACCGTACGAGAACTGGTCGAGCGGTTCTCCGTCTCGTCGGTCACGGCGCGGGGGGATTTGGATGCCCTGTGCTCACAGGGCATGGCGGTTCGATCTCACGGCGGTGCAGTTCGTAAGTTGGGAGTGAGTCCGGACTCGCCCTCCGACTCAAGGGAGGCACAG
>WNGQ01004607.1_pt1 | contig 13654 bp, 10 predicted proteins | sample 5407661 | NCBI WGS metagenome assembly WNGQ01 (sample SAMN13153382, study PRJNA577476) | soil metagenome | isolation source: 60 cm soil or saprolite under Garry oak tree replicate 2 | place: USA:California | collected 2016-06-15
CCATAAGTGTCGGCGAGCTTGCCTGTGACGACTTGACGATTTGAGGCATCGAGGGCCGCCTCGGTCTTTTGGATCTGCGCGAGCATGAAATTTGCGCTGGCGGCGGTGCCAATGCGATCGAGCGACATGGCTAACCACCCACCACTTTCATCAGTTCGTCGGAAAGCTGCTGGGCCATCGTAATCAGCCGGGCCCCGGCATTATACGCCTGTTGCAGCACGATCATGCTTGCCAGCTCCTCATCCATATTGACGCCGGACTTCGAACTCTGATTCTGCGTTGCCACCTGCAGGCGCGTGTCCTCGGCCTTCTTGGAGATGTCGATCGCATTGCCCTGGCTGGCGACATCCTGATAGAGGGCCGCGGTATAGTCGTTGAATGTCACACTGCGTCCCGACAGGCTGCCGGCCGATGAGAAGACGTGAGCCTGATTGAACAGATCCTGGAGCGCAAGAAGCCCCCGATTGTCGCCCGGAGAAGCGACCACGCTTGAAAGGGCGGTCGAGCTGTCCAGCGTCGGCTGAGCAAAAGCAAGCAGCTGGGGCGAAGTCTGGAGCGTCTGGGTTACGCTGAAATTGCGCCCGCGCGCTATATTTTCCCCGATGCCCATTCCGAACAGCGAGGTGAAGCTCTCTCCCGTGGTCCCACGTGTCGTGGTATCGAGCGTGACCTCCAAATCATATCCGCTATAGCCGGCGGCAGGCGTGACCTGCATCTGGCCGTTGGCATCAAGAGCGAATGTCGCCTTCCCGGTAAAGGCGGTGTTGAGCGCGGTGATCATGTCGCCGATCGTGGCGCCGGTCACTGGGACTGTGGTCTCGCCAACGCGCTCGCCGTGCGGCCCCTTCAGCAGGAGCGAGATGGCGCCGCCGGGCGCCAAGCCTGCCGTGTCGGCGGCCGTCAGCCCTGTGGTGACGATTGCGTTGCCGTTTGCCTGGAACAGATCGTTTAGGCCGAAGAATTGCGAAAAACCGACTCCGCCGCGCGAGGTAGCGTTTCCCGGTTCGTCGCCGATGACCACGCCATTGCCGCCCGTGGCCGAGACCGTCAGAACGCCATCGGTGAAACTGGCGCTTCCGTTGCCTCCAAGCGCGGTGTTCAGCGCGGTGACAAAACTTCCTACGGTTCCGCCGATGGCGCTCGCTGCGCCGCCGTCGACGCTGAGCGTCCCGGCGCCAAAATCAATCGCAATCTTGTGCTGAAGAGCCCCGCTATTGGGATCGACGATGCCTATCGTCGTTGCTCCGGTAAAGTTCAGTGCGTCGGTGGAAAGAAGACCGGTCTGGCGCCCCGTCATCGATTGGGGCGGCGGCACCGCGGTGTTGGCGTTATGCGTTGCATTGAAGGCAAGAGAGACCGATTGCGCCAACGCGCCGAGCTCCTCGCCCAGCGAGACGAGAGTCCCGTCTCGCAGCTGGAGCAGCCCGGCGATCTTGCCTTGCGTGGCATGGGGATCGAAGGTGCGGGGGCTATCGATGGGCTGGCCGGTCTGCCCGCTTATGGTCTGGACCGTGATGGGGGGAAAGGCAGGGCCGACACTGGGCGAATAGCCGAGCTGAGCATAGGAGTCGCCTATGAGTTGTACGCCGTCGGTCGTGGACACCCACAAGCGGCCGTCGGTCTGTGTCGACGTGCGCACATCGACAATCTGGGAAAGCTGTTTCACCAGCGCATCGCGCTCATCGAGCAAGGCCGTCGCCGTGTCGCCGGCGAGCTGCGCTTGATGAATCGCAGGATTGAGGTCGAAGATTTTTTTGATCAGCGTGTTGGCATCCGAAACGGCGCCGCTGATCTGCTGATTGGTCGAGGTGCGCAGATCGGCTACTGCCCCCGAAAGGTCGGAAATGGAGCCGGCGAGAGACTGAAACTGGCCCGCTGTTCCGAGTCTGGAGGCCAACGCGGTGGGATCGAGAGATGCCTGGCCCAGGGCCGCATAAACCGCACTGAGCTGACTGCCTATGGACTGTCCGTCGCCGGGTTGCCCTAGCGCCGTATTGAGCTGCTTCATGATGTCCGCTTGCACGTCGTAACGGGCGGAAGTGCTGGTTGCTTTGATCACTTCCTGATCCAGAAACACGTCCGCGATCCGCTGGATCTCGTCGACCTTGACGCCACCAAGTTCACCACCCGCGATGAGCGGCCCTTGCTGCACGACGCGACGCACATAATTGGGATTGTTCGCGTTGGCGATATTGTTCGACGTCACGCGCAACGCGGCTGTGTTCGTCAACAGAGCCGACAAGCCGCTGGAAAGGATGCCTTCGAGTGACACGGGTGCGCTCTTGCTCCTGTCGAATGACACGGGGTCGCAAATCCGGGTGCAAGGCCGGTGCCAACCGCCGGGGGGCTTGAAGCGGCCATAGCGGTGGCGAAACGGGCGCTATGGCTCCGCGAAACACCGGTAGGCTTTGCCGCGAGCGGCAATTCATGCCGGGCGAAAAACGGTGCCGGGAACATCCGCTGAATCCTCTTCGACGCGCACCCAATCATAGCGTTTACAGGGCTTTGCATAGGCGTTCGCAGTCACCGGCTGGTTCTGGTCCAGGACTTGCTACCGGAATGCCGGAACTATGTGGAGCCGCCATGACCGGCGTTGCAGCGCTATCAGCAGTCAGCATTCCGGGCACTGCCCCGGCGATGCCGAATACCGGCGATGGCGCGCCCGGCACGGGATCCATTTTCGATGCCTTGCTTGCCGCACTGGCGCCCATCGTTTCGGATCAGTCTGGGTCTGCGGCACAAGCCGCTCCGCAAGCCACGCCGCCTGCTCCCGCGGGCATGTCCGACGCGACCACAACGCAACCAGTCGCCCCTGATGCTATTGCGTCACTCGAGACCGCACTTGATGATGCAATGGCGGCTTTGCAGTTGCTGCCGTCTCAGCCGCAATCCGATCCGGCAAAGCCCGACACGGCGCTTCCCACTCCCATCATCGCCTATCCCACCGGCCTACCGCCGCCGCCGGACGGAAATATCGCTCCTTTGCAGCCCCGCCCGGGACGCAGCGAGCAGCCTAAAGCAAATGCACCGTCAATCATTGACGTGCCGTCCAACGACAGCCTCGTGACTCTCGCGATGATGTTGCCGCAATTACCGGCTGGTGATGTTCCGGCCGCTCCCGTCAATCCCTCTGTCCAGGATGTGACGATTGGAAATAGCGGCCAGACGGGCGCCAATCCATTGCCAGGCATAGAGACGAACGTCGCCCCGCAAAAAGCTGATCCGAATGCCGGCGCCGCAAACCCTTCTGTGGACACGACGCCACAGCCAGCCAAAAGCGATGCCAAGGCGATACCGGCCCAAGGGACTATGTCACTCGTTCTTCCGCAAGCGGGCAACGCCGCGGCTGAACTCTCGCTGCAAAGTACGCCTTCCGTGACGGCCGAAAAACCGGCGGTCAATCCAACGAACCGTCGCGGTCAAACCGAAACGATTGCCGGCGCATCGAAGACCACGACGTCCACTGCTGTCGCCCAAACCGACAACGCGGCGTCACCGACCCCCACTAGCGACCCATCGGGCACGGCCGACAAGGCGCCAAGCAATCCCAACGGTCATACCGATACAGCTTCGCACGCATCGCAAGACTTCACTGCAATTGCCCTTCCGCGGCCTGACAATTCGGCCTCAAACGTCGCGTCAAACGGATACGCCTCCCAGACCCCAGCCAACAACGCCCCGATCGCACTCGCGGGCATCGTGGCGGCGAATGCGATGTGGGCCGACGCGCCGCAAACCGGCGATGTGCCGATGAATCTGGTGTTGACCGCGGCCGGCGTCGTACCGGACCAAGCGAGCCTGGATACGCTCGCGCTCAGAATCGCGGCGAAATCCGCTGATGGCGAGAGCCAATTCCAGATCCGTCTGGACCCGCCCTCACTCGGCCGCATCGAAATTCATCTGAACATGGATTCACAGGGGAACGCGCAGGCGCAGTTGAGCGCCGACCGGCCACAGACGCTCGACGCGCTCCAGCGCGACTCGAGCTCGCTCGAACGGGCACTGAAAGATGCGGGCCTCGACCTTCCCGGAGGCCTCTCCTTCTCGCTCAAGAGCGACGGCAAGTCCGCCGCCTGGCGCGATTCGCAGAATTCGGCCCGCAACCGGGCCATGCAGATCGATGCGCTCGATGCTGCCAACGGCACAGCGGCGATTTTGGGTTTGACGTCGACCGGGCAAGCCTGGGGCGCGGCCTCCATGGGTCTGGATATCAGGGTTTAGGAGCACGGAAAATGGACGCGACATCCGCCGTATCTGCCACACCTCCAACCACGGCCGCAAAGTCGAAAACGACGCTCACCGGCAATTTCGACACCTTCCTCACGCTGTTGACCACCCAGTTGAAGAATCAGGATCCGCTATCGCCGATGGATTCCAGCCAGTTCACCCAGCAGCTGGTGCAATTCTCCCAGGTCGAGCAATCCATCAACGCCAACCAGAATCTTGAATCGCTGATCTCACTCACAAAAGCGCGCGCGAGCAGCGACGCGGTGGGCTTTCTCGGCAAGACGGTTACGCTCACCGACGGCAGCGGCGGCCTTAAGAGCGGTCAGGCGCAATGGGCCTATTCGCTGACCGGCGATTCGGCAGCCACGCGTTTGGTTATCGCCGATTCCAAGGGCCATACGGTCTATACCGGCGCCGGCGCGACCGCGTCGGGCCTGCATGCCTTCACCTGGGACGGCAAGGACAATGCGGGAAATACGCTGCCTGATGGCACCTATACGCTGAGCGTCACTGCGCAAACAACGGACGGAACCGCCGTCAATACGCAGGTGGCGAGCCAAGGCGTGGTGGGCGAAGTCGATCTTTCGGGAACCGAGCCCATGCTGAAAATCGGCGCCTTAAGCGTGCCGCTCAGCAAGGCAACACTGATTTCGGGACAATGAATTGAACGGGTCCGCTGAGAATCGGCGGGCTGAAACCAAACGGAACCGGCACCAAGCGCCGCGAACCACATTCAAGGATTAGGACTATGAGTCTCTATGGCGCACTGCTCACCGGCGTTTCGGCCCTCGATGCCAACAGCCAAGCACTTGCGATCACGTCATCGAACATCGCGAACCTCAACACCGTCGGCTACAAGACGAGCACCGCGGACTTTTCAACCTTCCTTGCGGGGACTGGATTTGCCGGAGCAATTTCGCCCTCCAGCGTCCAGGTCACCTCAGCCCAGCAGCTTTCGAAGCAAGGCCTGTTGACCTCGACCGGCAATTCCACTGACCTCGCGTTGTCGGGGAATGGCTTTTTCATCGTTACCGACAACCCCGCTTTGGTCAATCAAGCGGACTTTTACACGCGCGCAGGTTCCTTCACGCCCGATGCCTCCGGACGACTGCGAAATGCTGCAGGGTTTTATCTCAAAGCCTGGCAGCTCACGCCAGCCGGCAACATGCCGGCCAATCGGAGTTCCTTGACGGCGATCAATCTGAGCTCGCTGAACGGCACCGCCCAACCCACGGCAAATGTCACGTTGAAAGCCAATCTTCAGGCCTCCACCGCCGCCGTCGGCGCCTATGTTCCGGGCGATATGACGGCAGGAAACGTGCCTGCGGCATTCGAGCAAAGCATCAATATCTTCGACAGCCAGGGAGCCTCGCGGCCGATGAAGCTCTCCTTCGTGAAAACCGGACCCGATACTTGGGCCTATGAAGTCGGCTATCAGGGCCCGGTCGCCGACATCGGCGGCGCGGGCAACAACCCGATCGCGACTGGAAACCTGACGTTCAACGCCGACGGCACGCTCGCGACCCCCGTGTCGGGCGTAAACAGCTTCACCGTCCCGTGGGATCCCTCTACCGGCCTTTTGCCGCAACCCCTGACGGTCAATTTCGGCACGGCGAATCTTGCGAGCGGCGTGTCGCAATTCGATGCATCCTCGCAGCTCACCTCGGCCAATATCGACGGCGCGCCTTTCGGTTCGCTGAGTTCGGTCTCGGTGGACGATAATGGTTTCGTGACCGCGCTGTTCGACAACGGCATCGAGAAGCGGGTGTACAAGATCCCAGTGGCAACCTTCGCCAATCCCGATGCGCTCGCCGCCACAACCGGGAACGCCTACCTGGTCACGGACAGTTCCGGAACGCCGACGATTACCGAAGCCAAGACCGGTGGCGCGGGCTCCGTCGTATCGAATTCCTTGGAATCCTCGACGTCCGACCTCGCGCGCGAGTTTTCCAATCTCATAACGACACAACGCGCCTATTCCGCCGCCACCCGCATTGTCACCACGGCCGACCAGATGCTGCAGGAACTCATGCAGATCAAACAATAACGAATGAAACGGCGTCTTTACCGAAATGAAGACGCCGTTTCACTAAACAAAGGCAAACAATATCATTGGCTTAGTCCTTAATTTACCCTGGTGTTTTGGGCTTTTTTAAAGCGCGCCGGAGTACCTTCACCCCAACGGGTAAGAAGGCGGTGGAGTTATGAGAGAAATGAGCGAGGAGCAACGGAGGCCGCGCGTAAGCTACGTGATCGGACCCGATGGCAGTCCGCTCACCTTGGCCGATTTGCCGCCACCCAATACCAAGCGGTGGGTCATACGGCGCAAGGCGGAAGTGGTGGTGGCTGTCAGAGGCGGCCTGTTGAGCCTAGAAGATGCGTGCCGCCGTTATACGCTGACGGTGGAGGAATTCCTCGCCTGGCAGCGCGCGATCGAACGGTTTGGCCTTCCGGGATTGCGCGCCACGCGTGTTCAGCAATACCGGCATTGACGAGCCGCAAGCAAACAATCACCGCGAAATTCGCCAAAACGGATTCGAAGCATCGGGAACCTCGTCGGACTCCTCCGATTTTTGTTTATTTGGTTTCCAATTTCTGAATCCCTCTCGCAATCTGCTTTTTCCAAATCGCCAGGTTAAGGAATGATTTCACCGCAACGCTGCTAGCGTGCTGCGATCATTCAAAATTCGCTGCTTGCGTTAAGCTCACCTTTACCCAACTCCCGGCAATGTTTGCCTAGTCGAGCAACAAGCCCAAAGCGACGCAATTATCCGCGCGCCTTCGGCAGTCGCAGTCTAGACGGAGGGGCATCTTGCCGGAGTTCTTCAAAGGGATCGGTGCCGCGCGTATTGGCGCCATGGCGGGCGTCGCTGCGGCGCTAACCGGATTCTTTCTCTATGTGTTCGGACTCATCGCCGAGCCCCAAAAGGCGATCCTGTTCTCCGGCCTCGAAGCACGCGATGCTTCGGCGGTGGTCGCCAAGCTTGACGCATTGAGCGTGCCCTATGAGCAAAAGGGCGACGGCGGCACGATCCTCATTCCTGCGGACCAAGTGACGAAAATCCGCATGCAGCTCGCCACCGATGGACTGCCGTCCGCCGGCGTCGGCTACGAGATCTTCGACAAGTCCGATACGTTCGGGACCACCGCCTTCGTGCAGAACGTCAATCGCCTTCGCGCGCTCGAGGGCGAGCTCGCGCGCACCATTCGCTCCCTCGATTCCATCGTGTCCGCGCGCGTGCATCTCGTCATTCCCGACCGTCAGATTTTCGCGCGGGACAATCAACCGCCTTCGGCTTCGGTCGTGGTGAAGGCGCGCGCACGGCTTTCCCGCGGCCAGGTGAGCGCCGTCCAGCATCTTGTCGCGGCGGCGGTGGCGGGTCTTACGCCAAACAACGTCGCCCTCATCGACGACAAGGGCGAGCTTCTCGCCGGCGGCAACGGCGATGGCGACAACGCTTCGGGGGCCGTTCAGGAAGAGCGCATCTCCGGTTTCGAAGACAGGCTTCGCCAGCGGGTCGAGAACATCGTTTCCTCGATCGTCGGACCTGGGCATGCTCGCGTCCAGGTCGCGGCGGATATGGATTTCAACCGCGTCACGGAAACCGCCGAGACGTTCGATCCGGACAGCAAGGTTGTGCGGTCCTCGCAGACGGTTCAGCAGGATTCCGCGTCGAAGGACAATCGCGCGGCCGCCGCCGTCAGCGTCGGCACGGCGATTCCGGGCCAGGCGGCGCCACCCGCTCCGGCGGCCGACAACGCTTCGGTTTCCAACAACACACGCAACGAAGAAACCATAAATTACGAGATCTCCAAGACTACAAAAACGCAAACGCTGGATGCCGGCCAAGTCAAGAAACTGTCCGTCGCGGTGGTGGTGGATGGCACGTATGCGCCAGGTGCGAACGGCGCGCGCAATTATGCCCCGCGCAGCGGCGATGACATGACCAAGATCACGGCGCTGGTGCGGTCGGCGATCGGCTTCGATGAAAAGCGCGGCGATCAGTTGCAGGTTACCAATATGCGCTTTGCCGATATCGATACCGGCGCGGAATCGCCGGTGGCGCCAGCCATGCTTGGGCTCGATTCCTCCGCCCTATTCAAACTTGCTCAGATTCTCATCCTCTCGATCACCGCGCTGCTGGTCTTTCTCCTCGTGGTGAGACCGATGATCCGCAGGCTCACGACACCCGTGGCGCCGGTGGCCGGCGGAGCCGCCCTTCCTGCCCCCGGCACGCCCGGAGCACCTCAGCTGACGCATGCGCCAGGCGAAGCACAGCCCCAGCCTCAACCGGCCGGCTCGCCCTTGCAGCCGAAACGGGAAAGCATGATCGACATCAGTCAGATCGACGGCCAGGTGCGCGAATCCTCGATCCGCAAAGTGGGCGATGTCGTGCAAGCCCATCCCGAAGAGGCGATGGCGATCCTGCGCACTTGGCTCCATCAACCGGTCTAAGGGACGAAGATGGCGCGCGCTCCCAAGACCCAGATCAAAGAGGACCTCCGGGTGCTCTCGGGCCCCGATCGTGCGGCCGTCTTCCTTCTTTCGCTCGGCGAAGAGCTCGGCGCCAAGCTGTGGCAGATGATGGATGAGGACGAGATCAAAGAGGTCTCTCAGCTCATGTCCAACCTCGGCACCGTCAGCGCGTCCCTCGTCGAGAAGCTGCTGATCGAGTTCGTTTCGCAGATGTCGTCGACCGGATCGCTGATGGGCTCTTATGAATCCACCGAACGCCTGCTTACGCGTTTCATGCCCACCGAAAAAGTCGGTGCGATCATGGAAGAAATCCGTGGTCCGGCCGGCCGCACGATGTGGGACAAGCTCGGCAATGTGAACGAATCGGTCCTCGCCAATTACCTCAAGAACGAATATCCGCAGACCGTTGCGGTTGTGCTTTCCAAGATCAAGTCCGAGCATGCCGCCCGCGTGCTGGCCTCGCTGCCGGAGGAATTCGCGCTCGAAGTCGTGCAGCGCATGCTGCGCATGGAATCGGTGCAGAAGGACATCCTCGACAAGATCGAGCAGACCCTGCGCGTGGAATTCATGTCGAACCTTGCGCGTACCGCCAAACGCGACGCCCACGAAATGATGGCGGAAATCTTCAACAATTTCGATCGCCAGACGGAAAATCGTTTTCTCACCTCGCTCGAGGAGAGAAGCCGCGACGCCGCCGAACGCATCAAAGCCCTCATGTTCACTTTCGAGGATCTGGGCAAGCTGGACCCCGGCTCAATCCAAACGCTGTTGCGCCACGTCGAGAAGGACAAGCTTGGCCTGGCGCTCAAGGGCGCCACCGATTCCCTGCGCGACGTCTTCTTCTCCAACATGAGCGAACGCGCCGGAAAAATCCTTCGTGAGGACATGGAAGCCCTCGGCCCCGTGCGCCTCAAAGACGTCGACGAGGCGCAAATGCGCATGGTCAACGTCGCCAAGGACCTCGCCAATAAGGGCGAGATCATGATTGCCAGCAAGCAAGGCGAAGACGAGCTGATCTACTGATGAACACGACAGTCAAATTCACTTTCGACACGCATTTCGACGGCGCCGATCCGCGCAACGAGAAGAGCGAGGCGCGTTCGCGCAAAAGCTATAGCGCCGAAGAGATCGACGTCATGAAACAAGCGGCGCGCGAAGAGGGCCGCACGAACGGCGATGTGCTCGCCAGCCATGCGATCGCCGCTTCGATCGGCCAGGTCGCGGCGGCCGTGCTTGCCGCCATCCAAGCGATGGATGGCGAGATCGAATGCCTTCGCGCGGAAGCCGCAGGCCTCGCGATCGTGGCGGCGAAGAAACTCGCGCACGCCGCGCTCGCCGCCGCGCCCGAAGCCGAGATCGAAGAGGCGCTGCGCGCGGCCCTGCACCAGGCGATCGAAGAGCCGCGTGTGATCGTTACGACCGCCCCTTTGATCGCGCACAAGATTCAAGAGCGGGCGGACGACATCGCGCACCATGAAGGCTACGAGGGGCGCATGCAATTCGTGCCCGACGACGGATTGGCGGGCGCCGATTGCCGGGTCGAATGGCGCGGCGGCGGCATCGAGCGTGCGCAATCGGCGATTGAAAGCGCTCTGGCGGATCTGATGGCGCGGCGTTTTCCGCAAGGCGCCCTTGAGAGGAAGGAATAGATATGGCGGAGAAGGACGACGTCGGTTTGCCCGAATTGAGCGAGGGCGCCGGCACGGCACAAGAGGGACAGCCTCTGCTCAAGAAGCAGAGCGCCTCCGATGCCGAGCCCAAACACGCGGCCGTGGATCTTGAAGCGGTCTACGACGTCCCGGTTACCGTGCAAGCGATCCTGGGCAAATCCGCCATGGAGGTAAGCCAGCTCTTAAAACTCGGGCGCGGCACGGTGGTGCAGCTCGATCGCAAGGTCGGTGAAGCCATCGACATCTATGTCAACGACCGTCTGGTCGCGCGCGGCGAAGTGGTTCTGGTGGAAGACCGCTTGGGCGTCACCATGACGGAAATCATCAAGGCAGGACAAATCTGATTGGACTCCTCATGCCGAGCTTGTCGGGGCATGGGATGCAAATGAAGGAATAGGATCATGCGACTTCTCATTCTCGGCAGCCTTGGAGGCCAGCTTGGCGCGGCGACAAAAATCGCCATGGATAAAGGCGCGAAAGTCGCGCACGCGAACAGCGTCGATCAGGGACTTTCTGAGCTTCGCCAGGGCCACGGTGCGGACCTCATCATGTGCGATGTGAGCCTCGATATCGGCTTGCTGGTGCGCTCCCTCGCCACCGAGCGCATTTGTGCGCCGGTGGTCGCCTGCGGCATCGGTACCGATGCCCGGCGCGCCGTGGACGCCATCCGCGCCGGTGCCAAGGAATATCTTCCTCTTCCGCCCGATCCCGACCTGATTGCCGCGGTGCTTGCGGCGGTCGCGGACGAATCGCACCAGCTCATCTTTGAGGACCAGGCGACGGCTTCGGTCATCGCCATGGCCGATCAGATCGCCCCCTCGGAGGCCTCGATCCTGATCAGCGGCGAATCGGGCACCGGCAAGGAGATTCTGGCGCGTTACGTCCATCGCCGGAGCGCCCGCGCGGACAAGCCGTTCATTTCGGTGAATTGCGCGGCCATCCCGGAAAATCTCCTGGAATCGGAATTGTTCGGTCATGAAAAGGGCGCGTTCACCGGCGCCATCGCGCGCCGCCTCGGCAAATTCGAGGAGGCGAATGGCGGCACGTTGCTGCTCGATGAGATCAGCGAAATGGATTCGCGGCTGCAGGCCAAGCTCCTGCGCGCGATTCAGGAGCGTGAAATCGATCGGGTGGGCGGCGGCAAGCCGGTCAAGGTCGACATCCGCATCATCGCCACCTCGAACCGCGACCTTGCGGAGGCGGTGAAGCGAAACACGTTCCGCGAAGACTTGCTCTACCGGCTGAACGTGGTGAATTTGAAACTGCCCGCGTTGCGCGAACGGCCAAAGGACATTCTTGCGCTTGCCCGCCATTTTGCCCGCAAATATGCCGAGGCGAACGGCGTCGCCTTCAGGCCGCTTGCGCCGGAGACCGAGCGGTTGCTGCTCGGCCATGCCTGGCGCGGCAATGTCCGCGAGCTCGAGAACACGATCCATCGTGCCGTGCTGCTGTCACCGGGAAATGAAATCGCGCCCGAAGCGGTGCGCCTGCCCGACGGCGCCAAGCTCGGCGAGACGCCGATGCGCGTCGGCCATGACCCGGTATCCATTGCGACCGAGGCGGCCGCCACCACCACCCGCGCGCTCGTTGGGCGCACCGTATCGGACGTCGAGCGCGACCTGATTCTGGATACGCTTACCCATTGCCTCGGCAACCGTACCCATGCCGCGAACATTCTGGGCATTTCCATTCGTACCTTGAGGAACAAGCTGCGCGAATACACGCAAGCCGGCGTTCGCGTTGCACCGCCCGGGGAAGGCCGCGCCGCGTGAGGCAGACTGATCCCCTATGGCATTCATAGCGCAATCCCAAACCAAGACAGCGGGGCCGCAAGGCGCCTTCGACGCTGTTCGCGATTATCTCAAGAATGGTGAGATCGCGCTTGCGATCGGCATTCTTGCGATTCTGGTCGTCCTGCTGCTGCCCCTGCCGCCATGGCTGCTCGATTTTGCGCTCTCGTTTTCCATCACCTTCGCGATCCTGATTCTGATGACCTCGGTGTTCATCAGAAAGCCCTTGGAATTCAGTTCTTTTCCCACGGTCTTGTTGATTTCCACCATGTTGCGCGTGGCGCTGAACTTGGCTTCGACGCGGCTCATCCTCGCCCATGGCAAGGAAGGGACCGCCGCCGCCGGACTCGTCATCCAGGCTTTCGGGCGGCTCATCACCCAGGGTAATTTCGTCATCGGCATCATCGTGTTCGCGATCCTCATCATCGTGAACTTCGTTGTCATCACGAAAGGCGCGGGCCGCATCGCCGAAGTGGCGGCGCGCTTCACCTTGGATGCGATGCCAGGCAAGCAAATGGCGGTGGACGCCGATCTTTCGGCCGGCTTGATCAACGAAACCGAAGCGCGGGAAAGGCGAAAGACGCTCGAATCCGAATCCAATTTCTTCGGCGCCATGGACGGCGCTTCGAAATTCGTGCGCGGCGATGCGATCGCCGGGCTGTTGATCGTCGGCATCAACATCATCGGCGGCATCATCATCGGCGTGGCGCAGCAGGGCATGTCCTTTACCGCGGCATCCCAGACATTCACGCTGCTCACCATCGGCGATGGTCTGGTGACGCAAGTGCCCGCTCTTATTGTCTCCACGGCGGCCGGCATGATGGTGTCCAAGGCCGGTATCGAAGGCTCGGCCGAAAAGGCCCTGTTCGGTCAGCTTTCCCATTATCCCCAGGCGCTCGCCATGGCGGCGTTCGTGATGGCTGTAGTCGCCGTATTGCCCGGCATGCCACACGTCGTGTTTACGCTGATTGCCTGGGGCGCGGGTGCGATCGCTTATGTCTCATGGCGCAGCAAGGAAGTGGCGCGCTCGGAGACCGCCCGCAAGGACGCGTTGAAAGCGGCCGATGCGGCGCCTGTGGAAGAGCCGATTTCGTCTGCGCTGGCGCTCGACTTGCTGCGTGTCGAACTGGGTTACGGTCTCCTGCCGCTCATCAACGACGCCAAGGGTCACCGCGTCACCGACCAGATCAAGGCGTTGCGCCGTCAGCTCGCCTCCGAGATGGGCTTCGTGATGCCGGCCGTGCGTATCCTCGACAATATGCAATTGGGGGCCAATGAATACGCGATTCGCGTCAAGGAAATGGCGGCTGGACGCGGCGAATTGTATCCCGGTCAGCTCTTGCTGATGGATCCCAAGGGCCAAGCCGTCGAACTTCCCGGCACGCACACCAACGAGCCGGCGTTCGGGCTTCCCGCCACCTGGGTGGATCAGGGTTTGCGCGAGGAAGCCTCTTTCCGCGGCTACACCGTGGTCGATCCCGGTACGGTGT
>WNGQ01004717.1_pt1 | contig 13652 bp, 11 predicted proteins | sample 5407661 | NCBI WGS metagenome assembly WNGQ01 (sample SAMN13153382, study PRJNA577476) | soil metagenome | isolation source: 60 cm soil or saprolite under Garry oak tree replicate 2 | place: USA:California | collected 2016-06-15
CGAATGTGGCCATTCCGTAGAGCTACTGGAACGAGAATGTGGCGACACTGCCGCAAAATTGTCACGCGCGCGAAGGCGAACGGGCGATCGAATTTGTGATGCGGGCCGAGAGGTCGCGCGCGATCAGGCGTCAGAGGCAGGCGTCCCACGGCGTGCCGGCTTCCCCCCAGCTCAACCCCGGAAGCATGGCCGTCGTCCGCGTGGCACCGCCCGCAGCAACCGGCGCGGGGCATGCCGGGGCTGGCGCGCCTTCGCCGGGCTCCGCCGCAGGGGCCGTGATGCGGTTCAGCCTGGCCTCGACCCAGCGCCAGAGATCGCTGATTTCCTCGGTCGACTTTCCGAGCGGGGCGTATTCGCTGACCGCAAGCCCCGCGCTCAGCGCGTCCTGGTGATCGTTGCGCATGACGATGAAAGGCTGCGCCAGGAGATCGACGATATCGGCCGAGCCCTCGCCGCCGAGCGCGCGCGATGCGGCATTGAGGCGCTGGCCACGGATCGGCGCCTGGTTGAGGACGAAGGCGAACGGCTTGTTGCAGGCGCGCACCTCGTGCAGCGTCGGCTTCGTCGCCTCGATGTCGGCGATGCATGGCCGTGCCGGAACGAGGCACAGGTCGGCATAGCGGATCGCCGCAGCAGTCGCCCTGCTCATTCCGCTGGCGGTGTCGATGATGGTCAGCGTCACGCCGCCGCGTTCCAGCGCCAGCAGGCGCTTGTCGAGATCGTCGGCGATGTAGATGGCTTCGACCAGAGGCTCGGCGAGACCGCGGCGGCACTGCCAGCTCGATAGCGTCGCCTGCGGGTCGGTGTCGATCAGGCGGACATTGTGTCCGGCCTTTTGGGCCGCGAGCGCCAGACCGATCGTCAGCGTGCTCTTGCCGCTGCCGCCCTTTTGGGTGGCCAGGACGATCGTGCGCATCGAAATTCCCTCGGATTGTGGACCGGGCCCGCCGGAAACGTCAGGATCTCGGCGGTGAGCGGTTCTCGCTCGGAACGTTCCGGTTCGATCCAAAAGGCGGAGGCGAACCACGGCAATCGAATCAAAGGGGCCGGCAACGGTATTTTCAGTATGATACTCATGTGACAATTGTAAATAAATTGTAAATATCAGGCCGGTGACAGGCGAACCGAGAGCCTGCACAGTCGCGTGAAGGTCGCTCGGTCATGATCCCGGCCGCCGAGCAAAGGGGGACGATGATGACCGGGAACTGGCGCGATCGAACCAACTCCGTCTTCGCATGCCAGAAGCAGCCGGCCGCGGGAAGCCGCGGCATGGTGGTCAGCAATCATCCGCTGGCATCGAGCGCGGGCGCCGAGATGCTGGCCGCCGGCGGCAATGCGATCGATGCCGCGATCGCGACTTTGTTCACGCTGACCGTGGTGGAGCCGATGATGGTCGGCATCATCGGCGGCGGCATGGCGCATATCCGTCTCGCCGACGGCAGCCACCGCTTCATCGACGGCCAGTCGACGGTGCCCCGCGCAGTCAGGCCCGACACCTATCGCTCGAAGCCAGGTTCGGCGCATGACGTGTTCGACACCGTCGGCAACGAGAATCTCTCCGGGGCGAAGGCGGTCGCCGTTCCCGGGTCGCTCAAGGCCTGGTGCGAAACCTTGCGCCGGTTCGGCACCATGAGCCTCGCCGACGTGATGCAGCCGGCGATCACGCATGCAGCGCGCGGCTATGCGGCGACACCTTATTTGCATGAATGCATCAGCGACTGCGCGCAGGAGATGCTGAAGGACAAGGCGATCGCCGCGATCTATCTGCCGGATGGCGCGCCCGTGAGGCCCGGCGACCGCGTGGTGCAGGCCGAATATGCCGAGACGCTGCGCTTGATCGCCCAGCGCGGCGAGGCGGCGCTCTATCAGGGGACCCTTGGCGACATCCTCGTCGACTACATGAAGACGCATGATGGCTTCATCACGCGCGAGGATCTCCTGTGCTACAAGACGGTCGAGCGCGCGGCTATCAGGGCGGACTATCGCGGCTGGGCGATCCTCGGTCCGCCGCCACCTGCGGCCTCCGGCGTCCATATCGCGCAGATGCTGAACATTCTCGAGGGCTACGACCTCGCGGAAACAGGCTTCGGCACCGCGGAGACGATCCATCTGCTCGCCGAGGTCTTGAAGATCGCCTTTGCCGATCGCGCCGCCGCCAGCGGCGATCCCGATTACGTCAAGGTGCCGGTGGAGCGCCTGACATCAAAGGACTATGCGCGCGAACGCCGCCGCGCCGTCGATCCGGCCCGCGCGCAAAGCTGGGGCGCGGGTGTCGCGCAGCTCGAAGGCGCCCACACCACCCACATGACGGTGGCAGACAGCTTCGGCAATGTGGTCGCAACCACGCAGACCATCAACAATCTGTTCGGCGCCAAGATCCTGATTCCGGGACTTGGCACGGTCCCCAACAACTATATGCATCTGTTCGATCCACGGCCTGGACACGCGCTGTCGCTGGCGCCGGGCAAACGCGTCACCACCTCGATGTCGCCGATGATGGCGCTTCACGACGGCAGGCTGGTCTACGCACTGGGGCTGCCCGGTGGAAAGCGAATCTTCCCGAGCGCGATGCAGGCGCTGATCAACCTGATCGACCACGGCATGAGCCTGCAGGAGGCGGTCGAAGCGCCAAGGGTCTGGACCGAGGGCAATGCGCTCGAAGTCGAGCAGGCGATCCCGGACGACGTGCGGGAGAAGTTGCGCGCGATCGGGCATCAGGTCGTGGCCATGCCTACGGTCGGCGGCGGCATGAATGCGATCCAGTTCCACGAGGACGGCACGATGTCGGGCGCGGCCTGCTGGCGCGCCGACGGCACGGCGGTCGGGCTTGGCGGCGGGCTCGCGCGCGCCGGCGTGCGCTTCGGTCTGCGATGATGCTTTGAAACGGGAAGGTCGTCATGAGGCGCTCGATCCGGATCGCCGTGCTGCACCGAACAAACCAGATTTTCGCCCAATGGTTGAGCAGTCGTGAGCTTTCCTACGTATGACTACGGATGCGATAGTTTGTAAATCGTTATCACTAACGGCCCAAGCTTTAGGCATCTGCCTATCCGCCAGTCAAATTGGAGAGAACAGTCGTGCCAACCATGAATTTGAATATCGGAGCGCGACTGATCCTCGGCTTCAGCATTCTCTGTGTTCTGCTCGCCGGGGTGGTGGGCATCACCATCGTCAAGGTCCGCACGGTCAATGAAGCAACCGAGCGCAACGTCAATCTTCGTGTTCCGACGGCGATGGCGGCAAACGACATGGTGTCCGGGGTCTATGCCTCGCTGGCGTCGCTGCGCGGCTGGCTCATAACCGGCAACGCGGTGTTCAAGGCGGAGCGTGCGGTGTTCTGGAAGGAGATCCAGACGCGCGGCTCCGACATGGATCGCCTCGCCACCGAATGGACCAACGAAAAGAACAAGTCGGATTGGAAGCAGGCCAAGCCGCTGCTCGACGAGTTGCGCAGCGCGCAGGACAAGGCCGAGGCGATCGCCCACACCATCGATGACGAGCCCGCGGCCAAGATCCTGGCGACGGAAGCAGCACCCCTTGCCAAGACCATGTTGCAGACGGCGACGTCGATCATCGACGATGAGGCCAATATTCCCTCGACCGATGCGCGCAAGACCCTCTTGATCGGGTTTGCCGACATGCGCGGCAGCATGGCGATGGCAATTGGCGCGATTCGCGCCTATCTCTTGACTGCGGATATGACGTTCAAGAAGGAATTCGAGGAGCTCTGGGCGCTCAACCAGAAGAAGTTCGACGCGCTCTCGAAGCGGCGGTCGGAGATGACGCCGGAGCAGCTGAAGGCCTTCGAGTCCCTGGTCGAAGCCCGTGCCAAGTTCTCACCCTTGCCGCCGAAAATGTTCGAGATCCGCGCCTCGGATCGCTGGAACATGGCGCAATGGTTCCTGACCAATGAAGCCGCTCCGCGCGCCAACAAGCTGCTCGATATTTTCTCCGGCGACAAGAGTGCCGAGGGCTCGCGCGCCGGTGGCATGGTCGCGCGGCAGCAGGACATGTTGACGACGGACGGCAGGGCGGTCCTGTCGGAGACCGGATTCCTCGTCACCTTGCTCTGGGTGCTGCTGGGCATTGCCATCGGGGTCGCCGCGACCGTGGCGTACCTGACCAACCGTTCGATCGTGCCGCCGATTCTCAACATGGTCGGCGCCATGGGGCAGCTCGCCTCAGGCAATCATGCGGTCGAGATTCCCGCAACCGACAAGCGCGATGAAATCGGCCTGATGGCCCGGGCGGTCCTGGTCTTCAAGGACAACATGATCAAGGCCAGGGAGCTCGCGGCCAAGGAGGCCGAGGCGATCAAGCAACGGGTCGCCCGCGCGACGCGCGTCAACGAACTCACCGAGTCCTTCGATGCCAACATCTCATCGGTGCTGAGGTCGGTGGCATCGGCTTCCACCGAACTGCAGGCAACCGCATCGCAGATGACGTCCACCGCCGAGGAGACCAGCACCCAGGCCACCGCGGTCGCGGCGGCGACCGAGGAGGCCTCCACCAACGTGCAGACGGTCGCGGCAGCGACGGAACAACTCGCCAGTTCGGTCACCGAGATCAGCCGGCAGGTCGCGCAATCCTCCACCATCGCGCAGAAAGCCGTGGCGGAGGCCGACCGCACCAATGCGACGGTTCAGGGATTGTACAAGGAGGCAGCCGGCATTGGCGACGTCGTCAAGCTGATCAGCGAGATCGCCAGCCAGACCAACCTGCTCGCGCTCAATGCCACCATCGAGGCGGCGCGGGCCGGCGACGCCGGCCGAGGATTCGCCGTCGTGGCCGCCGAGGTCAAGAGCCTTGCCGAACAGACGGCCAAGGCGACCGATCAGATCGGCAGCCAGGTTGCCTCGATCCAGGCGTCCTCGAGCGAGGCGGTCAGCGCCATCAAGGGGATCACGGCGACCATCAGCGAGATGAACGAGATCGCCTCCGCGATCGCCAGCGCCGTGGAGGAGCAGGGCTCGGCGACCCAGGAGATCGCGCGCAACGTCCAGCAGGCGGCGCTCGGCACCAATGAGATCTCGTCGAACGTATCCGGCGTCCGGCACGCCGCCACCGACACCGGCGCCGCAGCCCAGCAGGTGTTGACCGCTTCGAACGAGTTGTCGAGGCAGTCGGAGACGATGCGCGGCGAGGTCGAGATCTTCCTCAGCAACATCAAGGCGGCGTGATCGAAGGTCTGCGGCGGACCTATTTCCGCACGCAGATCACGCGCACGACCGACGTTTTCGCATCGGTGGACGACCCCGCAGGCGTGACGCCATTCGCCTTCAGGAATGCGTTGACCGTATCGGGTTGCACCAGCACGGCCTGCGCGGCTGGCGTAGGACTTGGGGGACCCGCGACCGCGATGGTGGCCAGCTTCAACAGCGCGATGCCGGCGAATTTGCCATCGCCATCGAGCGCCGCCGCGCCGGAAAATCCGTTTGCCGGCGGTGGCGCCAGCGCCAGATCGCCGCCGCCTCCGACCTGCGCCGCGGAAGCCTTGACGCTGCTGATGGCGGAGCCGCCACCCTGGTCTTGCGGATCGAGGATTCCCGTCAGTTCGACCGCCGACGGCGCGCCGTTGCCCGCGAGGTTGAGCGGCCTCAAGCCGCGCGCGCCATAGATCCGCAGCAACGACAGCCCATGTTCCTTGTCCTCGGCGACGCGATCGGCGTTGCCGAAGCCGCCAATCGTGATCGCAAGGCAGCCGTCGGTGATGTCGCGGTCGGCGACAATGGCGCCATCCTCGCCGACCACCACGCCGGTTCCGTAGTCGACGGTTCTGCGCGGCGGCGGGCCGCCGGCCTGCGCGGGCGATGGAAATGCGTTGAACGCGCTCGACATCGCGATCACGACCGGCTCGACGGTATTTTCCATCGCCTGGTCGTAGAGGATGGTGAGGATGCGAACTTCGTCGCCCCGGAGCGTGCCGCGCAGATAAAACTTCTTCAGCCCCTGCAGTCCCGACAGCACGAAGAAGTCCGGCTTGACCACGGTGTAGTCCACCGTGCGCCCGGGCGGGTCTTTCTTCTCGCGGTCGGCGAGGGCAGCGGTCGTCGGGTTGGCCTCCTTGCGCCGGCTCAGGAGAACCTGCACGGTCCCGGTCGGCGAACTCCATTTGGTGCCGTTGGCGTCGCTGGTCTGCTGCGGCACCAGCTTGGTCGGAACGCCGAGCCGGGCGCCGGTGACAGTGTCGGTGATGATCTTCCAGCCGGCACTGTCCTGGCGGCGGCGCGCGGTCTCGGCGAGCAGGCTGCGCTCCTGCGGATTGAGCACGCCGGTCTGCTTGCCGCCCCTCGCCTTCTGGAATTCCTTGATCGCGGCGACCATGCGCTCGCTGACCTCGCCGGTGATCGCGCCGTTATACTGGCCGACCCAGGCGAGGTCGGACTGCAGCGCGAGGCGCTCGGCCTGCGCCATGGCACTGGCGGTATCAGCGGGCGTCTGCAGCGCCGGGCGTATCGGCACCGTCGCCACCGTCTTCGGCTTGGTGCCCGCCGTCGATGGCTGCGTCATCTGCGCCTGCGCGCAAACGCCCCAGGCCGTCGAGGCCGCGAACATCAATGTTGCCGTCAGGATCGATCTCATGGCAAGTCTCGGGGCATTGACGGATCGCCAGTTAAGCACATCTGATTGGTCGGCAACAACTGACCCGCGGTTCAGGAACTGGCCGGTGACGCCCCTCATCTAGAGCAGCATCGCTAAAGCGATGCGTCTCGAAGAATGGGCCGCTGGCCTCATGGTTCTCCCGGCGATGCGAGGCATCGTCCGGAGGCGCGCGAAGACGCGCTCCTCGCCGTGAGGGGATATGATCGTTGCGAAGGAAGGATATAATTCGAAGATGCTGAGCGCCGACGAAATCGAACGCTACGCCCGCCACATCGTCTTGCGCGAGGTCGGCGGTCCCGGCCAGGCGGCCCTGAAGGAAGCCTCGGTGCTGGTGATCGGCGCGGGCGGCCTCGGCGCGCCGGCGCTGATGTATCTCGCCGCCGCCGGTGTCGGTACGTTGGGCGTCGTCGATGACGACGTCGTGTCGCTGTCCAACCTGCAGCGCCAGATCATTCACGCCACCCCCGACATCGGCCGTCGCAAGGTCGACAGCGCGGCGATGCGCATTTTCGACCTCAATCCGCATGTCGATTTCGCGGCCCACGCCACCTGGCTCAATGCCGACAACGCGCTCGAGCTGATCGGCAGTTACGATCTCGTGCTCGATGGCTCGGACAATTTCGAGACCCGCTATCTGGTGTCGGATGCCTGCTTTCTCGCGGCGAAGCCACTGATCACGGCGGCGCTCGGCACCTTCGACGGCTCGCTCACCACCATCCGCGCGCATGAAAGAAACGATAAGGGCGAGTTCAACCCGACTTATCGTTGTCTATTTCCAGAGGCGCCGCCGCCCGGCACCGTGCCTCCTTGCGCCGAGGCCGGCGTGATGGGCGCGCTCGCAGGCGTGATGGGATCGATGATGGCGCTGGAGGCGATCCGCGAAATCGTCGGTTTCGGCGAGGGGCTGGTGGGCCGGCTATTGATGCTCGATGCGCGCAGCATGCGTTTCGAGACACTGCGCTATGCGCGCGATCCCGCCAACCCGCTGAATGGCGATGGACCTGTCATCGCGGATTTGAGCGCGCATGCGACGTAAGCCTCGTGCGCGCTCAGTCTGCTGCACTCGCGCTCACGCGCTTTTCCGTCTCTCGCTGTCGAGATGCGCCATCTGCTCCTCCGCATAGCGGGATCCGGCCGCAATGCCGGGCGGAAATGCGGCGGCGAGCGTGGCGAGATGCGCCGGCGTCAGCTTGACGTCGAGCGCGCCCAGCGCTTCGGTCAGGCGGTCGCGCCGCCGGGCGCCGACGAGCGGCACGATATCCTCGCCCTGCGCCGCGACCCAGGCGATCGCGACCTGCGCGACCGAGGCGCCGAGATCATCGGCGATGGCGCGCAAGCGCTCCACCAATTTGAGATTGGCGTCGAGATTACCGGCCTGGAACCGCGGGGTGTGCACGCGGAAGTCCTGCGCAGCGGTTCGCTCTTTCGACCAATGCCCGCTGATGAGCCCGCGCGCCAAGACGCCATAGGCGGTGATGCCGATACCGAGCTCACGGCAGGTGTCGAGGATGTCGTCCTCGATCCCGCGCGCGATCAGCGAATATTCGATCTGCAGGTCGACGATCGGATGCACCGCATGAGCCCGGCGGATGGTGTCGGAACCGACTTCCGACAGTCCGATATGTTTGACGTGCCCGGCCTTCACCAGGTCGGCGATGGCGCCGATGGTGTCCTCGATTGCCACCTTCGGATCGAGCCGCGCCGGCCGGTAGATGTCGATATGGTCGACACCGAGCCGCTGCAGCGAATACGCAACGAAGTTCTTCACCGCCGCGGGCCGGCAATCGACGCCAAGGAAGCCGCGGGCGGGGTCGCGCAACGCGCCGAATTTGACGCTGACCTGTACATCGTCACGCTTACGGCCGGTGAGGGCCTCGCGGATCAGGAGTTCGTTGTGACCCATGCCGTAGAAGTCGCCGGTGTCGAGCAGGCTCATGCCGGCGTCGAGCGCGGCGTGAATGGTCCTGATGCTCTCGCCGCGGTCGGCGGGGCCGTAGGCATCTGACATGCCCATGCAGCCGAGGCCGAGGGCGGAGACGGTCGGGCCGGTGGAACCGAGTTTGCGCGTGTCCATGTGGGTTCTCCTCCAGGGAGGGTGAAAGCGCAGTCATTCGCGTCGCCTCAGCCGCTCACAGCATGCTGGGCAGCACGCGGTCCGGCGGCTTGTGGGCATCGAGGAAGGTGCGGATGTTGATGATCACCTTCTCGCCCATCTCGACGCGGCCTTCGATGGTCGCCGATCCCATATGCGGCAGCAGCGTCACCTTGCCGGCCTTGGCGAGCCGCACCAGCTTCGGGTTGACCGCCGGTTCGTGCTCGTAGACGTCAAGTCCCGCGCCGCCGATGTCGCCGGCCTCGATCAGTTTGGTCAGGGTCTCTTCGTCGATCACCTCGCCACGCGCGGTGTTGACGATGTAGGCGTCTTTCCGGATCAGCCTCAGCCGTCGTCCCGAGAGCAGGTGAAAGGTCGCCGGCGTGTGCGGGCAGTTCACCGAGATGATGTCCATCCGCGCCAGCATCTGGTCCAGGCTTTCCCAGTAGGTCGCGCCGAGTTCGTCGGCGATCATGGGCGCGACCGGGCGGCGGTTGTGATAATGGATCTGCAGGCCGAAGGCGCGGGCGCGCCGCGCCACCGCCTGGCCGATGCGGCCCATGCCGATGATGCCGAGACGTTTCCCCCCGATCCGGTGACCGAGCATCCAGGTCGGCGACCAGCCGGCCCAGTTCCTGCCTTCGGTCAGGATCGCCGCCCCTTCGATCAGCCGCCGCGGCACCGCAAGGATCAGCGCCATGGTCATGTCGGCGGTGTCCTCGGTCAGGACCTTCGGCGTATTGGTGACGGTGATGCCGCGCGCATGCGCGGCAACGACGTCGATATTGTCGACGCCATTGCCGAAATTGGCGATCATCCTGAGCTTGCAGTCGGGCTGCTTGAGCACATCCTCCGTGAGGTGATCCGTCACGGTGGGAACCAGCACGTCGGCGCTGCGCACCGCCTCGCTGAGTTGCTCGGTCGTTAGCGGCGTATCGTCGAGATTGAGCCGCGCATCGAACAGTTCGCGCATGCGCGTCTCGATCGAGTCGGGCAGCTTGCGGGTGACGACAACGAGAGGCTTTTTCTTAACCGACATGTCCTGCTCTCATGGGGTCGTTCAGACCTCATTAACCCGGGTGTTCGACACTGCCGGTGTCGCCCGGTCCCGGCGTTTCCGTGGGGTCTCCCGACGTTTCCCCTTTAGGTTTGCGTCAAAGGGTCGCGGGCGCGTCTTGGTTGTTGGCGTTCCGTCCTCTCTAGCAGAAGGCCGCAGCAAGACAAGAACCCCGGCAGGACCCCTCAAGGACGTGATTTGCGAGGGGGCAATCGGGGCGGGGACCAGGGGATCGGCGCAGGTTCGGATGCTTTCAACCGGAAGCATTTGATTGGACCTCGGCAGGAGACGGGTTGATGGCGTTGGGGCGTTTTTGTCGTGTGGCGGTGTTTGCGGGTCTCGTGGTGGGCGCCTCCGGCAGTGCGGGTCTCGCGGCGAAGGATTCCCCCCTCACCACCAGCGGCTTGCCGATCCCGCGCTATGTGAGCCTGAAATCCGATCATGTGAACGTCAGGGCCGGTCCGACCAAGGACAATGACGTCGCCTGGGTCTACACGCGTTCGGGCCTGCCCGTCGAAATTACCGCCGAATTCGAAAACTGGCGTCGCGTGCGCGATTCCGAAGGCGCCGAAGGCTGGGTCTATCATTCGCTGCTGTCGGGGCACCGCACCGCCGTCATCACCATGAAGAACAAGGACGATCTCGCGCCGCTCTATGATAGCGCCGATCCATCCTCGACCATCGCCGCCCGTCTGCAGGCCGGCGTGGTGGCGCAGGTCAAGAGATGCGGATCGGGCTGGTGCCATATCGCCGGCAACGGTTTCGACGGCTGGATCGAGCAGCAGCGGCTCTGGGGCGTCTACGCCGACGAGAAGGTGGAATGAGCGGTCCTCGCGCCGAGCAATATCTCCAGGTCGTCCCGGACAAGTGAGCGTCCGGCAGCGCATTTGCGCTGGCCGGAGCGAACGCGATCCGGGACCCATAACCACCGAAGTTAGCGTTAGCTAAAGTCGGGGCTATAGCTCGGTATAACAACAAACATTCGTGGTTATGGGTCCCGGCCTTCGCCGGGACGAGTGCGGAATACGCGTCAGCGCTTCTTGCGCAGCCGCACGACCATGTCGACGCGCGCGATCTCGTAGCCCTCGGGCACGTTCGGCATCTTCTGCAGCACCAGATGCGGATCGGGAATGTCGACCAGTTCGTGGTTGTGTTCGAGATAGAAGTGATGATGCGCAGTGACGTTGGTGTCGAAATAGGTTTTTGTCCCGTCGACGCTGACCTGACGCAAGAGGCCCGCATCCGTCAGCTGATTGAGCGTGTTGTACACCGTCGCCAGCGACACCGGGACCTTGGCGAGCGTAGCCTCTTCATAGAGCATTTCCGCGGTGAGGTGCCGCGCGCCCTTGCCGAACAACAGCCAGCCCAGCGCCATGCGCTGGCGCGTCGGGCGCAAGCCCGCCGTCTGCAACATCTCGTTGACGTCATGCCAGGGGCAGCCGGTTAAGGCCGGCTGCCGCCCCGTCTTGCCGACATGGCGGCCGGTGTCTTGATTGGTGTTGGAACCGATGTCGTTCATTTCAGGTGGGTACCGGACTGGAGAACACGCACTTATACTCGCACTATTATGAATGGGTATAAGGAGCAAATTGTCCAGATGCAAGTTTTTCGCAACTAGAGCCGGTCTAAAATCCGACGGCGCCGATGCAAGCCGGCGCTTTGCCACCCAAGCCGCCTGTGATAGAGAGCGCGCGGACCCGGCAAGTGCCCGCTTTCCGCGCGGTCCACTCGATGGACCGAAGTTCGAGGAGTGGGAGCGCCGGGCTTCAGATCCAGGTCATTCGCACCACATTGCCCTGATATGGCGCGCTTCTCCCGGGTAAGCGGGTCATTTTCGCACAAAACGGGACTCTCAAAGAGGATATCTGGCATGTTGGATCGGCGTGGCGGCTATGAATATGAGGACTTGCTGGCCTGTGCCCGCGGCGAAATGTTTGGCCCCGGCAATGCCCAATTACCGCTGCCTCCGATGCTGATGTTCGACCGCATCACCGAGATTTCCGAGCATGGCGGGGAATTCGGCAAGGGTGTGGTCCGTGCCGAACTCGACGTGAAGCCGGACCTCTGGTTCTTCGGCTGCCACTTCAAGAACGATCCGGTCATGCCGGGCTGTCTCGGCCTGGATGCGCTCTGGCAGATGGTCGGCTTTTACCTCGGCTGGTGCGGCGGCGAGGGGCACGGCCGAGCGCTCGGATTGGGGGAGCTGAAGCTCGCCGGACAGGTGCTGCCGAACGTCCGCAAGGTCGTGTACAATGTCGATATCAAGCGCGTAATGCGCGCAAAGCTGGTGCTGGGCATCGCCGACGGGTGGCTTTCCATGGACGGCGAGACTATTTATCGCGCCAAGGATTTGAAGGTCGGCTTGTTCAAGCAGGGCACGGCCCCGGCCTGAACTTCGACACAATACGGCAAAAATCAAGGATATGGCGAGGCGATCATGAGGCGGGTTGTCATCACGGGGATGGGCATCGTCTCGTCCATCGGAAACAACACCCAGGAAGTGCTGGCGAGCCTCTATGAGGCGAAGTCGGGGATCACGCGCGCCGAGAAACACGCGGAACTCGGATTCCGCTCGCAGGTCCAGGGCGCGCCGACGCTCGATCCCGCGGAGGTTGTGGACCGGCGGGCGCTGCGGTTCCTCGGCGACGGCGCGGCATGGAATCATGTCGCGATGGAGCAGGCGATCCGGGATGCCGGCCTCGAGCCGACCGATGTCTGCAACGTGCGCACCGGCATCATCATGGGTTCGGGCGGTCCGTCCACCCGCACCATCGTGGAGGCCGCCGACATCACGCGCAGCAAAGGACCGAAGCGGGTCGGACCGTTCGCCGTGCCGAAGGCGATGTCGTCGACGGCGTCGGCGACGCTGGCCACCTGGTTCAAGATCAAGGGCGTCAACTACTCGATCTCATCGGCCTGTGCCACGTCAAATCACTGCATCGGCAATGCCTATGAGACGATCCAGGTCGGCAAGCAGGACATCATTTTTGCCGGCGGTTGCGAGGAACTCGACTGGACGCTCTCGGTGCTGTTCGACGCGATGGGCGCGATGTCCTCCAGGCACAACGAGACGCCGTCGACCGCCTCGCGCCCCTATGATCTGAACCGCGACGGCTTCGTGATCGCGGGTGGGGCCGGCGTGATCGTGCTGGAAGAGCTCGAACACGCCAAGGCGCGCGGCGCGCGAATCCATGGCGAGATGGTAGGTTACGGCGCCACCTCCGACGGTTACGACATGGTTGCGCCGTCGGGCGAGGGCGCGGAGCGCTGCATGCGGATGGCGCTGTCGACGGTGACGACGCCGATCGACTACATCAATCCCCACGCCACCTCGACCCCGGCCGGCGACCCGCCGGAGATCGAGGCCATTCGCAAGGTGTTCGGCACCGGCGACAAATGCCCGCCGATTTCCGCGACCAAGGCGCTCACCGGGCACTCGCTGGGTGCGACCGGGGTGCAGGAAGCGATCTATTCGCTGTTGATGATGAACAACGGCTTCATCTGCGAGAGCGCCCACATCACCGAGCTCGATCCGGCGTTCGCGGACATGCCGATCGTGCGCAAGCGCATCGACAATGCCAAGGTCGGCACCGTGATGTCGAACTCCTTCGGCTTCGGCGGCACCAACGCAACCCTGGTGCTCAAGCGACTTGATGCGTAGTTTTTCATTCTCACCTCTCCCCGCCCCTCGCGGGGAGAGGTCGAAATTCGTGCGTGCACGACAGACGCTGCGCGCGCAATGGGGGCGTCTCGACTTTCTCGTCCACGCCATCGGATTTACCGACAAGAACGAACTTCGGGGCCGCTATGCCGATACGACACGCGAGAATTTTTCGCGCACGATGCTGATCTCGTGCTTCTCCTTCACGGAGATCGCCAGGCGGGCGGCCGAACTGATGC
>WNGQ01010404.1_pt1 | contig 13648 bp, 11 predicted proteins | sample 5407661 | NCBI WGS metagenome assembly WNGQ01 (sample SAMN13153382, study PRJNA577476) | soil metagenome | isolation source: 60 cm soil or saprolite under Garry oak tree replicate 2 | place: USA:California | collected 2016-06-15
CGGCTGGGGACCAGCGTCGTGCTCGACTTCGGGCTCTGGGGCCGCGATGAACGGTCGGCACTGCGCTGGCTGGCGCGATCAGGCGGGGCAGCCTGCCAGGTGATCTACCTGCCCGTGGACAAGGACGTCCAGCTCACCCGGATCGCGCACCGCCAGGCAACGGCACCGCATCAGACGTTCCCGATGAACGAGGCCGACGCAGACCAATGGCGGAAACAGTTCCAGGTACCTGACGCCGCCGAACTCGACGGCGGCGAAATCCCCGGTCCGCCAGCGGGATGGCCGGGCTGGCCGGAATGGGCAGCAGACCACTGGCCCTCATGCACCGACAGCTAACCCGACCGTCCTGCCTAGGGCCGTCCTGATGGCGTTCGTGCTGGCCAGCGATGCCGCTGGCGTATTATCTCAGCTCAGCCGACGCGTCCGCACTGGCGGCGGGCGTAGCCAGCATGCACGCTCGCCGTCCAGGATGGCCAGACAACCTGGAAATTGGCGAGCACCTGCTGTGTCAGTTCCGCTGAGACAACGAGCCCGGCGCAAGCGAGATCGCCGGGGGTGCCGGTGACCCGGCCGACCCACCCGAGCGCAGCCATAGCGCTGCCTGCCGGTGGGCGATCGCCGGCAACGCCCAGCCGCCAGCCGCCCAATGGCCGGTAGCCCTATGCACTCACCAACCGGCCGGAGGGCAGGTGATACCGGGGCCTGGCGCCGGGTCAGCCAGAGAGCCTCGCGGGTTCCACCGCCCATCGGATGATCGTCAAGTTCAGCGGTCAAGGACATAACGCCCGGCCCCGAGACGCCCAGAACTTGCTGTTCTCAACAGCTCGATCACTGCGAATCCACCATGGACCGCGTGCCCCGAATCGGCAGGGAGGATGTGGATTGGAGCTTCCGGCCGGGTGTGCGTCAATTTTGTGGGTGATCAAGATCATCTTCGAGGCATTGCAGGTCAGGAAAGTTCGTCTGAGTGCGTGCTGCACTCAGACGAGGGCGCGCGTCCACTGATCGCGTTGCCGCACTACATGGGCACCTGAGGTTCGGGCACGCCCCTGACCAGCGTCGACGCGGTCGCTTGTTCGTGCCATCGTGATCTGAGTGTTCCAGCGCACCTCAGAACTTGACTCTGACCAGCCATGATCCAAAAAGACCTACATTTTGACGTGCACCCCGGCCCGCCGGCTGGGGTGCGGACTGCCGGTACCGGTCGCTACCTTCGTCGCATGGCTGACTTCATCGGTGCCGACCTGCGTGGTGCCCGGTTCGAGCGAACCGACCTCACCGGCGCGCGGCTGCACAGAGTCGATCTGAACGGCGCCGAATTCCGCAGTGTCGACCTGACTGGTGCCCTGATGTGGGACGTGGATCTCGTCGATGCCGAGATCCACGGCGAGGTCATGAACCTGACGATCAACGACGTCGATGTCGGCTCTCTGATCGAGGCCGAGCTCAGCAAGCGTGATCCAGACCGGGCCAGGCTGCGCCCGGCCGATCCGGCCGGCTTCCGCGAGGCGTGGGACGTCATCGAGCGGCTCTGGGGGGAGACCGCCGGACGGGCCCGCCGCCAGCCACCTGAACTCCTGCACGAGTCGGTCAACGGCGAGTGGTCGTTCACCGAGACGCTGCGCCACCTGGTGTTCGCCACCGACGCCTGGATCAGGCGGGGAATCCTGGGCGATCCCGCGCCGTGGGATGCCCTGGACCTGCCCTGGGACGGCATGGAGGACACGCCAGGGGTGCCCCGCGACCGGGACGCACGGCCCTCGCTCGACACGGTGCTCGAACTGCGCCGCGACCGGATGGCCACGGTACGACAGGTCATCGAAGGCCTGACGGACGAGTCGCTGGCGGCTCACACAGATCCGGTCGAGGGCCCTGGCTGGCCCTCGCCGAGGAGCTTCCCCGTGCGTCAGTGCCTGCTGGTCATCCTCAACGAAGAGTGGCACCACCGCCTGTACGCCGAGCGGGATCTGGACATCCTGCTGGCGGGCGGCGCTTGACGCGGGGGCGGGGTCGGCCGGCCGCATTGCGTTTTCCGCGAGGATCGGCAAGTCTGACGCGCACCCGGCACCGGCGGGTGAGTGCGTGCTGCACTCAGACGAGGGCGCGCGTCCACTGATCGCGTTGCCGCACTACATGGGCACCTGAGGTTCGGGCACGCCCCCGACCAGCGTCGACGCGGTCGCTTGTTCGTGCCATCGTGATCTGAGTGTTCCAGCGCACCTCAGAACTTGACTCTGACCAGCCATGATCCAAAACGACCTACATTTTTGACGTGCACCCTCGCCCTTCCGCCCACCGCTCAGCCGAGTACCACGCTAGGCCAGCACAGCCATCCGCATCTGCCGCTCTGGGCGTGTGGAGGCCAGTGGCCATGCCCGGTCAGCCGGGGGGACTGAGCCGGGCGACGATAGCAGGCATCCGCCTGATTCCGGAGGCGATGTCCTGCCCGGTGATGCGGGCGAGCTGCCAGCCCGCGAAGACGTGCGCGATCATGGCCTGGTCGATGTCGTTGGGCACGCCAGCGGCTGACCGGCAGGCGCGGAGCAGGAACCGGCCGCCGCGGCGCAGCACCCTCCGCGCCTCGCGGGCATAACGGTGCCTGTCCGCATGCGCCAGGTAGTGAAAGCAGCCCCGGTCCAGCAGCAGATCGGCGCTCGCATCGGCCAGCGGGAGACGGAGCACGTCAGCCAGGATGGACCGGGCATCCGGATGTGCCCGGGCTGCGCCGGCCACGGCGGCAGCAGACAGGTCAGCGCCGATAACCGCCCACCCCGCGGCGGCGAGATAGCCAGCCTCCGTGCCCAGCCCGCAGCCCAGATCAACGGCCTTCCCGGGCGGGCCCAGCCAGCCATCATCGCGAGCCGCGACAAGCTCCGCAGACGGCCGCTCCAGATGCCACCACCGGAAGGCGCCATCCAGATATGGGTCGGTCACCCTGACATTCTGCCGGCCATCAGCAGGCCGCGCCGCCGGCAAGACCAATTGCTCACTTCGCGCTTCTGCGATGGGCGTGCGGCTAACCGGCTTTCGCGAATGGGCGCGTGCGCCGCCGCAAGGCCTTCAGGCAGATTGGGATGTCTTGGCCTTCCTGGTGTCTACTGGTGGCCGGCCTCGTGGAGCTGGCCCATCTGGCGAAGCGTGTCGTGCAATGCCTGGTAGATGGCGGCCGGTGTCGGGTCCTGGTGCGGCATCCTGCCCTGGCGGGCCGCGGCGGCGGCCAGCCGGGCCAGGACGCCGGGGACGTGTTCTTCGGGGAGGCGTACCTGCTCGCCGCGGTAGTCCCGCAGCACGGACTGGATGGCTTTGGGAAGGCGCCGTTCGTCCACGGTGCCGTCGGCCCGCAGGTAGGGCAGCTTCCAGGTGGCCGGGCGCTGCGGGTCCCCGATGTAGGCGAAGCATCGTGCGGGCAGCTGGTACCTGGGGTGCAGGACATTGTCGTCGCCGGGAAGGATTCCGGCAGTCCTGGCGGGCGTTGCTGGTGGTGCCCGGTAGATTCCCCGGGTGCTGAGCCACCACAGCCCGCCCGGCGGCCGGGTGTCGGACAGGTGAACTATCAGCCGCGGCCGCAGCGGCAGCGCCGGCCCGGCGACGTCATAGGCTTCCAGGACGCATCCGTCGCTGACGGCGATCTTGTCGACGTTCAGCTCCTGGGCATAGCCGCGGGCCTGGCGAAGTGCGCGTTCGATGCTGGCCGGGCCATCGAGGGATCCGGGGCGCTTGGCCTCGACGATGAGATATTTCACGCCGAGGCGGGTGAGCAGCATGTCGGCCCGGTGCTCTTGCAGCCGGATCTGCTCGGTTGGCCAGTCCAGGACGCCGGTGAACAATTCGCCCAGGATGTTCTCCGCCACTTTCTCTGCTGGCGCCTGGCCGATCCCGTGGGATCGCAGGTGCGCCTGCCGTGCTGTGATGAACGCCGGCCAGCGAGCGCGTATCTGCTCAACGCAGCGGCGTTCCCGCGCCAGCTCACCCTGCGCGGTGACACCATCGGCGGTGGCATGCATCCTTCACCCCATTTTCCTGGTATTGAGGAAGCGCATTTCCTCTCGGGTAATAGACGCCGGAGATCGATCGCACGGTTACCTACAGCCAGCACCATCCGGGAAAGGATGGCCGAAACCGCGACTGGACCTGATGGGCCCGGCTGGAGCGCTGCCGCAACCCCCGGTCGGCGCCCATTTGGCCGTCCGCTATGCCGCCGACCGGGCGATCACCGAGCCTCCGGCGGCCAGGAAGTTTCCGGTCAGGTGGCGTCCTGCCGGCAGCCGTCAAGATCCATCCACTACGGCTGACTACGACAATCAGGCTGTCACAGAACGTGTCCACTCACGGGCGCGCCGACCCGCCGTTCGGTGCGGGCCGGGATTCGAGTTGTTCATCGGCGACTGCCGCGCCGATCGGGTTGTTCTGTACGCACCACCCGGGCCTGGGTGTCCGCTGCGGCCCGGCTGTCGCCGGGGTTCCGGCTATGCTGCGACTGCTCTGGGAGTCCGGTGTCTGCACGCGGGAATCCGTACCGGCCGGCGGGTCTTGATGGGATGTTCCTGAGCACGTGCCTTCTGGCCGGCGGCGTTCAGTATGAGGTTGTTGACGAACTTCGGCCCCTTCACCGGCCTGCCGACTCCAGCCGCCTCCGGCTGCTGGACAGCTTGACGCCCGGAACGGGCAGAGCCTGCGGGAGCTGTGCGTAAGGCTGGACATGGCACGGCAGGCAGTCAGCAAGTACCTGCCGGTGCTGGAGGCGGCCAGCCTGGTGACCACGGTGCAGCGTGGCGCAGAGGCTGTACTATCTCAACGCGGCAACGATCAACGCCATCGCCGAGCGCTGGACCAGCCAGCACGCCCGCGAGCGGGTGCGCTGCGCTCGCCGACCTGAAGACAGCATTGGGGCAGGAGCCGATGACCAGCTCGAGCGGCGCGTAGCCGAGATCGATCCAGATCCCGCGCGTGCGCTCCTGCGGCAGCCGGCCGGTGTCTTTTCCTTGTCGGTGCCTCGGCGAGTGTCGTCGTGCCGTGGCCGGTGTGACCAGCGGTGCCGATCGTCAGCGGCACACCGCCTCGATCAGGCCGTCCTCGATCCGGGTCGGCTCTGCGAAGAGCGCGAGCATCAGCAGGTCGAGCCACTTCGCGCTGTGGGGATCGTTCCCGGCGTGGACAACCGAGTCCAGTATCAGCAGCCGCGCGTGCGGCGGCGCGCCGGCCCTGATCGCGCGCAGGATCGCCGCCGCCCGCTCGTCGGGCCAGTTGTGCAGGATCTCGGAGAGGACGTACACGTCGCCGGCGGGGACCTCGTCGAAGAAGCTGCCGGCGACGAACTCGATCGCATCGCCGAACAGAGACTCGTCGCGGTCGGTTTCCGGGAGGTCGACAACGATCCCGCGCAGCTCGGGCCTGCGACGGAGCAGCTCGACCAGGAGCGTGCCGTTGCCGCCGCCGACGTCGACCACGACGTCGCCGTCGTGCCACTCGACCTCCATCAGCCGCTGCGCGCTCTCGTCCTTCCCGCCGGCCATGGCGCGGTCGAAGGCGCCGCGTTCCTCCGGATGCACGGCGAGCCAGCTCCAGAAGTCCGTGCCAAACGTGCGCGGGAAGCTCGCTTTTCCCGACGCGTCCAGCTCGCCGACGGCCCGGTGCCAGACGCCGCCGAGCAGGTGCGCGGAGGCGCGCCAGTCCGGCCCGCGCAACAGCTCTGACATCTCGGTGTTGCGGAACACGCCCGGCTCCTCTTCGGCGAAGACGCCGTCGCTCGCGAGGGCGCGCAGCAGGCGGTGCAAAGTGCCGGCATCGGCGCCGACCTCACCCGCCACCTCCGCGACCGGACGTGCCCCCTCTCCCAGCGCGTCCGCGACGCCGAGCTCGGCGACCAGCGAGAGCGCCTTCGTCGTGAGCGCTCCGCGCATCGAGCGCCACAGTCGCTCTTCCGCCTGCTCGTTCATCCGCATCTCCACCGTCCGCGAGGCGGCGCAGATCGTCGTCCTCGGCCGCGGCGCGTCCCCGGCGGCCTAGACCGGCTCAACCGCGATCCCGGGCTGCGTGGCGCCGGCCGCTGACCCCCATGCGACAATCGTACGACTGCGGTCGCCGCCGCAGCAGCAGCGTTCCGGGGGTCGGCCGCAGCCGGGTTTCGGCTCAGTCACGCCCGCGCGGGCGGAAGCGCTGCCCGCCGTCCACCTCGCAACCTGCCGCGGCCGCGTGCTCGCGCGAAGAACGCCACATACATCACCTGGCCCAGCCCGCGGTGGCGAGCAGCGGGAGCCACGCCCACGAACCGGATGGAGGCCCGCGGCTGGTCTCTGGTACCACGAGCCGCCGCCCAGGACCGACTGCTGCGCGCCAAGAGGGCGTGGCCCCAAACGATCTCGAAACGGCACGAGCAGCACAGTCGTCCTGACACGGCGGCGGTCCGCTGGCAGGACATCCAGCTGCCCTGGCCGAAGGTGCCCGGCCGCCACGTTGCGCGCCCGGAAAATCACCCACCTGAACTGGACACGGGCGGTACCCGGCCGTACTCGTATGACATTGCGACAGCTCCCGCCCGATCGGCCGGGCCATCTCCGGTGTCGTGCACATGCTTGCGGATCACCGACCACGGCCAGCGCGCACCGCCGTGGGACGCGACGCCGCGGACGCGGTGGATCGCCGCGCCAAAGCCCAGCCTGCGCAGCGGCTCCACCTGCCAGCCCTTCACCGTGGCCGGAGGACGGCCCAGTGTCACCCGGACATCGGCGGTCACCGTCTCGGTATCCAGCTGTGGCGAGGAATCGTCCACGCAGCCCCCAACCGTCAGCGGCTACCCGGCCGATAACGAAATCCGGCGAAACCCACCGCTAGGGGATCCTCGCGGCGGCGCTGGGCCCAGATCCACAGCCCCACGGTGCCGGGCGGTCGCGGCCGGGCTGCGGGCGATCAGGCACCCATCACACTGTGTCATCGGCGTTCGTCCCGGGACGCGCGCATCGCCTCAACCCAGCCCGGCGTCACGGGCCCGCAGTATGGCCTGAGTCCGGTCGGCGACTTGCAGCTTGGCCAGGATGTTGGTGATGTGATTGGTCACGGTCTTGACGCTGATGAACAGCTCGCGGGCGATGTCGGCGTTGCGGTGGCCCCGGGCGACCAGGGTCAGGACCTCCCGCTCGCGGCTGGTCAGTTCGGGGAACGCCAACGGGGGCGCGGCGGGCGGGCGGAGATTGGCGAAGTAATCCATGAGCCGGCGGGCGATCTGCGGGCTGAAGATCGCCTCCCCATGAGCGGCGGCGCGGACCGCGACCAGCAGTTCCTCGGGCCCGGTTCCTTTGAGGAGGTAGCCGCGGGCGCCCGCGCGCATCGCTGCGAACACCGAGGAGTCGTCGTCGAACATGGTGAGCATCAGCACCACGACGGCCGGGTCGGCCTGCACGATCGCGCGGGTCGCTTCCACGCCGTTGAGGTTCGGCATCTGCAGGTCCATCAGCACGACGTCGGGCTGGACGGCGCGGGCGAGCTCGACCGCTGTGTCGCCCGTGTCGGCTTCGCCCGCGAGTTCGAGGTCGGAGGCGGCCGCGATCAGGCCGCGTACGCCCTCGCGGAACATCGGGTGATCGTCGCAGACGAGGATGCGCACCGGGCGGGCCGGTGTCATGACCGCCCGCCCGGGAACGGCAGGGTAGCGACCACGCTGGTCCCGCCGCCGGAACGGGACTCGGCAGCGAGCCGGCCACCCAGTTCCTCGGCTCGTTCGCGCATCGAGGCGAGTCCCACGCCGGGGAGCGCGTCGGCCGGCAGTCCGCATCCGTCGTCGTTGACGCTCACGGTAAGCATGGCGCCGGCTGCCCGAATTGTGATCTCACAGTTCGCCGCTCGCGCATGGCGCCGTACGTTGGTCACGGCTTCCACCGCGATGCGATAGGCCGCGACTTCCAGCGCGGCCGGCAGATCCGGCAGGACGCCTGCGAGGCGGACCGAAACGCTGGGCGGCGCGGGTGCGTCGGCGGCGGCGCGCAGCGCCCCGGCCAGCCCGAGCTCGTCGAGCACCGGAGGGCGGAGCTGGTAGGCCATCGCCCGGACGGTCTCGACCGAGCGGCCCATTTCCGCGTCCAGCTCGCGGAGCATCCGCGTCGCCGTGTCGGCGTCTCCGGCGGTCAAGGACGCCCGGGCGTTGCCCAGCTTCAGCCGGTGCGCGGCCAGGACCGGGCCGAGCCCGTCGTGCAGTTCCCGGCGCAGGTGCCGCCGCTCCTCCTCGCGGGCAACGACGAGACGTTCGCGTGCGGCCTGAAGTTCCTCGGACAGCGCAAGCGCGCGGACCGCGACTGCGACCGGGCGGGCCAGATCCTCGAGCACGCTCAGGTCGGCCTGGCTGAGCTCGTCCTCGCCGGCCCGCGGTGCCACCAGCAACTCCCCGACCGCGCGGCCGTGGTGCACCAGCGGCAGCCGCAGCACGCGAGGGCCAGGCGCGCCGGACTCAGCCGCCGGCGGCCGTTCGCCGTCGCCGCCCAGGAGCGCGATGGCGGCGTACGGCAGCCGCAAGCCCTCCCTCACGGTCTCCGCGATGGACGCCAGCAGCGGGCCCGCCTCGGTGATGTGCTCGAGCTTGTCACCGACCTGGGCGAGCAGGCGGTACGGCTCGTCACGGTGTCCGTACATGAGCCGGTTGACGGTCTGCTGAAGCATTGAGCAAGCTGGGTTGAGGAGCACCGCGCTAAGCATGCCGATCAGGATCGACAGCGCCAGGCCCCGGCCGCCGGCCACGATGGAACCGGTGGCGACGGCGAGCCCGTAGACCATGGCGATCAAGGCCGACAGCCCGCCGTAAACGAGCGCCCGGTTGACCAGGACGTCGACCTCCCACAGCCCGTGGCGGGTCATGCCGATGACGACAGCGAGCGGAATCGGGAGGAACATCATGGCGCCCAGCGATTGGCCGGCCAGCTCGTAGACCAGCGCGCCGGGCGTCGCCGGCCGGATCTGAAGCAGCTTGCCCAGCACCACCAGCATCACGACCGTGAGCAGGGTGGCGGTGAAGCCGAATACCAGCCACCTGGTCTGACGGCGTTCGAGCGGTCCGGACACCGAGCGGTACCGCCAGACCTGCGCGGCGGCGGCCACGGCGAGCATGCACAGCCAGGGCACGAGCTGCGAGCCGGGCGCCCCCTGCCGCACGCTCACCTGCACTACGACGCCGCCCGCCAGTAGCGCCAGCACCGGCCAGCGCAGCCACCGCGGCTCAAACCGGCCGGACGGGAACAGGAAGAAGAACAAGGCAAAAGCCGTCCAGCTTACTGCGTCCAGCGCGGTCGCCGCTGGCCGGATGCCGGCCGACAGCCGGTTCGCGTCGATGAGCCAGCTGGTCCCGAAGATCACGAGGAAATACGCCGTGAAACGGGCCATCGGGGTCGTCCACCCCCGCCATACGACGAGGCCGGCGACCGCGAACCAGACGAGCGCGGCCAGCAGCGTCAGCGCCAGCCCGTACCCCGCGTATGCCGCGGGGGTGAGCCCGAGCCGGCGCAACGTATCGGCCAGCATGCCGGACGTCCAGCCCGTCGGCACGCCCAGGGACAGCGCCGCGACGCCGGAGTAGCGGACAGCGGCGTCCACGCCGACAAGGCTCGCGCACGCCACGCCGAACGGCACCCAGGCCGCGCGGAGCACCCGTCCGGCCACAGTCAGGTTCAGTACCGCGGCCGCCCGGTCCCGGCCCTTGCGCGCACGAGCCGGAACGGCGCTCTCAGCTACCACGCCGCGACCGGGCTTGCCGGCGCTCGTGACGCCCACCAGAACCTGCCCACGGCATACCCGTTCACGGCACCGCCAACGGCACCCGCCACTGCGCCCAGTATGCCGGTGAGCAGCGAATACCACAACACGCTGCCAGGAAGGTGCGGCGCGATGACGATCGCGGCCGCGACGCCGGCGACCGCACCGAGCGCATATCCCGCGCCAGCCGAGACGAGGCAGCGACTGGCGCCCGGGGCCGACCGGCGGCGCAGCGTCCGCCGCTCGACGACGCCAAGGACCAGCCCTGTGACCAGGATGCCGGCCGCGAAGTCAGCCGGCGGCCCGACAAGGCCGTACCCGGCCATATAGGCGATCGTGGACAGCACGGCAGTGGCTGCCAGCCAGCCCACCACAGCGCGGCGCCCGGGCCGCAGCACCGGCGCCATCGCCGCGACAAAGACCGCGGATGCCAGCGGCAGACCGACCAAGTGGCCGATCCCGTCGCCGGCCGGCCCCCAGCGTTCGAGCAGGTCGCTGAACAGCCCGAAGAAAGCCTGCCCACCGCCCAGCCCGGCCGCGCTTCGCAGCGCGATGCCCGCCCAGTTGTTCTCCTGCGCATCCATGGCAACCATCCAGATCCTCGATGCACGCCGCCGAATGGCGGAACCGGGATGCCTCCCCCGGCTATCCCGAGAAGATCAGCCGGCCGATCCCGCCGTCATGGGGACAGGCTCCCGAATCCGGTCCCGAGCCGGGCGGGATCGTGCCGGGAGGTGCGCCCGCGGCTGTTCGCCGGACATCCATAAGCCACGTCGCGTCATCGGCATCGCAGGCTCGTTGGTAACAGTGCCGGCTTGCCCCCTGGCCACCGCAGCGGCGCAGGTTCTGCTCAACCTCGCACTCCGGCTGGCACGGCCTGTGCTGACCGCGGCGTAATATGCGCGGTCCCCGCGGTGCACCCGTGACCAGGACCACCGCACGAAGGCATGCCGGTGAACCCCTCCCCTGCAACATCGCCGATGTGCGGCAGGGCACCAGGCTCGCGTCGCGAGAGCAGCGCGGGCCTGGCTGCCTTCTTTTCGTCGCTCAAGAACGGACAATATGTGCGGTCAAACTCGGCAGCACCGCGAATCTGCCTCGCGCTCGTATTCGATCTGCGTGGTTTGCCAGCCGTGGTTGCCTCACCGCCTGTCACGCGCCGTCACGACCGCGGCTTGCTGTCTCCTCAGGCGATCTTCCGCGATGACCGCGTGCCGTGATCCCGACTGGCCGTCTTCGGGCCGGCCTGTGCGTGCCGTCCTGCCGCGCCAGGTCACCGGCCGCAGGCGCCGGGCAGCCAGGCTGAGCACAAAGCGCAGCCAGCCTTGAGCCGGCCTTGCCTGCCAGCCCGGCGCTGAGCCAGGCTCGGGCGCAGTTCCCAGGAGCTGAGCCTGTCCCAGGAGCTGGGCCTGTCCCAGGAGCTGAGTCAGGCTCAGGCACAGTTCCCAAGAGCCGAGCCTGTCTCCGGAGCTAAGCCAGGCTCAGGCGCAGATCCGGGGAGCTGAGCCAGCGCATCCCGGCGCAGGCGCGGCGATGCCAGCACGGCTCAGCGGCGCGCTCCCCCGCGCAGCACCTGCGCTGCGGCTACAGCATGCGCCGCGCCGCGCCCCGCCTGCCCGGGCCGCAACCGCGCCACGCCGCCAGGCCGCACGCCACGGCCGGGCACCGTCACCAGCTATGCGGCGCCCACCCCCCGGGCCGGGTGCACATGCGGGAGCGGCGAATGCAAGCCCGCAACAACTCAGGGCACTGCCCGCTCCTGCCAGCAGGACGCAAAGCCGCTGCCGAGCACGGCCGACCTGTTACCTGTCAAGTTCCAGTACCGGGGCGACCTGTTACCGCACTGCTACCCAACGCGCTACCCAGCACTCCGGAAACTCACGGAATAGCGTTCGAATTATTTCTTTGACCTGTGGTGGAGCTATGGGGATTCGAACCCCAGACCTCTTGCATGCCATGAAACACCAGCAAGTTCCCTGAACAGGCCATATGCGGCCCGAACAGGCCAGACGCTGGCTCACGCCAGCGGAGACAGGCTCACGCCAGCCCTCCCAAGCGGCATTCTGCCCCTCAAAGTGCCCCCGGAACGATCTCCCGGTGACCCGCCAGACCGCCCGGCCACACGTGATCGAGTACCTACTCGACCACCACCGCTCATAGCACTCCACACATGGCCGCGTCCGTGCCGAAGTGCCCCTGCCCTGCGGTACGCAGAGGGACGGGCGTGATCGAGCCCCCGCGCAGGTGACCACATGCCAGCGCGGATCGGTTGTTCCAGCGGGAGGGCAGAGATAGTTTCCGTGCGGCTGGCGATGCCGCGGCCAGCAGCGCGTAGCGGATCTCCCTGCCCAGACCGGCCCGCGAGTCTCCTCGCGGTACCCTGACCCTCGCCGGCGCCCGCCCTCCCTAGCCCGCACCGGGGCCGGCGGGGAGCGCGGCGATGACCGATCTTGACGGACGGACGTTCCTGGTCACCGGTGCCAACGCCGGCATCGGCTACGCGACGGCGACGGACCTCGCACGGCGCGGCGGCCGGGTGCACCTCGCCTGCCGCTCACGGGCCAAGGGCGAGGCCGCCATCGCCGTCATCGCCGCCGCGACCGGCGGCGCGACCGGCGGCGCCCAGGTGAGCTACCTGCACCTGGATCTGGCTGACCTGGCCAGCGTCCGGCGCAGCGCGCAAGCGTTCCTGGCCCTCGGCGAGCCGCTGCACGTACTGATCAACAACGCCGGCGTCGGCGGCCAGCGCGGCATCACCGCCGACGGCTTCGAACTGCATTTCGGGGTCAACCACCTGGGGCATTTCGCGCTCACCCAGGCGCTGCTGCCGCTCCTGCGGGACAGCAGGCCCGCCCGCATCGTGAACGTGTCCAGCGACGCGCATTACCGGGCGAAGGACATCGACTTCAGCGCATTGCGCCTCCGCACGAAGAGCATCACCGGGATGCCCGAGTACGCCGTCTCCAAGCTCAGCAACGTGCTCTTCGCCCAGGAGCTGGCCCGTCGGCTCGACCCCGCCGTGGTTGCCGCCTACGCCCTGCACCCCGGCGTGGTCGCCTCCGAGATCTGGCGCCGGGTGCCCTGGCCGGCCAGGCAGATGGTGATCCGCCGGATGCTGACCACCGACCGGGGCGCCAGGACTTCGCTGTATTGCGCCACCTCACCCGAGGTCGCCGGCGTCTCAGGCAAGTACTACGACAACTGCCGCGAGACCGAGCCGAGCAAGGCTGCCACCCCCGAGCTCGCCGCGAGGCTCTGGGAGCACAGCCAGACATGGACCGCGCCGTCCGAGCCGGGCCACGCGGACTGACCAGCGACAAGCCAGGCAAGAACAACGAACAGCCCCAATGCACCCGCCGGCCAGACGTTAGGGCCTGCAACGCAGCCTCGGGCATGCGCACCCGCTGCGACACACGACAGAACCGTCCAATCTGTACGGTCGTCAACCTGCCTGAACTCGATTAGACGGCCGCCCCTAACGTCCGGTCTGCGTGCTTGCCCCGCCGGAGGCTCCACCACGCTCGGTAACCAGCTGGCCAACAACCGTCATCGCGGCAGAAGCGGGCAATCTCGACACGGACCGACCATGCATAATCATGCAGGCTGGGTCGGCCCGGTCGACACGCCTTGGCCTGGACTTGTTGGACTGCGACACCCTGGTGGACCACTTAACTGGACGCGTTCTGAGCCGCCCTCTGTGGGCCCGAACGGTGCACTGTCGCAGATCTAGTGCCGTAGCAGGTCACGTTTGCCCCGCCAGGTGTTTCCCGCCAGGTGCTGGTGGCTGAGACTGGGCCGGTGCCTGAACGGCTGCGGGTGCGGGAGATCGACGATGAGGGGGATGGCGGCTGGTGTGGATCATTCACCGGCCCGCTGCCACCGCGGTGCCGCCGGGCATGCCCGGCGGCCGGGCGCA
>WNGQ01025004.1_pt1 | contig 13645 bp, 13 predicted proteins | sample 5407661 | NCBI WGS metagenome assembly WNGQ01 (sample SAMN13153382, study PRJNA577476) | soil metagenome | isolation source: 60 cm soil or saprolite under Garry oak tree replicate 2 | place: USA:California | collected 2016-06-15
TCATCCTGGTCGTTGTTGGCCGCTAGAACGGTTTGTGGAGTTGGCGGATTCTCTGAGCCGAAACGACGGCGTGCGCACCATCGTTTTTGCTGGACCGGAAGAACGTTCTCTGGTGCCGAAAATGCACGAGCTTTTCCCGTCCGCGCTGATTCTTGACCGTCTTACAATTCCGCAGCTAGCTTCTGCGTTGGCGCGTCTGGGTGTCTTTGTGACCAACGAAACAGGACCAATGCACATCGCAACGGCAGTAGGGACCGCGGTTGTGGTATTGCTCGACTGCCCAACGCCGAACAATTTCGTGCCATTGGAAGATCAACATCGCGTCATTTTCAGCGACAGTGTCGTCAAGATCACAACTGAGGAAGTCTATGCGGCAACTCGTGAATTACTCGTCGGCAGTCGGACGACAAGACTCTTTTCTAGTTGATCACACCTTGGTCGAAAGGTCATTGTGTATGAGATTTCCGCACTGCTATTATTTGACACAGCAAGCGATCTTCTGAACAATCGCTCCACCACCTCGGGTAGAGAGAACTATGGACGCGCAAGGGCTAAAGAGAAGCGAAGTTGCTACTAAGAATGGCATCGCGGAAGGAGTGGTAAAGAGACTTGATCGGCAGTTGAGTCAGGCCTTATTACATCGTGACTCAACGACACTCCATGATCTGATCGCCGATGACTACACGTTTACGAACCCTCTTGGCGAAGTCACCAACAAATCGTTGACTATGGCCGGCATCGATTCGGGGCTCCTGCTTCATTCTCTCGACACCCAGAACGTTACGGTGCATATCTACGGGGATACGGCTTCCGTGTCCGGTATCGCGACAATTGAAGGTCGGTTTAAGACGCATGATATTAACGGCCTGTATCGCTATAGCGATGTCTACATGAAGCGGCAGGGGCGCTGGCAAGTAGTTGCCACGCAGGCTGTTTGTGTAGAACAACAATGAGCGAATCAAGGCTAAACTGGCCCACCAAACTTCAAGGTATCTTCTCCGCATCCGTATTTGCATTTCTCCTCGCCCCATACTTTCTTAGCCCCAACCTCGACAAACTTCTCCTCTCATCCAGCACCGCGGGTTTATCGCCGGCGCCCTCGCCCAGAACGCCGCAAGATTCCAAATTAGGTCTTGAGATTGATCGAACAATCGACGAAAGCGATCTGACTCAGTCACGTTGGGGCGTGTTCGTAATGTCGATGAAGGACGGCCGTGTCGTTTATTCTCGCAATAGCGATAAGCTGTTCACGCCGGCGTCGAACATGAAAGTCTACACGACCGCCGTGGCGCTCGATTCGCTCGGCGCGGATTATCGGTGGCGCACTTCTGTCTACGCGAACAAACAACCGAACGATGGAATCGTAGACGCAGATCTAACACTTTACGGCCGGGGCGCTCCCGATCTGAGATCGACGCACAAAGGCGACGCGCCTTCCTTAGATCAGTTAGCTGACCAGCTGGTTCAATCGGGAGTGCGTCAGGTTCGCGGCAACGTCGTCGGTGATGAAAGTTATTTTCGCGGCGAACTCTACGGTCTCGGTTGGCAATGGAACGATCTTCAATGGTACTTCGGCGCCGAGCCCAGCGCCCTGACTGTGGACGAGAACAGTTTTGAGCTGACGATTTCTCCCGGAAATAAATCCGGTAGCGCCGCTAATCTCGCTATCAATCGCAACTCGGGATTTGTTCATCTCACAAATAACACCACCACGGCCCAGCGCGACGCGACGACCACGATTGGAATCAATCGCGGGCTGACGGATAACGAAGTGCGGGTGTGGGGAGAATTTCCGGTCAGCGGACGCGCCTTTTCGGCTTTCCTTTCAATTCACAATCCCGCGCTCTGGGCCGCGACGCTTTTCAAGCAGGCGCTGATCGCGCGCGGTATCAAGGTCGATGGCGAAGCCCGCGGTCGCGATTTTCGGGTTGCTGAAACTGAAAAGTTCGATCCGCAAAAGGCGATCGAACTTGCACATCAGGACGGCGAGACACTCGGTCAGATCGTGCGCCAGACAAATAAGGAGAGTAACAATCTTTTTGCAGAGTTAATTCTGCGGACGATTGGAAAAGAGCGTGGCGCTTCGGCGCCAGATCCTGATCCACGCAAGAATCGCACGCGTGGCGATGACGAAGCGGGGATCGCAGTCGTAAAGTCCTGGCTGGATCACGCTGATATCCGCACACGTGGTTTGGCGATTCGCGACGGCTGTGGTCTTTCGCGTCTCGATCTCGTCACGCCGGAATCCACAGCGCGGTTACTGACTGCGATCGCCAGGACAAATTCGGCTTCAGTATTTCATGACTCGCTGCCCATCGCCGGACGCGACGGTACGCTGGGTGGGCGCCTCAGGCGTGAAGCCGGTCGCATATTCGCCAAGACCGGTACGCTCACTTACGATCATTCGCTTTCCGGTTATGCGGACACTAAGAATGGCGAGGTTCTGGTCTTCTCGATCTTCTGCAATGACGTGACTGACGCTTCGGATGCTGTCCAAGTAATCGACAAGATCGCCGGTCTGCTAGCCGAATTCGGCTCTACGAAGTAACGAAAACCACCAAAAACGGATAACTTTTCATCCTTTGTCCGTATGTTGGCTCTAGACAAACTTGCTTTAACACGATAATATTGTCGAGTCGAAGCCCTGGCAGGCTTCCTGCTTGCCCTCGAAGTTAAAGCCTCGACCTCACCTTTTCAGCTCAGGATTCAGGAGAAGACAATGTCAAAGCAAGCTATCCGATTGACCTTTGCGGTTTTGTCTCTGGCGTTGATGATCGCAAGCGCTTCCGGCCAGACTAACTTGGCTGCGAAAGCCAACAACTTCCAGCCGCAGCCCAGCACGGCTAACAGCGCCGACAACGAAACTGATCGCGTGCGCGATGGATTGATTGGGCCGGTGCGCCGCGTTCGCACTGAAGTAGTCAAGCTATCGAACGCAGCTGGAAAGACAGTTGAAGACAGCAAGCGAACAGTGTTGGAAACTGCCGAGTATGATCTCAAGGGATCGAAGACGCAGAACCAGTATTTCCCGGTCGAAGGCGCCACGCTAACGGGACGTGAGGTCTACAAGTATGACGAGAAGGGAAACATCAGCGAGATGACTTTGGTTAATGCGGACGGATCGCTGGTGAGCAAGGAAGTTTACAAGTACGAGTACGACTCGATTGGAAACTGGGTGAAGATGACGACCTCCGTTGCGGTGGTCGAAAACGGTAAGATTGGCTTCGAACCTTCCGAGATGACTTATCGAACGATCTTTTACTATCTCGATGCCTCGATGGCCAAGATGCTTCAGCCTGTTGCTGCTCCTTCCCCAGTTTCGGCCTCGACGCAGTCCGACTTGGGTAGTTCGAAATCTTCGGGATCTGCTGTTAATGATACGAAGTCCCCAAACTCCCTCGGCGCATCGGTGAAGCAACCGGAAAACAGATCTACTGCGACCCTGCCTCCGTCAACTTCCCTCGACAAAATGAAGGTGTCGTCGGTCCAGCCATTGACGCCGGATTTTCGCGGCATGCCAGCAGACACAAACAAGCGGGTCGTAGTAAAGGATAACGACGCACCGCCGGCCCCGCGTCCTTTGCTGAAACCCATATCGGGTGGGGTGCTGAACGGAAGGGCTCTTAGCCTGCCGACTCCTGTGTATCCTGACGTCGCTCGTCGAATGCGCACTGAGGGAGTTGTGCAAGTCGAGGTGGTGGTCGATGAAAATGGCAAGGTGGTTTCCGCGCGCGCCCTCAGCGGTCCGGGAATGCTTCGTGACGCCGCGGTGAAGGCAGCGTCTCTTGCACACTTCTCGCCGACGAAGCTTTCAGGCCTGCCGGTAAAAGTAACCGGCTTGATCAATTACAACTTCACGGTTCCAAAATGAATCACCTCGCGACCTGCAACTCATAACGGCAGTTCTCGCCGGCGTCTCGCACCAATTTCTGATGAGAGAGAGGAATAGCCTATGCCATTAACCGGAGAACTCAGCGACCTTTCGCTCGCCGAGTTGATCGAATTCTTCTGCAATCAAAGAAAGACCGGACGGTTGAAAGTTATATATTCAAGCGGCCCCGGATACTTCTATCTTCAATCTGGATCGGTAGTGCATGCACGCATCGGAGCGCTGCGCGGCATCGAAGCGGTTTACTACGCTTTGACATTGCCAAATGCATCGTTCACTTTCAGCCCCGCGTTTGAAGCTCCCGAACACACAATCAACCAGCCTTGGACTTCCGTGGTTCTCGAAGGGCTGCGACGCATGGATGAAGGCATCGCTCCGCGGCCCCCGTTTCCGGAACAGCAACAATTACCCAAAGATGAAAGCAAGGTAGCGATGGAAGCTGTCTCTGCCGGCAGCGTAGAGGACCGCATTGCCGAAGATGAGCCTGACGCGAAGTACGCCGCGACTGACTTTCCATCCGACCCGACAGTTGAAGTTATAACCTTCGTCCCCACTTTCGCCACCGCCGCACCACGCGGAAATAGATCTTGGACCTTAGCTGCGGTAGGCGCCGTGGCGCTGATCGTTGCGGCGATTGGAGTTCCATGGGGTTGGTACTCTCACAACAAAGCCGCGAGGCTGGCCAACGAAGCCAAGTCGTTGGCGACAGACAATGCGCAGACACTCGCACCTCCCGTCGTCTTCAGCGAGCCTTCGAACGGAATGGCGAACGAGGTTTCCAATGAAGCTGCCAACACATCTCCCGGATCCAGCGAGAGCGAACAACCCACGACAAACTCAGAAGCCGATTTAGTTGCGAAGCGCCAACGCGAAGCCCGCGCGAAAGAACTTGCCAAGACTCGCGAGGCTTCAACGGCGAAGGAAAATCCGGCTGCCGTCAATCCGACTGCGCCCAAGACCCAGTCGCCTCCGAATGCCGGAGCGAAAAGAGTCACAGTCCAAGTGACTTACGATGAGAATGGTCGCGTGACACAGGCTTCCGGTGGTGACGCAACTGCGCTGCGTATTGCTAGACAGAAACGTTTTCCTGCGGGCAACTGGAGGAGCGGTGTGTTGTGTGGCTATGCCGCGGCACACAGCGGTAAGCCTCCGGCTCACCGTGATTAGTCTCAGGAAATAGTCTAGAGGCTGCGCCTCAAACCCGGACCTGGAGGCGGAGCCTCTTTATTTTGTTGGGAGCTTGACGGTAAGCCAGCGTCTTACCGCAATGTGCTGCGGCGAAGCCGCAAGATCACACAAGGGCCATCACTTCATCTTCGCTCAAAACAGCCGATGCCTGCTTGGCGCGTTCATAAATACGCGCGATGCGATCTTCGCTGGCTTCCAGTCCACGAGTCTCGAGCCAGAAGATCACGTTTGATTTGCCGCTCATCGGACCGATTTCAATTACTTGCTTCAGACCAAACTGTCCCGCAGGCACGCCTGAGTAAATTAGATCGGCAAGCTCCGGGTCGCCTTTCTTGTAGCTCTTGATCACAGCCGCGGCGTGCACACCGGTTGCCGTACGAAAGGCGTCGCGACCAAACACTGGATAATTGAGCGGAATAGTCCAACGGCAAGCTTCAGCAGCTTTGTCGCAATACTCGCGCAGGCGCGTGAGATCGTTTTCGATCCAGCCCATTAGTTTCAAGTTCACCAGCAACTGATCCACCGGCGTGTTACCTACGCGCTCGCCTATGCCAAGCGCCGAGCCGTGGACTTGGTCAGCGCCGCCTTCAATCGCTGCAATTGAATTGATTACGCCCAGGCCACGATCCTGATGTCCGTGCCAATCCAATCGAATTTTCTCGCCTTGCTGATCGATGATGCCGCGCACAAACTTCACGACTTCGCGCGCGCCGTCGGGAGTTGCATGGCCAACGGTGTCGCAGACGCAAACCGCACGCGCGCCGCAACGAATCGCCGTGGTGTAAAGCGCGCGAATTGTTTCAGGATTGGCCCGCGTTGTGTCTTCAGTGACGAACATGACCGGCAGCCCTTCGTTGACCGCGAACGTCACCGCTTCTTCCGTCATGTGCAACAGCTTATCCAGGGTCCATTCCTCAGCATAGAAACGAATCGGCGACGAGCCGATGAACGTGCAAGCTTCGATCGGAATGCCCGCGCGTTGCGAAATTTCGGCAATCGGAATGATGTCGTTCTTATGCGTGCGCGCGGCGCAGTTGGGACGGATCTTCAGATTTTTGTCGGCGATCTCGCGGGCCATCAGCTCGACGCCCGCCGCGTGAGTGCCACCCGCGCCGGGTAATCCAATGTCCGCCGTATCGATACCGAGCGCGTCCATCAAGTGCAACAGTTCGATTTTCTTCTCGACCGAAGGCTCGCACACGGACGGTGATTGCAAACCGTCACGCAACGTCTCGTCGTCAAAACCGATATGACGATCGGGTTTTTGCAAGACGGGATCGATCTTGTTCCAGTCATAAATGAGTTCGGCAACGGACATTTCTTCACCTCGAGAGAGGTTCGACCCTTAGCTTGTCGAGTGTCAGAAGCCCGCGTGTCAGCAAGTGCCTGCTCGCCCTCCCTGACGGTCGGGCTACTGACACGCGCCGCAAGTCTAAAGATTGAACTCTCAACTAAATTCGATTACAACAATCGCGAGGCCCGTATGTCAACTGAGACACCTTCCGGAAAACGAACCGCAACGGCCCGCATTCACACGATCGCGCTGGGCTCTGACCGCGCCGCGAAAATCATGGCCGTGCGCGCTAGTATCGCGCGCATTGCTGAGATTGATTCAGGGTGGCGCGTGCGCGAGATTCTCGTCGGACAGAAACTCGACGCTGATCTCTACGTCGGCCTGGAAGGCGGTTTTCATTCCATTTCAATTGACGGCGAGTGGCACACTTTTCTGCGCGGCTGGGCTTTTGTGACCGACGGCGAGCGCGACAGCTTTGGAATGTCGCCATCGATTAGTGTGCCCGAGGCAATCGTAAAGAGTGTTATCGGAGGCAAGCGTGAGCTTGGAATCGTTATTGACGCGCTTGCCGGCGCGCGGGACGTGAGAAGCCGACAAGGCGCCTGGGGTGTGCTCTCGCGCGATCTGCTGACACGCGCAATGAGTTTCGAAGCCGCGCTGATTGCGGCGTTCGCGCCTTTTTATAATTGGCAACTCTATCTAAGCAAGCCTTAGCGGCTCCGCCGCAGCACAGTGCGGTAAGCCTCCGGCTTACCGTCGAGAAGGTTTTTGATTTATTTTAGAGGCTGCGCCTCTATCTTCTGAGGCGTAGCCTCAGCAGAGATCGGAGAAAGCACTAACGGTAAGCCGGAGGCTTACCGCACTGTGCTGCGGCGGAGCCGCAATCAACCAACCTGTCGGCCCTCGCAACTACTCAGCGAGTCGCGCCCATCGGTGCTAAACTCGTAATAGATGCGCGTCACAATCGGGCAAATCAATACGACCAACGGAGATTATGAAGGCAATGTTGCGCGGATCCTGGACGCGATTGAAAAGGCTAAGAAAGATGCTTCGGACCTAATCGTTTTTCCGGAAGTCACCATTCAAGGTTACACGTCACTCGATTGGTTTCTCGATCCGGATGTCGTTCGATCAGCTCTGCAGCCGCTCGATAAAATCATCGATGCTACCGAAGGATTGACGGCGATTGTCGGCACGGTGCGGCCCAGCGATCAGGCGACGGGCCGCGCGCTTTACAACTCAGCGGCAGTGATTCGAGACCGAATGCTGCTGGGATTTGCCGACAAGACGCTGCTACCGGAATACGACGTGTTCGACGATCCGCGCTACTTCGAGCCGGCGCGCGAACGGCGCTTATTCCCTTTGGACGAAACACGTTTGGGGATCGCCGTCTGCGAAGATTTCTGGAACGACAAGACTTTTTGGAAACAACGGCTCTACGCAAACGATCCCGCGGAAGAATTAATCCAGATGGGCGCGAACCTGTTGGTTTCAATCAATGCGTCGCCCTTTAATAAAGGCAAGCTCGGCATGCGTTGTGAAATGGTTTCGCACCGGGCTAAGACCGCCGGCCTGCCAATCGTTTTCGTAAACCTGATCGGTGGAAATGACGGAGTGATCTTTGATGGCACCAGCCTCGTGTCCGATGGCGAGGGCAGAATCATCTTGCAGGCTCCTCCGTTCGAAGAATTCATCGGTACAATCGATCTTGATTGCCGCCTGACTGACACTCTTTGTTTGCCCGGCGATGACATTGAGACCGTGCGCCAAGCCCTGGTTCTCGGCATTCGCGACTATGCGCGCAAAAACCGTTTCACCACAGCAGTTTTCGGTTTGTCCGGCGGGATTGACTCCGCCGTGGTGGCGGTGTTGGCGTGTGAAGCTTTGGGAGCTGACAACGTGCTCGCAGTGATGATGCCTTCGCCCTACACCTCGCGCGCCAGCGTCGAAGACTCGATCGAACTGGGCCATCGGCTCGGCATGAAGGTAATCGAAAGACCGATCAGCGAGGCGTTTCAATTGCTGAGACGTGAACTCGAGTTGCCTGAGCCAAAGGCGGGAGGCAGCGCTCACGCCGTCGAGAATTTGCAGTCGCGTCTGCGCGGCAACATCCTCATGACGATCTCGAATGCCGAAGGCCGCCTGCTCCTTTCAACCGGAAACAAGTCAGAACTGGCGCTTGGTTACTGCACGCTTTACGGCGATACCAACGGTGGCCTCGCGGTGATTGGCGACGTTTTGAAAACGGAAGTGTACGAACTTGCGCGCCTTTACAATCGCGAGCGCGAGATCATTCCGCAATCGATCATTGACAAGCGTCCCTCGGCGGAACTTGCGCCCGGACAGTTTGACGATCAATCTTTGCCGGCTTATGACCAGCTTGATCCGATCCTGGAACTCTATTTCGAGCAGAAAGAATCGCCGGAAGAGATTATCGCCGCAGGTAACGACCCGCGTTTGGTTTACGACATTCTGAATCGCGTCGAATCGCCCGCGAATGAATTCAAGCGCCGCCAGTTGCCGCCAACTCTGATCATTTCGCGTAACGCGATCGGTATTGGCCGGCGGCGACCCGTGACGCATCGTTATCGGAGGCAGCCCAATTCCTCGTCTGTCGGTCATGGCGCGTAAGAATGAAAGCGCGTGTCAGAACCGCGAGCGGTAGCGACCGGATCAGCCGATTGCGGAATGCGAATTTCGGATTTCGAATTTGAATTCAGCAATCCGCAATCTGCAATCTAGAATCGGCTGATCCGGTCGCTACCGCTCGCGGTTCTGACACTCTGCTTGCTAAGAAGCCGGTTTAACTTGCTCCTATCGATATTGCTGTCGCAATATTGTCTGGTTTCGACTACTCGCAGTTTTTGCAAAGGTGAAAGCATGAAAATCAAATCTTCAGTCACTCCAGTCCTAATCATGTCGGCGACCATATTAATCAGCGGTCTCGCGTCTTCAGGCAGCATAGCCTCTTCAGCCTGCGCTCAGGGCCGAGGCGAAGGACGACCCGGTGGGCAAAACCTTTCGCCTGAGGAACAAAACCTCGCCAAGGGAATCATGACCGCAGCCGATCCCGCGGCTAAACTAAAAGCGGCGGCAGAACTGATCAGGAAATATCCAAAGACCTCGGCGAGGCCGCGCGTCGCTCAAGCGCTCTTGGACCAGATTCGTGGGGTGACGGACGCGTCGCAAAAAGCGAACCTGGCACAGGAGTATCAAAAGATTTTCGATCAACCGTCCGAACAGGAATTGATCGTGCCCGTGCTGATTGATGCTTACGCCGCCGCCAATCAACCGGATGCAGCGTTTGCGAAGGGCTCTGAGTTTCTTTCGCATAATCCCGATTCGCTGAACGTTCTGGTCGATCTGATGTCGCTCGGCACCGAACAAGCGAAGAAGCAGAATCCCAAGTTCGTAGCGCAGAGTCTTCAATACGGCGCGCACGCGATCGAGTTAATCGAGGCTGACAAAAAACCCGCCAACATGGATGACGCCGCCTGGAAGCAATACAAGACAACGCTTTTACCGAGTGTGTATCAGTCGATGGGACTCCTCAATCTCGTTAAGGGCGACCAAGCCGCAGCCAAAGCTCAATTCGTAAAAGCTTCGGAGCTTGCGCCTTCAGATGCATTCAACTTTCTGATGCTGGCGGGCATGCTCAACGATGAATACCAGAATGAGGCCAAGCATTATCAGAGCCTGCCGGCGGGCCCGGCAAAGACCGACGAGCTTAAGAAAGCCCAGGCGATGCTCGACGCCGTCATTGATGCGTATGCTCACGCGATTGCGCTCGCGGAGGGCAATGCAAACATGCAACAGGCGCGAACGCAATACCTGCACGATCTGGAAGCCTACTACCGCTATCGCCACAACAATTCGATCGAAGGCATGCAGCAACTCATCGATAAATACAAGACTCCGGCAAAACCCTGACCGGGAGTCACGACCATGACGTCGTCCAGCCTTATGAATGTCGAACTCAGCGACGAAACCATTTCGATCAGGACTTATCGTGAGGGAGATGCTGATGTGTTGTACGAAGCAGTGCGTGAGTCGATCGCCGAGGTCTCACCTTGGCTGCCCTGGTGTCATGAAGACTATTCGATCGAGGAGAGTCGCGAATTTGTCAGCACCAGAGGAAAATCAGCGGCGGATGGTGAATGGTACAGCTTTGGAGTTTTTGAAAAGGACAGCGGTAAATTTCTGGGCGGGGTCGGCCTGAACTTTATCAATCGCGTGCACCTGATGGCGAATCTCGGCTATTGGGTGCGCAGCAGCTCCGTCGGTCGCGGAGTTGCCACCTCGGCGACGAGGTTGGCGGCCCGATTCGGTTTTGAAGAACTCGGTCTGCATCGCATCGAGATCGTCGCCGCGGTTGAAAACATCGCCAGCCAACGTGTTGCGGAAAAGGCCGCCGCCGTGCGCGAAGGCCTGCTGCGCAAACGCCTCTTGATTCGCGGCGAGTCGCAGGATGCGGTGCTATTCTCGCTCGTGCCGGAGGACTTGGCAAAGTAGCGCAGGCTTCCGGTGGATTCTTTTCAAATAGAGCATCACAGACCAGTGCGCCAAATGTCGGTAAGCGCTTTTCTTATTCCCTCTCCTTCTGGGAGAGGGCCAGGGTGAGGGCGCGAATCGTAGCGAAAAAAAACAGGAGTGGGGGGATGGTTTCTGTGCGCTAATCCCTCACCCCAACCCTCCCAAAGGGAGAGGGCGTTTGGAAGACAGCGACGCGATGTTGGCTACCGACAATTTTTTGGCACACTGATCACCGACTGAAGTCTATGCTACTTATGCTACCATCTTCGCGATGAGCGAGCGGATTCATCAACGCGATTTCGTCCGCGAATTTCTTAGCTATATTCAGGTGGAGAAAGGGCTCTCTGCCAACACGCTGCAGAGTTACGCGCGCGACATTGCGAAGCTGCAGAGTTGGACGGATAAGAATCGCAAACAGATCGAAAAGCTCGAACGCAAGGACCTTCGTGAGTGGATTGCCGGCATGTCGCGCGCAGGTCTGGCGCCGTCGTCCATTTCGCGCGCAGTGAGCGCGGCGCGTGGCTTCTTTCGGTTCCTGATGCTCGATGGCCACATTAAGCGTCATCCCGCGGAAGACCTTCACACACCGCAGCGACTCTCCTATTTGCCAAGATTCTTAACTGAAGAAGAGATGGAGCGGCTGCTGTTGACTCCCGACATCGGGACGGATTCGGGAGTGCGTGATCGCGCGATCTTGGAAGTGATGTATGCTGCGGGCCTGCGCGTTTCGGAGTTGTGCGCGCTCAAGACCGGCGACATCGATATTGATGCGGCGCTGGTCACGTGTCACGGCAAAGGCAGCAAGCAACGCCGGATTCCGGTCGGGAAGAGCGCGGTGCATTGGCTGCAAAGGTATCTCGGTGTGCGCCAGCGACTCGGGAATGAAGCGCGACCCGATCTATTTTTTGGACCCACGGGCGTTCCCGATATTTCGCCCCACACCTTGCGCCACAGCTTCGCAACTCATCTAATGCAACACGGCGCCGACTCGCGCTCGGTGCAAGCGATGCTCGGCCATGCTGATATTTCGACGACGGAAATCTACACGCATATCACCGACCTGCATATGCGCAAAGCTTACGATCGGTTCCATCCGCGGGCGCGGTTACAGAACCGCGAGCGGTAGCGACCGGGTTTGTTTGGGGAACTTAAATGCCGCCGATCGCCGATACGCAAAGAAAATCAATCGAAGTCACGCGCACCTTTCTTGAAATGCGGGACCACTCCGAGATGCAGCCCGCGCGCTCTCACGATCCGCGAATTTGCATCGAGCGATCGCACGATTGTTCACCTTCGTGTTACCGACATCTCTACGTTGAGGTGGGCAAGAACTATTACTGGATCGATCGCCTGCCGTGGACAGATAAAGAAATCGCTGCATATCTTAACCGGCCGGAGATTTCTTTATGGCTGATGACTTGTGACGAGGCTCGGGCAGGCTATTTCGAGTTGCGACGCTGCGAAGATGGTTCGACAGAGATTGCCTACTTCGGTTTGTTGCCGGAATTCATCGGCCGGGGTTTCGGCAAGCACTTGCTCACTTATGCTGCTGAGCAGGCGTGGGCTGATGGAGCGAATCGAGTCTGGCTGCATACCTGCACCCTCGATGACAAGGCCGCGATGCCGAATTATTTGAAGCGGGGATTTCGACCGTATAAGACTGAGAAGTATACAGCGGAATTGCCGGGATGATTTGGCGTACCACCGGTGGTGCTGACTTCAGTTCTTTCCGCTCCGATAAAAGTGAATTTGCGCTTTCTCAAGCGTCGCCATGCCTTCTTCGATTTCGTTGTCAATCAATGACAGAAACTTCTCGAGCTTCTCGCGTGTGTCTACGATCTCAATGATGATTGGAAGGTCTTGTGATAGTCGCTCGATTTTGAAGGTGTGCATGCGGCTGTGCGCGCCAAAGCCCATCATGCCACGCATCACGGTCGCCCCGGCCAGTCCTTCTTCACGCGCTTTAAGCACAATCCATTCGTACAAAAGCTTGCCGTCGTGGCGGTCGCTCTCGCCGATGAAAATGCGTAGCAGATAACCTTCCGCGGGCAGCATCATGATTAGTTGTCACCTCCAATCTCAGTAACGCAAGCTGTCAGCTTGCGCTACATCTTATCTCCAAATTTCATAAGCAAGTGTTCGGCTCAGCCATACCGCGCCGAGGCAGAGTACGATATGCGCGGCTATATTAGTAATTGCGAGGGCATTCTCGCCATCCCGCCACAGGTTCAAAGTCTCGTTGCCAAAGGCTGAAAAAGTTGTGAATCCGCCCAGGATGCCGATGAAGATCAGCGTGCGCGCCTCAGCCGTGAAGACGCCACGGGTTTCGGAAAGTTGCGAGAGAAATCCGATTACAAAACAACCGATTAGATTTACGGCCAGCGTGCCGTAGGGAAAGTAAATGCTGCGGCTGCGATATTGGACGTATCCCCCGACGGCATAGCGTAAAGCCGAACCGATGAAACCGCCGAGCCCGGCCAACAGTAATTTGCCCACGTCGATGAACTCCTAACCAGAGATTTGGTAGGAGTCATCAGCACGCAGGCATTTAATGGCGGACTCCATCGCCGCTAGAACTTGTAACACAAGACGGAACGCTTGACGAAGGACTGTCGCGGAAAATGTGCACCGATTAATAATGAAATCGATATTTTACTTCGACGTAAACCTGTCGCGGTTCGACGAAGTGAGTGCCGCCAAACGTGTTGCTGTTGTCGAGCAGAAAACGACGATTTGCAACG
>WNGQ01008004.1_pt1 | contig 13644 bp, 14 predicted proteins | sample 5407661 | NCBI WGS metagenome assembly WNGQ01 (sample SAMN13153382, study PRJNA577476) | soil metagenome | isolation source: 60 cm soil or saprolite under Garry oak tree replicate 2 | place: USA:California | collected 2016-06-15
TCGCTAGCAATTAAACCTTGACTATGCGGCGAATTATCTGCTATACTGCTGTTGTTCCAATAACGGGGCGTAGCGCAGCCTGGTAGCGCACCACAATGGGGTTGTGGTGGTCGGAGGTTCAAATCCTCTCGCCCCGACTTCAAGAGCGAGGAAGGAAAACTCTCTAGAAAAGGCTTCCTTCCTCGTTTTATGTGCCCTCTTACTCCTTTTTACAATCACTAAATAGCTGAAAAATGTAGCAACACTGTAGCAACTGCTGTCCTGGAGAACCGGTCAAGAAATTAAAGCCTTGAGCCGATGTACGGCGGCCCATCCGTTATGGCCAGGTGCTGGCTTCCCGAAACACTGCCGAAGCCAACAGAGCTGTTTTCGTCGCCAGTTCCTTGGGCGTATAGGGTTGTCCTTGTTCCAGCCACCAGGTGATCGCCTCCACAATCATCGTGGCAACCAGATCGGGCACAAACAAATCAGAAAATGGATGAGCCGGGTGAGGAACTTGAGCAGATATGCTTGGGTCGTGCGGATCTTCTAAACTTCCATGCTCCTTGATCAACTCAGCAAGACGTGCGCGCATCTTCCACACAAACCAGGGGCTGCCTTTTTCCCCCAGAAGTGCCCGATAGAGCCGATCGTATTGGGTGATCTGTTCGAAGAACCGCATCCACACGTCTACGGGATGTTCCCGCCCGAATTCACCAATCGCGTGAAATAACGTGCTCATGGCCTCCTCAAAGATCTGCTCGACCAGATCATATTTATCTCGATAATTGCGATAGAACGCGGCCCTGCTTACCATCGCTCGCTGGGTCAATTCGCCGATGGTAAGGGCGTCGAAACCCCGTTCCTCGATCAAGGCAATGAGCGCTTCTCGCAACAGGATTTTGGTGCGTTTGACGCGGAGATTGTCAGCTTTCTGAGTCATTTTGCACTCCTTGTCTCATTCGGGACAGATTTTGCTGATTGATTCTTGTGGCGTACGACTCGTTTGGGTATACTCTTTCTTAGAGACAATGTGTCTCAAAAGAGCTATATTGTCAAGAGACAGAGTAGGCGAAAGACACGCATGAAAGAAGATAAGACGATGAAAACGAAACTGATCAGTTATTGGGTGACGACCATCTTCACCGCGCTTGAGCTTTTGGCAGGCGGAGTGACAGATCTGATGCACGGTAGAACAGCGCTTGTGGCTGGCGAACCGGTAGCCGAGGTCCTAGTACACCTTGGCTACCCGGTGTACTTGCTCACGATCCTCGGTGTGTGGAAGCTCCTTGGAGCCATCGTCCTGCTTGCCCCGCGTTTTCCTCGACTCAAGGAATGGGCGTATGCTGGCGCCTTCTTTGTGTACGCGGGGGCGGTTGCATCGGGCATAGCACGTGGCCTCGATGACCCTGGCACGTTCATCTGGCCACCTCTCATCTTCGCCGTGCTCACCCTTGCTTCGTGGGCGCTTCGACCGCAAAGCCGTATCCTCGGCGTCCTCTTTCCAAAGAGCCGCACACGGAAGGCGTCGGTTTCATCACCTCAAGCCACAATAAGCTGAGCCTCGAGCGCAAGGAAGGAGAGGAGGCAGGCAACCGCTTCATTGGCTGCCCAGCTGCTCTTTCCACGCGAGGCGAGAACAGATTGTGCAACGGATATTGCGGACCACATTGTTTGTCGCATCTCGAGCCATCATCGGTGCGATCTGTTAGATGAAAGGTCCCAACGGGAACTTGCACCCTCTACTGGTCAAGTAGGCGTTTACCCTCGATTGGGGACGGCAGGTGATTCAGTGTCAGGCTGAGCAAGAAGTGTCTTTTCAACCCGGCGGGATTGTTCGCTTTCCACAAGAAACCTGTGCAGGGTTTCCTTATGGACTCGCTGACCGCCAGCCCCAGGGAACGCAGCGCACCCAAGAATCTCTTCGACCTGCGTTGATGTGTCGTTGTTCACAACCTCAACGTACTGGCCCCTCTCGCTCGCTTCAAGCTGAGCTTCAGGCCGCGCCCTGAATACTCGACCGGTTCTCTAAGTCCACTTGCACCTGACCCGTTCTTGTTCATGACCATTCACGCCGCGACACATAGCGCACAGGCGGTGTATTGCGTCCTGAGGCGGGTAGAGGTTGAGGGGAAAGTCCTCTGAGCCGACGCTCACGAGCCAGTGCGCGCTGCCTGGGGTCATATGAACGATGCGGAACTGGCGCATGTGGTGGACGGGTGATCGGCTGGTAACGCCCTGATGTCACAGGCGTCAGTGCGTCTTCCTCTTCCTGGCAGGCTCGCTCCAGTGCCAGAGCAAAGCTGCCCACACTGGGGAATCGCGCGTATGGATCTTTCTCCAGCGCTCGCGCTACCACGCTCTGAACAGCATGCGGTGTACTTGGAGCCGTCCTCCACAATGGGGGAGGAGAGTCATGCGCGTGTCGCATGGTGATTTCATATGAGGAGGAACCACAAAAGGGAGGACGACCACTTAACCATTCGTAGACCATGATTCCTAAAGAGTACTGGTCGCTGGCCGGCGATGGTTTACCCCGATATTGTTCTGGAGCCATATACGTGGCAGTGCCTCCAAAAATCCGAGGGATTGGTGCATATCTATCGGTGGAGACAGCAACACCAAAATCACTTACTAAGACCGTGTCATCCGCATCCAGCAATATATTGCTGGGCTTAACATCGCAATGAATGATGCCCCGTCTATGAACATAGTCCAGTGCTTCAGCAATCTGCTTGACATAGGAAACAATCGCATCGAGTGGAAGCCTCTCTCCGCGATGGTACGCTTCCAAAGATCGATAGCGAGCATACTGCATGACCAAAAAAGGCGGAGCACTCTCTTCGTCATAATCGAAGATCTGCACAATATGAGGATGTGGAAGTTCGGCAGTAATAGATGCTTCAGTCCAAAACCGTTCCAGTTTTTCTCGTGTTGGCCGGCGATTGAGCACTTTGATCGCGGCCAGCCTGCGTAGGCTGATATGTTCACCCAAGTACACATCGGCGAAACCGCCTCTTCCTAAGAACCTAGTTATCCAGTAATTGCCCAGGCGCTGCCGTTCTTGCTGTTTCATAGCTAAATCCATCCATTTGAAGGCGAAAGAAGTGCGTACTGCAGTAGTGCTCTTCTTTGATTGCTTGTTTCTACACTCTACAATGCGGCTTTACGGTCAACGTCTCGCCCTACGATGATGTTCCCTACGATGTGCCATGAGCTACAGACAAAGAAGAGATGAACTCGAGGCGACTCTAAACCACCGGTTCACTGACCCTCTTTCGAACAAATGTTTCTGTTAGAATTATAATGCGCAAAAGGCGGTTTTGTCTAGTAGAAATGACGTAAAATAAGCTGATTTAACGAAAATGTCACGACTTTTACGTATATGAACGACATTTATATAATTCTATTTCTATGCTTGTCAAAGTTCATTACAGTTTTTACATGTTTTTTGTCGTAATTTTGACCGAGAATGTAGAGGGAAGCGTAGGCATATCGAGCAGAAAAAAGCAGGGATGTGAAGAACATTTGGGTATGCTTGAGGATATATCTTGTCTTTTCGGACAAAATGTGCTAAAATGTCGTTAATGCTAGACAAATGCGTATTTTTCGGTAGTTTGTCTCGTCAATTCACTGGTCGTTCATGGAAGTTCATCTTACGCATCCTGGAGGAAAAGTGAACCTTTCTAGCGCACACTTCCTGCAAAGATGATAGAGCCAGACACGTAAGAACATACCACCAACGCGTCAGTGCGCACACTTGATCGGGTCTAGTAGGCTGCCTTGATGTACAGTCAGTTGCTGACCTGCTACATGTCAATCCGCGTACCGTGTTGCGTATGGTAGAGAGGGAAGAATTACCTGCCATCAGGGTGGCACGCCGCTTCCGTTTTCGCCGCAGTGACCTGGAACATTACCTCCGCACGCATCTCTCCACTGCACCTTCGTCACAGAATGGCAAAAAGGTCAAACACATCACTCCTGAAGCGGTGGAGCCAACTGAGGAACCTTGGCAAGAAGAGTTCGATGGAGCAACAGGGTCCCGTGATGATACGAGTGGATCACTCCTGAAAGAGCAGGCTCGTTCGCTCGGCGCACAAAGCGCGAAACTCAGAAAGCAAGCAGCTCAGCTCGAGATAGAGCAAAAGTTGCTTGAGATAGAGAAGCAACGGCTCGCATTGCGAATGGAAGACCTCAGCCGCATTGATCAGGCATTAGCCATCACTGACAGATTGGTGAATATGTTGCAACCGGAGGCTGACGCGAAAACGAAGGCGACGCTTCTTCAAACCTTGTTGCCTACCATATTACAACCTGAACAGAGCAGAAGTTTGGAATCGGCTTTATCAGTCTTGAAGAGAGATGCACAGGTAGAAACAACAGCTACTAATTGATCAAAGTGTGAAAATCCGTAATGGGTTGCAAGGATAGAGAACAGAGGTGTGTGCTATGCAATACCCGGGCAGTGAGTAACTCCCACTTGTGCGCGATGCCCTGAACTATCGCATGGAAGGCCACACAGAGCCCTTTCAGAAGTCCTTTCTCATTGAGTGATACCCCGTTTACTTATTCCGTTTTTTGACTTGTTGCCCAAACTCGCTGTCCCATTGTTTCGTCACTTCTTCTTGCATAGAGGGTAATGCGTGAGAATACGCATCCAGAGTCATCGCGATCTGACTATGCCCGAGAATTTCTTGTACTACCTTGGGATGAACGTTCATAGCGAGTAGAATGGTTGCCGCGCTGTGCCTGAGATCGTGGAAACGCATGTGAGGCAAACCAATACTTACCAGAAACCGCCTGAAGACTTTGCGCAAGGTGCTGGCGCTATAGAAGTAGCCTTGAGCGTTCGTAAACATCAAATCTTTCTCAATCCAGGCACTACCAACTTCACGCCGGTGTTCCTCCTGCTGTGCCTTGTGGCGTCTGAGAATAGCAACGACAAAGACAGGCAGCTTAGGCAGAGATTTATATCAATGACTGATATATCTGTATCGGATAGATGAAGCGGTGGGCTCTAGAGAACACCATTACTGAGAGAACAATATTACTAATGAGATTCTTGAAAGGAATGCTGGAATGACCATTCGAGCGGTGGTTTTTGATATCGGAGGGGTGCTAGAAATAAACCATCCGACTGGATGGGTTGAAAAGTGGGAAGCCCACCTCCATCTGAACCCAGGGGAACTGGATGCACGGCTCATGGATGTGTGGAGAGCTGGCAGCTTGGGGACTATTTCGGAAGAGGAAGTGGAAAAGCGCATCGGCAAGATCATGGGGATGGACCAGGGGCAAGTCGCGGCATTGATGGCTGACCTCTGGGAAGAGTACCTGGGTGAACTCAACGTCGAGCTAGCTGCCTACTTCGCCAGCCTGCGCCCGCGCTATCAAACCGCCATCCTCAGCAACAGCTTTGCCGGTGCCCGGGACAAAGAGCAGGATCGCTACCAATTTGCTGAGCTATGCGACCTCCTCATTTATTCCCATGAAGAGGGGATTGCCAAGCCGGAGAGGCGCATCTTTGAACTCACCTGTGAGCGCCTGGATGTGCAGCCGGCAGAGGTCGTCTTCCTGGACGACGTCGAGGCCAACATCGCTGCCGCCCGCGCGTGTGACATCCAGGCCTTCCTCTTCAGAGAAACTAAAGAGGCCATCGGTGCCATCCAGGCTTGCTTGCAAGCCGCATCACCTCCGGTCACCTACGCTGTTCGATCTCCCTCGAGTGGAGAGGGGAACGCTCAGGAAGAAGAAGCTTGTGGAAGCATCGACTCGTCATCTCGTGCTTGCTCCTGATGTGGCTTTTGATCTGCAACTGCATACCACCTTCAGTGATGGCACCTGGAGGCCCGAACAACTGATCGATGCTCTGTTGCGCTCGTACAAAGTAGCATGGATAGTATAGCCCAAAGTGGCTCTTGTATCCATGCCAGTTTCCCGTATATTATAAGGAAGTAAGTGAGCTTCTTTTCCTGGCAAGACTGGTTTGAGGGATGATGCATCGAGCACCAGGACGTTGGGACCACCTTGCTCTCTGGACCTCTGCCGGATCAGGCCGTGCTGCATGGGGTGCTCATACATATCATCTGTCTGGGTTATACACTGCATTCGATAGAGACGGTCAAGCCTACTGGGCGTGAAGAGACAGCCAAACCATAACCGGGACGGACAGGGCTTTGCAAGCAGAAAGAGAAGTTGTGATCTAATGTATGAAAGGAGTCTTTACATGCCTGAACTGCACACTCTGATGACCGGCCTCGCGTTCGGCGAATCACCACGTTGGCACAATGGCCGCCTCTGGTTCTCCGACTTCGGCGCTCAGGAGGTCGTTGCCGTCGATCTGGAGGGCAAGAGCGAAGTCATCGCCCGCATCCAGGGCACTCCCATGGGCCTGGGCTTCCTGCCTGATGGACGCCTGCTGATCATCTCCATGCGCGACGGGCTTCTCCTACGCCGCGAGCACGATGGCTCTCTTGTGACTCATGCCGACCTGAGCCATCTGTCTCGCTACCCTTGGAGTGATATGGTGGTGGACGGTCGGGGCAACGCCTATATCGGTAATCTCGGTTTCAACTTTCCAGGCGGCGAGTTCGCCCCCGGCATCCTGGTTTTGGTCACACCCGATGGCTTAGTTCGGCAGGTAGCAGAGGGATGCGCTTTCGCCAATGGCATGGTCGTGACCCCAGACAACGCGACGCTGATCCTCGCCGAGTCCTACGGCCACAGACTGACTGCCTTCGACATCGAAGCTAGTGGCCTCCTGTCCAACCGTCGGGTGTGGACAGATCTGGGTGACGGCTACCCAGACGGTATATGCCTCGATGCCGAAAACGCCATCTGGTACGCAGACGTCCCCGCTAAGCGTTGCGTGCGCGTGCGCCAGGGTGGTGAGATACTGCAGACAATCGATCTCGATCGTGGCTGCTTCGCCAGCATGCTGGGAGGTGTGGACAGGAGGACCCTATTTCTGATGGTGGCCGAGTATCCGCCCACCAGTTGGGGGCCGGAAGCGGCACGAACGGGTCAGGTGCTCACCATCCAGGTGCCGGTACCGGGCGTCGGTTGGCCGTAACCGAGATGCAGCGCGGACGGATGTCGGTGCGGTGCTCACCATTCTGACGAATTCGAGTGCTTTCACGTAAGAACAGGGAGAGCCATGGAATGCCAAATTTACTCATCCTATCTGCACAGGAGCGAAACGCTCATGATGAACAAAGGAGCAGTTTTATGAACCAGGTCATTTCCAAAGACGGCACTATCATTGCATTCGATCGGTCAGGCAAGGGGCCAGCGGTCATCCTGGTGGGGGGAGCATTTCAGTATCGAGCGATCGACCCGCCGACAGCGCAACTGGCTGCACTCCTCGCTCAGCATTTCATGGTGTTCCACTACGACCGACGGGGGCGTGGTGACAGCAGCGATACACAACCGTATGCGATTGAGCGTGAGATTGAAGACCTTGAAGTACTCATCAATGAAGCTGGGGGATCGGCGTTTGTGTTCGGGATGTCTTCAGGAGGGGTCCTTGCTCTTTATGCTGCGGCGCGAGGTCTTGCTATCAAAAAACTGGTGATGTATGAGCCACCGTTCAACGCTGGTGACGAGCATGCCCGTCAAGCGTCGGAGAGCTATACGAGACAGCTGGCGGATTTGCTCGCAGAGGAACGCCGGGGTGATGCAGTCGCTCTGGCCATGACAACGTGGGGAGCGCCTGCTGAAGCTATTGCCGGTATGCGCCAAACTCCTATCTGGCCACTTTTCGAGTCTGTGGCACCGACTCTTGCCTACGATGATGCCATCATGGGGGATGGCTCTGTCCCCGCAGAATGGCTGGCATCCATCACTGTACCCACCCTGGTTATAGACGGTGGAGCGAGTCCCACGTTCATGCACAACGCCGCTGAAGCGGTTGCACATGCCCTCTCCAACGCACAGCGCCGTACCTTGGAAGGTCAGACGCATGATGTCGCCCCGGAGGTCCTTGCTCCCGTATTGGTGGAGTTCTTCATGGACACAAAACTGTACATGTGATTATTCGGTCACATCTGAGCTGGAATTTATCCGCTAGCTGGTTCAAACAGGTAAACTTTCGGATTGGTAAACACTGGCTTACCCTATCGGTCGAAAGAGAACGTGAAGTGTCCTCAAAGCTGAAAGTCTCCAGCAACACTTATGCATTGTACTCTCTCACCTCTGTCTTCTGCTGTGGATCAGCAGCGCGATCTTTCCAAAGACCTTATTTTAACGATAATATTACATTGTGTTAATATCCACAAAATCAAATCTTAAATACATATTAACATGACCACCGTATTGGTATAGCTACAGAGGTAAATATCGTTGCCTACTCAAAGCCTCGAATTTGATGAAGCTGCTTTTGCCTCCTACCGGTCTCAGTATACAAAACTAAATCTACCTACTGTCAGTTGTCAGCCCTGGTTCGGTTTTGATCGAACAAATGTCATTCCTTCACTGGTGCTAGTTGATAGCACCAGATGCTCTTTTGTATATATGAAAGGGGACAGCATGAAAGCAGTCTCAGTTTTTCCAGGAACTAAAACATTCAAGATTGTCGAGCACGAAGCGCCCCGGCTCTCCCAGCCTGATCAGGTAATGCTTCACATGCTCGACATCGGTATCTGTGGTACGGACAGAGAGATTTGCTCCTTCGAATATGGCACGCCACCAGGAGGATATGACTATCTGGTGATCGGGCACGAATCGCTCGCTCAGGTCGAGGAAGTCGGCTCCGCCGTCGGTCGCTTGAAACCGGGTGACCTGGTCGTGCCAACCGTACGTCGTCCCTGCAATCATGCCGAGTGCCGAGCTTGTCTTTCAGGGCACCAGGACTTTTGCTATACAGGAGATTTTACCGAACGCGGGATCAAGGAAGCCCATGGTTATATGACCGAATTTGTGGTTGATCATGAGCGATATATGAATCTCGTGCCAAGAAATCTGCGTGAGGTAGCTGTCCTGGTTGAACCTCTCACCATCGCGGAAAAAGCCATGGCACAGGTTTTCTGGCTGATGCAGTATCGTCCGCCGTGGATTGATCCAGAGGCACCGAGTGCGGAGTTGGGACGTGGACTGAATGCGTTGGTCCTCGGCGTTGGGCCTGTAGGGCTATTGGGTGCGATGATGCTGGTTTCGGCTGGTTTTGAGACCTACGTTTACTCGCGTGAGTTGCCTCCTAATCCAAGGATAGACCTTGTCTCCTCGATTGGAGCAACCTATATCTCTACCCAGACCACGAATATCGAACAGCTTAGCGAGCAGATCGGCAACATTGATCTTGTCTATGAGGCAGTAGGGCACTCGCATTTCGCACTCGAGGTGCTGAGGGTGCTCGGGATCAACGGTATCTTTGTGCTCACCGGTGTCCCTGGTCTGCAAGCGTTTATCGAGGCTGACCCCGCTCGCCTGATGCGCGAAATGGTGCTGAAGAACCAGGTGCTCTTCGGCACAGTGAACGCTGGTTCTGAATCCTTCGCATCGGCTATCCGAGACCTCGATGTTTTCATCAGGCGCTGGCCTGCTGCCGTTCGTACACTTATTGCGGGTCGCTATCCGCCAGAGCAGGCTTTTGAACTGATCCTCGGGCGGCCGACTGGTATTAAGAGCGTGATCAGCTTTGGCGAAGCAGGAGGAGAGAAATGAAACTGATTGTGTTAGGCGGCGGACCCTCCGGATTGACAGCAGCGCTACAGGCACGCGAGCTGCATGCCGAGGTGACCTTACTCGAGAGCAAGCGCATTGGAGGAACCAGTATCAATGAAGGCCCTGCGCCGGTACGAACGCTTGCTCGTGCCGCCCGGTTGGCCCGCGATGCTGGATCGTGGGAAACCTTTGGGTTGCGCGGAGCACGTCCCCAGATCGATCTTGCCGCTGCCTTAGCCAATGCCAAACGGGTTGCGCATTATGCCCACGAGAAAAAACACATGGCTGAGTATATCAACAGTACTGGTATCGAGCTTATCGAAGGAGTTGGCCCTGCACGTTTTCTCGATCAGCATACTATAAGTGTTGTTGATGGACGAACGTGGCAGGCAGATAAGTTTATAATCGCTGTTGGTGGGCATGGCCGCATCCTGCCTATACCCGGTGCTGAACTGGCCTTGACATACAGCGATATCTGGTCACTCACACAGTTGCCAACCAGTGTAGCGATTGTCGGTGGCGCAGCCACTGGCTGCCAACTGGCGTCGATCCTTGAGGATTTCGGCTGCCAGGTATACCTGCTTGAGCTTGCCCCTCGGCTTATTCCCCAGGAAGATGAGGATATTTCACTCGCCCTCGCAGATGCCTTCGGCAAGCATCATATGACGGTTATTACTGGTGCCCAGACCGAGCGCCTTGAAAAAACCGGTGTCGGTATCCGACTACACTATCGCAAGCAGGGGCATCCCGACAGCCTCAACGTAAGCGCGATCTTCTTTGCGACTGGCTGGCCAGGAAATGTGGACATGCTCAACCTTGCTGCTGCTGGCGTAGTGACAGAACACAGTTATATCCCCGTCAACGACTACCTGCAAAGCAATGTGCCGCATATCTTCGCGGCAGGAGATATCAACGGGCAAAGTATGCTCGTACAAAGCGCTCGCTACGAGGGCCGTATTGCCGCCGAAAATGCTGTGCTTGGGCCGTACCACAGCTGCACACATGAGATTGTGCCCAGCGGCAGCTTCACTGACCCGGAATACGCCAGTGTCGGCTTAACCGAAGCTCAAGCTCGGCAACAGTACGACTGTGCAGTTGCAGTGGTGCAGTATGATGATTTACTGCGTCCCGTAGCAGATAACCATCCCGATGGATTCTGTAAACTGATCGTCGAACGCCGTCACCGGTATATCCTGGGGGCACACGTTATCGGTGAATACTCGGTTGAAATCATTCAGATGGTAGCAGCTTGTATGGCAAGCGGCATGAAAGTCGAGCAGGTGGCTGAACTGCAACTGGCATATCCAACCTTCACAGAGGCTGTGGGGATGGCGGCACAGAAGCTCGTTCGAGAGTTAGGCCTGGCGCCGTTGCCGCAGTTGTGGAGCGACATCAAATCAACCACTGCTTCATAAGTCACTTTCAATGGGCAATACAAGCGAAGATCATTATCACCTTTGGTAGAGAAGGAGAGTATCGTGGCACAAACGAAAGAACAAGAGCGTTTAAACAGTGACGGCGACAACTGGAAGCGCTGGGGGCCATATCTCAGCGAGCGTGCCTGGGGTACTGTGCGCGAAGACTACAGCGAAGATGGTAACGCCTGGATGTATTTCCCACATGACCAGGCTCGTTCGCGCACGTACCGCTGGAACGAGGATGGCCTGGCAGGTATCAGTGACGACGAGCAAATGCTCTGTTTTGCTCTGGCGCTCTGGAATGGGCAAGACCCGATCCTCAAAGAGCGGTTGTTCGGCCTGGCCGGTCCGGAGGGCAATCACGGTGAGGACATCAAGGAGTACTACTTCTACCTTGACTCGACACCGACCCACTCCTATATGAAGATGCTTTATAAATACCCGCAGGCAGCCTACCCCTACGATGATCTCGTCCATACCAACTGATGGCGTAGCAAGGACGCACCAGAGTATGAGTTAATTGACACCGGGGTCTTTGCCGAGAACCGCTACTTCGATGTGTTCGTTGAGTATGCCAAAGCAGCCCCAAAAGATATTTTGATCCGCATTAGCGCTGTCAATCGCGGGCCTGATGCTGCACCTCTACACTTGCTGCCAACGCTCTGGTACCGCAATAACTGGATTTGGCATCTCAAGAAAGAGCCGGGATTTGTCGAACCCACGCTCCGAGCCGAGAGTGCTGATGATGGCGAATCGGGCGTGATTTTCGCTGAGAACTCCCGCATCGGGCGCTATATACTGGCGTGGGAATGCACAAAAGATAATGCTGCAGGTATCCCTACCATGCTCTTCACCAACAATGAGACGAATGTCCAGCGTCTCTTTGACTTCCCAAATCAGACGCCTTTCGTCAAGGATGGTATCAACGATGCCATTGTGCATAGTGCAACAGGTACAGTCAACCCGGAGCAAACGGGGACCAAGGCTGCTGTGCATTACCAGTTCAGCGTTCCTCCTGGTGCGCCTGCGCCTTACGGCCGACGATGGAGATGGAGTGGGTGCTTTCGACAAGTTCGATGAGCTTTTTGCTAGACGAATCGCCGAAGCCAATGCATATTATGCTAATATCCAGCCGACAACGCTCAGCGACGACGAGCGGTTGGTGCAGCGTCAGGCCTTCGCCGGTATGCTCTGGTCCAAGCAGTTCTTCCACTACGATGTGGCCGAGTGGTTACGTGGCGACAGTGCTCAACCACCACCACCTGATACCCGTCGAAAGGGTCGTAACCGCGAGTGGTACCATCTGAGCGCTCATCATGTGATCTCAATGCCTGATAAGTGGGAATACCCGTGGTTTGCCGCCTGGGACCTGGCGTTCCACTGTGTCACGCTGGCACTGGTCGACCTGGATTTCGCCAAAGATCAGTTGCTGTTGATGTGCCGCGAGTGGTTCCAGCATCCCAATGGTCAGCTCGCGGCTTACGAGTGGGCTTTCGGCGATGTCAATCCGCCCGTACTGGCCTGGGCTGCTGTGGAGGTCTACGCCATTGAGCGTCGGCAGCGAGGCAAGGGTGACCGTAGCTTCATTCATAAAATGTTCCAGAAACTGGCATTGAACTTCACCTGGTGGGTCAATCGCAAAGACGAAGAGGGTACCAACCTGTTCGGGGGCAGGTTTCTTGGACTTGACAACATAGGAGTCTTCGACCGTAGTGCCCCACTTCCAACAGGCGGCTATATCGAGCAGAGCGACGGCACGAGCTGGATGGCCATGTTTTGTATCTACATGATCGATATGGCGCTAGTGCTATCCAAAGAGGATTCCGCCTACGAAGACATCTTTTTGAAATATGTCTATCACTTCATGTACATCACCGCGGCGATGCAAAACATCGGTGAAGAGAATATCTCGCTGTGGGACAAGCAGGACGAGTTTTTTTATGATGTTTTGCGCTTCCCTTCTCATGGGGGCCTGCCGATGAAGGTGCGCTCGTTGGTCGGGCTGATCCCGGTGTACGCTGTGCTGACCTTTGAGCCGCTAGTCCTGCGCAATTGGGCGGAATTCTACCAGCGTATCCAGTGGTTCGTGCAGCGCCGACCTGAGCTGTCGGAAGTGCTCAAGCGCATGCTGCAAAGAGGAAAAGATGATCGGTTCATGTTGTCCTTTTGTCGCGAAGAACAATTGTTGCCCATCTCGCGATATCTGCTCGACGAGTCCGAATTCTTCTCGCCTTACGGAGTGCGCGCGCTGTCGCGCTACCACGCTGAACATCCCTACACCCTGACTGTCAGTGGTGTCGAATACCGTGTTGAATATATGCCTGCAGAGTCAAATAGCGGGATGTTCGGTGGCAACTCGAACTGGCGGGGGCCAATCTGGATGCCAGTCAACTATTTGCTTGTCGAGTCCCTGCGGCGATATTACCTCTACTATGGAGACGAGGTTACTCTTGAGTGTCCGACAGGCTCTGGGCGATACCTGACGCTGGACAAGGTGGCCGACGAACTATCACAGCGGCTGATGCACATCTTCACGCGAGATGAACGTGGGCAGCGGGGGGTCTTCGGGGATGTGGCGTACTTCCAGAAT
>WNGQ01011208.1_pt1 | contig 13644 bp, 8 predicted proteins | sample 5407661 | NCBI WGS metagenome assembly WNGQ01 (sample SAMN13153382, study PRJNA577476) | soil metagenome | isolation source: 60 cm soil or saprolite under Garry oak tree replicate 2 | place: USA:California | collected 2016-06-15
ACGATCTGGGACTGGCCCGCGTAGTCCCAGCCCCAGACGTTCTCAAGCAACTGGGCCCGGGTGAGCACCCGGCCCTGGTGGCGCATCAGGTAGGCGAGCAGCCGGAACTCGGTGGGCGACAGGTCCACCGGCACGCCCGCCCGGTGCACGCTCCACCGCGACTCGTCGAGTTCCAGGTCGCCGATGCGCAGCACCGGGTCGCTTTCCATGCTCTGCGCCGGGCTGGACCGCGAAGCCCGGCGCAGCACGGCACGGACCCTGGCGACCAGCGCCTCCACCGAGAACGGCTTGGTGACGTAGTCGTCCCCGCCGAGCGCCAGCCCGGTCACGGTGTCGGACGAGGTGTCCCTGGCGGTCAGGAATATCACCGGCACCTCGTTGCCGCCGGCGCGCAGCCGCCGGCACACCTCGAAGCCATCGAGGTCCGGCAGGACCACGTCCAGGACGATCAGGTCCGGCCGGGAGGACTCCGCCAGCCGCAGCGCGTCGGCACCGTTAGCGGCCGTGCTCACCGCGCACCCGTGGAACTTCAGTGCGACCTGCACAAGCTCACGGATGTTCGGCTCGTCGTCCACGACGAGCACCTGCGGGATCCGGTCGCTTGCTGTCATCTCTGCCTGGACCATTCTGCCGGTTCCTGCCCGGTCCCAGGTACGGACCGGATCCTTCGGGGCCCGATCCTGCCGGACCGGGCCCACGCACGCCACCGCCTCCCGCGGGGCCCATCCCGCGGGAGGCGGTGCTGGCCCCCCCATATCCCTCGCGGGGCCCATCCCGCGGGGCCAGGGGGCTCCGGCCTGGCTGTCAGCTACCCGATGTGGAGGATGGGGGCACCGAGGCTGGCTGCGGAGGCCGGACAACTATCAACCGTGCGTCCTTCGTGCCGCTGACCACCGGGCCGCCTGCCCAGACGGGCGTTCCCGTGGTCAGCGAACTCTCGCTGACCTTTCCCTGCCGGTCGCGGACGACCGTCGTGCTGGTCAGATCCCAGGTCCAGGTGGTCCCGTCGCTGGCCTTGACCGTGATGGACTTCCCGGTGGTGACCGACTGGATCACGCCTCGCTCGAAGGCGAGCGTCTTGGTGCCCTGCTTGGCCTGAATGGTGAACTGGCCGTCCACCCCGCGCAGTAGGAAGAACGCGAAGACGCGGTGGCGGGCCAGCCGGCAGCGGGCCGCGCCGACGCCGATCCGCCGGGACATCCTGCGCAGCCCGGCCCGGTGTGCTGCCCGGGACGCGTGGCCGGCCCTGGCGCAGGCGTGAGCCTTCGCGGCGGCGCCGGCCGCTGCGCCGGCCGCGGAGGCCCCGGCGCCACCGGCGAGGGTGGCACCCGTGGTGAGCGCGCCGGGTGACGAGGCGTTGCTGAGCGTCTCGTTGAGCAGCGCGCCTTGCTGTGCGGGGCCGGGCTGGCCGGCGCCCGGCGAAGTCGCGGGCGATGAATGGCCGGCCAGCCGCATCCCCGCGATGGTGCCGCCACCGGCCAGCAGGGCGGCGGCCAGCAGGCCGGCCGTCCAGCGCAGCGCCTTGCCGTGGCCGGCCTTCGGGTTCGGCGCCGGGTTCCCGGTAAAGCCCGGACCGGCCGGGCCGGGCAAGCCGGCCGGCCCGGGCTGGCCCCAGGTGGGTGCCGCGGTCGGCGCGTCGGGCCCGGCCCAGAACTGCTGGGTGGGCTGGTTGCCGGCCGGGTCGGCGTCCGGCTGCCCGTACTGGTTGGTCATGCTGCGATCATGACCGGCTGACCTGGGACATCGGGCCGCCGAACCTGGGATTTCTCTGAGAGATGCACCCGGATTTTCCAAATGGCGGCCGGTTTTCCGGCCGGGCACGCTCCCCGGCCGGTGCCCGCGGGATGCCGGCCGGCGGTGCCGGTCAGCGCCGCCGGCGCTGGCTTTCCGCCGGTTACATCCGCTCCGGCACCGGAACGCCCAGCAGGCCCAGGCCGGTCACGAGGACCCGCAGCGTCACGGCGCACAGCGCGAGCCTGCTGCCGCGCACCGCCGGGTCGCCGGCCTTGAGAACCGGGCATGCCTCGTAGAACGTGGTGAACGTGCTGGCCACCTCGAACAGGAACGCGGCCAGCAGGTGCGGCTCGGCGCTCTGGGCCGCCTGGTGCACCGCCCGGCCGAACCCGAGCAGGGCCAGGGCCAGGGCCCTTTCCGCGCCCTCGGTGACCTGGACCGGCCCGGCCGCGGTGGCCGGGTCGAGGCCCGCCTTGCGGAAGATCGACCTGATCCGCGCCGTGGCGTACTGGAGGTAGGGACCGGTGTTGCCGGTCAGCGCGAGCATCCGGTCGAAGTCGAACGTGTAACTGGACTCGCGCGCCACAGAAAGATCGCCGTACTTGAGCGCGCCGATGCCCACCGCCTCGGCGATCTGCTCCCGCTGCGCCGGGTCGTCATAGCGGTCGGCGATGACCCGGCCCGCCCGCTCGACCGCCTCGTCGATCAGGTCGATGAGCTTGATCTGCTCCCCGGTACGGGTCTTCAGCCGCTTCCCGTCGGTGCCGGTCACCAGGCCGATCGCCGCGTGCTCGGCGCTGGCCCGATCGGTCAGCCAGCCCGCTTGCCTGGCGACCGCGAACACCATGTGCAGGTGCTGGGCCTGCTCGGAACCGACCACGTAGATGAGCCTGGTCGCCTTGAGGTCGAGCAGCCGGTACCGGATCGCGGCGGTGTCGGTGGCTCCGTAGCCGTACCCGCCGTCGCTCTTGCGCAGCATGAGCGGGACCGGCTTGCCGTCCCGGCCGGTGAACCCGGGCGGGAAGGCACAGAGCGCGCCCTCGCTGATCACCGCGATCCCGGCATCCTCGAGTTCCGCGCAGACCTCGGCCAGCATCGGGTTGTAGAAGCTCTCCGGGTCCATGTCGGCGTCGGTGAGCGTGATGTCCAGCCGCTGGTAGATCATCCTGAGGTATTCCATGGAGGCGCTCACCAGCACCTGCCACAGCCGGAGCGACTCGGCGTCACCGGCCTGCAGCGTGGCCACCCGCCGCCGGGCCCGGCCGCCGAACCCCTCGTCGCCGTCGAACCGTTCCCGCGCCGCCTGGTAGAACGCGGTGAAGTCACCCGCCGCCAGTTCGGCGTGGGCAGCCGCCTCGCCCACCTCCAGCGTGTGCTCGATCAGCATGCCGAACGGGGTGCCCCAGTCACCCAGGTGCGCCGCCCTGATCACGGTCTGGCCGAGGAATTCCAGGATGCGCGCGACGGCGTCGCCCACCGCGGTGGCCCGCAAGTGGCCGACATGCAGTTCCTTGGCCACGTTCGGGCCGGAGTAGTCGACGACCACCCGCAGGCCCGGATCCGACGGGGCCGCGCCGAGGCGCTCGTCGGTGAGCAGGCCGGACGCCTGGCCGGCGATCCAGCCGGCGGCCAGCGTCAGGTTCACGAAGCCGGGCCCGCTGACATCGAACTGGTCGCACACGCCGGCTACGTCGAGGTGTGCCACGATCCGCTCGGCCACCTGGCGCGGCGGCATGCCGAGGCTCTTGGCGAGCGGCAGCGCCACGTTCGCCTGGAAGTCCGCGAACTGCGAGGGACGGATGAGCGGATCGGCGCTCGCATGTTCGGCACCGAAGGCGGCGGCGACCGCCGCGCTCACCCGTTCCGCGAGAACCTCCTGGGGATCGGCCATGCCTATCAGCCTATCGGCGGCCGGGGGCCGGACCGCTCGCCAGCGCCGCTCAACGGCGCCGCTCAGGAGCGCCGCAGGAAATGACGGTCCCGGCCGGGGCCGAAGCGCTCCTTGATCTTCTCGGTGATCTGGCCGCGGGCCAGGTCCGCGGCCAGCCGGCAGGCCGAGGTGACCGCCTTCGCCGTGGACGCACCGTGCGCGATCACCACCGTGCCCTCAAGCCCGAGCAGTGCCGCCCCGCCGTAGGTTTCCGCGTCCATGCGTCCCACCAGGTCCCGCAGCCCGCGCCGCTGGAACAGCGCGCCGAACCGGGCCATGGCGGAGCCGGTCAGCGCCGCCCGCATCTGCTCCGCCACGAAGGCCGCCGCCCCCTCCAGCGTCTTCAAGGCGACGTTGCCGGTAAAACCGTCGGTCACGATCACATCGGCCTTGCCGGCGAGCAAGTCGCCGCCCTCCACGTTGCCCACGAAGCGCAGCGGCCGGCTCCCGTGCTGCGGCGTGCCGGCCAGGAGCTCGTGGGCGCGGCGCGCGAGCCGGTTGCCCTTGCCCGGCTCGGCGCCGATGCTGAGCAGGCCCACCTTGGGCTCGGCGATGCCGTAGGCCACCTGCGCGTAGGCCACTCCGAGCTGGGCGAACGCGACCAGCATCTCCGGCTTCGGATCCGCGATGGCACCCGCGTCCACCAGCAGCGTGGGCCCGGGCCTGGTGGGCAGCACCACCGCGAGGCCGGGCCGCATCACCCCCGGCAGCGACCGCAGCCGCATCCGGGCGGTCGCGACGGTGCCCGCGGTGGACCCGGCCGACACCACCGCCTGCGCCTGCCCCCTCCGGACGAGCTGGCACGCGATGGCCGCGCTGGAGCGCCGCCGCCGCATGCTGGCCAGGGCGCCCTCGTCCATGGCGAGGGAGTCGTCCGCCTGCACGATCCTGACGCGGCCCTGGCGTGCCGGGTTTCCCGCACCGGCCTGGTCCCGCCCGGTGAGCAACGGCCGTAGCTGTGCCGCGCGCCCGGTAAGGATGACGTCGATGCCGAAAGCGGCCGCCGCGGCCACCGCGCCCTCGACGATCACGGCCGGGGCGTGGTCACCGCCCATGGCGTCCACCGCGATCGTGATGGGCCGGGTCCGGTCACCCGGCGTGGGTTCTGCTGACACGGCGCGATCCGTGCGGCCGTGTCAGGATGCTGCCGGACGGGCCGGAATGTGCCGCATGGCGTAAAGCTTCTCACCTGGCCCGCGCCTGGTGTCGCTGGCACCCCCGTGTGCTGCGAAGTTCCTGGCCGCCCGGCGCCGCCGGGTCTTTCATGGTTGTTAGCCCAAACGCGGGGTAACGATCTGTTCAAGGCGCGGGGATCAGCACAAGGGCCGGTGGCGCCTGCCGCCCGCCGGCCACGACGAGGTAAGGCCGGGAGTCTCCCGGGCAGCCGCGGGGCGGCGCCCGGGATGGCGAGAGGTTTGGGGGGATGGCCGCGGGTGATGGGAGCGTGACCAGGGCGTTGCCAAGGTGACGATCTTGTAATCCGTTCGCTATGGCTATCCGCGCCGCCGCGAGCGTCATAGAGGTGCATGCGGCGGACAACGCCTCCGGCTACAGCTGACGGTTTTGCGACCCCGGGCAGGTCCCGGGGCCGTACCCGACCCCGAGGGAGACGATGACTCAACCCCTGATCGAGCCGGCCGGCCGCCGGTTCCGCGCCTTCACCGCGAAGCACCTCGACGCCCTGGTGCAGCGTGCCGGGCTCAGCGCCACCGAACGGCTGGCCATCAAGGCCGTCGGCCTACGTGGTGGACAGCCTCATCGACTGGGACGCGGCGCCCGACGACCCGATCTTCCGCCTGGTCTTCCCGCAGGAGGCCATGCTGCCCGAGTCGGACGTGAACCGCATCGCCCTCCTGCTCAGCAGCGGGGCGCCCCAGGCGGAACTGCGGCAGGCCGTCCACGAGATCCGGATGCGGCTGAACCCGCACCCCGCCGGGCAGCTCGCGCTGAACGTGCCGGATCTCCGCGACGAGCCGCTCCCCGGGGTACAGCACAAGTACCAGGAGACCGTGCTGGTGTTTCCCAAGCAGGGCCAGACGTGCCACGCGTACTGCACGTACTGCTTCCGCTGGGCACAGTTCGTGGACGAGCCCGACCTGAAGATGGCCACCTCGGACATCGACCGGATCACCGATTACCTCAGGGCGCACCGCGAGGTGACATCGGTGCTGATCACCGGCGGAGACCCGATGATCATGGGCTCGGGGGTGCTGCGCCGGTACATCGAGCCGCTGCTCGGCCCCGGCCTCGACCACGTGGAGTCGATCAGGATCGGCAGCAAGTCACTCGCCTACTGGCCGCAGCGGTTCGTCACCGATCCCGACGCCGATGACACGCTGCGGCTCTTCGAGCAGGTCGTCGCCACCGGCCGGACGCTGGCCTTCATGGCGCACTTCTCCCACCCCCGCGAGCTGGAGCCCGAGATCGTGGCGGGCGCGGTGCGCCGGATCCGCGGCACCGGGGCGGTCATCAGGACCCAGGCGCCGCTGATCCGCTCGATCAACGACGAGGCCAGCACCTGGGCGGGCATGTGGCGGGCCCAGGTGCGGATGGGGATGGTCCCCTACTACATGTTCGTCGAGCGGGATACCGGCCCGCAGGACTACTTCGCCGTGTCGCTCGCGCACGGTTACCAGGTCTTCCGGGACGCCTACCAGAGCGTCTCCGGGCTCGCCAGGACGGTTCGCGGGCCGTCCATGTCGGCCACGCCGGGCAAGGTGTGCGTGGATGGCATCACCGAACTGGCCGGCCAGCGGGTGTTCGTGCTGCACATGATCCAGGCCCGCGATCCCAGCCTGGTAGGCAAGCCCTTCTTCGCCAGGTTCGATCCGGACGCGACCTGGATCTCGGACCTGGAGCCGGCGTTCGCGGACCGGTTCCCGTTCGAGCCGGAGCCGGAGGAGATCCCGGATCTGTGGGCGGGAGAGATGTTCGAGCCTGCGTGATCCTGCGGGGAGCAGCTGTGATGCTCCGTGAGTAGCGGTGCGGGCCCGGCGGGCTGGCAGCCGGCACAACGCCGTCAGCCAGCCCGCCGGGCCCGCACCCGAAGCGCCGGCGTGGTGGGGTAAAAGCGAGAGGTGGTTCCGGGGCTGGCCGGAACCTGAGCCAGCGCGATCGGCCCCGCTAGCCCATGGCCGTGCTGGACTTGCGGCGAACACCACGGGCTACGGGGCCGGGCTTATGCGGATCCGGAGCCGACCACCACCAAGGTCGGCAATGACCCGAGCTGGCCCCAGCAGCAGCGGGAGCGGCAGCTGGCCCTCTTCCGCCCCCAGCTGTTCCCTGCCCCAGCCCCGCCCTCCCGGGCCAGCCGGACGGCTTACGTGGCGGCTAAGCCGCGGGGGTGGCGGGTTCGGTGATGGCTGCCTCGGGGGCGGTGGGGGTGGTGGGGGTGCGCCTGGGTTCCTTGATGGCCAGGCAGCTCAGGGCGCCGACGCCGAGGAGGACGATCGGCAAGATCATGGTCTGGCGCATGGCGGTGACGAACGCGAACGTGAAGACGTCATGGGCGATGCGGCCGATCTCCGCGACGACCTGCGCGGGAAGGCCCTTGGCCAGGTGCGTGCTGCCGCCGCTCTGGCCGGCGCCCACCTGGATGCCGTTCCGCGCGGAGTTGTCCATCTCGCTGACGAACCGGCCGCGCACCTGGGGCGGCAGCGCGGCCGACCGGGTGCTCGCCTGGGCCGTGATCGAGGAGACCAGCCGGTTCTGCAGCAGGGCGCCCACGGCCGCGGTGCCGATCACCAGGCCGACCTGCCGGATGGTGTTCAGCACGCCGGAGGCGGCACCCGCCACGCGCGGGTCGATGTTGCGCATGGCCACCGTGACCATCGGCGCGAAGATGCAGCCCATGCCGATCCCGGCCACGATCAGCGGCGCCACGAACATGGGCCAGCTCGAGTCCGGGTGCGCGATCAGGGCCAGCCAGCCCATCCCGGCGCCGAACAGGGTCAGGCCGGACATGAGGATGAACTTGCCGCCGATCTTGTCGGTCATCCGGCCCGCCACCGGAGCGACGAACATCGACATCAGCGAGGCGGGCGCCATGACGAGCCCGGCCTTCAGCGCGGAGAACCCGAGGACGGACTGGAAGTAGATGGTGAGCGGCAGGAAGATGCCCATCATGCCGATGGCCAGCACGCCGGACACCCAGTTGACCACGGAGTAGTTCCGGTCCCGGAACAGGTTGAACGGGACCAGCGGCTCCTTGTCCTGGGTGAGCTTCTGGACCAGCAGGAAGGCGAGCAGCAGCACCACGCCGACGCCGAGGACCAGCGGGATGCTGATGAACCCGGCGATCGTGCCCCAGTTGTACTTCTGCCCCTCGACCAGGCCATAGCAGATCGCCAGCAACGCGGCGCTGGCCAGCAGCACGCCAGGCACGTCGATCCGGTGCCGGCGGCCCAGCCGCAGTTCCGGGATGATCACCGGGGTGATCAGCAGCACGATCACGCCGATCGGCAGGTTCACGAAGAAGATCCACCGCCAGTCGAACGCGGTGACCAGCAGCCCGCCCAGCGTCGGGCCGGCGATGGTGGCGACACCGGCCACGGCGCCCCACACCCCGAAGGCGGCGCCGCGCCGCTCCGGCGGGAACGTGTTGGTGATGATCGTCAGGGTCTGCGGCATGAGCATGGCCGCGCCCAGGCCCTGGACCGCGCGGAAGGCGATCAGCCACCCGGGGTTCGGCGCCAGGCCGCAGGCGGCCGAGGCGGCCGTGAACACCGCGATACCGCTGGTGAACATGATCCGCGGCCCGATCAGGTCGCCGAGCCTGCCCGCCGTGATGACCAGGACGGCGAGCACCAGCGCGTAGGCGTTGATCACCCACAGGACGTCGTCGAGCGAGGCATGCAACTGGGTGATCAGGTTGGGGATCGCGATGTTGACGATCGTCAGGTCGAGCAGGGTCATGAAGAACCCGAGCGAGACGACGAGCAACACTGCCCAGGGGTTCCCGTGGAGCTTCCGCACGACTTCTCCTTGCCTTCATGCGCGCAGTGCCGCGGGCACCTGAGGTGCCGGCACGGTGGGCGGGCCCGCCGGGAGGGCAGGCACATGCCTCTGGGGCAGGCCCGAAATCAATATTCAAGATATATCTTGACCACGGACCGGCGCTAGCCTTCCCAGGCCGTCAGGCCCCGGGCGGCGCGCCCCGTCCCTACCTACACCCAAGATAGAGGTTGGTGCCGACATTCCCGGGCCCGGCTTGCTACCGGCGAGTAGCTAGCAAGTATGCTCCGGCCATGGACCTGACAGGAACCGCAGCAATCATCTCCGGCGGGGCAAGCGGCCTGGGCGAGGCCACGGCGCGCGCGCTCGCGGCCGCGGGCAGCACCGTGGTCGTCGCCGACCTGAACGCCGACCGCGGTGAGGCAGTCGCCGCCGAGATCGGCGGCAAGTTCGTACAGACGGACGTCGCGGACGAGGCATCCGTCAGCACCGCCGTGGACGTGGCCGCCGCGCTGCCCTCCCCGTTGCGCGTGATCGTGAACTGCGCCGGCATCGGCTGGGCCGAGCGCACCGTGAACCGGGACGGGTCGCCGCACTCCTACGCCACCTTCCGCAAGGTGATCGACATCAACCTGATCGGCACCTTCAACCTGATGCGCATCGGGGCGGCAGCGGTCGCACGCACCCAGGCGGTCGACGCCGACAACCAGCGCGGCGTGGTTATCAACACCGCCTCGGTGGCCGGCATCGAGGGCCAGACCGGCCAGCTGGCCTACTCGGCGTCCAAGGGCGGCATCATCGGGATGACCGTGCCGGCCGCCCGCGACCTGGCGGCCATCGGCATGCGGGTTCTCGCGATCTGTCCAGGGATCATCGACACCCCCATCTACGGCACCGGGCCCGCCAGCGCGGAGTTCAAGGCCAAGCTGGCGGCCCCGATCGTGTTCCCCAAGCGGATGGGCACCGCGGCGGAGTTCGCCAAGCTGGTCCGGTCGCTGGTCGAGAACGACTACATGAACGCCGAAGTCATCCGCTTCGACGGCGGAATCCGGTTCCAGCCCAAGTAGGCGACGGGCAAGGCCCGCCGCGGCGGCACGCGCGGCGGCCAGGTCGTTCCCGCGAGCGATGGGGAGGCACGCAGTGGCCGACGCGGTACTGGCCGAGGTGGCCGACGGCATTGGCATCATCACCATCAACCGTCCCGAGGCGCGCAACGCGGTCAACGAGGCGGTGGCCCGCGGCGTCGCGGCGGCCATCGACGAGTTCGACTCCCGCCGCGACATCACCTCGCTGATCCTCACCGGCGCGGGCGGCACGTTCTGCGCCGGGATGGACCTCAAGGGGTTCCTGGCCGGGGAGAACTCGCTGGCCGGCGGCCGCGGCTTCGGCGGCATCACGCACCGGCCCCCGGCCAAGCCGGTCATCGCCGCGGTGGAGGGATACGCGCTGGCCGGCGGGTTCGAGATCGTGCTGTCCTGCGACCTCGTCGTGGCCAGCGAGGAGGCCATGTTCGGCCTGCCCGAGGTGAGCCGCGGGCTGGTCGCGGGCGCGGGCGGGCTGTTCCGGCTGCCCCGGCGGATCCCCTACCACCTGGCCATGGAGATAGCGCTGACCGGTACCCGGGTACCGGCCCGGCGGCTGGACGCGGCCGGCCTGATCAACCGCCTGGTACCGGCGGGCGAGGCGCTCGCGCAGGCCCGCACGCTGGCCGCGGAGATCGGCCGGAACGCGCCGCTGTCGCTGGCCGCGACCAAGCGGATCATGGCTGACTCCGCGGACTGGCCGATGGCCGAGGCGTTCGACCGGCAGGACGACATCGTCCGGCCGGTGTTCACCTCCGCCGACGCCATGGAGGGCGCGGCGGCGTTCGCGGAGAAGCGCCCCCCGGTGTGGCGCGGCGAGTAACCCCGGCTCCCCGCGCGCCCCGGCTCCCCGCGTCGTGATCATGAAATCCAGGGGCCCCACAGCCCTCGAAACTCATGATCACCAGCGCCGGAACGCGGCGGCCGGTTTTGCCGGGTGCGCGAAGCTGGCGCCCACCGCGAGCGAGCCCACCGTAGGATCGATGACCGGACCACTCGCGGACACTGTTGGGAAACGACGATGTGCGGAATCGCCGGCTGCCTGGCACTGGCCCTAGAGGCAGACCCGGACCAGGCCTGGCTCGGCCACGCCCTGGACCGGATCCACCACCGTGGGCCGGACGACGATGGCGTGTACACCGACCCGGATGTGGCGCTCGGTTTCCGGCGGCTGTCGATCCTCGACCTGTCGCTGGCCGGGCACCAGCCGATGAAGTCGGCGGACGGCCGCTTCTGGATGATCTTCAACGGCGAGATATACAACTACGTCGAGATGGGCGCCGAACTGCGGGAGCAGGGCGTCACCCTGCGGTCGAGCGGCGACGCCGAGGTACTGCTGGAAACCTACGCCCGGGTGGGCAAGGACGTGGTGCACCGGCTGCGCGGCATGTACGCCTTCGCCATCTGGGACACCTGGACCCGCGAACTGTTCTGCGCCAGGGACCCGTTCGGCATCAAGCCGTTCTTCTACCGCATCGACCAGGCACCGGGCCCGGTCCCCGGCGGGCCGTCGGCCAACGGCGCCGGCCCCGCGCAAGCCCCGGCCCCCGCCCCGGCGCCACGCCCGCGCGGCGGCCGGCATGCGGCACCCGCGCCGGCCAGCGGGCCGGCCGCCCCGGAGCAGCCCGGCACCGACGGCGCCAGGGATGACTGGTTCACTCCTGCCGCGCGGCCAGCCAGGCAGCCAGGCCGGCATGCGGCCGGAGAGCCTGATGGTCCGGGCGTATTGCACAAGAAAGCTGCGCGCGGGGACCTTCCCCAGGCCGCCGCGCCTGCCCCGGCCGGCGCGGCCGAGCCGGCCCTCGCCGGCCTGTCCGGCCCGGTGGACCTGCGGTTGCGCTTCGCCTCCGAGCGCAAGGCGCTCGCCGAGCCCGGCGAGCTGCGCGACCTGGACGACGCCGCGCTGCGCAGGTACCTGGCCTTCCAGTACGTGCCGGCGCCGGACACCATGACGCCGCCGATCCGGGTGCTGCCGCCCGGCCACGCGATGATCGCCCGCCCGGGCCGGCCGGTCGACGTCTACCGCTACTGGCGGGCCGACCTGCGGCCGGCCCGGGCCGCCAGCCAGGACAGCGCGCGCGCGATCCTCGCCGCGATGCGCGATTCCGTGGCGGTCCACCTGCGCAGCCACGCCCCGCTCGGGGCGTTCCTGTCCGGCGGCATCGACTCGGCCGCGATCTGCGCGCTGGCCGCGGAGCACCGGCCGGACCTGCTCACGTTCACCGTGGGCTTCGAGCGCGAGGGGTACAGCGAGATCGACCGGGCGCAGGAGACGGCCGCCGCCCTCGGCGTGCGGTCGATCCCCTATGTGATCGGCCGGGATGAGTTCTTCCAGCACCTCCCGCAGGTCATCTGGCATCTCGACGACCCGATGGCCGACGCCGCCGCGGTCCCGCTCTGGTTCGTGGCGCGCGAGGCGGCCAAGCACGTCAAGGTCGTGCTGTCCGGCGAGGGCTCCGACGAGCTGTTCGGCGGGTACGCGATCTACCACCAGCCCGGCGTGGTCCGGGCCGGCGAGCGGCTGCCGGACTGGGGCCGGGCGCCGATCAAGAAGGCGGCGACGATGATCCCGGCCGGGGTCAGGGGCCGGGGCTTCCTGGAGCGCACGTCCACCCCGCTGCGGCACCGTTACATCGGCAACGCCCGCGTGTTCAGCGACGGCGAGACCGCGCGGATCGCGGTCCGGCCCGGCACGGCGAGCCCGTGGGACGTCACGAACCCGGTCTACGACCAGGCGGAACACGCCGACCTCGACGACGTGTCCACCATGCAGCTCGTCGACATCAACACCTGGCTGGCCGGTGACATCCTGGTCAAGGCGGACCGGATGACCATGGCGCACAGCCTGGAACTGCGGGTGCCGTTCCTGGACGCCGAGGTGCTCAAGGTCGCGTCGCGGCTGGCCCGGACCGAGAAGATCGGCGCGGGCACGACCAAGCTGGCGCTGCGGTCGGCGATGAGCGAGGTGCTGCCCAAGGCCGCCGCGGAGCGGGCCAAGCTGGGCTTCCCCGTCCCGATCGGGCACTGGCTGACCGGTGACTCCTACGGGTTCGCCGAGCAGGTGCTCCGCGAGGCGCAGACCGACGAGTGGGTCAACCGCAACGAGGCGCTGCGGCTGCTCGAAGGCCTGCGCGCGGGCGAGCCGGGGGTGGAGTGGCGGCACCTGTGGGTGCTGATCGTGTTCTCGCTGTGGCACCAGATCTTCGTCGAGCGCGCCTATGACCCGGTGGCCCTCGGCTGGGAGCGGCGCGGGGCAGGAGTGCCACGGTTACGGCACACCGCGGTTACGGCACACCGCCGTCCCCGGTGACCGGAGTACGGCGCTAGGAGATGCGCGTATCGTAGCCGGGTGAGCACTCCCCGTATCAGTGTCGTGGTGCCGTTTTACAACAACGCTGACGTGCTTGGCGCCTGCCTGGCGTCGATCGCGGCCCAGACGTTCCGCGACCTGGAAGTGATCATGGTGGATGACGGGTCCACCGATGGCGGTGCCGGGGTCGCCCGCGCCCGCGCCGCCGCCGACCCCAGGTTCACCCTGGTCCAGGTCCCCAACGGCGGCCCGGGCAAGGCACGGAACGTGGGCGTCGAGCGGGCGGCCGGGGAGTTCCTCGCCTTCGTGGACGGCGACGACATGCTGCCGCCGCACGCCTACGAGACCCTGCTGCACACCCTGGAAAGCTCGGGGTCCGACTTCGTCTCCGGCGCGGTGCAGCGGATCGGCACCGGCGGCGTGCACCCCTCGGCGCTGCACGAGCGGGCGATCAAGGGCCGCAAGATCGGCACGCACGTGACCAGGTCTCCGGAACTGCTCTACGACATCTCGGTGTGGAACAAGCTGTTCCGCAAGTCGTTCTGGGACGCCCATGAGCTGCACTACCCCGAGGGCATGGTGTGGGAGGACCTACAGCTCATGACCAGGGCGCACGTCCTGGCCAAGGCGGTGGA
>WNGQ01004614.1_pt2 | contig 13643 bp, 7 predicted proteins | sample 5407661 | NCBI WGS metagenome assembly WNGQ01 (sample SAMN13153382, study PRJNA577476) | soil metagenome | isolation source: 60 cm soil or saprolite under Garry oak tree replicate 2 | place: USA:California | collected 2016-06-15
GATGAACTGGCCGATCTCGGATCCGGCCATCGTGAGCATCGTCATGACCTCGCTGTCGATGTCGCGCCGTCCTCGCCCAAAGAGCACCAGCAGCCCGCTGACCGTGCCCCCGACAGTGACCGGGCACGCCACCTCGACAGAGAGGCCGGCGCGCCGTGCGGCCTCGCCGATCTGCAATTCGCTCGTTGCCGTTAACTCTTCGTTCACGGCCGGCACACCCGATTGGGCAGCCCTGCCCATCAGTCCGCTGTTCGTGGGCAGCGCCATGGAATGAGCGGCGCGGTCGAACTCGGAGAGCCGCGGATCGTCCGCCCGCCATGACTCGCGCAGGCGCAGCATCTTGCCGTCGGCGTCGGCGCTCCACAGCTGCGCCACATCCCAGCCAAGCTCATTGCCAATCGCGCTGAGCACCGCCGGCGCCGCCTGCTCCCACGTCGCGCTCGTCGCGATCACGTGGCGCACGGCCACCATGACGTCCCGGACGGCCTCAGCGCGCTTGGCGGCGGAGATGTCAATCTCCTGGACGAGGAACGTGAGCGCGCCGGCAGAGCCGTCGCTCAGTGGCGTCACCGAAAGCGACACCGGGAACGCCACGCCGTCGGCCCGAACCTGCAGCGACTCGGCCTTCCAGCCGCCGTCCGGCGACGACGCGGCTTGGGCGAGCGAATCGGTGATGGCTCCTGACAGCGACTCCGCCGTGACGGCGGGCAGCGACGTGGCCAGCAGGTCCGCCTCGGACCGGCCGAGCATCGTGCCCAGCCTGCTGTTCACGTGGAGCCAGCCGCCGCGCGCGTCGATGATGCCCATGCCGACGTCGGCGTGGTCGAGCGCCGTTCGCACCCAGGCCACGCTGTCACGCACGATCTTCGATTCGCGTTCGACGGTGGCCGCCACCGAGCGGGCGTCCCGGTTGACCCCGATGACAATGGCCGCAACCAGCGCGACCAGCCCGACCAGGAGGACCAGCGCGGCGGTCAGCCCGGAAAGACCGGCCAGGCTCAGGGCCCCGGCGGCGAGCCCGTAGAGCGCGACGAGGCCCGCGATCGAGTAGGGCGTGGCACGGCGAACCAGTGCCTCGGTTCTCGACGGCGTAGCTGCCGACGGTTGGCCCGGGACTGGCGACACCGGCTCAACCTCACCCCCCCTCACAGGGCTCTCGGTGCGCAGGTGCCAAATTTTATCGGCCGGCCGGCGGCCTGGCCCCCTCTTAAGGGGCACTTGATAAGCTGCGGCGGCGAGTTGGCCCCAAGGTTCCTGAACACGCCGCTGCACCAGCCCGGCTTGAACCGGCGCATGTACCCGTTCCTGGGCCTGGCCATCGTCGGCCTGGTCACAGTCAAGCCGCTGACCGCGGTCGCCACCTCGCCCGAGCTCACGCTCGCCCTGCTGATCGGGGCCGCGCTGACCCTCGCGCCGCTGGCGCCCGATCGACTCATCCCGGCCCGCCGCTGGACCGGCTCCGTGCCGGTGGCGGTCGGGTTCATCCTCGCCTCCTACACCCTGTGGAGCAGCGGCTCGCTGGTCGGCATCGGCGCCACCGTGATCCTGACGCTGCTCGCCTGCGCGCTCATCGTCGTGCCCTGGGAGAAGGTCCCTCGCTGGCTCCACGCGGCCTCGCCCATCGGCGGGCTGCTGATCGCGATGGTGCTCGAGGTCCAGTTCGGCTCCAGCGTGCTGAAGGCGTTCCCGTTCGTGCTGCTGCCGCTGCTGATGCTCGCGCTGTACTTCACGTCGATCGAGTTTGCCATCGGCGCCGCGCTCGCGGTCGCGAACATCGCCACGGTCGCGATCGCGAACCCCGACCTGCCCGACACCGGGCAGGCTCTTCTTGCGGCGCTGACGCTCGTAGCGCTCGGCCTGCTGGTCCGGCGCGTTGTCGGCGCCTTGCAGTCGAGCCGCTCGACGGCTGCCGCGGCGGAAGAGGCGAAGACCGAGCTGCTCGCCAACCTCGCGCAGCGCAACGAGCAGCTGCAGGACATGACGCGCATGAAGTCCGAGTTCCTGGCCACGATGAGCCACGAGATCCGGACGCCGATGAACGGCGTGATCGGCATGACGGGCCTGCTGCTGGGAACGGATCTCACGGCGGAGCAGCGCGACTACGTGGAGACGATTCGCACGTCGGGTGACACGCTGCTCGAGATCATCAATGACATCCTCGACTTCTCGAAGATCGAAGCCGGCCGTGTCCGCATGGAGACGATCGACTTCAGCCCCAAGCACGTGACCGAAGAGGCGGTCGAGCTGTTTGCCGAACCTGCCTCGAACAAGGGTATCGAGCTCATCGTCGACATCGATCCGGACATCCCGGAAGTGGTGGTCGGCGACCCTGGCCGCCTGCGCCAGGTGCTGCTGAACCTCATCGGCAATGCTGTCAAGTTCACCGACGTCGGCGAGGTGGTTGTGCGCGCTCGTCGTGGCGAGACGAAGGGTCGTGGCGTGCTGCTCAGGTGGGGGGTGTCGGACACCGGCATCGGTCTTTCCGAAGACGAGAGGGGCCAGGTTTTCTCAACCTACTCGCAGGTCGACAGCTCCACCACACGGCGCCACGGCGGCACCGGGCTCGGGCTGGCGATCGCGCGGATGATCACGCAGCTGATGGGCGGCGAGATCGGCGTCGACAGCACGAAGGGCGTCGGCAGCCAGTTCTGGTTCACCGCGCTTTTCCGAGAGTCCGAGAGCGCGGCCGCCTCCAGCAAAACCGGCGACCTGACGGGGACGGCCGTCGCGATCATCGACGACAACCGTACGAACCGCGTCATCCTCGAGCGCTACCTCGATTCGTGGGGCATGCGCCAGCACAGCTTTGAGGGCGGGCACGAAGCGCTGAAGGCGATGCGCGATGCCGCGACCGGCGACCCATTCGACGTCGCGATCGTCGACATGATGATGCCGGTCATGGACGGCGGCGCGGTTGCCGCGGAGATCCGCAGCGACCCGAAGCTCAGCGACATGGTGGTGGTGCTGCTGACCTCGGCGGGGCATTCGGAGCAGCCCGTGCCCGGCGTCGACATCGAGCTCGTCAAGCCGGTGCGTCCTTCTCAGCTCTTCGACGTGCTGCACACGCTTCTCTCGTCGCGGCCCGATTACGGGAGGCACGAAGCCGGCGAGCACATGCCCGCGGTGGTGCGGCCCGACCGCCGCGGGCGCGTGCTGATCGTCGAGGACAACGCGGCCAACCTGAAGGTCGCGATGCGGATGATCGAGCGCCTCGGCTACCGTGCCGACAAGGCGGGCAACGGCGTCGAGGCTGTGCGAGTGCTTGACCGCATGGACTATGACGCGGTGCTCATGGACTGCCAGATGCCGGAGATGGACGGCTACGAGGCCACGCGCCAGATCCGCCGCCACGAAAAGGAAGGACGGCACACGCCGATCATCGCCATGACGGCGAGCGCCATGGCCGGCGACCGCGAGCGATGCCTCGCCGCCGGCATGGACGACTACATCTCGAAGCCGATCAAGCTGCACGTCGTCGCGGCGGTGCTGGAGCGCTGGCTGGGACGCGTGGCCGAGGAGCCGGCGCCGACCACCTAGCGGTCCAATTCCGCGTTTGTATACAAACGCGCGCGTCAAGCGGGCGGATTTTGTGCGTTTGTATACAAACGGCGATCAGGCAGTCGGGTTCCACTTCCGCCGCAGCGCCAGTACGGTCACGTCGTCCGACATCTCGCGGCCGCGTACGCCCTGAGTGAGGTTGTCGACCAGCTCCTGCGCCGTCGCGCTGCGCCTGACGTCAGCCGGCAAGAGCACGTCCTTCACGGCCATGTCTGGTCGCAGGTCGAGCAGGCCGTCGGAGAAGACGAGCAGAGTGTCGCCGGGCTTGAGGTTCGCCCAGCCGATCGTGAACTCCGTGTCAGGAAACATGCCGATGGGAGCGCTTCGGAGCGATAGGTTCTCCTGTCCGGTGCTGCCCCGCAGGATGCGCGCGTGCCCGTGGCCTGCGTCGATGTAGTGGATGTCGCCGCTGGTGATGTCGAACACGCCGTGGAACACCGTGACGAACGCCTGGTTGGCCTCGAGCGGCGCTTCCATGATGCGCGCCGCCAGGCGCACCGACTGCTCGAGGTCCTCCACCTGTGCCGACGCGCGCAGCGCCGCGCGGACGGTGGCCATCATCATCGCGGCGGGCAGGCCCTTGCCCATGACATCGCCCAGCGTCACGGCGATGCGGTTGGCGTCGGGCAGGTACCAGTCGTAGAAGTCGCCGCTGATCTCCCGCGCGGGCGTGAAGTGCGCAGCAACCTCGAAGCCTTCGCCGTCGAGCGGCGAGCGCGGAAGCATCCCCTCCTGCACATGGGCCGCGTTCTGCATCTGCTCCGCGCGCTCGGCGACCATGGTCTCCAGCCGGCGCAGGTTGGCCTGGTACTCCAGCTCGAGCCGGCGGCGGCGGATCGCGTTTACGACCGCCAGGTAGAGCTCGGTCGAGCCGATGGGCTTGACGAAGTAGCCGTGCGCGCCGTGCTCCACCGCGGCCTTGCCCAGCTCCGGGTCGTCGACCCCGGAGATCATGACCACTGCGATGTCCGGCTTGAGCGCGCGCAGCTCGCCCAGCAGCCCGTAGCCCGATTCGTCGGGCAGGCGCACGTCGAGCAGCACGACGCCGTACTCGGCCTCGGCCATCCGCTGCCGGGCCTCGGCGCCGGAGAACGCGGTATCGGCCTCGATGTTCCGGCTCTTCAGGATGCGCGCCATCGACCTGGCCAGGGCTTCCTCGTCCTCGACTATCAGTGTCCTGGGACCGGTCTCTTCGGGTGGCACACGCAGAGTTTAAGGAGGGCGTTACGCCTTCCCAGCGTTGTAGGCTGTCGATCCGTGAGCCTGGACGTTCAGACGCGTCAGACCGAGGCAGGGGTGACAGTCGTGGTTCCATCGGGCCGGCTCGACGTGGCCGGTGCGCCCGCGCTGAAGGAGGCGATCGGCGATGCGATCAAAAACGGCCCTCCACGTCTGGTCATAGACCTGGAAGCCGTCAGCTTCGTCGACAGCACGGGCCTGGGCTCAGTGATCGCCGCACTCAAGCTGGTTCGCGGCAGCAGGGGCGACCTGCGACTCGCCGCGCCGAACCAGCAGGTGCGTGTGGTCCTGGAGCTCACAACGCTGGACCGCGTCTTCGCCTACTACCCAACGGTCGAGGACGCGCTCACTGACTTCTGAGTTCGCAGAACCGTTCGAATTCCAGGCCACCCTGACCCGGCTCGACGAGGCGTTGGACACGCTTCACCGCTCCGTGCAGCTGTTGCGCGAGAAGGGACCAGGCTCCCTGGACGAGACCAACATCATGCTGTTCGAGAGCGCGCTCTCCGAGATCGGCGCCAACGTACTAACCCACGGGCGGAGTAACGGCCCTACAGACGCGCCGGTCGAATTCCGTCTGACGCTGGAAGGGCACATGGCCCTGGCCACGTTCGTCGATCGCGGCCCGCCCGTTCATAATCACCTGACTCGCGCCATGCCGGAGCCGACCAGTGAGACCGGACGCGGCCTCGCCATAGCCCGCCAGGTGCTGGATGAGCTGGGATATGAACGAGATGGCGAGATCAACACATGGCGCCTGGTGAAACGGCTTTGAACCTCACCGGCGAGCCGGAGCCCCGCCTCACGTCGCGTGAGCTGGTGCACGAGTTCCGCAACCTGCTCGCAGTGATCGTCAACTACTGCGAGCTCATCGCCGAGGAGACGTCCGATCCCGATGCGGTCAAGAACGACCTGAACGAGATTCGCACAGCCGCCGAGCGCGCGCTGACGCTGACGGAGAAGATCCCAGTCCCGGCCAGGCAACCTTCGCCGGGCTCCGAGGAGTCCGGAGAGTGACCATCGCGAGAGAGGAAGGGACCGAGAGGTCGTTGAGCCGGAAGCCGAGGCGCAGCGATCGCGAGGTCGTGCTCGTGGTCGACGACGAGGTGCAGGTGCTGCAGCTGCTCAAGCGCGTGCTCGAGCGCGCGGGCTTCGAGACCATCACGGTCGACGATGGCCGCGCCGCGCATGACGCGGCAGTGGAGTTGCGGCCGGACATCATCCTGCTCGACCTGATGCTCGGATCCACCACCGGGGACCAGGTGCTGGCCGAGCTGCGCAAGGACTTCCGCACACGCCTCATCCCGGTCGTGTTCCTGACCGTGCGCAGCTCGATCAAGGACAAGGTCGAGCACCTGATGGCCGGCGCCGACGACTACGTGACCAAGCCTTTCATCGGCGAGGAGCTCGTCGCCCGCTTGCGCGCCGTCATCATGCGCGCCACCACCACGCGAGAGCTGAGCCCGCTCACAGGCATGAGCGGCAACTCGGACATCATGCGAGAGATCTCACATCGACTGCACGCGCGGGAGTTCGCGTGCCTCTACCCCGACATCGACAACTTCAAGAGCTACAACGACCACTACGGGTTCATCCGCGGTGACGACGTGATCAAGGCGCTCGCGTCGATCATCCTCGAGGTGCTGGAGGAGAACTATTCGCCCTCTCACTTCGCCGGCCATGTCGGCGGCGACGACTTCGTCATCCTCACCGACCAGTCGCTGGCCGAAGACCTCGCGTCCAAGATCATCGGCCGCTTCGACAAGGAGGTGCCGGCGCTCTATGACCTGGCCGACCGCGAGCGCGGGTGGATCGAATCCGAGGATCGCACCGGCCACACGCACCGCACGCCGCTGGTTTCGCTGTCCATCGGCATCGTGATGTCCAAGCCCGGCAACTTCAGCAGCGCGCCCGCCCTGGCCTCGCGCGCAGCCGAGGTGAAGGGCGTCGCGAAGCGGATCCCAGGCTCCAAATGGATCGTCGACCGGCGGCGTCCACCCGAGTCCAAGCTGCGCTGAAACGAATCGATTTCGAATTGGGGTTGAGAGCGGTAATCACGGTGCTAGCATCGCCACGAATGACCTGTTCGACTCCTTCTCCGTGCCTCCCCACGACGGTGGGGAGATAGGCGCCTGACCAACCCATGAGTGAGCTCAGGGTGCTGCCTGGCGGCCCGGAGGGAACGGAACCCGAGCCGCAAGCCGGCCTGGTGCCTGCCGGGCAGCGAATCCGTGTCGTCGTGCACCGTATGGACGGCGGACTCGAGAACGGCGAGTCCGAGGCGCGCGCGCTCAGCGCGGCAGGCTTCCCGATCTTCACTCAGGCGGACCCCGACCGGCCACGCCTGATCCCGCTCGCGGACATCAAGTACGTCGTCCTCGGATCGGTCGAGGACCCCGACCTCGAGGACGACCCCGGCGACAAGGCCGCGGGACGTAAGGCGATCCTGCGTTTCCGCGACGGCGAGTGGATCCCCGCTTACATGGACCCGAGCCAGGTCAACGACGGCGTCGGGCTCGCGGTCAAGATCCGGCTGACCGAGCGCCAGCGCGTGATCCCCGCGGTCGCCGCGTCACGCGCCCTGCTCGAGATGCAGTTCGTCGATGCATGGTCGACGCCCACCGAAGGACCCCCTCCGCAGCGCCGTCGCTCCGACATCGAGCAGGCGGCCGCCCGTCAGGGCAAAGACCTGCACAAGCTGGCGAACGACTTCCGTGACCGGCTCGCGCTGGTGCGCGATGCGGGCCTGACGACAGGCGACACGCTCGCCTTCTCGCGTGCGGTGCGCACATACCTCGACCGCTTCCTCGCCGAGGACGGCATCACGCTCAACGCCGCCGAGAAATCGGCGCTCGCCGACATCATCCTTCGCGCCGCGGTCGGTTACGGCCCGCTCGACCCGCTTCTCCACGACCGGTCGGTGAGCGAGATCATGGTCAACGGCCCCGACCAGGTCTTCATCGAGCGCCGAGGCGTGCTCGCCAAGGCCGAGGTCCGTTTCGACGACGAGAACCAGCTGCTCGAGACGATCCGGCGCATGGTCGCCACGACCGGGCGGCACATCGACGGCCTGAACCCGATGGTCGACGCGCGCCTCCCCGACGGCAGCCGCGTCAACGCGATCATCCGACCCGCGTCAATCCACGGGCCCGCGCTGACGATCCGCAAGTTCAAGGACGCGGTCCTCGGCATGGACGACCTGACGCGCGAGGGCAGCTTGAGCCCCGCGATGTCGGAGTTCCTCAAGGCCGCGGTGCTCGGGCGCATGAACATCCTGGTGTCCGGCGGCACCGGCTCCGGCAAGACCACGTCGCTCAACGTGATCGCGCGCTTCATCCCGCACAACCAGCGCGTGATCACCATCGAGGACGCGGCCGAGCTGCAGATCGACCACCCGCACGTCATCTCGCTCGAGCACCGCCCACCCAACGTCGAAGGCAAGGGCGAGCTCACGATCCGGCAGCTGCTGCGCAACAGCCTCCGCATGCGCCCCGACCGCATCCTGGTCGGAGAGGTTCGTGGCGCCGAGGCCCTCGACATGCTCCAGGCCATGAACACCGGCCATGACGGCTCGATGTCGACCATCCACTCCAACTCCGCGCGTGACGCGCTGTCCCGCCTGGAGACGATGGTGATGATGGCCTCGATCGACATCCCGTTCGAGGCCGTGCGCGCTCAGATCGCGTCGGCCGTGAACCTCATCGTCCACCAGGCCCGCATGCCGGACGGCCGGCGCAAGATCGCGCAGATCGCCGAGGTCGTCGGCTACGACCAGAACGGAGCGATCCTCCGTGACATCTTCCTGCTCGGCATGGGTGGCGACCTGCGGCTCGAGTACAACGCGACCGGATACGTGCCCACGGCGCTGGACAAGGCCGCGTTCTACGGCGTGCAGGTCGATCGGGGCCTGTTCGACCCGGTGCAGGCGCGATTCATCCCAGCCGGGTCTGACAGCATGATGCCGGTCGTCAAGGACCCGCTCATCTCGGGCCAGCGCGGGGGCGGCGAGGAGAAGGTGGTCCGCCAGGTCGTGGTCGTGCCCTTCAGCTCCGACCGGCCCGCGCCGCAGGTGCAGACGCAGGCCACGGCGGCCTCGCCCGCGCAGCCGATGGCGTCAACGCCCGAGATGCAGGAGGAGATGCGCAAGCTCATCGACGCTGCCCGCTCTGCCGTGGCCGACCTGCAGTCCGCCGCGCCGTCGCCGGCACCTGCGGTGACCGAGGCGCCGCCGGTGTACCAGCCGCCGCCGGCGTACCAGCCGCCTCCGGCGGCGCCTTCTCCTCCGCCACCGGCGCCGCTCCTCGGCGAGGTCCTTGCCGTGCCGGTGCAGGGGGTGGCGCCGATCGCCGCGAGACCGGTGCCGGCAGCACCGGTGTCCCCCGCCTCGCCCGGGGACTCGGTCGCGGTCGCGCAGGCGCTGCAGGCCGCCACCGCGATGGCTCGCGCCACCACCGAGCTCGGCCGCATGGCCGCTGCCGCCCAGAGCGGCTTCATCGCCAACGCCGGCATGCTGCCCACGATCCAAACCGAGGGCGGCCACGCCGGCCTCGGCGTCAGCCGGCGCTTGAAGGCCGTGATCGAGAGCATCGTCACGAACAAGAACCTGAACCTGCGCCTGGCCCCGGCGATCACCCAGGTTTTCGAGGGCGCCGAGATCAAGGCCAGCGACTATGCCAAGCCCAACCACCTGTCCAAGGAGTCCGCCTCGCGCGAGCTGCGCCAGGCCACGGAGGCGGGACTGCTCGAGATGGTCAAGTACGCGCAGGGCGAGGCCGGGTTCCGCTCCGGGCATTCACTGCTGCGCGAGGTCGCGGCAGGACTCGGCCAGCCCATCGACGCGTCGTCGCCGCTAACCGCGGAGACCATCATCGGCAGCCTGTCGACGGGTCAGACCGAAGGCACCGTCTCGATCATGTTCACCGACGTCGAGGGCTCGACCAACCTGCTGTCGACGCGCGGCTTCACCGAGTCGCACGAGATCATGAAGGCCTACGAGACCATCGTCGGCGAGAAGATCAACGAGCACGCGGGACGCCGCATCAAAGGTCTTGGCGACGGCGTGATGGTGAGCTTCGGCTCGAGCCGGCACGCGGTCGAGTGCGCGCTTGACATCCAGCGGGCGATCAGCGACTACAGCAAGGCGAACCCGCACCGCAAGCTTCGGATCCGCATCGGCATCAACACAGGCGAGGTCGTCGAGGAGGCGGGCGACATCTTCGGCGCAGCCGTCAACATGGCCGCGCGCGTCGCGGGCAAGGCCAAGGGCGGGCAGGTCCTCGTTTCCGAGGTCGTGCGACAGCTGGTCGGGCCACTGGCCGAGATCCACTTCACGTATCGCGGCCACTACAAGCTCAAGGGATTCCCAGACCGGTGGCGCCTGCACGAGGCGACCCCTGGTGAGATGCCGGCCATCATCGCCCCGGTTGTCACTCCGGGCGACGGCTTCGTGGGTCGCGACCACGAGAAGCTCGACATTCGCCTCGTCCTGGACCGCGCCGCCACGGGGACCGGCGGACTGATCCTCCTCGCCGGGGCGCCTGGCATCGGCGCGTCCCGCCTTGCGGCGGAAGTTTCAGCAGAGGCCGCGCGCAAGGGATGGATCGTCCTCAGCGGCCGCTGCGCCGAGCAGGAGGAAGCGCCGTACGCGCCCTTCCGCCAGGTCCTGGCGGGTGCGATCGCCGCGGCCCCGCAGCGACCTTTGCAAGAGCTCGCCGCTGCAAGCGGCGCCATGATCGCCGAGCTCGTCCCGGGCTTCCGCGCCAAGGTGCGCGGCACGCCGCTGGGCTCCAACCCCGCTTCCGACGAGCGCCGCGAATCGCTGTTCAGGACGGTCTTCGACGTGCTCGTCGCGTCGCAGGGAACCAAGCCGCTGCTGGTCGTGCTCGACGACCTGCAGTGGGCGGACGAGGCGACGGTGCTCCTGCTGCGCGACCTGGCCGAGCGACTTGGCAACAGCAAGATCGTCGTGCTCGGCACCTACTGGGAGTCCGACCTCGACCCGGAGCGGCCGTTCACCGGTGTGGTCGCGCGACTACTGCGCCGCCGCCGCGCGCAGCGCATCGCGCTCAGCAGGCTGACTGACGCCGAGGTCGAGAAGATGTTGATGATCCTCGCCGGCGGCGCGCTCACCCCTGTGCAGGTGATCGGCATCCAGGCCGCGACTGAGGGCAACCCCCTCTTCGTCGAGCACTCATACCTCTACATGGCCGAGTCCGAGGGCCTCCTCGGTGGCGTGCGCGCGCGATCGCACGCGAGCTACACGGAGGAAGACCTCGAGCTCGCGCAGAGCGTGCGCGGCCTCATCGGCCGCCGCCTCGAGCGGCTCAGCGAGCCGGCGCACCGCATGCTCGCCGCTGCCGGCGTGATCGGGCGCGACTTCGACGTCGCGCTGCTCGAGGCCTTCGGCGAGCTGTCGGGCGGCGAGGTGCGTGAGGCGCTTGAAGAGGCGACCAAGGCGCGGCTGCTGTCCAGGTCCGGAACCGAGCGCTACCGGTTCTCGCACGACCTGGTCCGCCAGCGCGTGCTGGCGGCGATGCCGCTGCCGCGGCTGCAGGCGTACCACCTCGCAGTCGCCGACACCCTCGAGCGCGTTTACGGCAAGACGGCCAAAGACCACGCCGCCGAGATCGCAAACCATCTGTACCAGGCGGGCACCGCGGCCGACGCCATGCGCACATCGTCGTTCCTCGGCCAGGCGGCGAAGAACGCGCTCGCCGTCGGCGCCTACGAAGAGGTGCTTCGCCTGATCGAAAGCGAGCTCATGCTGCTGCCGGCCGACAAGACGAAGGACCGCGCCGCGGCGCTGGCCCTGCGCGGGGACGCTTTCGCGGGCCTCGGCCGCCGCGATGAGGCGCGGTCGGCGTGGGGCGTGGCGGCCCAGCGGTTCGAGGACTCCCGCGACACGCGCTCGGCGAGCGCGGTGCGGTCCCGCCTGCAATCCGCGCCGCCCGAGACGGCGGCGGCTACCGGCGGAGCCGCCGAATCACCGTCGACGGGCGGGGACGGACACGCGGTGGCGGCGGCGGAGCCTGCCGCGGACGCTCAGGCCACCAGTCGAGCGGAGAACGGGACCGGCGCGTAGTCCGACGTGTACTGAAGAGCCGGCGACCCGGTGATGCTCAGGGTGTCGGCGATGACACCCCCCATACCGCTCGATTCGAACAGCCACGAAGACGGCATGCTGACGGAGGCGGAGGGCGCGTAGATCAGGCCCGTTAGGGCCGAGTTGGAGGCGGCGCCGAGCACGTTGGCGCACGAGTTGTTCGCCGGCTCGTAGAGCTGCACCCAGTTGTACTGATAGCCGCTGAACACGAAGTTGTCGCCGGTGCCGGACAGGTTCATGCATCCGCCGGACGGCACATAGAACTCGACCGCTCCCGGTGTGATCGCCGCCGGGCACGAGGCGAAGGCGCCACCCGCTGTCAGGCACGCGTTCTCGTTGGCGCGATCGCCCGCAGACCCGGAGCCCCGATTGGGGTTCTGGTTAGGAAGAGAGCCGGACAGCGGCGACGTCTCAGGATCGGGTGGATAAGCGCCGATCGTGCCGGGAAGCGCCAGCAGGTTGGGCGCCCAGGTGCCGAGAAAATTCGAATCGATGGTCAGCTGCTCATTGCCGAGGCTGCAGCCGCCGCCGGTGAAGATCGGGCACGGGCTCGTCAAATTGTTGGACACAGTTCCGGTCACCGGGATGCTGCCGGCGAACCCGAACGGTCCGCCGCATGCGTTGCCGGGAGAGCTGAGGTACACGTTGTAGGAGGTGGCGCCGGGGACGTTGCTGACCTGGATCAGGATGTCGTTCCTGGTGGCCGTGTTGACCGTGCGGCACATGGAGGGCGCGCTCTCGCGCGGGTAGCTCACACCGCCGTACGTGTCGGCGCGGACCGACGTGAGCTCGATACCCCACACGCCGTTGCGAACCGGGTTCCTCGGGTCATTCGAGGTTGCCGTGGTGAAGGAGCCCGCGCATCTGAATCCATCCGTGTTCCAGAACTGGTTCGTGGCCAAAACGGTGTTGCCGCCTACTGCCGGCTCGTCCGGCGGTTTGAGCTCGTTGCTCACGAAGTCGGCCGTGTTGGTGTAGCCGCTCAGCCACTTGTACGCCCCGCCGCTCAGGAACCAGCAGCCTCCAGAGGTTAAGTTGGGATTGGACGAGTAGGACCCCGGCAAGAGCACGACGTTGCTGCTGGGCGCGGGCTGGCTGCCGCCCACCACCGCCGGCGGAGAAAAGCCTGGGTCGGCCAGGCGGAAGCCCGAGCGCGTCGACCCCGCCACGTCGGGGAACGTGCAGGGAGTCGAGGCGCCGCTGGGGTAGCACGCCAGGGACGATCCCGGCACCGACGACTGGCATCGCGCGTAGATGTCGCCGCTGACGCGCGCCGTGGCCCCGGAGATCGAGATGGAGCCGTTGGAAACCACGTCGCCCATCACCGAAAGCGTGCCGGCCCCACCAATGCTGATCGCAGACCCGCCGGCGCCGCCACAGCCGGCCTGGTCGAGGGCCGCGATCGTCGGCGAGTAGAGGAGGTTGTTGACGCGGCCCGCGGACGATGTGGAGAGCGTCGGCGTGGTGCCGTTGGTGAGGATGCGGCCGAACTGCAGGGACAGTGTCCGCGACGCGGTGAGCGTGAACCTCGTCCCGGTCGGGCCCTGGGCGGTCACGACGTCCGTGAGGGTGGTGCCGTCCGAGTACGTGCACACCAGGGTGTACGGCGACGCACCAGGCGAACCGAAGCCGGGCGAGCATGCGGGAGATCCGTACAGCCTGACGTTGATCCCGAACGCAGTGTTGGCCGCCTGCTCCGCCGAGCCGTAGCTGGAAGTGCGCTGGAAGTTGTCCGCGGCTGCGA
>WNGQ01014681.1_pt1 | contig 13641 bp, 12 predicted proteins | sample 5407661 | NCBI WGS metagenome assembly WNGQ01 (sample SAMN13153382, study PRJNA577476) | soil metagenome | isolation source: 60 cm soil or saprolite under Garry oak tree replicate 2 | place: USA:California | collected 2016-06-15
CCCCTGACGGTCGAGCTTCTGACACTCTTGTATCACCTGTGTTCGTCGCATCCGAATAGCTCGCATGGTTCAAGATGAAGCCGCAAAAGATCCGCATATCCGATCTGCTGTACCCTCACTGGAAAACTCTAACTCTCGCCTTCATAGCGGTCATCGGCGAGAGCGTCACCGACCTGCTTGAACCCTGGCCGCTAAAAATCGTCTTCGATTACGTTTTTGGATCAAAGCCGATGCCCGAATGGCTGGCCGGGGCCGTCGCCTGGCTCGGAAGCGACAAACTGGCAATCCTGAACTTTGCAGTCCTCACCGTGCTCGGCATCGCGATATTTGGCGCCGTCAGCTCCTACTTCGAAAATGTTCTGACGACTACGGTTGGCCAGTGGGTCATGCATGATCTGCGCCGAGTTGTTTACCACCACATTCAGCGTCTTTCGCTTTCTTTCCATGATCAGAAAAGGACCGGTGATCTGATTAGCCGCGTTACCAGCGACATCGACGCGATTCAAAGTCTGATTTCGAACGCGCTGCTCGGCATGCTGGTGAATGTGCTCACGCTGGTCGGCATGATTTTGGTGATGCTCTATCTCAGCTGGACCTTCACTTTGATCGCGCTGCTGGTGGCGCCGGCGCTTTTCTTTGTTGTCTATCGCTTTACGCGTCGCATAAAGAATGCCGCGCGAGCGATGCGTCAAAAAGAGGGCGAAGTAGTGAATGTGCTCGAGGAAGTTTTGTCATCAATTCGCGTCGTCAAAGCTTTCGCGCGCGAAGACTATGAACAGAAGCGGTTCGAGCAGGAAAGCCTCGCTAGTGTGGAGACAACACTCCAGGCGCGCAGCCTGAAAGCGAAGCTGGCGCCTCTGGTCGAAGTAATTGTCGCAGCCGGGACGTGTCTCGTGCTCTGGTATGGCGCGCGTCTGGTGATGACCGGCGACCTTACGGCGGGCGAGTTGCTGGTCTTCCTGCTTTATCTCGGCAAGATGTACAAACCGATGCGCGAACTTTCGAAGATGACCGACACGATCTCGAAAGCAACGGTCGGCTGGGAACGCATTCGCGAAATACTTGAAACGGATATGCAGGTTCGCGACGTGCGCGGTGCGCGGCCGGCGCCTCGCTTCAAAGGAAAGATCGACTTTGATCACGTCAACTTTTCGTACGATGGCAGCCGCGCAATCCTTGACGATGTCAGTCTGCACATTGAGCCGGGACAGTTGGCCGCCCTCGTCGGACCCACCGGCGCCGGCAAGACTACCGTCGTTAGCCTGTTGCCACGCTTTTATGATGTCTCGTCGGGCATCATCAGGATCGACGATCAGGACATTCGCCGGTTCAAAATAAAATCGCTGCGACAGCAGATTAGTTTCGTGCTCCAGGAAAGCCTGCTTTTCCGCGCGACTGTCTGGGAAAACATCGCATACGGAAAGCCGGAGGCAAATCGGCATGAAATCATTCGCGCCGCTGAGCTGGCGAACGCCTCAGAGTTCATCGAAGAAATGCCCGACAGTTACGGCACGATGATCGGTGAACGCGGGGTAACTCTTTCCGGCGGACAGCGCCAGCGCATTGCAATCGCGCGGGCCATCATTCGCAATGCGCCGATTTTGGTGCTCGATGAACCCTCTACAGGTCTCGATCCGGCGGCTGAGCAACTGGTCTTTGAAGCGTTAACTAATCTAATGGAGGGCCGTACTTCAATCGTCATCGCGCACCGTTTAGCGACAGTTCGTCGTGCCGATGTAATTTTCGTTGTGGATGCCGGCAGGATTGTCGAGCGAGGAACGCACGAAGAATTGCTTGCGCAAGGCGGACTGTATTCGCGGCTGTATGAACTTCAGTTCAGTAAAGAAGAGCGCAGCGATCACGAATTGGTGACGGTTTGATCTTCACGCTTTCGGCCTGAGCCTAATGCATCCGCCTCTGCCGAACCGCGAGTTGTCCTGAGCGCAAACGGTTCAGTTCGTTAATCCGGCTCCGCAGTGCGCGCACATAAGCTTCGGTCGTTCCGCGATCGTAGCCTCCGGCGCGAAAAGCATCGCGCAATTGATCGTCAGACAGCTGCGAGAGTTGCGAGCCGATCCATGCGGCGTTCTCGACACGGATGCCGCGCATAGATTTGGCTCGTCCCTGTTCGCGGAAGAAGAGGGGTGGATAGAAGATCGAAAATAAGCCGAGCTTGGTTGGACGCACGGGATAATTGAACTTGACTGTGCCTTTTTTATCGACGCCGCGCACGAAGCGCTCAGACTGAAATCCTTTGAGATCGTTCTTGCTTCGTCCACCGCCGAGCCCAGCCGCGCGGCCGAGCGTGCCGCCCAGATCCGTTACGACATAGCGGGCTTCTGACCGGTTTGCCTTGGAATCGGCCGTGTAGAGCACCTTGTTGTTTCGCTTGAGGTCGTCCCAATTGTTCAGCAGGATCATCATCGTCTTTAGACCATCCAACTCTCGGGTCTTGGCAAACGGATTGTTTCTCCACGACCAGGTCTCGCCACGCTCGACGTCTTTTCGATGAGGTTTGAATTTCGCGCCGCGCACGAAGCCGTTTCCTTCTTCGTACTTTTGTCCCCGCGACAGTCGCGGCAGATTATCGATGTGAACGCGGTTGAAATAGTAAGCCTCTTCCGCGTTATAACCAGCCGCCCAAACCAGACGTGTAGCAACGGTCTCAGATTGCGCCTCGGATCCGAGCTTGACGCGCCACTCAACTCCGCGGGCGTCCGCGACATCGAACTTAGGCATGATGCCTTCCTTGATCTCTTTCAAGAAACGAAAGGGCGGTACCGGCGCGAGTGCCTTCGATCCCGGTCCGTAGAAGAGATCGCGTTTGCGAATATTCCCGGGGTCGCGCCACAACACTGCGTTGCCGCGACCATGTTGTCGCTTTGTTTTTACTCGCGCAGTGGTCGAGAGTCCCGCGAGCGACAGCGCCGCAAGTAGAATCGCACCCGTCAAGATGCCGAACCGGCGAGTCCTGCTTAATCCATTCATGCCTTACTCCGATCGGGAGGAGGTGTTGAATCAGTCTGCTGCGTCCTGTTTGCCAGCAAGCCCTGTGACAGGTTAGGCGATCAGGGCTGATCGCAATGAAAGCTTTAGAGGAATTCAATACTGAGTGTGTAGGAAGTGTAGAAAAGGAAGCGTCGGCAGGTGACTGAGTTGTAGTCAGCTCAAGGAGAAGCGAGGATCTTCAATCTCAACGACCCGCCGCCGTAACCACTCTGAGACTGAGCGAACGCAAGTTAACAACTTGCGCCACATCCACACGAAAAGGCCCCGCAAGTTATCACTTGCGAGGCCGAATGAGGTCAGGCTTAACGCCCGGTTACTTTTGCTGAGCTGCGGCAGCAGCGCCGTTGCTCTGGAACCGCTTCGAGTAATCCTCGACGAAGGTTTTCAAATCGCCATGACACCGAAGCGGGTGTAGAAGTCGTAGTTCTTCATCTCGGCATAAGCCTGATCGTACGTCCAATGGTTTACATTGAATCGATAAACCGCGCCCATCACGCCTGTGCGGTGACGGCCGCCGGCGCAATGCGCGTAGAACTTGCCGGTTGATGGATCGTTGACCAGCTTCAGAAAAGCATCAATCGATGCTTGCTTCGGATACTCGGAATCGCTCATGGGAATATTGACGTAGCGCATTCCCAGGGCTTCCACATCGCGGCGTTCGTAGCCCTTCGGGCTGTCGGTCAAATCTATGACCGTATGGATTCCCAAAGCCTTGAGGTCTTTGTAATCTTGTTCGTTCGGCTGGGCGCCACGATAAAACCGGTCGTCCATCTTGCCAAAGTTCTTGATATTGATATTTGAAAAAGTGGGGTCAGAATGTCGTTTCGCAACCGCCGCTGTGCCGATCGTGAGGACGAGGGCAACAACCACACTGATTTTTGCAAAGATATTTCTGGGGTTTGACATCTTCTTGTTTCTCCTGATTATCTACCAGTTTTGGTTTCTGGGCAAGACCGGCTCAAGTGAGGTCGCCTGACGGCTTAGTGCTTCTTGTTTTGGATCTCGCTTGCTAACAACTGATCGGTTTCGTAACTTCGCCGGGTGGTTTATCGAGGACGATACTTAGATACAAAAGCGGAGTTCGAAGTTGCATCACGCGACCTCGCGAGGAAGAGAATTTCGCTATCCTATTACGCGCACGAGTGAACCAAAAAGGGCAATGAAAAAGGCCGCGTTTTGTGTCAGAAGCCCTGGGGGTGAGCCTCAAGGCAGAAACCCGACAATAAGGGAGGTGCCGATTGGGACTCATTCAGAGTTTTCCAAGGGCTGATAACGTGTTGATCACCTTCGCGAATAAGCACCCTCCCTCACGGTCGGGTTTCCGCCTGATTGCCCTCCCTGACGGTCGGGCTTCTGATACAGAGGAAAAATGAGCTACTCTAAGTCCCTATTTCAGAGTACTTACGAACATGTCTTTTTACGACATTCTGCGGCTGTCTTTAAGGAACCTGCGCGAGGCGAGGCTGCGCGCGACGTTGACTTCGATGGGAGTGATCGTGGGGGTCGCGGTAATCGTTACCATGGTTTCCTTTGGCCTGGGCCTGCAGCGCAATCTTTTGTCGCGCTTCAAGGCGCTTGATCTCTTTAACGAGATCCGCGTTTTCGGAAAGAATGTTTTTGCCATGGCCGTCAGTGGCGTGGACCCCAAGCTGAAACGTGACACCAATCCAGGCGATCGCCGAGGCCCGGCTCTGAGGCCTGATAAGAACCCGAGCCGAATTTTGGACGACGCGGCAATCGCCGAAATCGAAAAGATTCCCGGGGTCGCTTATGTCGAACCGGACATTGGCTTCACCGCCTTTGTTCGGAGTAATGGGCGCGTGCTGCCTTTGTCGGTCGCCGGCGTTTCGGTGCCAACCCTATCGTCGCGTTTTAAGGACTTCGCGGCTGGGAAAATGCTAAGTCAACCCGACGGCGATGAAGCAGTCGTGGGCGAAGTATTTATTGAAAGCTTTGGTTTTCAGAAGCCGGAAGACGCCGTCGGCCAGACTATAGAATTTCTCACGACTCCCGATAAGAAGGATAACGCCAGTCCGAATACCAGGGCCGCCGGCGACGAAGAGCAATCGGGACTTAGCTTTTTCGGCATCCCTCTCGAGGACGAGAACAGCGGCGCCGGCGATAACACGGTCGTGGCCCGCACTTTTCACATTAGCGGCATTTTGAAAGCTGAACCAAAGAACCAGGGACCGGCGGGACTGATGTCCAATGCCTCGATTTACATACCCGTCCACGCCGCGCACGAGTGGGCGTCAAAACATCCGAACCCCATGGGCGAAGTTGCTCTGGCTCTGGCCCGCCAGAGTGGCCAACTAAAACAATCTGAGAGCGAAGGATATTTTTCCGCCGTGATTCGCGTGAATGATCCCGTCGTGCTCACTGAGGTGCGAAAGCGCCTGACCGAGATGGGTTTTGGCAGTTTTTCGATCGTCGATCAACTGGAACAGATTCGCACGGTATTCCTGATCATAGATTCTGTGTTGGGATTGCTGGGAGGCATCTCGCTTTTGGTCGCATCTTTTGGCATTGCCAATACGATGATCATGTCGATCCTTGAACGCACCCGCGAAATCGGGATCATGAAGGCGATCGGCGCCGAGGATCGCGAGATCAAAATGATTTTCTTTTTCGAGGCCGCAGTGATTGGCTTTTTTGGTGGGGCGATCGGGTGTCTGGCGGCCTGGGGTATCGACGGGCTGGCTAATCGGCTGGCTTATCGTTTTATCCTGAAGCCGCAGGGAGCATCGTTCATTGATTTTTTCCACCTACCTCCCTGGTTGTGGATGGGAGCGATACTTTTCGCCCTGGGCGTTTCCATCCTCGCCGCGTTATATCCCGCGGCCCGCGCGGCGCGTATCGATCCGGTGCGAGCGTTGCGACATGACTAGTAACGAATTCGACAGGATTAACAGGATTGACATGACAAAGGCAAACCAATCTCGTTACTCGAGTTAATCACATTTATCATGTCAATCCTGTTAATCCTGTCGAATCCCTATCAGGACTAACTCGCCAACAACTTCCCACACGAATTACAAAACCGCGCATTCGGATCTTTTTGTATCGCGTCACAGTGGGGGCAGGTAAGTCCGGCGCGCAAGTTCGCGCCGCACGCTGAGCAGTAAGTCGAGCCGGCGCTAGTGGCGGCCCCGCAAGTTCCACAACGTCCGGGCATCGGCGGGACATAACCGCCCGCCTTGTGCGAGATGTGGCTTTCGATAATCTTCCAGGCGTCTTCAGTAAGTTTATATTGCCAGTAGGCGCCAAGCGCGGGCAGCGCGATCAGCAATCCCGCCGATAGCAGCAAAGCAACAGCCGCAACCGCGGCCTTGTCAGCCCACTTCTGCATGCCGATCTCGACACGCGTGCCGCCGGTTTCAGGCGTGACTTTGATCGTGAGGGCCGCCGCGAGTCCGGTCATTTCGCGCAGTGTGCTAGACTTTCGCGCTTGCAGCACAGCGGTTGATGACACTTGCACGGTTTGAACGTCATAATCTTCGTCAAAGAGAGTGCGAAGTTCGACCATTAATTTGGGAACGTCAACTTCAACGCCAGGATAGTAGCGGCTTTCCATTTGGTTAAATTCTCCTCAGGCCATCTTACGTGAACAGTGCCGTGATAGTTCAATGAATTGGCCTGAGGCAATGAAGATACGGAGATAACTAATGAAGAATCGATGCCGGAATATTGCGATCTGCGCGGTGGTATTGCTGGTTTCAGGCCAATCGATTTTACTCGCGCAAAGTCCTTCAACTATCGACGGCTTCACGCCGGATGCTTCCGCGGCCGAACGAAGGATTGAGGCTCAATTTCGTGCTGCGCCTTCGGCAGCCACCGCGCGCGAAGAGCTTCGGCGACTAACGTCGGAAGCGCACATCGCCGGCTCGCCGGAAGATTACGCGACCGCGGTGTACGTGCGCGATCAAATGCGCGGCTTTGGTTTGAATTCCGAGATCAAAGAATACCAGGTCCTGCTTTCATTTCCGCGCACACCGAGCATCGTTGAATTGATCGGCCCGCGCCGAGAGCGCTTACAAGTTCGCGAAAACGTTGTGCCTGAGGATCCCACTTCCTCAAGCAGAAAGATCGTTCCGCTCTACAATGGCTACAGCGCCGCCGGCGATATTACTGCGCCTCTGGTTTACGTGAACTACGGTTTGCCGCCTGATTACGAAGCGGTAAGGAAGGCCGGCATCGATGTCAAAGGCAAGATCGTCATCGCCCGTTACGGCAATTCTTTTCGTGGTGTCAAAGCTCGCGTTGCGGAAGAGAACGGCGCCATCGGTCTGATTATCTATTCCGATCCGGCCGATGATGGGTTCGCTCAGGGCGACGTATACCCAAAGGGCCCCTGGCGGCCGGAAAGTTCAGGGCAGCGCGGTTCGCTCCTTTATATGTTTGTGTATCCCGGCGATCCCCTGACGCCCGGCACGCCGTCAACGCCCGGCACGCCGCGTCTGACTAAAGAACAAGCGACGAACATTCCCAGCATTCCGGTGCAGCCGATTTCCTACGGCGACGCGCGCCGTTTGCTCGAGCCTTTGCGCGGAGAGTTGCGACCGAAAGGTTTCCAGGGTGGCTTATCTTTTCCCTATCACCTCGGCGGCACGAACAACGTGCGCGTGCACCTGAAGACCGACATTGAGTTTGTGACCAAAACAATCTGGGACGTGATTACACGCATCGATGGCGATCAGGAGAAAGATCGTTGGGTAGTTCTGGGCAATCACCGCGACGCCTGGGTGTTTGGCGCGGTCGATCCGAACAGCGGCACGACCGCCATGTTGGAACTCGGTCGCGGATTAGGCCAGTTGGTGAAATCAAACTGGAAGCCGCGCCGCACGATCATTCTTTGCAGTTGGGACGCGGAAGAGCACGGCTTGATCGGCTCAACCGAATGGGCCGAAGACAATGCCGCAGAATTAAAAGTGAAAGCCGTAGCTTATCTGAATATGGACGCGGCTGTCTCAGGACCGAACTTTAGCGCCTCATCAGTGCCAACACTTTGGAAACTGATTCACGAAGCAGCTGCAGATGTTAACGATCCCAAGAGCGGCAAGTCGGTGTATGCCGTTTGGAAGGAACGCAATCACGAGAACCTTCCTGAGTCTGAAGTGTATGACCCAAGTGGCAACGAAAAGCCGTGGCCGGAACCACGAATTGGTCCTCTGGGATCAGGATCTGACTACACGCCGTTTCTGCAACATCTGGGCGTGCCGTCAGCCGACATGAGCTTCGGCGGAGACTACGGCGTTTACCATTCGGCTTACGATTCGTTTTACTGGATGGAGCATTTCGGCGATCCGACTTTTCGATATCATGTGGCGGCGGCCCAAATCTGGGGAACGGTCGCGCTGCGTCTGGCGGAGGCGAACGGCCTGCCGCTCGATTACACCGACTACGCCCGGCAACTTCATGAATTTGTGACCGAGACAAATCAACTTGCGAATCGTAAGAAATTTCCCGCAGATTCATACGATTCAAAATCCATATTTCGGGCGATTGACGATCTCACTGAGGAAGCGACGAAAACTGAGAGAGCAAGACACGACGACATCAATGATCTTCAGAAAGCGCGGGAGGGCAATGGTACTTATGCCCGCGCGGCGACGCGCCTGAAAAAAATCAACGAAGCGTTAATCGAAGCCGAGCGGGCACTGACTGACGACCGAGGTCTGCACGGCCGCACCTGGTACAAGCACCAGGTCTATGCACCCGGTTACTACACCGGCTATGCCGCTCTGCCGCTGCCCGATTTGCGGCAGGCGATCGAAGATCGGAACACCGCAAACGCGGCGGAGTCAGCGGTTAGAATAACCGAGGCCATCAAGCGCGCGACCGAAGTTTTGAAGAAAGCCCGTGCGTGATTGCCGAAGCAATACTGCAATGTTAGTGAATTCGATCACACTTCGCCCGGCAACGGCGGAAGACGAACCATTCCTGTGTGAACTTTATGCCGGCACCCGCCTGATCGAACTGGAGTTGATCCCGTGGGACGAGAATCAAAAGCGCGCCTTCATCAAAATGCAGTTCGATGCTCGACAGCAACAGTATCGCGAGTATTATCCCGATGCGGAAAGCAGCATGATTCTTCAGCGAGGCGAGCCGATTGGCGCACTGCTGGTTGCTAAAAGGGATCGCGAGACAGTGCTGGTAGACATCGCTCTATTGCCTCAGCATCGGAATGCCGGCGTTGGAACACAACTGGTTAAGAGCCTATTGGAGGAAGCCGGGCGTGCAGGGAAAACAGTTCGGCTATGCGTGCTGGCTGCCAGTGCGGCCGTCAAGATGTATGAGCGTCTCGGGTTCAAGAAGACTAACGATAACGGAGTGTATTTTGAAATGAACTGGCCAGGCTAGCTTTAGCACCTCAACTACTGATCCGGTATTCCGCTAAATTTCGCGCCGTCAATGTAGAGCAATGATGGTTTCATACAAGCTCAGTCCTTACGTACACTTCATCGAGAGCCGACTGATTTCAAGTGCCACCCAGTACGGCGTCTTTCATGCACTAACGGGGGAAGTTTTCGAGCCCGGTCAACGAATTAGAGCTTTGTTATTCGCGGCAAAATTGGGCCACAAGATTTCTTTCAGTAATGAAGATCTGGATAGCCTTGGCGCTGATGGCAAACAAATACGCAAGTTGATAGAAGAAGAGTTCCTGGTACCGGATGGTTCCGACTGTCTGGTTGCTTTTGCCGAGCACTATGTCGTGCGGCCGCTCCAGAACCCCGCGGTCGCGTATCGGTCTGAGAAAGGAGCAATGCATCTGGTGCGCATTTCGATGGCCGAACGAGCCTACTCGCCGAAGCCGTACGACTTGCCTCCGATCATCGAAGAAGAAATGCTGCCGTTAACCGCCCAGGTTTTCCTAATGGCCGATGGCACACGGACGCTGAAAAAAATATACACGGCCACTGGTTTCAAAACCGGCGAGAGCGGAATTGAAGAACCAGCTTTTCGTGCGGTAATAGAATTCCTGGCTAAACCCGAGCGGCAACTAATCAAGCTCACCCGGCAAACTGAACAATTGGATGATCCGCACAAACCGTTCAATATGGTGCCGCGGAATTTCTATCACTCATCGCGATGGGAAGGACAGGCGCGTGACGAAGATTCCCGATCGCTAATCGATTTCCATCGGGAAGGCATTGAAAATGCCGATTGGGAATTTGACGTGATCGAGCCCACAGTAAACCACGCTTTTCGTTTTCCCAACGAGGCGCTAAGCGGAATGGATTATGGCGCGCGCTTTTGTCTCTCCACGCTGAAACCGGAAATCCTTCCCTTGCTCGCCAAAGCCGATCGGCTCAACATTCTGGAAGTTGGCGGTGGCACAGGATCGTTTGCGCGCGCATTCCTTGAGCAGGCTCGACGTATGTATTCCACGTTTGAGAAGCAGGCAACCCTGAACTACCACATCCTTGACCTGGCTCCGGGTTTGATCGAGAGTCAGCGGCGAAGGTTATCTAATGTTACGCCGGTCGTGCACTTCCAACAGGACGCAACAGAGTTCGATCTCCCCGGATTTGAATTCGATCTGATTATTGCCAACGAAGTAATCGCAGACTTTCCGACAGCTGAGGTGAAACAGCATTGTGACGGTGAGACCAAACCGAAAGAATCTCGGGCCGGGATCGGCGAACAGCCGAAATTGACCGGCGACGGAGCGCCATACGTTGAGAAATACGGGCTCTCAATCAAGGACGCACCCGAATCTTTCGTGGTCAACGCCGGTGTCTTTAAGTTTGTTGAGCGCGCATGGAAACATCTTGGTCCCGATGGCGCCCTTGTGATGTCAGAGTATGGCGGTGTGTCCAGATATCCGGTCGAAGCATTTCATCTCAACCACGCAGAGTTTTCGATTCACTTTGGTCATGCGATCGAATGCGCGCGAAAGGTTGGCTTTCAGTGCCGGCTGGCGACCCTGAAAGACTTTCTCAACATCGACGATCTGGTTCCGATGTTGAATGGCAGCAACGAGCACATCCAATGTCTTAATCATGTGTTTGAAAAGTACGGAACTTCGCTCCAATTCGGGCTAATATCAGAGAGCGACTTTAGATCGAAATTTCAGGAGCTGGCGACGCGAGTAGAACTATCCGGCTTTTCCTTCACGCCGTTGCGGAATAATTTCCACTACGGTCCAAATATCGATGATTTCATGGTCTTGATTCTGAACAAGCCGGCTGAGTGAAAATTTTCGACGGTTAGGATTCAAACAGAAAGGAAAGTTTGATGGCAGAAACGCTAACCCACGAGGCTTTTGTTAAGCACCTGGGACATAAGTTCCAGGTACAAGTTGGGCCTGACGAGGCCATCGAGCTCGAGTTAACCCAGGTTTCAGCACTCGAGTTATCTCCGCGACAAGAGCAATTCGCGATTATCTTAGGTGGGCCGAACGAAGTTTTTCTTGGCCAGGGCATACAGCGCCTGGTCAGCGAGGACATGGGACAATTTGATATTTTTCTGGTACCCATTCGCCAGGACGATCAAGGTTATTATTACGAGGCGGTCTTCAATAGACTTCGCGAGCAGGCGAATACTGCGAGCTGATTTTCCGCAACGCCTTAAGTGGACTCCACGATAAATGTGACGATCACCCTTCGGCCTGTTGAGCCCGCGGATGAAGCCTTCCTGCTGGAAGTTTATGGCAGCACACGAGCGGAAGAGATGGCCTTGCTTCCCTGGTCTGAAGAGCAGAAGAACGCTTTTGTGCTGGGACAATTCAATGCTCAGCAACAGCACTACCAAAAGATCTATCCTGATGCCAACCACGACATAATCCTGGCGAACGATCGTGAGGTCGGCCGCCTTTACGTCGCCCGTCTGGATGCGGAAATCCGAATCGTTGATGTCACGCTTCTGCCGCGCGAGCGAAACAGCGGAATCGGCACCCTCTTGTTGAGAAGATTGATGGCAGAATCCGCGCGACTGTCCAAGCCACTTCGGATCTATGTCGAAAGTTTCAATCCTTCAATGCGACTTTTCGAGCGCCTCGGCTTTTTACCCACAGAGGAGCAGGGAATCCACGTGCTAATGGAGTGGTCTCGACTCAAATCAGATGGATAATGCGCCCCTTCCGCGTCCTAAGTCATGGCAACACGTAGAAAAACCTTATTCTGCAAAATTTTTGTTGCAAGTTTTTTGCGAACCCACTAGACTGCACGCCTTCTGGCGCGAGCCCCGACGTTGAATAAGTTCATAGGAGGTTCTGTTTTAATGACTACTTCGCGTAGAAATTTCTTGAAGAATGGAACATTGGGAGCGTTAGCCGCCGGAGTTTCCCTCGGTATCACCGAAACGGACTTCGGCCGAGCCGCTTTGTCTTCGACGGCGCCGCGTCTCTTACTGGATAGGGCGGCATTTGAGTCCCAGCTGAGAACAGATTTTCTCATAGGGATTACAAAGGTCAGCGTACGCCTTATAGAAGTCTTGAACCTGGGTTCGAAGCAGGGGGCGGACGGGAAAAAAGAGGCGTTCACCCTTACGTTTAGGGGCGATAACAGATCACCTTTAAAGCAAGAGACTTACATGATCGAGCACGACTTCTCTTTGTTTCTAGTGCCGGTCGTGTCCAGAGATAAGAGCGCCAGGTACTACGAAGCGGTCATCAACCGGCTACATTCATAGGCTGTCAACGAAAAGTACTCGTCTTTCGGATTTCCAGAGGAGAAAAGAAATGCCATTTATAGGAGAAATCAGAATGTTTGCCGGAACTTTTGCGCCGGCGGGCTGGATGTTTTGTGATGGACAATTCTTGCCGATTTCTGAAAACGAGACGTTGTTCAATCTAATCGGAACTACCTATGGTGGGGATGGGCAGTCCACTTTTGCTCTGCCGGACCTGCGCGGACGAGTCCCTCTGCATATGGGGCAGGGAAACGGTCTTTCGAACCGGCAGCTCGCTGAGAATGGCGGTACCGAAGAGGTTACGCTGACGACCAATCAATTAGCACTTCACACTCATCCGGCGCTCTGCAGCTCCGGAGGCGGCAGTCCTTCATCGGATCCAGCGAACGGCACCTGGGCGGCCTCAGACGTTGCCATATATAGCAACGCGGCCAGCACTGGGTTTATCGGCGGGGGACTTCCAACTACACCCGCCGGGGGAAGCCAACCTCACGACAATATGATTCCGTTTCTGTGCATCAACTACATAATTTCTCTTTTTGGGGTTTTCCCTTCTCCAACCTGATGACCCGCGGATGGTGACTAACGAAGTCTTGACGATTTGAAGACTGAACGGAAGATGAGATTGAGGAGCAAATAATCATGTCGGAACCATTCTTGTCAGAGATTAGAATTTTCAGCTTCAACTTTGCGCCGAAGGGTTGGGCAATGTGCAATGGGCAGTTGCTGCCCATCAATCAGAACCAGCCATTGTTTTCTTTGCTGGGAACGACTTACGGCGGTAATGGTCAAACTACGTTTGCCTTACCGGATTTGCGCGGCAGGTCACAGCTACACAATGGCAACAGCTTCGTTCTCGGTCAGGCTGGTGGTGAAGAAAACCACACCCTGTCGGTGCAGGAAATGCCGAATCACATTCACACGCTCACCAATGCTAACAACGCGTTAGTTGGTGGCAATGCTAACGCGACCGTAGTTAATCCCGTCGGCAACTTTTGG
>WNGQ01022674.1_pt1 | contig 13640 bp, 18 predicted proteins | sample 5407661 | NCBI WGS metagenome assembly WNGQ01 (sample SAMN13153382, study PRJNA577476) | soil metagenome | isolation source: 60 cm soil or saprolite under Garry oak tree replicate 2 | place: USA:California | collected 2016-06-15
TAGCTGGTTGCGGGGTAACCCCAGAACACAGGCCGCGCGCACAGGGTCTGTGTACACATCCGCTCATCGGCAGAAAGCGCACTCGCAGCGAGTAGGCCTTCGCTATTCGGCCGGCACGTCGCGCCGGGCGGCGGCATTGTCGACGTTCTCGAGAGCAGGTCGGGCAGACAACCGTGACCGGTGTAGCGTTAGCGGGCTCGAAGCGACACCGGAAGTGATGACCGTGAGTGCGCAGGAATACCCCACTCCGCCACGAGTTGTCGGGCACGGCGCAGTGTTCGTCGAGCATCGGCTGAAGACGCCACAGGTGTCCGACTCCGCCTACATCGCACCGACGGCCGTGCTCGCCGGCGATGTCACCGTCGGCCCGCACAGCCGGGTGCTGTTCGGTGCCGTGATCACCGCCGAGGGTGGCCCCGTGCACATCGGCGCGAACTGCGTGATCATGGAAAACGCGGTCATCCGCGGCGTGCCGACCCAAGAGACCCGCCTCGGTGACCACGTCCTGGTCGGGCCGCACGCCCACCTGACCGGCTGCGTGATCGAAGGCGAGTCCCGCATCGCAACTGGCGCCGTGGTGTTCAACGGTGCCCGCATCGAGACCGGCGCGGAGGTCGAGTTTCACGCCGTGGTGTACGTCAACACCACAGTCCCGTCCGGGGTCGCGGTGCCGATCGGGTGGTTCGCCGGCGGGCGGCCCGCCGAACTCGTCGCCCCGAGCGACTGGGACCGCATCCACGCCCTCATTGGACCCCTGGACTACCCCGGCACCGTCTTCGGAGTCGTCGACCGCGATACACCCCCCCAAATGACCGACATCGCGGACCGCTACGCCCGAGCGCTCGCCCTGCACCACCAGGACCACATCCTCGCCGAGCAGCACCACACGCCCGTGCCGTGAGCTGGCCAGCGCACCGGAGTCCATCGCCATGCGTCATCGAATGCTGGACTCTGAGCCGCGTCGGCGTTGAGCTCGATCTGATGACCGGTCGAAGATGCGTTGTGAGCGCAGCGCACTGAGCTGAACGGTGGTTCAGGTAGACGAGCCACTACCTGAGCTGTACGCGTGATGCCAGCAATTTTCCTGCGTCCGGGTGGGTGCCAGCGGCCCGACCGGGTGACGTTGGCGAGGTTTAGCCGCGGTGCTTCGCCCGAGGGCTGGCCGGCCAGGCGCCGTTTGGCAGTGCGGTGCCCTGATATCCCGGCCGCCGGCTGGGCGGCGGTGGTCGGCGGGACGGGTGCTGCTCGGGCCGCTCGCGACGATCGTGCCGATCCGGCGCGTGCTGCAGATCAGTCCGGTCGAGGCGATCGGGGTGCATGAGTGACCATGGATTCATGAGCGACCTTCCTGCTACGCCGCAAGACGACACCGCGGATCTCTGGTGTGTGGACGATTTCGAGGATCTGTACGCGAGCGTCGGCGACGATCTGGACCAGATTCCGTGGGCCGGCCTTCAGCCGCATCCGGTGCTGCTTTCCTGGCTCGAGGAGTATCCCGTCGTACCCGAACAGAGTGCGCTCGTCATCGCCTGCGGCCTGGGTGATGACGCGGAGGAGTTGCGCCGGCGTGGCTGCCGGGTCAGAGCGTTCGACTACTCGCGGACTGCGATCGGGTGGTGCCGTCGGCGCTTTCCTGACTCGACGGTCGAATACTCTGTCGCGGACCTGCTTGACCTGCCGGACGTCTGGCAGCAAGGCTTCGACCTGGTTGTTGAGATCAACACGATCCAGTCGATACCCCGCGCGCGACGGCACGAGGCGATTGCGGCGATTGCCGGCACCGTCGCACCCGGCGGGCGCCTGTTCGTGCGATGCCTCGCCCGCGGGGATGGCGAAAGCACACCGACACGTCCCTGGGCCGTCAGCCGCGCCGATCTGGGGACGTTCGCCAGTGAAGGCATGCGTGAGGTCAGGTTCGAGGAGGGCATCGGGCTGAGCGGCCGGCCTTGCTTCCAGGTCGTCTACGCGCGGTCACCTGCCTGAGCACATCACGCGCCGACCGTCCGAAGACGACTCGTCGAAGGCGTCAACTGGTGGTGGGCGGGGTCGACAACTGTCACGCAGGGTATTGAGCCTGCGGCCGAGTCACACTAAGGGCGGTCGATCGAGCCCGAACAGCCCAGCCGAGGGGGGTACGCATCTGAAGCGCCGCCGCGCCCCGGCCGGAGGACAACTGCGCGTGCACGCCGACGACGCCGCGTCGATTTCTGCGGTGCGCACACGCCGAACCTGCCGACGTCATCGGATGGAGCGCAGGCGGCCTGGTCGCCTTGGCGCTGGCCATCGAGCATCCGACCACCTGCCAGTCGCTGCTGCTCATCGAACCGTCGGTGCACGGCCTGCTCGGCGTCACACCGTCTGCCATCGCCATGACGCTGCGTGCCCGCGCGATCCGCGCGGCGCGCGGCCAACGCGCCGCGACAGACTTTGCCTACCGCTGGACCTTCGCCTACCGGGGACGCAAGCACAGCGTGTGGGACTCCATGCCGGCGCCGTGGCGCGAGCAGGTCTTGGCCCACGCCGCGGCAGTCACCGCCGAATGGCGCCTCGCGACGGATACTGCTCGCCAACGTCGTGTCAACCTACGTTGACATGGCCTGCGCGTCAATGTAGGTTGACGGCATGACTGAGGCTATCGACACGGCGGCGGCCGCCACGAGTCAAGACCCGCGCGTGGGCTTGCGTGCTGTGGCGGCGCTGCGGCAGCTGGTCGAGCGCCTGGAGGCACTGCAGGTGGACAGAGCCCGGCGTTTCGGCTGGTCCTGGGCGGAGATTGGTCAGGCGCTCGGGGTGAGCAGGCAGGCCGTGCACAAGAAGCACGGACGGCGGTAACGGTGTTCGAGCGATTCACGCCGGCGGCCCGCCAGGTCGTCGTTCGCGCTCAGGACGAGGCTCGCGCGTTCGGGCATCCCTGGCTGGGCACCGAGCATCTGCTGCTCGGAGTGCTCGCGGAGCCCCAGGCGCCCGGGGTGGGCGTGCTGACTGATCTTGGCGTCACCGTGGATACCGCCCGCGCGGCACTGCGCCGGCTGGTGGGCCTGGGTCGGGGTGGCCTGGGCGAGAGCGACGCCGACGCGCTGCGCACGCTGGGCATCGACCTCGACGAGGTGCGAAGGCGGGTGGAGGCGAGCTTCGGGCCTGGTGCGCTCGATCATGTTCCGCGCCGGCCGCCACGGCGCCGGCGGCCGTGGCGCCGGGGGCGATGCGAGCCCGCGGACGTAACCGGGCATCTGCCGTTCATGCCAAGGGCGAAGCGTGCGCTCGAACGCGCGCAGCGCGAGGCCATCGCCCTCGGCGACCGGGACATCGGTGTGGAGCACCTACTCCTTGGCCTGCTCGACCCGCGCAGCAACATGGCCGTCGAACTGCTTCGCCACCTCGGCGCCAACCCCGAGGTCATCCGCACCCGCGTGCTCGCCGACCTCGGCAAGGCGGCATAACCCCATGAGTCTCCGTTCGCCCCCTGGCGGCCGGCCGGGCTCTTGCCGGCGCGCTGCTCACGTTTGATACTGCCTCTGTGCGACCGTTCGGTTGACCCTGATCTCCCCGCTCCAACCGCTGGAGAGACGAGGCCGGTGGCCGTCGTAGCCACCAGCCGGTATGGCGTCGCGTCCGCCGGGCTGACCGTGACCCGTGCGCGCCACGAGCACCGCCTTCGGCTCGGGGGGCTTTGCCCCCCACACCGCATCCCACCCGAGACGAGTCGAGGATTCGTGATGCCCGTCCCGAACGTTGCTCTCCTCCGCCGGGCCTACGCGGCCTACGCCCGCGGCGACACGGCGGCGATGCTGGATCTGGTCGATCCGGCCTGGAGTGGACCTACCTCGATCCCGGCGCCGCCGACCCGCGCCCGCAGGTCTGCCACGGCCGCGGCGAGCTGCAAGCCGCACTCGCGCAGCAGGCCCAGCGCGGCTTGCGTGCCCAGCTGGAGGAGGGTGATCGGGCAGGGCGACAAGGTGGTCGTGGCCGTGCGTACCCCAGGTGCGGACGCTTACCGCGTCCGCCCGTCCGACGACCGTGACTACGCCCTGTTCACCGTGCGCGACGGGCGAATCGTCGCCCCACGCGACTGCCGGGATCGTGCCGACGCGCTGAGGCTTGCTGGCATCGAAGAGCACCCATAGCCGGGCAGCCATTGCCCGCGAATGCCATGCGTCGGTACGACACCGCCGCGGGTGTGCAGCCGCACGCGTGCTCGCGCTCGCCGCCCGGGAGTCCCGTGCCGGGGCACTGGCTGCGCCGACTGGCGCCTCGCCCCATTGCTCGGCATCAACGCGCGAGCGCAAATCCCGAAAGCGAACCGCATACGCGACGATCAGAGCGCGCGTGGTCAGAGGTCAAGCTGCAGCCCGTCGTGAGCGATGTGCCAGCCAGTCAGGTCGCTGGCAAGCGTGGTCGGCGAGAGGCTGTCCCTGTGCTGGGCGAGCGTGTTGGGGTCGAGGTGCTAACGGATTGGTGTGGGGCCCTATCTCGCGCATAAGGACAGGTCCGACCCAGTGCTAGATCTGCCATTCGCTGGCGAGCAGACGCGGGACCACCGCGTCGAGAAGACGCAGTGTGAACCCCCACAGCAGATGGCCGTTCACGTCCACACAGTCGGTCGTGCGTGGCTCGGGCCATGACGGAAACGACAGCACCCGTTGATGTCTGTGTTGCGGGTCGGCGAGTGATCCGACGGCGGGCGCCAGGACGTCGGCGATCTCGCCCGGCTGCGGCCGCCACCGGGTTTGGGGTGGGATGCGTGCGATGAACGGGTACACCTGGAGGGAAACCCGAGTTGGCCACCGTGCACACCGTGCGCGGCCCGCACCACCAGCACGAGCCGCAACTCGCCCTCGGCGTCCCGGAACACCGGCACGAGCACCGCGGCCGAGCGCTGTGATTGCCCCGTCCCGGCTCGTGTGCTCTGCCGGCCAGGCAGGTCATCGACCATCGTCCAGCCCCCAGCATGTGATCTTGCCCGTGCGATGCGGATCAGTGCCTCGCCCCTATCGCCACCGTCGATCGCCGTGTGGTAGTCATTCGCCCACGCCTTCTTGAGTTTGAGTCAGAGCTAGGGCCATGGCTACCTCGGAGCCGGCGAGACCGGTCGAGCAGTAGATAGTGATGTCGTCCTCGGATCGACGGCCCGCTTCGGCGCCGGCGAGGACCGCCCCGAGGTGCTGGAGTTCGCGGTCGGTGACGAAGGGTTCTGCATAGGCTGCCGCCTGCGCGGGCGAATCGCTCACAGCGACCCGCGCCGCGTCCACGAGCTCGGGTGGTGTCTCGTGAGCCGCCCGCGTCTTCGGCCCGACCGTGTTGACGTGGGCTCCCGGCTCAATCCAGTCGGCGGAGATCACAGGCCGATCGGACACGGTGGCCAGGATGACGATGTCGGCCCCCCGCACCGCTTGGCGCGCATCGGAAACGGCGGCGGCCGAGACGCCGAGTTCGAGGGCCGCGCGTTCGGCGAACCGCTCCCGGTGTTCGGCGCGCGGACTGAACACGCGCACCGCCAGGGGCGTTCGCACCGCCGAGACCGCCCACAGTTGCGCCCACGCCTGCCGGCCGCTGCCGATGACACCCACCCTCACGGCGTCCGAGCGGGCGAGGGCGTCCACCGCGGCCCCGGAGCGCCCCCGTCCTGAGCGTGCCTAGCTCGGCCGAGCACGCAGCACAGCACGGAGCCGTCCGGGCCCCAGACCACCACCGCCTGATCGGTCTCCTGCGGCCAGGTGCCGTAGGCCCTGAAGCCGACCGGCCCATCGACGTACCCGCCCACGGTGAAGACGAGATCAACCGCCCCGAGGTCGGCGCGGAGCCTGGGCGGAGCTGACAGGACATCCTGGTAGGCCTCGATGAGGCAGCGGCGAGCCACAGACACGGCCAGCGCCGGTGTCAACCGGTCGCGCACGTCGTCGTCGGTGAGCAGCTGCACGATGATTCACCTCCCGTCGTGGCGGGCACCACCGCACGGTCGTTGTCGTCCGGCAGGACGTCGGTGTGACTACCTGTCATCTTCCAAACCCCAGGAGGTGATCTTGTCGGGGGTGATGCGGATGAGCGCCTCGTCGCTGTCGGTCCTCTGAAGTGCCTCGGCAGCGCCCTGGACCATCACGCAGCGGGGTCGCCAGGGATCGACCGAGGCCACGTCGTCGACCACGAATGCCGCCTGGGGGTGGGCTCGCACGTTGCGGAACTTCTTCGTCGCCGCGAAGTTGCGGCCAGACACATCGATCGTTCCCAACTCCGGGTTGTAGCGCCACATGCCGACCGGAACGACGTGCGGCAGACCGCTGGCATCTACGGTCGCCAGCCGGCCGATCCGGCGCTCGCCGAGGTAGTCGAGCTGTGCGGTCGTGAATGCGGCCACGGTGCTTATCTCCCTTCTGCTGCCGGCGTCGGCGTCCTCGTCTCAAGACGAATCGCTGGCGTCGATGAGTACCGAGAGCCGAACGAGGTCACCCTCGCGCGGCGTCGGGCAGCCAACCGACCCGCGTGCCTCGACGTGGTCGGTCCCTCGGGCCGTGTGAGGCACCCCACCGAGGGGATGCGGTGACTCGGCGCGCCGATCATCGCCGGTGCGTCGAAACGCTCGACGTCACGTACTGCAGAGAGATGATGAATACCGATCCGGCGACGAGATGCATCGATGCCAGCGCAAGCTTCGTACCCGTGTTGGCGTGAACGCTTAGCGGAACGGCCAACGAGAGCAACGCCATCGCCGCGCCAACGATCTGGACGAGACGCACACCGCGACGAAGCCTTGAACTGGCCAGCGCCGCCATGGCCGTGCCGACAATCACAGCGATGGCGGAGCTGAACAGCACGCTGCCGCCGGTGACCCGTGAGGCCGCCTGGTGCGAGGAGAAACGCACGAGGAACGACACGTCAGCCGCGCGGGCGACCAGGAAGATCATGCCGTTGACCACGGCCGCGATGAACGCGGCACCAATTCCGGCTCGCCAGGTGCTGACGGCCCTGCGCGTCGACCTCGGAGCATGATCGGTTGCCGGAGCAACACTGCTGGTAGTCATCGATAGCACCTCCTTGATGCTGGATTGATGTAGTTGTGCTCCCGAAGCCCAGGCATTCGGCCGAGCCCGGGCGGGGTGTCCTACCGCAGTCGCGGCCGACTCCGTCGGCTATTCGGGAACGCGCGTGCCGTCGACTTCGACGTCGGCCTTCTCGGGGTAGAAGCAGACATGCTCGGCGGCGGCCAGTCCCTCGGGCAGGGGATGCGGCAGGCTCCAGGCAGCGTTTTCCACGGTGTCGCCGTGTACCGATAGGTGCCAGTGCTGCCCGTCGCCCTTGTACGGGCAGGCGCTGACGAACTCGCTCTTGGTGAGCAGCTCGATGCGGACATCCGCTAAGGGCAGGTAGTAGCGGATCGGATTCCCGGTCTCGAACACCAGCTTGGGCCGGCGTGACTCGGCGACGACCTCGCCGTTGTGCCGCACGATGACGTGACGCGCGGAGGAGCGGACATCGACGCGGTGGTAGGGATCGCGCGGATGCCCATGGATAGGGTCATCCTCCTCGAACCACTCATCCATCGCGCGCGGATCCGCCTGGCCTTGCGGGCCGTGGGATTGGTGGAAGGTGACATAGCCGCGGAGCAGTTCCTCGCCATCGGGACCCCGGGGCGAGGCGGTCAGGCAATTCTCCGCCAACCGCTGCCCGACCCGCACGCTCCACCGCTTTGGCCTGTCCTGCCCGTCGTCGCTGGTCGAGTCCTCGAGCAGGTCCTGCCGGATGTCCTCGAGGGGGTAGTAGTAGGCGGGGAAGTTGCCGGTCTCCCACAGCAGGATCCCGCGCGAGCTGTCCAGCACGGTCTGCCCGGCGAGCACCGCGCGCATCCGCCGCGGCCACGGCTCCCAGTATCTGACGTGCTCTGGCGGGTCGAAATCGAACCGTCCGCTGCGGTGCGTTCCGAACGGCGCCCGGGCAAACGGGTGAGTCAGACTCATGATCGCTCCTGTCTGTCGCTCGCCAGGACCTCGCCGGCGGCGATGAGCTCGGAGGGGCCTGTCATCAGCGGCTCGAGCAGGCGTTGCACCTGCGGCCCGATCGCGGTGCGTGCCGCGGCTGCGGCGTGTTCGGTGTCCCACAGGTTGACCGCGATCAGGCGGTGGCCATCGTCGATGACGAGGCTGCCGGCATAGCCGGGCTGGCTGGCGTGAAGTGATTGCACGGCGTCGAGTGCCACGTCCCGGTGGCCCCGCAGCGCGCTCGCTGTCGCGGGCACGCGCGGCGAGCTGCTCGAGGATCTGTTTCAGGTTGCGGCGATGCGCATGCGCCGCGAGTCGTCCGTCGGTGTCGAACTGCTCGAACGCCCGCGCGATCGCAAGCTGCACGTCGAGCACGTCGGCGCCAATCGCAGCCAGCACCGTGCGGGCCTCGGCCTGTGAGCGCGCCGCGCCCGACCGGCTCGGGCTCGCCCCGATCACAGCCACCGGCTTGCTGCGCAGGACGTTGCTCTCGAACGGGCGCGAGGCCCAGTCCAGCGCGTTCTTGAGCTGGCCGGGCAGCGAGGCGTTGTACTGCGGCGTGGCAATCAACACGGCATCCGCCTGCTCGATCGCCGCACGCAGCGCCACGACCGCCGGCGCCGGCGCGCGCTCGTCGTCCTCGTCGAACGGCGGGACAGCCCTGAGCCCATCCCAGAGCACCAGCTCAGCCGCCGGCGGTGCCAGCTCGCTCGCTGCTCGCAGCAGCCTGCGGTTGTAGGAGTCGCGACGCAGGCTGCCGCAGATGCACAGGACGCGCATCGACCTCGACGCCGTGCGGCTTGGCGGACCGGCGATCGCCTGGCGGTAGTGGCTCATCATGACCCCTCCTAGATACGTGATGGAGTCATTGATTTTCCGTGATCTTATCACGGAGATAGGTGACCATGTCAAGGGGTTTTGCTATCCTCGCGGCGTGACGGACGACAGAGGCACCCGCACGCCCGCGCCGGTCTCACTTCCGCAGGCTGCGCTGGGCCGGCTGCGGGTTGCGCTGGAGGAGACCTTCGCGCAGGCCAGTCGCGAGTCCGGGCTGAGCGCACAGCAGGCCGAGCTGTTGTGCGCGGCCATGATGCGCCCGGGCGCCATCGGCGACCTTGCGCGCGTGCTGCACTGCGATCGCTCCAACGTCAGCCGCCTCGTGGACCGCGCCGCCCGGCGCGGATTGGTCTACCGCCGCGGCGGGGATTCGGACGGGCGAGTGACCGTCATCGAACTGACCCCGCAAGGACAGCAACTCGCCCAGCACTTCATCACGACGCTCGAATCAAAGCTCGCCCCGCTGCTCACCGCCTGGTCCGCCAAACGCCAGCAGGCCGCCGTCCACACGCTGAACGCCATCGCCGAAACGCTCGAGAACGCAACCACCCACCCGACAACCACCGCCGCAGCCGACCGCTCGACCCACGAGCCCCCCGCCGGCGCATGGGTCGTTGGCGGACGGCCGTGAGATCGCTCGCCGCGACCCCGCAGACACACCGGCTGAAGGCGCCGCGCAACGGATACGCCTGCAGGTCGGCGGTCAACAGAATCCGGGTCGCTGACCAATCTCCGCCACTCCGACCGGTCGTGGTTAACGCGTCGCGACGATGACCGGAACCCGCCCTCCACGCGCAGCCATCACCGAAGCACCGGCCGGCCGGCCGGGAATACCCCGTGTCAGTGGTCGGCGTCCGCGTGTGGCACCGGTAGCGACCCGACGACGAGGTCAATCAGCGGTGGCGGTTCGGCGGCTCACCGAACAGCTGGTTGGCGCTCATGATTGGCTCCTTTCCTGGGGCTGGGGTCGGAGTTCGGTTCGGGCCGGCTGGTGAGGTAGGCGCCTGCGGTCACGAGGACGGTTCCGGCGACTGACACGGGGTGGACGGTCTCGTCTCGGAATGCCGCGCCGAGCAGGATCGCGACTGCCGGAAGCAGGTAGACGGTCACCGACGCGCGCGTCGAGCCGACCCGTCCGGCGAGGGTCGTGAACGCCACGAAGGCTGCGGCGGTCCCGAGGCAGCCAAGCGCCGCGACAGCGACCAGGCTCGACCAGCCGAACGTCGACCCAGCCACGCCGTCGAGCCCGAACGGCGTGAGCACGGCGAGCGCGGCGAGCTGCGCGCGCCAGATCACCGGCAGCGCGCCGTAGCGGGGTTGCAGCGAGGCGGCCAGGTTGAACGCCACGCCGTACAGCGCGGTGGCCAGCATGACGTATCCGACGCCGACGGCCGTAGCGTGCGCTGCGCGCAGCGAGGGCAGCCCAATCAGCGCCACGCCAGCGATGCCCACCACGAGGCCACCCATGCGGCGACCGCGAGGCAGCCGGAGCGACGCGATACCGGCCACGATGGCCGTGAATACCGGCGCCGCACCGTTGAGCATCCCGGCCACGGAGGTGTCGACCGAACGCTCCGCCACGCCGAACAGCAGGAACGGCCCGGCCATCCACACCAGTCCCAGCAGCACTACGACGGGCCAGTCGCAACGAGCAACCGGGCGGCGGGCCGCAGGGCTGGCAGCGAGGGTGACCGCGCCGAACGCGAGCCGTAGCACTGCGACCAACGCCGGCGCGAAGTGCTCGACGCCGACGCCGATGAGCAGGAACGATGACCCCCACATCGCGGCCACGCCCGCAGTCAGGGCCCAATCGGTGCCGGTGTATGGGTGTTCCGTCTCCACGCTTACGACCGTAGGCTCGAACTGGCACCGTCAAAGGAGCCAGTGAGGCCCTCATGGACGAGACCAGTCAGCCGCCCGACGTGCTCGTGTCGGTGTCTCGCAGGACGGGCACATCGCTGGGCGCTCAGGTCGAACAGCAGCTGAGATCGGCGATACGCAGCGGGACGCTCCGTCCAGGTGTGCGCTTGCCGTCTACCCGCAACCTCGCTGACCAGCTCGGTGTCTCGCGCCGCGTCACCACGAGCGCGTACGCGCAGCTCGCCGCCGAGGGGTACCTGGTGCTCCGGCAGGGGGCGAGGCCCGCGGTCGCCGCAATCGCCGCGCCGAGTAGGCGGCCGGTCGCTGAGCCGTCCTCGACGACCCGTCCGAGGTTCGACTTCCGGCCGAACAAGCCCGACCTGTCCGCCTTCCCGCGTCAGGACTGGGCCCGGTACCTGCGCGCTGCGGCACTCGAGCTGCCCACGCCCGACCTCGATTACGGCGATCCGCGTGGCCTACCCCGCCTACGGGTGGCGCTCGCCGACTACCTCGGCCGCGTGCGGGGTGTGGTCGCCGACCCGGCGCGGGTGGTCGTCACGTCCGGCTTCGCGCAAGGACGCAACCTGATCTGCGCCGCGCTCGCCGCATCCGGGGCCCGCCGCATCGCGGTCGAAGACCCCAGCCATCCCGAGCAGCGTGCCGCCCTGATCCACGCGGGGCTACAGATCGTCGCGGTCCCCGTCGACGACGAGGGGATCCGTGTCGAGCAACTGTGGGCCAGTGGTGCGGACGCGGCGGTGATCACGCCGGCGCACCAGTTCCCGACCGGCGCGGTGCTCTCCGGTGCCCGACGCGGCGCGTTAGCCGACTGGCTGCGCAGCACGGGCGCGATCGCCATCGAGGACGACTACGACGCCGAATACCGATACGACCGCACCCCCGTCGGCGCCCTCCAGGGAATCGAGCCCCATCGCGTCATCTACGCCGGATCGGTGAGCAAGACGCTGGCACCCGCACTGCGGATCGGATGGCTCGTGTTACCCGGGGCACTCCTCAACCCGGTTGTCACGCAGAAGCGACTCGCCGACCTGGGCAGCAACCAGCTCGAGCAACACGCGCTCGCTGGCTTCATCGCCTCCGGGCAACTCGACCGGCACCTGCGCCGGATGCGAGCGACATACCGGAAACGGCGCGACGCCCTGATCGCCGCGCTGGCCGCAGAGCTTCCCAAGGCCCAGGTGCGCGGCATCGCCGCCGGCCTGCACGCCGCCGTCGTGCTGCCCGGGCAAACCGACGAGCAAACCATCGCCGCCGAGGCACGTCGCCGCGGGCTCACCTGCGACACACTGGCTGACTACCGCCTCGACTCGACCGGCCCGCCCACCCTGCTACTCGGTTATGCCCAGCATCCCGAACCAACCATCCACGCCGGCATCGCCACGCTCGCCACCGCCATCCATCGCGACCCCGGTAGCCACGGCCCGGCAGCCGATCCGCGGCCGGGATTGGGGTCCTAGGCTAGTAACCCGGCATCAGCTGCTGATCCAGATCTGGAGGCGGCCGGACTCTGCTGGGGCTTCCGGCGGCCGCAGGTCGACACGATCTAGCCGGTAGCCGAGTCGCCGTGGGATGGCTGCGCTGATGACGTTGGCTTCGTCGGTATGAATCTCGACCCGGTCGACATCGGCGAGGGTCGAGCCCGCGTGGGTCAGCGCCGCGACAGCGGCTGTCGCGTAGCCGCGGCCGACGAAATCGGCGTGGACCCAGTAGCCGACCTCGATTGCGCCCGGGCCGATGCGGCGGTGCAGTCCGAACGTGCCGATCACCGGACCGGCTTGGTCTTGTCGAAGCGCGTAGATGTAATCCGAGCCGTGTGCCCACAGGTCTTCGGCCTCGCGACAGCGAACGCGTTGAGCCTCCACCTGAGCGGCGGCCTCGGTGGCCCACGGCATCCACGGTCGCAGATGATCGAGGCTAGCGCGGACGGCGAGCGCGATCTGATCGCCGTCCGCCTCGCGAACGCGGGACAACACGCCATCCGGCACGTCGATGGTTTCTGGCGGCGACGCAGCCATCTCGCAAGTAGAGGACGTTAGTGCTTTCTCGTGCAAGTGAGTTGCCGACAGGATCGAACCGTCGCACTAGCCGAGTGACGAGCGGACAGCCCCAACAGATTCGGGGGCCTTCGCGCAGGTGAGCGTTCCACGTCCGGTTAGACCCGCCCGGTGAAGATTCCCGCAGAACCTGGGGTGCGCCAAGCGAGGCAGCGCGGCACGAGCTCGCGTCGCCCGCAGCGAGACACGATTACCAGGTCACCGATCGAGACGGCGTGCATAGCGACCCGCGCACGTGCAACTTGATCCGCTCGCCGAACGCACTAAATTCGGCAGATCCGTAAACAACGTCTTGGTGGCGACGACAGACCTCTTCATCCGCGCTTCCCGCGGCCGACTTCGATCACGGCGCGCGGCCGCGCGGGCAGGCGGAGAGGGTGCGGCTCGCCCGACCGGCGAGTGTGTCCACCAATCGGCAGCGCTGGTCTACGGCCATGGCGCTCTTGGAAGCGCGGCAGTTATTGCCGGGTGGTGAACGCAATCAACCGACAGGTGCCGGCTTTAGTGCCACGCCTCGGCGTTCGGGCAGGGCGGGCTGGTACTCGCGCGTGCACAACGTTGATGTGATCGCGCATGCGGATCGAGTGATCGGCGGCCGCAGCGGATCGGGTCGCCGATCGGAGGGTGGAGCGTCGCGGAGGGGCAACGTCATACCGCGAGGCTGAATGGTGGGTATTGGTCGGTGATCAGGACGAATGCGTAGGCGATCACCCGGTTGTGCCAGCGGATGACGCCCTCGACGAAGTCGAATATCCCTCGCGGATACCGCCCGGTGAACAGGATCGCGAACCAGGCGACGATGACCACGACGATCGTGGCAATGTCCAGGAAGAACAACACGATGTAATGGGGGATGGCGAGAAACCACTTCACCAGTGGGAGCCACCGGTTCAGGTCG
>WNGQ01004617.1_pt1 | contig 13639 bp, 11 predicted proteins | sample 5407661 | NCBI WGS metagenome assembly WNGQ01 (sample SAMN13153382, study PRJNA577476) | soil metagenome | isolation source: 60 cm soil or saprolite under Garry oak tree replicate 2 | place: USA:California | collected 2016-06-15
GTAAGTCTGGGCAGCCTCAGCGATATCAATATTGAGAACCTGCAAGAGCAGAGTCTGACCTACGCCGCCCAGAGCGAGGCGGAGCACGCCGTTGAAGACGCTGAAGCGGAGGAAAAAGCTGATATAGCCACTATTGCCACCGTGGCTGTTGTTTCAGGAGAGGGTTTCGAGAAGGTATTCCAGGGATTGGGCGTCAGCTCCGTCGTCTCCGGCGGACAGACCATGAATCCCAGTATCGAGGAGTTGCTGGCGGCAGTTGATGCGCTGAGTGCGCAGCAAGTTATTTTGTTGCCGAATAACGGCAATGTCATTATGAGCGCGCAGCAGGTGACCACCCTCACCCAGAAAGATGTGTGCGTTATCCCGAGTAAAACGCTTCCTCAGGGTATCACGGCCCTCCTGGCCTTTAATTATGATGCCACCTTCACCACGAATTGTCAGGCCATGACAGAGGCGATCCGCCACATCCAGACGGCGGAGATCACCACGGCTGTGCGTTCGGTGCAGTTAGGCGGTGTGCATGTACGCGAGGGAGATTTTATCGGTGTGATAAACGGGCATCTGGCGGTGGCGGGGCAGGATATCGAGCTGGTGCTCCAGGATACCTTGCAGCGCATGAATATCGACAACTACGAAATAATGACGCTCTACTACGGCGAGGATGTCACGGATGCGCAAGCACAGACGACGAGCAGCCATATCAAAGAGCGGCATTCGCATCTTGAAATCGAGGTTGTCAATGGAGGCCAGCCCTATTACGCCTATATTCTTTCATTGGAGTGAGGGCTTTTATAGGTCAGCGCAAGGATTCCTGATTCTCTATAAGCCCGTCCAATTACATCTTTATTTTGCAGGAGGCCGTTATGAGCGTTCGTATTGTTACGGATAGCACGGCGGATATCCCATCATCACTGGCCGAAGAACTGAATATTACTGTTGTACCACTCACTGTGTTCTTTGGCGATGAGGCGTATCTTGATGGTATTGAGCTGGACAACGCCAAATTTTATCAGAAACTTCAATCTAGCAAAGCACTGCCGCGCACATCACAACCTTCGCCTGCGGCATTCCAAGAAGCGTATATGCGACTTATAGAGGATGGGGCTGATGGCATCCTCTCTATTCATCTCTCTTCAAAGCTGAGCGGTACCTATCAGTCTGCACATAGCGCGTCTGATAGCTTACCAGAGAAAACGAAAAAAATCCCTATAGAGGTCGTTGATTCGTTGAGCATCAGCGCGGGTATGTCTTATGCCATTATCAATGCGGCCTCGGAGGCGCGACAGGGTCTGTCTCTCGAAGAGATTAAAGCACACGCAATTGATCGCCTGGCGCGTACACGCATCCTGGCGGTGCTGGACACCCTGGAGTATGTCAAGCGCGGCGGCCGCATTGGGAGCGCAAGAGCGTTGCTGGGCAATATGCTCAGTGTCAAACCAATTATTTCCTTGCGCGATGGCGAGGTCGTTCCCATAGAGCAACCGCGTACGCGCAGCAGAGCGTTTGCTCGTGTTGCTCAGCTTGTAGGTGAGCAGGGAAAACTGGAACAGATCAGCATCGCAGAGTCCAATGAAGAGGTTGGTTTGCAACTCGCGGGGGCACTGAAAACGGTTTCTCAGGGAGAAATTATTCGCTACAAGTTAGGAGGGGTGTTGGGGGCGCATACCGGACCGGGCACCGTCGCCGTGATTGTCACCAGCCAGAAATAAGGTAGGCTAACATGTCGCAGAATTATGTTGTTCCTAACATTTATCACGATCTAAGTAATCAATCACAAGGCTTTTTTGCTTTTCGTTTTGTCTGCCATCACTGCTCCTGGCAGATCGAGACGCCCCCTGTGCGCTCAACCGTGGCCACGGTGAGTAATATCGCAGATATCGGCATTGGCCTGCTGGGTGGCATCTGGGGGCGCGCTGCTTCGGCTGGACAACAACTTTATGGTAGTCAATGGCATACCGAACAAGCCAATGCATTACAGAAATCATGGGCTGAGGTACAGCAGTATTTTCATTACTGCCCTAAGTGCGCGAACACCGTTTGTCAACGCTGTTTCAATGTCGGTCTCAATTTGTGTACTTTCTGTGCGCCGGACCTCAAGGCTGATGGTGCCCAATTTCAGCACGGACTCAATATCGACGCGCAACGTCACCAGATCGAAGAGCAGTATCACGCCCCACAGTTCAATGTTGGTGCGATCCCCTCGGCGGCGACTCCCGATCTCGTCATTCCAGCTTCATCATCACCAGCGCAACTACCCCCAGCTGGCTCGCAAGCATTACTTGCGAGCGTCAATACACCGGGATATCCCGCCACCGTCATGTGTCCTATATGCAGGCGTATGGGACCTCCGGGTAAATTCTGCCAGGACTGTGGTACTAAACTGCCATTCCCCGATCTTTTCTGTCCCGGTTGTGCCATTCAGGTTGAGAGAGGTACGCGTTTTTGTACCGAATGCGGCACCAGACTCCAAACTTGAGCTTATATCGTGATGTAATGATAAACACTGCTATTGGAAAATCCCTGGAAGTGTACCGTCGGGCCGTATAAGTAGGTAGATAGGCATTGACTAACCTATAACTGTCACGTACAATAGTAGTAAATTATGATACGCCTCGTATGGATTTGAAAGACTCTGGCGGAGCTTCTACCGGTTCCAACAGCAGTGTAGTGCGGGGATGACACCTTTAGTGCGCACCTGGCCCAAAGTGCGATGCTCTCTACAAATGTCCATTTCTCTGTACCGTGTAGTATATATATCGGCAGGTGGGTAACCACCCTAGTAGCCTCTACAAGGTGTTCATTGGAAACCGCCATCAGGAATGGCATAGACATGAAGGAGGAACGACTGTGGGAATGTTACGGGTGATGTCAAGGCGAGGTGATGACCGTGTTGCCTGGGACGGGCAAAAGCTTCTGACAGGTGATCCCGAAGCTATTGCGGCGGTTCGGGAAGCAGAGCGAATTTTCGCACAGGAACGTGCGAAGGGCGCAACTGCGTTTCGTGTAGAGCCGGGAAAACCAAGCCAGCGTATCGAGCAATTCGATGCCACTGCGGAACAAATCGTCCTGGTTCCACGAGTCGTTGGTGGCTGAACTTGATCTCTCAGGTGCTCGCCGCCCTGTGTTGGATCATTATTGCCCTCGCTATCTCACCAATAGTATGGTTATTGTGTCAACCATATCTGAAAAGTCTTTCTCGCGCCGAGCGACGGGCCGCTGATCTTTTACGTGATATCCTGACGCCTGAGCAATTTCGCCAGCTTCTCTGGAGTGGTTATCTGGAAGTATCCAGCCCCACATCTCCTCAGCGTGTCTATCGCGTACCAAAGAACAGAGGATTCGTGCAGGTGATGGAGAATGGTCGCGCTATCATGCGGTTATGTCTGCAACCGGTTGAATGTTTGCCTGATGCAGATGTTGTCGTCTTGCATAAGCTTATGATAGAAGCCAACGAGGAGATGTACTTAGAAAAAGCCAATAAATACTGTTACAGCGAGTAAAGAAAAAGCGCAGATGGGGGATGTGGCTTGTTCCGACATCCCCACGCGCATTTTTTCTTTACTCGACCTCGTCGTCGTCGTCGTCCTCCTCAACCTGGATGATTTCTCGATGGCCGTTTTGCTTAACGCAGGCGTGCGGACCGCCGTCCAGGGGTGCACCGCATAAAGGGCATACTGGGCGACCTGCTGAGACCACCTGCGTAATCGCTTGCGAGAGGTCCTGTGCATCTTGCTGTGTAAAGGCAAACTGGATGCTATCATCCTCGCGCATCTCAACGAGCGGATCTTGCCCCGGCTCCAAAATGATCTCCATTGGCGTCATATTCAGCACGAACATCTCTTCTCGCTCGTCATAATTCAGCTTCATCTGACCCACCTGGAACTCATAGGTGGGAGAGAGCGGAAAGTCAGGTGGCATGCTTTGTATAGTGGATGATGAAGCGCCTGCACGAGCCTCGGTGCGAAGAACTTCTCCCGAGGTAGCCAGGGCGAGGAATTGATCGAGTGCGAGTGAGAGACTATTCAGATGCTCTTTTTCCATCCACATCACTGCCGATGCTCGCGTGTTGCGCACGAACATGCGGAATCTGCGCTGGCCAGGCTGGCCTACGGCATCGGCCCCAATAGTCGATACCATGCCAATGTCTATACTCATACTATACCTCTCAGTGCTCTACTACAAACATCTTTTCTTAATGCATTTTCACTTGACCTCTTCGGGTTTCCATTGCTATACTTTCCGCATTGGGGGTGGCAGGAGCTTACACCTTTCCTCGACCCGCTTGAGGGTACTGAAATTAATAGCCACGGATAGGATCGTACATATTGCGTAATGGCTCTTTGGCAAGATAGCGTCTGAGATTATCGGCAAAGAGATCCGTCAGGCGTCTATCATAGTGCACGCTATCGCCAGAAATATGCGGTGTCAGAATAACGTTGGGCATAGCGTACAACGGACTGTCAGGGGGCAATGGCTCTCTTTGCGTGACATCCAGCCCTGCTCCTCCGATCCATCCCTCGCGCAGGGCACGAATCAGCATCTCTTCGTCGATGATACGTCCACGCGCGATATTCACCAGGTAGGTGTGGGGACGCATGGCGCGTAACTCGGCTTCACCGATCATACCATCTGTCTCGGCCGTCAAGGGTACCGCCAGCACCACGTAATCGCTCTGGCGCAGCATATCATGCAGGCGAGAGAGCGTGTAGAATTCATCTACATCCTCGTCTGGCCTATCTTCATGGATCGTACGCTTGGTAGCCATGACACGCATCCCGAACGCTTTTCCCAACTGAGCGATACGGCGGCCAATGCTGCCCAGGCCCACAATGCCCAGCGTCTGTTCATGTAGCTCTCTTCCGCCTAGTTTATACCAGTTCGCGCTCAATGGCCAGACATGGCGATCCTGGAGCCTGACCATCTCCGGCCAGGTGCGGTTAAACATCAGCATACTGCCAAAGACGTACTCACCGATCGTGTTGGCGTGGATTCCTATGGCTGTAGTTATCTTGATACCGCTACTAGCAGCCAGGATACCTGTTGATTGCAGACCATCGACACCGGCTCCAGAAACCTGCAGCCAGCGCAGGCGAGGCGCGATGTCACGCCAGTTGTCCGGTATCCAGTACGAGCAGAGCACTTCCGCATAACGTAACCTGGATAGGAACTCCTCGGTATTCGTGCTACATACTACCTTTGTATGAGCCGCATCTTGCAGCACTTTCTGCGATGCCGAGGAAAATTGAAAGGTACTGAGTACGTTTAAGCCATCTGTCATTCCTGCTTGCTCTCCTTTTGCGGGTTTTCCTGCTTCTTCTGCCACCTCTGCACACGTTGTTGGCGCTTGCCCTCCGGGCGCAATATTATTATAGGCGAAAGCAGCACATTCTACCATTGTCTATCTTATCACCTGCTTTCGTGAAAATGATGATACGATTGTTCATGGTGTATGATACTGTTGGATATTCCCAGTAGAATATTTTTCACCATATGCTACCAGGAGACGATAATAAGGATGCAAAGAAGCGCCCTCTGCCATTTTATAACAATGTAGTGTCGGGGGCGCATTTTTATTACGGCTTTTGGAAGTGCGGCGCATAAGTTGGAAGTATAATGAACGCTACCCCTGGCTAACATCCATTTTGAGAAGCCGTTTTTTCGCTCAGCTTGCGTTCATTAAGGTGAGCAGAGCTATACTTCAGCTAGTGAATTGTGGATTGCTCCTGTAGTTGTAGCAAAGATAGCCGATAGTACATTATGAGGGAGGCTTACCTGATAGATAAGCTCTCCAGGCTGAAGAATAAGCACTATGAGACACAGAGACAAATGTCCCAGTCTGTTCCCTTAGTGTACAGTCGGTACGTCTAAGCAGTTAGATGTTTTAATGCGTTTTTTAGCTCAAACCAATATACACCGGTGGGTTACACTACCGCATAAAAACTATAGCAAGCTTGGCGATAGCTCTTAGCTAGAGGAAAAGTAGTATGGCGTTCAGTAAGATCCGATCAGTGTGTATACCACACAAGATGATACGCACCAGACAGTGAGTCTGATGTTTATAAATAAATCACCATCTGCGCAAATTATGCAGATTGCACCGGTTGAGAAATTGCTATCATTTAGCACATGGTCAAATGTAAACATGGGCCTTCTCAGCTATAGCATAGCAGTACTTAGCATCCATCGCAATGGTGGCAGCGAAGCGTACAGCTTCATTGAGCCCAGACAAAATGTAACGGCTGTTAGCCCACTGACCTATACAGTATGCGGTCAGAAAGTTGATGCTCTTAGCGCCGACTGTTCAAGGTTAAAAGGGGAATGAAGTGATTTTACATAGCATCGTAATCCTTTTCGAATTCATCTACTTTCTGATTATACTATTGATGACTGTGCAGGCAGTTTTTAATATACGTTTACGCCTCTTCATTTGGGAGGTGCCGGAACACGCGTGGCTCAACCATGCTCCGACCATTTACCGCGACCCATGCCTATCGTTTACGATTATGCTCCCGGCCCGTCATGAAGAGGATGTGTATCGCGAGACCATTCAGAAAGTTTATGACCTCAATTATCCGAAAGAATTGATACAGATTATCGCCATTTGTAGCGATGATGATACTGGTACGATTGCTGAGGCGCAAGCAAAAATTGATGAGCTAGGCGACCCCAATGTACAATTACTCATCTATAACAATAAACCTACGAGTAAACCAAAGGGATTAAATCACGCTTTACAGGTATCAAGAGGCGATGTAGTGACCATCTTTGACGCAGAAGATGAGCCTCACCCTGACGTGCTGCATATCATCAACACGACGATGCTCAATGAAGATGTTGACGCTGTCCAGAGTGGCGTTCAGCTCATGAACCACAATACAAGGTGGTTTTCCTTCCTCAATGTGCTTGAGTACTTCTTCTGGTTCAAATCGTCGCTGCACTTTTTCTCGCGCATTGGTATTACTCCTCTGGGAGGCAATACAGTCTTTGTACGTCGTGAATTGATGGAGCAACTCGGAGGGTGGGACGAGACCTGTCTGACAGAGGATGCTGATCTTGGCATACGTCTCAGCCTTTCACACTCGCGCATACGTATCATTTACGAAGATGAGTTTGTAACGCGTGAAGAGACACCACATAACATTGACCAATTCATCAAACAGCGTACCCGCTGGAATCAGGGTTTTATTCAGATCCTTTTCAAAAAGGAATGGATGAAGCTGGAGACGTTTCAACAGCGTTTGCTCGCCTTTTATGTCTTGATTTTACCTGAGGTGCAGGCATTCTTTGCACTGATGGTGCCTGTATCGTTGATCATGTTCTTCTTTGTCAAACTCCCAATCTGGTTGGCATTGCTTACCTTCTTGCCGCTTTACATCTTCGTGCTGGCGATTTTCATCGATGTGGCAGGCCTGCATGAGTTCTTGATGGCACATAAGCAACCGTGGAAGTGGCACGAGGCAATCATCACAATCCTGGCTTTTGTTCCTTATCAGCTCATGCTGAGCCTGGGTGCACTCCGTGCCATGTATCGCTATATTAAGGGATCAACCAACTGGGAAAAAACAGCACATATAGGTCAGCACCGTAGTAGTGCTGCACAAGGATAGAGTAGGAAACTATGGCTTCTTATAAACAGGCTCCCGGTCAAGAACGACAGGGGCAAAATTTCCAGGCAGGGCAGGGACAGCCGCGGCAGCCGGGCTCTCCGCAACCTCCTGTGAACTTTGCGCAGATGCAGTATAGTCCGTCGCCTCATACTCCTGGTACAGGGCAACCCATAATGCAGCAGCAGCAGGGCTATGGTTCTCCTGCTCCTCAGACTCCGGCAGGCGCTCCGCCTCAGCAGTATGGAGCTGTTCCGCCAGCAGTGGGTAACAATGTAGGTGTATACCCTCCGCAGGGTCCGGGATATCCTCCCGTGCCTAATACGCCGGGTATGCAGCCACCGATGATGCCACCTGCGCCTGGGCCGGGCTACCAGCGAGGGCCGGAAGTCATCAATGGTAATGTCATTCTGCACCGCACTACGGATTTCTTCCTGCGAACGGCCTATCGCCCCAATCGGCGTTCCGGTGCACCTTCGCAGGTACCAGGCGCGCCGATGCCGACTTTCAGGGCCAAGCAACCCGTGAGTATGGAGAGCAGAGAAACGCGGCAGATGCCCAGTATCGAGCCTATTAACCCGATCCGTCCCAGATATACCGTGCTCCCCTGGTGGAGCGAGGTGGTGCTGGTCATCGTTGGCTTGTTCTGTACGTTTCTTTCGCATGCCTATAACATGTTCAACTTTCCACGCTATGAATTGGATGAAGGAACGTATATATCCAGCGCGTGGGCCATTACTCATGGCAAGATCGAGCCGTATGCCTACGGCTATGGTCATCCACCGGCTGGCTGGATACAGTTGGCCGCTTTTGTCAAGCTCATGGGTGGCTTCTTTGTGTTCGGCAATGCGCTAAATACCGGCCGCGTGGTCATGCTGTTCTATACATTGGGCTGTGCATTGCTGATCTACTTGATTGTCCGCCGCCTGGGTGGTAGTCGTACTGCCAGCTTCCTGGCGCTCATCATCTTTTCGCTCTCGCCTCTGAGCATCATTTACCAGCGCCAGATTTACCTGGATAACATTGCCACCTTCTGGGTGCTACTGTCTCTGTACTTCCTGGTAATGGGAAACAGCCGTTTGAAGTATATTGTGCTCAGCGCGCTCTCATTCAGCATTGCTATCCTTTCTAAAGAGACGGTTTTCCTCTTTTTGCCGGTGCTGATTTACGCGCTGTGGTTGCACACAACAAAGTTCCAGCGCAAATTCGCTCTTGTGGCCTTTATATACTCAGCGGTTGCGCTTACCTCCAGCTTTGTCTTGCTGGCGGTTCTGAAGGGTGAGCTATTCCCAACTGGTTGGCTGCCAGGTGATACGCACCAGCACTTGAGTATGATAGGTACTTACCTGGGGCAGGTCTCTCGTGGACAAAATGAGGGTAGTATCGCCACAAGCTGGACGATCTGGACAAATACGGATCCACTCTTCATGGTGTTCAGTATCGTGCCGGTCATTTTTAATCTTATTATGGGGTGGTGGAACCGCAAACAATTGTTGCTCAGCCTGTTGGCGATCAGTTTCTGGTTGCTCTTGATACGCGGCGGAGTGGTCTTCGGTTTCTATATCATTCCACTGATACCGCTGGTCGCTATGAATACAGCATTTGCTATTAATACCATCACCGATTGGATCGGTAAAGTAGTTCACTTTGATCTTGTGCGCTCTATGCTCACGCTGGGTATCGCGATAGCGCTTATTCCGTACTTCATCCTGCCCGCGAGCTTTCTCTTTGTGCAACACCCTACCTCTGTGCAGACAGATGCCTTGACGTGGATACGCACTCACGTGCCGCGCAAAGACTTTGTGGTTACCAGTACCTACCTCTATGTTGATCTGCATGAACCAGGTGGACTGGGCGTTGGCGATGGACCAATATACAATAATGCCGAAGTATATATCAATGTCGCGACCGACCCCGAGTTGTTTAGTGGCAAACTGCAAGGCAACGGAGACCGCATCGACTATATTATCGTTGACTCTGCAATGAAGCAGTATATCAATACACAGATCCCTAAGGGTACGCCTGGCTATATTCTCAAACGGGCATTCGACAACTCAACAAAAGTTGCCGAGTTCAAGACGCCAGAATTTGGCACCGATTTTAATATTGAAGTATACAAGGTGCGACATGATGGGCACCCTCTGACCGCATATCAAACTGCGCCAACACAATCTAGCACGGTTGCTGCTGCCGATCGCCCGGTGGATAGACGCATATATGCACTTTAGGAACGTCGAGGAAGAACGTGGAAGGCGCTTACTGCTCGCCTTCCAATGGGTATAGTTACTTCATCATTTTGATGCCTAAAATCTAAAAAGGAATGTAAAAACGTATGCTAGGAACACGACCAGACACTGATACAATAGCGGTGACGCGTACCTTCGATGGTATCGAAGCTGCTGCGCACCGCGTGATAGAGCAGGTGGGAGGTATGGAGTCGGTGATGAAGGGCGCGAAAATTGCTGTCCTTAAACCGAATTTTGTCGCCGGGCGCAACGCTGAAACCGGTTCGACCACCAGCTTCGCACTGATGAAGGCGGTTGCTGAAGAGGTGCGCGCCTGTGGCGCCGAGCCGGTGCTGTGTGAAACGCCCGGAACGGAGTTTGATCGTGAGGCCACTTATACCATTCTTGGAGTTGAAAAGTTCTGCGAGGAGAATGGCATTCGTATTCTGCGCGTCGATCCCGAAGGTGGAGAGGCTGACTGGATGGAACTGCGGCCGGCCGGTGCCAAAACGTTGCGCCGCTATCGCATTCCCCGTATCCTCAAAGATGCTCGCCTGATCAACTTACCGGTGTTGAAGACGCACGTCATATCGACGATGACGCTCAGCATGAAGAATTCTATGGGTATTCTACCTCGGCCGGATCGGCGCATTATGCATGCATTCGATATCGATCAGAGTATTGTGGATATGAATCTTGGCATCAAGCCAGATTTGAATATCGTTGATGGCAGCGTGGGTCAGGATGGTGAAGGGCCACTCTACGGTGATAAGGCCGATCTGCAGGTGCTGGTCGCTGGCCGCGATGCCCTGGCCGTTGATCTGGCGTGCTGTCAGATGGTAGGTGTGAAGCCTCGCGATATTCCCCACCTGAGAGTGGCTCTGGAGCAAATGGGCAAGCCCACCTGGACGCTGGTTGGCGAAGATGTTGGCGTGATCAAGAAGTTTCAATTGCCGCCGAAGAAGAAGCTCTATAACGCCGCTTTCCGGGCGATGTTCTGGCTGGACTACCCCTATACGCTGTTTGCCGAACGCGGCAAACACATGGTCACATCGCTCTATAAAACGGGTATTGTGGGCACACGACCGCAAATTATCGAAGAGAAGTGTACTCGTTGTGGCGTCTGTGTCGACGCCTGTCCACTACCCAATGTCATCGACCTGAAGACCTTGAAGGTCAATCCGCGTACGTGTGAGCGCTGTATGCTTTGCTATGAAGCCTGTCCAGAAAATGCTATAAGCGTGAAGGGCTATTCGGGGGCACGCCAATGACAATACTGGTAACGGGGGCAACGGGATTTCTCGGCTCAGCCCTGGTAATGGAGCTGGTGAAGCAACAGCAGCCAGTGCGTATCCTGGCACGCGATGAGCAGAAAGCACGGACGCAGTTTGGCGATGGCGTCACGATTATTCGCGGTGAGATTACCGATAAAGAGCTGGTAAAGCAGGCCGTAGAGGGCGCGAGCGTCATCTATCACCTGGTGGGACGCCTCTACCATCCCAGCGTGCCAACCGAGCTATATCGCCAGACTCATGTTGAGGGCACACGCATTCTGCTGGAGGCGTGCCACGATCAGAGCCAGATACAGCGTATCGTGCATTGCAGCACCACTGGCGTGCTCGGTGCTACTGGTAACAAACCCGCCGGGGAGGATGCACCATTCGCACCGACCAATCCCTATGAGCGTACCAAACTCGAAGGCGAACTGCTGGCATTGGAGGCGCAGAAGGAGCATGGGTTGCCGGTCAGCGTCATCCGTCCTGGCCTGGTCTATGGCCCCGGTGACTTGCATCTCCTCAATTTCTTTACGACCATTAAGAAAGGACCATTTCCGCCGATTATTGATGGTGGTAGGGCGTTGATCCATCCGGTCTACATCGATGACATGACTAAAGCCTTCTTGCTGGCCGCTGAGAAGCCAGAGGCCATCGGTCACAGCTATAATATCGCGGGCGATCACCCGGTCTCGTTTAAAGAACTCTCGACTGCGATCGCTCACTCTCTGGGTAAAGAACTGCCCAGGGGGAGCATCCCTCTGGGATTGGCAAATCTGGCCTCGGACATCTTCGCGCTCATACCTGGCTTTCAGGGGGAGCGCGCACCGCTCACCCGCAGCCGTGTCAGGTTCCTAACAAACAGCCGTGTCTACTCTATCGACCGTGCCAGGAAGGAACTCGGTTATGCACCTGAGGTTGGGTTGGAAGAAGGGATGAAATTAACTGCCGCGTGGTATCAGAAGCACGAATACCTGTAGTACGTTCTTAACATGGTGCCAGTTTCATTGAAACGTTCGCATGCTTTTATGTAACTGGCCCCATGAATTGGTCGGGTAGCACTTACATAGCAGATCTGTGCAGCTATGTGTTGAATGATAGCCGCTTACAATGGTCGTGAGGTTTTGTAGGATGCAACTCAAGAATCGGCAAACAAGATGTAGAGCGAGTTTTCGCCCAACACGGCTCGTTCGTTATCCTTATCTTTTCTCCGAATGGCATCAGGGAAAAGAGAGGGAGACGAGCGCGGAATTTGCTGCGTGGCCCAGTAACTTGAGGAATACAATGGAAACACCAAAACCTTCACGCGCGGTCAATTCATCCGATATATCCGCATCATCAAATGCATCGAAAAAGCCTTTTGAAGCATCTTTGCAACCGGGGCAAGAGAATAGTCTACCGGCAACACCTGTGCCCGGTCCCCTGGGGATGCCGCTCTCGGCAAGGAAGTGGTTTGAGGATGGCGAGGAGATCAAAGACATACCCGATGATACTCCTGAGATTAGTTCCAAGATCACCGCTCGCCTCATGCAACTGAGCGGAATGATGCAGGTCGTACGTGTGCCACGTAAGACCACCGATAAAGACGGCAATGAAATCGTTGTCGAAGAATGGTGGCCTGAGGGCATCAAACAGACCGGGCCACTACCAGTCTCAAATCTCTATGGCAACGAACCCTTCGGGCTCTCGCTACCCCGTGTTCCCGCGGTAAAGGTGGCGCCGGAGGAGCCACAGGCCAAGGCGCAGCCACGCTGGCAGGCACTGCTCAATATGCCAGCAGTAAAAGTAAGCTTTGGTTTGCTGATTGGTATTGCTCTGCTGTTACTCATCGCGAAGTTCGTCGATATCCCCACCACGATTCACGTTTTACAGACCAATCTGGCGACACCGCGTGGTATCACCTTCGCGCTATTGTCGGGTGTGGCGTTCCTGGCGGCCTTTAGCGTCCGTGGGGTGCGCTGGAAACTGTTCCTGAATCCGATCGGGAAGGTGAGCACGCTGAAGGCCATCCAGCTCTTCCTGGTGGGCATCTTCCTCAACTTCCTGCTGCCGATACGCGGTGGCGAGGTAGCCAAGAGTCTGATGCTGAAACGTATCGCGGGCATCCCGGTCAGTAAATCCTTGCCCACAGTCGCGATGGATAAGGCGCTCGACCTTATGCCAGCACTCTTTATCATGGTGCTCATACCGGTGCTGGGCGTGCAAATGGATATCAAGCTCTGGCTGGTGTTGGGTGCTGTGAGCGGGCTGCTCCTCTGTCTGATCTTCTTCATTGCGCTGGCCGCGTGGAAACGCTCCGCTGCTATCGCATTGCTGCAAAAAATAACACGCATGCTTCCCAAAAGCATCGGCAGCAAGATTGAGGGGTTTGCTACAGGTTTCGTGGACTCGCTGCTGGCGGGTGCCAGCCAGCCAAAGATCTTTATACCGGCCGTGCTTCTCACTATCGTAGCTGTGATTTTCGATGGCCTCTTTGCCATGCTTGCCTTCTGGACCGTAGGCGTGCAGATCCCCTTCGGGACGGCGATCTTCGGTT